>Ga0210043_1000281_pt1 | contig 54253 bp, 74 predicted proteins | sample CryGeymet201501t_FD_183990 | JGI IMG/M metagenome (GOLD analysis project Ga0210043, IMG submission 183990) | Groundwater microbial communities from Crystal Geyser aquifers in Utah, USA - Crystal Geyser metaG 2015-01t (SPAdes) (version 2) | ecosystem: Environmental > Aquatic > Deep subsurface >... | reverse complement strand
GAATAGCGCTGAGATCGTAAATCCAACGATCGTTCGTAATGATGCGCAGTTAAGTATACAGAACCAGAGGATTACACCAACAAAAAAAGAAAGACCGATAATCATTATGAATACCGGTCAAAATCGCGTTTCGCAATATGTTCGTCAACCAAGATCGGGTTCTGAAGGCGAATCCGATATTGTTTCTGCTGGACCCAGCAGATCGACCACCGATTCCTTTATTCAATATGGTTTCGTTACATAAAATATTGAATAAAATCAATAGCTTAGTCTTGAAATAAATCTCAACAAAATCAATAGCTTAGCGAGCCTCTAGAAGAGATGTCTAGACAGTATTTCAATCTCAGTTGACGAATCCATCAGTCAATTTTGAAATACCGTCTAGACATCATCTAGTTACTTATTAGCCAACCCCTGGAAGAATGCCAACGAGTCGTCGTCGTCATCGTCGATCGCCGGTGGCTGCTGATTTTCGGCTTTCGATTCGGTGGTCGGTGGTTCCCATGCGGGGGATGCTGTTGATGTTGTTGCATCGTCATTCCCGTTATCATTCGTATTCAAACCAAGAACACGATTCAAACGCGATTGGAGTACGGCGTAAGTCTTGAAGTTGTTTGGCTCGACAAACGGCTGCAACTGATAAGTAAGACTCCAGATATGCTCAAGTTCATCGTCAATCTTTGAAATTGCGGTTGAGCTATCAAAGGTTGACTTGTCGTAATTACGATAACCTTCAACGTTTCGAGCACGCAGTCTAAAATTCGCGCCTTCCCACATATCAAACGGATTTATTGGCTTAATGTCGTCGAATTCTGGATTCATTGCACTATTAATCATATCGAAGATTTTCTTACCGTATCTATACAAGAAAACCTTACCATCATTTGATGGGTTTCCTGGATCAGATATAACCAGAATATTTGAGATGTAATGGAGGCGTCTCTTCTGGTCGCGAGCTTGACGCTTCGCCTGTTCAGAGCCGTCCTCATTCCATAGTCGAGAATTGTACTGCGTTACTGGGTCTTCCTGGCCGATTGAAGTCAATGAGTTTTCAATGTACCAACCACCAGGACCCTTGAATCCATGATCCCAATAACGTACGAACGGAAGATCTTCACCAGCCGGTGCTGGAAGAAAACGAATGATAGCTGAACCATTACCTGCTGCATCAATTGTTGGCTTCCAGAATCGATCGTCATCTTGACCACCGCTCTTTGAATTAATAGATTCAGCTCCGTCTCTTAGTTTATCGAACTGCGACTTACGGCTATTCTTTAGATCTGCAAATGTAGTCATTTTGTTTTTCCTTTATGTTAAGAGTATATTTGATTATCAACTTGGCGCATAATGTCGTTATATTTATGCAAATCGATATCGATGAATTCGCCATACTTAGAGATTAAGTATTGATCTCTAGGCCAAATGACGATATCAGTTATTATTGTATTCCAATAAGGAAACAATGTCAATATACGATTACATATCACAATTGTTTCAGCATGTACTTTCTTTTCACGATAGTGTTGATATATTGTTGGATATCCATATTCGCTTCTTAGTAAAAAAGCGTCATCTAATGAATCGTATCTCGCCATATCAGTCTTGAATGTATATTCGAGCGCAGTTAGAACACCTTTATGTTTGCGATACATTTCTTCATTTTCATCTGATAGTAAATTACCGATCCACGTGGTTGGTCTGTGAAACAGTGCTATTACCATGAACCAAAATGGTTCTTCGTGCTTTGATAGTTTGGAATAGAAATATTTGTCCGATCGTTTTTCAAAACTATCAATTGATACACGAGTCCTACCGTTATATTTTCGGTATGAATATGTTGGTGAAGTGTAATGCAGTTTCATTGCCTGAAACATTCGGTATGCATCAAACGGTTTCATAATGGCAATCTTGATCTCTTCTCAAGATAGTTGAGTTCCTCAGCCTCTTCTCGTAGCCGACACATTATGTTTGGATTTTTCTTCAATGCTGGCGCCATACATTCAATATCAAGATCATTCTGCTCGCAATATTCAACAATAGCTTCAAATAACGTGATGTTTGGTTTGTTTCCTAGCTGTATAATTTGATCTATCATCGAGTTCTCCATGTATTTCCTTCGCATACAAGAAAGAGAGAGATATCTCTCTCTTTCGATTGTTGGGTTATAGTTTACGCAGCGTTGGCAAATTCAATTGCTGCGCCGAGTGCATCGATGTTGCGATTCTTGTTCTGACCGAACCACAGCGACTGCATACGAGTGTCAGAATTACGGCCCATGAGATGGTTGGTCATAAACGTAACTGTGTTATACGCCTGCCACCAAGTTCCTTTACCATACTCAGCGCCGGGCTGTTCCTCGAGAGTTTCGGCTGCAAGAATCGCGTTTCGTGAAACAATCTTCTTGTCCTTGTTGCGAAATGCGTCCATCATTTCCTGGTGCTTAACGCTATTCGAACCACGATCAGCCCGGGGAAAGACATGATTGAAATATTCAAACAACTTACTTTCATTAAACTTCTTTGAAGCAAGGAATTCAGACATCTCCTTATATTCTGTCATCTTCTGATGTGCTTCCGAGAGGGCTTCGCGCGCCTTCTCCGCATCAAACTCAGAACGGTGATTCAGAGAAATAGCTAGCGTGGCCTTTCTATTCAACGAAAACGACAAAGTGTTGTTGCATACAACGCGAATCGGTGTGAATCGAATATCGACGCCACGACCAAACTGATGCGGATTTGAAAGCAAGAGATATGATTCAACCTTGTCCTTTCCACCGAACAGCGCAAACGAATCGTTCACCTTCGCGAGAGCCCAGATAACCTTACCGTCACGCAACGAACCAGCAGTATGCATTTCCATACCACCTGCACGAGTGTATTCGTCGAAGAAGTTAAACGCGTCTCTGTTCTGCACCGGGTTCCACATATCGGATACAGTATCAAGAAACATACCATCAGACGATCGAACCAATGCAGTCTGATCACCGCCGCGCTTCTGATTACCATTTGAGTCGATATAAAACATCTCACGCTTCTCGACTTCCCAGTCGAGTCCAGCCTCGACCATCATTTCATCTGGTGTCAAACCTTCTGTGACTCGAACGCCAAGTCCGTGCCATGGAACTTCGCCAGCATATGCCATTGTTTCAACCTGATGTGCCATAGTTGTATTACCTCACATTTGTAAAAAGCGCGGAAATCTGTTCGCGTTTACTTTGAATTAACACAAATCAATTCGCCAGTATACCAGATTCAATGACTGATTCGATTGCCGCGGCGACTCGGCTATCACTGTCTTCGAAGAAGACGTAGTCGCCAATTGTGCATATATACATATCATCAACATATTCGAATCCACCGTAGTATCGCAGATCACGAACTCTGTTCTGATGAACGAACAGGACATCCTTATTGGGGGAGATATAAATTTCCCAACCGGCGCGATCGTCTAGACCGCAATCAATAGCTTTAACCAGCGAGGATTTTTGTACGAAATCCACAATGATACTAAAAACCTCGTCCTGAAGCCGTGCGTAATCCATGATATAATCGCCAGTGTGTTTTTCCATTTGACGATACCATTATACCACACTAGAACGGCGTTGTCAATAGTTTTATGATGAATATGTGAAAATTATTTTTACGAATAAAATCAATAGGTTACAGATATAGCAATAAAATCAATAGGTTACGCGAGGACATCTAGAAGCCCATCCAGACGATATTCCAGTTAACTGGGACAATTCAATATCCACTTCGGTATATCGTCTGGATGGGCTTCTAGAGGAGGTTGTAGTATCAATGGTCAATTGCGCATATGTATATGAATACAGAATCGTACTGATGTCATTGGATTACGAATCCAATATTATACCGACTCGACTATAGAAGCAATGATACTATTAATTGTCTGTCGATGGGTAAACGATGTAAACATAAAGAACGCCGTTATTGAATTTAATGCTATCGAGTATTGTATTAGGCTCAAGAGTTGTTTTAAATACGCGTTCATGCGTATTAATGCCATTGAGAATATCTGTGACACCGACAAACGGGCGAATATTTGCGGTTAGATCATCGATGTTAACCTTAAGAACATTATATTTCCGTGTAATCTCAAATGATACGTGAGCATTGCCCTCAGTACCACCCGGTAGACTAAACGCAAAGATATCGGTGACTGGTCCATTCAGTTCGTTGTAATAACGATATCGATTATAATCAGTGAGTGTATTCTGCGAAAATGTATTACGAGTAAAAATATTCTTAATACTACTAAATAGATTCATCATATTGCCTTCTCCTTTTATAAAGTTTTATTTTATCGGGATTCTCTATAATCAGAGTAAATCATCCCCGCCACAATCTTACACAATGTATCCCACAGCCACCACCATATCAATGGTGACGACGATATATCAAACAAACAGTCATACTATAGATTCTCTAGTATATTCGTCAATCGGTTCAAGTTTCTAGATTTTCATAACAATACTCCCATTGGCTATTAACGAATTCACGCACGCAACGAATTCGTTCTTGTTCGTCGTATAATCCGAATGTAGAATGATTGTGTGAAATATATTCAATCAGATCATAATATTCCTCATCGAGATATTGTTTTGCATACTTCACTTTAATCGAACCATCTTCATTATACAAACGTTTCTTGGCACGAGTTAGAAACTTCGTAGTTAAGTAATACGGAGTCTTTATTTTAATCATGCTTTCGCGAACTTCAGCATTGTCTTCAAGACGATAAACCACGAAGCCTTCGTGTGTAACGTTCTTCACAACAGACTTAAGTTGGCCGAAAGTCATCATCACATAATCGTCTACACCAAATCCTGAAGTCCATAAATTCGGCTGTAATGAAATTGAATCGTATTCGTAATTTAAACAGTCAATCAATGGCCAATTACTATTCGAATAAACTGAACACACACCAATCAAATACAATTCGCAATTTTCTTGAATGATATGCGGATCACTCTCATGGCACACTTCGAAGATATACGTTCTGTTTTCCAAGAATTGATTTACGTCTACATGCTTCTCAACAATTGACTTCCCAAGACGTACATAATCACTATCAAAAGTTCCAGTTGAAGTATACAAAACTTCGTTGTTATAACGGGTTGCGCATAACATGAAACCGTTTCGCTTGCGAACAGCATACACAGTATCGGAATCTAACCAATCCGTTCCCGCGCCGTTCTCAGTATAATTGTAAATCTTATAGAACGGCCGGACAATAACGTTCCCATCGTCGTCAAGAACAATACCACGTGCATATCGTAGACGTTCGTCTTGCTCAAACAAGCCGCGATAAAACACTTTACGATGATATTTATAAAGAGTAAGCGGCAACGTATCGTGACGGCGCATCTGCACTAATCGCGATGTAACTAAATCGTCAAAATTTAATTTCTTCATAACAATGGTCCATTTTAGAGTGTGAATGTGAACCGCTTCGTTATGCGCTCAATTGCTTCCTTAGGAACGGCGTGCACGTTCTTATTACCGTGGCGATTCTCGACAATCAAACTAATGAACTGTGCACCAAAATCGTCAGCGATCTTCTTGTACACATCTACTTCAAATTCGGTGGTACTCGTATTATGAACAATCGCAACATTATGAATGCGATGTGGTGTCGCCGAGTTACCAATGAAAAAATCACGAACAGCCGTCTGGCATTTGTAATGATTACGCCTGAGATTCTCAGCCTTAAACACGTATTCGCCATCGGCGTTTACGAAATACGAATCGGTACTAAACTCCTTGACATTAGCACTATCACATGAATGAAAGAGAAACTGAGCAAGAAATTCAGCGAAGGTTGACTTACCAGACCCAGGCAACCCGCGCAAAAGAATAAGCTTATTTTCCGAAACACTCATTTAAAACCCCTCACCGATTAGTGGTAACAAATCATTTTCTATATAACGCGATCAACGCAATAAAACCAAAGCCATAATCTTTTCATATTCGGCTTTGATCTTGTTAAAATTCAATTATACACTATCACCGTTCGTATGGTGATCATGAATAGCAATTTTCTTCAATGAAAGAAAATTGATTACATCGTCGAGAAAAAATGGTCGCTGATATGAATTCATATCAGACGAATCAATACCAACATCCATTGAACGCCCGACAGCAGTCAAGCTACCATGACTATGTCCGTAGAGCATAATTGCACCATGATGCATGCAATTCCAAACACGCATCGAATAATGGCACATTACAATCTTCCGTTTATTCACATTTAGTTCAACATAGTCCTGTATCGATTCAAGATAATTCTCAGCCGCCAGTCGATATCGCGGCTTACGAAGAAGCCGATCATGATTACCGAGAATCAAGTGATGTCGACCGTTCAACCGCTCCAGAATTTCAAGTGTTACATTGAAATTCTGATGAAACGACAAATCACCAAGATTGAATACATCATCACTAGGACTAACGACGGCATTCCAGTTTGAAATCAAAGCATCATCCATTTTCTCGACCGTTTCATACGGCCGGGTTCGCGGATTGAACTTTAAAATATTACGATGACCAAAGTGCAGATCACTCGTCACAAAAACCTTGTTCATTAGCCTTAGCCTCTTCCTCTTCTGCGCTCAAAATACCGTCAATCGTATTGAAAAGTTTTTCAATTTCAAGTGCAATCTGTGACCCAGTTTTTTCTTCATTCCTATCGATTACACGAAACACCGCATTCAGCAGACCAGCATAATAACCCTCAACATACTTGCTAGCACGGCCGCTGACCGGCTCACATCCGCGGAACGGCGAAAACGCTGATCGATATGCAACATCAGTCTTCGCATCCCCATTAATATAAGTCTTCAGTTTTTCAATATTCATCATGAATTGACCTTAATCAATCGTCAGATACAAGTTCGCTTCAATTACATATGCGTTTTCCGATTTGTTGATACTATTATACCACATCCGATCTGCTATGTCAATATTTTTTTCACGAAAATACGAAAATAATTTCTGAATAAAATCAACCACTTAGAGTGTTCTAGAACAAAATCAACTACTTAGAATACACTGTTGTCACTCTCTCAACTTCGCGACGAAGATGTTTGATTTCCACCGTGAAGTAAATTTGATTTACTTGAAACTGATGAGCACAATAATCAGCCCATCTAATGATAATATCGTGGGCGACAGTCCTTCGTATAACGACCAAAACGGTCAACGACGATCGCACAGTTCCCATAATGGTAACGCGGATCATGTCGGTTGTAATAAAAGCATCGCCGAGGTTGATTGTAACGCACATATCGTAAGTCGCCACAATACTGACGATTCCACATAATAATTGAATATGGGTCCCCGAAAGTGCTCAATTGCAAAGTGAATGTATTCGTCGGTATGTCACTTTCGGTGACAACCACGCAACCGCTTAATACGACAAGAAAGGCGATGATAAACATATTACGAAGTAATTTCATTTTAGCTTACCTTTTTTTTTTAGATCAGAATCAAACATCAGTGGATAGATCAGAACCAAACATCACTGGATCGTATGGGAATGGCCATCTGTCACGCGAGTCAAGTCTAATACGATGTCTGAGTTGGAGAATATAGGAGATCTCATCTTTCCTAACCTGACAGGAACGATTAATCTTGTGATCATTACCATATCTGTCCCAGTCCCAAATGATTTCATATTCGATAACAGTGCCAAAACCATATTCGGTCTCGACACGACTATGAATCGGCAGAATAGGGTGCACTTCATCATTCATAATTAAATTCCTTATTCACTGTTTAACCGATCATTAAACCAATTACGAGCAACCTTTGAAATGAAAGCATTAACATCATTAGTAGTTAATGACATTGAATTTATAGATACCATTCTATCACATCCAGACCGCTTTGTCAATAGTTTTATGATAAATTTGTGAAAATAATTTTCTGAACAAAATCAATAGGTTACATGAGATATATCGAAACTATAATAAAATCAATAAGTTACGTGATAATCATAACACGAGCTATTATATACTATACTCAGCAAATACACGATTATATTGTTGTGTAGTACGAACGAAATTCGCTCTACGCAAATCACGAATTGTCGTGCTATTTGTATATGTACACGCCGACCGCAGTCCACCACAAATATCTTCAACGGTATGTCTAACATGTCCACGATATGGAATTAACATTTCGCGACCCTCAGACGTTCGATAATTTTTTAAGCCACCTGAATACGACTGGTTTGCGATCGTCGAACTCATACCATGAAACTCGACTACCATTTTACCAGATTCATTTTCAAGAATATCACCTTCTGATTCGGCGTGTCCGGCTAGCATGCCACCGAGCATTACAAAATCAGCGCCAGCAACTAATGCCTTTGCGACATCACCAGCATTCTTGCATCCACCGTCTGACATTAAATATGCCCCATTATCATGCGCCGCATGTATACAATTCATGATTGTTGATAATTGAGGATACCCAACGCCTGTCTTTAATCGTGTCGTACATGCTGAACCAGAGCCAATACCAACTTTAACGACATTTGCGCCCGATTTAGCAAGAATCTCAACGGCCTTATGAGTTACGACATTGCCTGCGATAATAATTGAATCACTGAACATATCGCGCACATACGCAACCATATCAGCTAGAGATGAACAATGCCCATTTGCGATATCAATGTTAAACCATATAGGTTTGTCTATAGTCCTTTCGTACTTTTGTAAATCATTCAATATTTCATATGATTTATTACATACACCAATACTCACTGCGGTCAATAGTTCGCTATGACATAATGTATGTCGAATTTGATCAATTGGTGTATTCTTTGTAAGACACGTTAACATTGCATGATCAGTTAAAACACTTGCCATGGATAGCGTGCCGACACCGTCCATGTTTGAGGCGACGATAGGTTTAATTTTGAATAGATACCCATTCAATTCAAATACTCGATCCAAATCAACATATGATCTCGAACGAACATATGACGTGTCACATGGAACAATTAAAACATCATCAAAATCCAAACCTTCAACAATCTTATCCATTTATCAATTTTCCTTGATTATATAGTTTGAAGAATTTTTTCGTCATTGGCGCCCATTCTGCTATTGGTTCAACAAACAATAATAAACCTTCATCAGCGACAGTGATCGCAATAACAATCTGCTCGGCTTCGAAATCATATCGTTCTTTTGCCATGATTGCATATGCAGCGCCTTGCATAAAATATGTAAAGATCTGTTCCTTCGTTTTTACGCGCCGTGACGTCTTATAATCTAAAACCGTTTTCTTATTATTAAACTTACACAGTAGGTCGCATGTACCAGCAGCTCGAATTTCATCCGAATACATCTGTATCTCTACACCATAAACATCAGTGACATTTTCATTAAGAGAATTCATGATATGCACAAATCGTTCATATGCAATTGGATTGCTTATTTTATACGATGAAGTATCGTGACCGAGAATATATCTCTCGAGTAAATCATGAACCGTTGTTCCTAGTTTAGCCGCAGTACCGGCGATACGATTTGCTTCGGCATGACCAATACGATCTTTCCATCGATCGATACCTTTCTTCGAAAAATAAGAAAGCGCATTAGTAACAGAAACATACTCGTTGTTTTCAGGCGTAATATATACACGCCCAGTTGATCGTTCACTGCGCACGATTTTCGATGATTCAAATAGATTATAGTGAAATGCCAAGATCTTCTCCAGCGATAATAAAATCGCGAACTAATTTACTACGAACAATATCATGACGAGTATATTCTAGGTGATAAAAATCTTCAACCCGATCAATTATCCTCATAAAGTTAGATAGCCCTTCACGATCACGTACATTCTTTAAATCACTCTGACGAAAATCACCACACAATAAAACACGACAATTATCACCCAAACGAGTGATAATTGTGCTCAATTCATGACCAGTCATATTCTGCATTTCATCTATTATAACAATCGTATCTCGTAGCGTCAAACCGCGGACGAATGATGTGCACATAAAATCGATCAAACCCTTTTCTTTACATATATCATACGCGTCACTTCGCGAGAAAAGTTCATTGCATATAGATCGATATGGTTGTTCGTATACACCGATTTTATCTTCTTCTTTTCCTGGAAGAAACCCAAGATCACGCGTCGCTACTGCACTACGCACAATTGTTAAGTTCTTATATGTGCTTTGTTTTGAAAATATTTCATTTAATGCTAGATACATTGATATGTAAGTTTTACCAGTTCCAGCACATCCATGGATCAATAAATGTTTATCGTCTCGATATGCATTAAAAGTTAAATCCTGATTCCATGTCTTCGGTTCAACTTGTAAAAGATTCATTCCTTTTGCAGCAATTACATCATCACCAGTATTTAACCCACGCCGTCTTAGCTTACGTCTCTCTCGTTTGGTCAATGACATACATACCCTTTATTATTATTATTAGAAGTCGTTTATTTTGGATCTTGGGTTTGCTTTCTTTATTTTTTTCAAAACATCACGAAATCCATTATCAGGTTTTAGACCATAACCTGATATAAACTTACTCACGCCAATAACTAATTCTTCGTTTAGATTGTTTTTACGATAATCGTCTAGTTGAGAGATACTCATGAAGATTTCTTTTTCTTCACGGGTATCCCTATTTCTAAAAACGTATGTCGGCATATTCGTCATCAACTTTAAATAATTCATCAACATCATTAGATCTTAACGCATTCTTTAATCGTTTCTCAATGTGACGATCATTGTTTCTTGATTCACGCCCATGATCTGTGAATAACTGCTCCTCGTGCTTATACGTCTTCTTATGTGTTTTGCTCATTGTTTACATCTTTCGAAATAAGTGTGGGAAAGGTTTCTTCAATCAATTTCTTTGTGATTCCTTTATATGGAATCGTCTTATCCTTCACGGCAATTAATAGCTTCGCATCTTCAGGATCGATCGTCTCAAGAATCTCGACGAAAATCTGTTCGCGTTTAGCATTACTGATTTTCATATCATCCATGATAAAGATATATAATCGACGAATTTCTCGGTAAAGCATCGTGTTCTCAGTATCAACTTCAGATGGTTTATATGGTGGTTCGCCTTTTGGGAGGTGGAAAATAATGGTCGGATCAAACGCTAGTTGAAGCAATGTCACCATTGCTTTATTCTGTTTATGCGAACGCAGAAACTTAATTCTATCTGCTTTGCTCCGAATTGAATTCGCGTCCTTTAAAATTTTACTTACTGTTGGCATAGATATATTCATATTGCGTATTCCTTAAAAATCGCTGATACATTCAGTTAAATTGCGAAGTTGATATTTGATGAAATAGTTAAACAATTTTGATCTCGACTGATTTGCTTGCTCATGATACGATTTTAAAACAGCAGCACGAATGTTGTCGGGTATTTCCGTCAAATCAACTAATCGTTTATTGCGACACCAGTTTCGATATAACGCTTCATCGAAAACATCCTTGGCGTCCTTACTATTTAGTTCATCCAGCCAAGCGGAAACTTTTACTTCCGCGCATGGTTTTTGTCGTTTATTACTTACAATAAAGACGTCATCATCACTTCGAATATTTGGAACGCCGTCACCAACATCACCGCGAATAATATGCTCCATTAGAAATCTTCGTGGTGAATTGCATTTCAACCAGCGCTTCCGTGTAGGATCATACTGTTCAACATTTGAATATTTCTGAAGCTGCTGAAAATCCTTATCAGCTGACAATATCAAAATCGGATCGCCACCGAGCTCACGCCCATAAAATTGAACAAGAGTAGCAATGACATCGTCGGCCTCTGCTTGATCGATACGAATGAGGCGGTATGGCAAGTATTCAAGTATCTCTTCGCGAATCATGCTTAAAATTGTGAAGATTGCTTTCCAGTCATGTGGCGATTTATCGCGATTCTTTTTACGAGCGGCTTTGTAGTAAGGAAAGCTATCTCTGCGCCAATAATTCATATCGTCTGCGGCAATAATCAATTCACCAAATTTATTACTGAATTTCATTCTATTTGTACGAATCGAATTAAGAACCATGTAACGAATGTGATCTTCGTTAACTTCACAACCGCAGCCCATTTTAATCGACACCATCAAGTTAGAGATTAGAACCTGATTTAAATCGAGTATCATCATAATTCATCTTCCTTCTTCTCATTGAAGAGTATATTATTCTTGGCCCAACGATCACGATACAGTATTTCATTTTCAAGCAAATCGACTATCTGTGGGTATATCGTTTCACGATCTAATTTTGTAAGAATGTTATGAATGTGCGAAAGACTAAGAGAACAAATTGCTTTAGGATCATGTCGGGCTTTCTTACTATTCCATACACCCCATGTAACATATTCACGTAGAATATAATGTGGTGTTTGTTCTGTTAGTGTAAGATCTTCGAAGAACCCACCTGATCGTTTAAGATAATCGAGTCCACCGTCGACTGTATAATATACATTATTCACGGTATCCAAGTGACCACGATAATCCCAACGAAATGTACTTTCAAGAATTGTTCCATCAGGAGTACGTATTGCATTACGAAGAATGCGATTACCCGGTTGACGATACATCATTTGAAATTCCTGTTACTGTAAACAAATCAAAATTATCGGCTCTGATGTATTGAGCGCCCGGGTTAATTTACACTCTTCATACGCGGGCAGAATATGACACTTTAAATATTCGCGACAACTAACTAAAGCATAAACCACATGTGGTTATGAATTCCCTCAATTCGAGCTCTTCGTCCATAGCTAGCGTTTCATGAAACAGGTGCATCTACTCTATGAGTAATTAATTGACCATGGATAATACTATATCGAGCTCTATTTGTGATCAAATAAACGCCGTTAAATTCGATGACAAATTCACCAGACTTATCGCTCTCGATATGATCTTTCAATTGCGCTAATGAATTCCACTTCTTCATATAGTTCTCATATTTAAATTACTATTTTACCACATTCGACGTGGTTTGTCAATTGTTTAAACGAAAAACGAATCAACTACTTAGTCTTTTGTTCAATTTTATCAACAATATCCTGTAGTGGATGATCGCGATTCTCGGTTCGGAGTAACATAGATCTTATGGATTCAAACAACAACGACACATCCGATTCGTTTCGATAACTAGTCGTGTCAAACGGCGCGCCGTTTAGAACAGTGAAAATATGGCACATAATATCATCAGCCATATTTTCAAGTGGATCAACAACATCCTTTGTTGGAAAGACGATTATATTATTTGCTAGCATTACGAGCATCAAGTAAATTCAGCAACAGTAACTCCCACGATCTACTCACATTATCCCACGAATGTAAGTCATTCGTAGTAGACCATTGATAATCACTATTCATTCTAACATTCGCGACTGTCTGATAATTGCTCAGGAGATAGTGCATTAAACGATAATATACAGTTGTGTGTTGACCCCAATCGTCAACATACTGATACATCGGAGTACAATATCTCGACGTTTCATATAACGCACCATAATTCGAATGAACACAGATCAGATTCGCCGACATCGCCTCGATCAGGCACAGACAAGACGTTTCTCGCCACGTCGATGGATATGTAAAAAAATGAGCTTTCGATACTGCATCACGCACAACATCGTTTGGCTGAGAACCATGATATGTCATATGTGAATGATTTGATATGTTATCGAACAATTGCATATATGGTTCGTCACGCGCCTTCCATCCGTATAAATCAAAAGATGAAAACACGTCTAGATGAATATTGTCAAATTTTTTAGATAATGCAGCAACAACAGGAAACAGTATATTTAGACCGCGGTGTGGCGTTGATGTATATACTAAACGAATCTTATCTTCTTTAAATTTATCGTTATTGAATTGAATTGGCTCAATTGCATTTTGCAACACTATACATTTATTCCACGGTAAATCGTATCTTTCAATATACCCCTGCATCTGCCAATTAGAGACAAATACATACATATGAAACATACTATGATTAGCTTTATCACGTAGAAATTCAGATTCGGGATCACCGGGTAAATCATGCGCCCAAAAGACACGAATTAGATCATCGTTCAATTCGCGTACACGAGACGATATGATTTGGAATTCCTTAAGTAAGGAAGAATCGATCTTCGTCGATAATTCACGAGTTAATCTTTCGGTACCGCCATTTGATTTTTCGTTTGTTTCGTTTAATCGAAACTCGCCTGCGTAAATCTCAGCCATAATGATAACCTTGTTTTACTTCTTCAAGTTTCTCCTTTCGTACTGACTGAACAACGCCGCGATTTCCTTTCTTTGATACTTTCTTAAAACGAAATAAACAATCATACCAATTACCATGCGAAGCTAATACATGAACAACTTCACCAGTTGATTTCAAACGCATTACTGTCATGTTATATCCTCCTATAAATATTAATAACATATTGCTACAAATACTATTATATCATGTGGTACTATAAAAGTCAACCATTCAACACCGAAAACTTCATCGATACAGATTATATCGGCTTCGTCTATTGTGTAACAGACAACGAAAACGGAATGAAATATATCGGTAAGAAAAACTTCTATTCGAAAATACGCAAGCCACCATTAAAAGGTAAAACGCGTAAACGAACGCTGATTCGTGAATCCGATTGGCGTGTATACTGTGGATCATCTGCTGAAGTAAAATCTCTAGTTGAACAGCACGGATTATCTAGATTTTATCGAGAGATTATACATTTATGTAAATCAAAGGGTGAAATGTCATATCTTGAAATGAAAGAGCAGATTACTCGTGATGTTCTATTGAAGCCGAATGAATATTACAATTCGTTCGTCGGCGGTAAGATTCATCGTTCGCATCTTAAGCGATTACATATCACGGAAGCTTTAGATAAGTAACACCAGATTCATCGAACATCGCTTTACTACGCAAAAAATGTTCATCCCAATAATTATCAGCATGGCATGCGGTATAGACGACATGACGCACTCCACTCTGTATTACACCTTTAGCACATTCCGAACAGATAGGTAGACCATAAACGTATAACGACGAATCGTTTAAAGAAATACCATGATGTACTGCATTGTAAATTGCGTTCATTTCCCCATGTACTGTTAATTGGTATTTCACTAGTCGATCGTTGAGGCGTTCATTATCACTAACACCATGCGGGAACCCATTATACCCAGTCGATAATATTCGACGATTTCTTACACATACTGCACCCACACGCGTTGATGGGTCTTTCGACCAGGTTGAAATTTCGCGAGCGATATTCATGAACCTATAATCCCATTTATTATTTGAACATTGACTGTTCATCATTCGCTCTCCTATCACATAATAATTTCATTATATCATTTCTCTGATCGTCAGTTAATTGAGACCACCGACCGATTTCTGCACGCGTTCTTTTGCAACCAATGCATAAATCGGTCGGTGAATCAATTCGACATACGCCAATACATGGCGTTATAGTTCGCAAGCACCACCTTGACATGCGAATTCCTGTGAACTTGTTGTATGATCGTTAGTCTCATAATCACGCAATTGTTCCCAATTAATTTCGTTTGGCATTTTTGAAACTAACATTTCGTATGTCTTAGCATCAATAGCTTCGTATGGTGCCTGTGGATAATTATGATCGACGTATGGCATGAACGAAATCCCCGATACTTCGTCAAAGTTGTTCCATACCCACGATCCCACATCAAGGAAGTTATCGTCATTATAATAAGTAGTCATTGATGGTTTATGTTCGCACCAATGCTTGGCGTACGCTTCCCACAGTTTTAATTGTTCGATCGCATCAACGTCATTTACTGTTAGTGACGTATCAGGCGACTTAATTGGAAATGCGAAGATAAAATTCGTGGGGTTTGATGCATCTTGTTCGTATGGAACTCCATTATCAATAAGAAATTGTGTCAATGGGTCTTTCTTGTCTTGACGAATTCGACGAATGTAATGCTTCGCAAATCTTGGATGAATACCACTTGCGCTGTCGACGAGCTGTGATACTGTGCCCGACGGTTTTACACAAGTAATTGCCGTTGACTGATTAATGCCCAATTGCGATGCAAGGTCATCATTTACGTCAATTGATACTTTCAACAACTCAGACAACCAGTTATAGAGTAGATCATGCCCTTTACGACCGCTCATAATTTCATGATCATAAATACCAGTCATACTTACACCAAGCAAACGTTCCTCTTCGCAATTTTGTTTCCATTTCTTACGAAGATATTTGAAATCGGTTAACGTTGACTGAAACGTACCAATGATAGTTGCAATACGCACCTTTTTCTTTAGAGTATCCAGTGTATCATCCGAGCGTACAACAACTTCGGATAGATTACAGAATTGATATGGTCTTAAAATAATTTCAGCGCATGGATTCGTACCCCATTCATGATCTGGATCGCGTCTGCCATTTCGCTTCGCAATATTACGACACGCATATCGTGAAATGATACCACGTTCACCTGACTTCGATTCATGTAGTGATAACCATTCATTTAGAAACACACCAAAATCTGGTTTTTCATCGACTACGTATGAGTTATTTGATAATGATCGCTGTACATTTTCTACCCACCAACTACCAGATTTCGCTGATCTCATGCGATCGTCAGATAGATTGGATAATGAGATTAATGCAGAACGGCGTACACCACCAACAACAACAATTTCAGCGATCATACATACAATGTCATGACACTCAATCGAATTAAGCTTTCTACCGACGGCCTTCTTGAACGTATTTACTGTGAATCGGAATAGTTTTTCGAGTGGTTCTGGACCAGAGGCCCGGCCGCCGAAAGTTTTAAGTCTTGCGCCAGCTGGGCGAACTTTGCTCATATCCCATTTAGGAATTTTACCTGCATATAATAGACTAATCAATTCGCGATACGAAGACGCCCATCCAATCTTTGAATCTGATACAACGATTGTTGTATCGGTATTATGAAATGTTTCCGCAATCTCTGGTAATCGATTTACATATTGTCGCTCTACGCTAAATCCAACCCCGGTACCATTCATTAGAATGTACATTAATTCATCGAAACATCTTGGGTGTTCGATTGGCAGATAACTACAATTATATCCAGCAATATTGTCTCGTTCAAGAGCAACACCAGCAGTCATCAATGATCTCATTGATGGCATTGTTTCTAGATTTGAAATAGATTCACGGCATTCTTCGAGTAAAGATTCATATTCAGGATATCTTATAATCCAAAAGTCATACCAGCGCTGCATGGTCTCTGTCCATACTTCGCGGCGCGGTGAATCAAAATCATCGCGGTATTTCGAATAACGCGACATATGAATTACTTCTTGATATAAACTAGGCAGCCCCATTATTCAATTACTCCGTCTTCTGTTAAGTATTGTTTCGATGGGCTAGCTGCTTGATATGTACGTGATTGTACGAATTCTATCGCGAGACGTTCGGCATGTTTAATGTCGGATGACTTAGTGAGAACAGCGTAAACTAAATCATGATCAACATAAAACTCGCCAATGTAAGATTTCGTCTCTTCATCGTAAAAGACTTTTGCGCTGCGCTGTTGATCACCGATGAACTCTGATAAAAATATACTCATACTCTTCTCCAATTATTAAAAACTAAGTTTGCTTGTAATCCATTATATGTGTTATTTTTCAATATTGTATCAACATTTACACGTTCATGCAATACCATATCATTAATGTCCTTTGAGCGAATGGAATTTGGAAATATGACAACTGAATGTCCTTTTAGAATGGCCTGTTCGATCTTGTTACATATATCGCGATTGCGTGGTTCATTATCGTAAACGAAAACAGAATTCTTATTTACTAGTGACCAATCGATCGTATTACCCGCCATAGCAATTGCGTTTGACACGAACATTGAATCAATTGGGCCTTCTAATATATAATGCTCTCGCTCACGCTCACAAGTATCCAAACCAAACACCTTCGATCGATTTGCATCAAGCATAATTGTAACATATCGCAATGAAGAGTCACCTAAAGATCGCCCCTGAAAACCAAAGACGGCTTTATCTTCATCGAGGAATGGTATAATTATACGCGATTCATCGTGCGTAATATCATTGTACTTTTCTGATATTAAGCTGTTTACATATTTCTTGAATTTCGATACATAGAATATCTTGTAATGATATTTATTCGGTATCATCCGTGATTTTACATATTGAACCGCTGGGTGTGTAGGTTCGAGTGAAGATATCTTCGGCAATCGATTTAATGCCTTTGAATTCATAAAAACTGGTTTCTTCATTTTATTAGCAAATACCTCAACGTCTGTCAATACGCGCGCGTTTCCTGACGTGAATTTATTTTCGATCTTTTCACGTACATAGTCATTATACAAATTCGAATCAACATGCTCGATAAATCGATCTATATTCGTAGTAATACCACAATTATGACAATGATATTGATATGCACCACTTCTTGGATATAGATACCCTCTAGTCTTAGTTTTGTTTTTTGCTGAATCGCCACAATATGGACAACGAAAATTGTAAACATTATTCTGTGTATGTTTAAAAAGGCCTAATCTCGATGAAATCAGGCCAATATACTTTTGTTCAATCCATTGCATTATTCAATTATCCATTATGATTGCCTCAGTACCATTATATCTCGATTAGTTATATATGTCAATGGTTTTAGTTAAAAGTTTGCTGAATAATATATAGTATAATTGCTTGACTTGCGAAGCTTGTCGCTAAAGCAGTAAACAATATGTATATCAACTTTTTTGTGTCACCAACTGAACTCTCGACTCGCGTAACTCTCGTGGCGAGTTGATCAATACGTTCAACCTGTCTCTCAATTCTTTGATACGCCACTGTAGTATTAAGTTCAGATGACAGTAACTTTTCTTCGAGGCGTGCAAGTGATATCAGCACATCAGAGAGCTTATCTATTTTTTCTTCGATTCTAGTTAAGCGAACACTGAATCCATTATCGTTGATCGGCATATTATTCCCTTTGTTTGTTTTGACTAATGACATTTTCATAATATATGATCACGTTCTTTTGCTGTTCAATGTATCGTTTAATCTCGGCTATATTCAAAGCGAGATTTTCATAGTCAGGTATTGATGCCGCAACAAAAACAACATTACCATTCATCGATTCGAATTCTGCAATAAATTCGTTGATGTTTTGTTCAGTAACAACATGAAACTTAACATCATATAAAGTGACAGGTTTTACGCGTTCGCGTAATGGTATTTCATGTGTAACATAAATCGTTCGCGGCTCCTTTTCCTGTATGAAACCGCAGCCAATTAGATTACTCGCTACGAGTAATAGACTCGATATCATCAAATACTTTTTTAGTTGCTTCATTGATTCTGTTCTCGATTAATCCTGGTTTCTGTAAACTTAGTTTCGTTAAGTCATGTCTCTGTAATTTTTCTATTAATTCATCACGATATTCTTCGGCTAATCGCGTTCTTTGTTCAAGCAAACGTGATTCCATTTCGATCACATTTCTTGTTCGTATTAAACTCTCAATTCTGCCATTTAACATCGATAACGAAGTTTCTTGTTGAGAGATCGTTTCTTCATAACGCTCGATCTTATTTCTTGTATGCTGTATGCTAAAATAAGCCCCACCGATGAACGTTCCCAATAAGATAGCGATTAGCGCGTTCTTCGCAAACCACATCTTGAGCTTTGCAAAAAATATCATTTATGAATTCTCTTTAGTTGATCAATAATCTCTTTCTTCTTCTTTTCGATTTCTTTTCTTTTCAAAATCGCAAGATTCCCTGGTGGTTCCCCATCTGAGCCAACGCCTATACTTGCTATATGACCACTCCCGCCGTTGTTTGTTGGTGTCTCTTCGCTTAAAATTATTGCTTCGTTGATGTAATGATTTAATCTTTCTTCAATTAACACGATGTCGTCAGGATCGATTTGATGCTCTTTTAATAGCAACAATGCTGCAGCGAATGACGCGATTCTCGTCTTACCGCCTGGTATTTTACCAATGAGTTTTTTTAAGTTCGCGATTAGCCGATCATAATAACCCCATGATCGTTTCTGTTCTTTTGTGCGATCTTTTACTTGTACTAGTACATTACCGTTCGCATCAATTACGCCAGTCTTATATGCACTCCAGCGATTAAACGGTTTAACGAGTCTTCGTAGAAACTCATATATGAGATATAGATCCATTACACCTGACATTATACTTTCCTTATATTCGACGCAGTGCTTGCGCTACATTAATATCGATCATTATATCATTCGACGATATAAGACGATTATCTTTATCATATATGTAATCCGGCATATACTCAAGAAAAACTAGAAAGGTTTTGAGTATATGCCAGTGCTTTTTATCTACACGATAGAACAACATACGCGTATTCGCTTCGTGCTTAAACACATTATATAGCGTAATTAAATGATTCAGAATCAATCTTTCCTTTAAATCGTCGTTTTCATAATATCTATACATTAATTTTTTGATGTATTTGAAACGGCTCAAATCATCATAAAATTCATCGGCATCATATATATCTTGAATGTAATTTGATGCTGCATATAATGTAAAATTCGAATCATCTAATTTCTTCATATTATGAATTATACGTCAGGATAAATTGTGTCGTCAGCACCACCAGTCGTATTTGCTGTTGCGTCAGTATTTGCAAAATCCGTCGCATCTTCGAATTGACCAGCCACATTCTTAAATGCATTCTTACTCATTGCAACTAATACTTCTTCGCGAACGCGACCAGCATGTTCACCAATACCAACAGTTCGTTTAATCCAACCAACACCCGGCGCATCTGATACAACTGCTTCCTGCGAATCAACCCCGAAAACTGTATTACCAAAACGAGCTTGTCCGGTGTTACCAGTTTCTGAATCGACAACGAACTTCGGTGCCCCTGAATGTTGGTCTTTATCTTCCCATAGTGCCATTATCGTATTACTCCTTTCTTAATCGTTTATTTAGTAACCACCAGTAACAGTGATCGTCCAACCACGCCCTCTTAAAGCATCGATCGCAGCTTCACCTGTTACACTCGGTGCAGAGCCGCCTGACTGATTAAATGTACCATTTGATGTATTTGCGGCATTGATTGCGACCAAAATATCATCAATTGACTGCTGTGATAAGTTAGTATTTGTAAAGGCATCATTATAGAATCGGCTAGGACATACAGATAGTGGATTACCAGTACCACCTGATAATATTACATTAGTTAGCGAACTAGAATCACGCGCAAAATCCTTAGCCTGTATAAGTTTACTTGTATTCCAATTAGATATATTGAGTGTTGTTAGTGATGTACATTCTCTGAACATACTCGACACGCTGGTTGTATTTGCGGTATTCCACCCAGTAACACCAGTCATATCAGTTAATCCAGTGCAACCAAAAAACAGATTATTCATACTACTAACTTTAGACGTATCCCAACTCGACAAATCATTTAAATCAGTTAACGACGAACACTCACTAAATGTACCTTGCAATGTAGTAGCGTTTGCAATGTTCCACGTTGAAATGCCACTTAGATTAACTAATGAAGAACACTCAGCGAACATATTTGTCAGTTGTGAACATTTCGTCATGTCCCATAACGCTAATGCATTAACATTAGTTAGAGACGTGCATTTTTGAAACATTACAATAACCGAAGTAGTATTTGATGTATCCCATGTCTCCAAACCAGATATATTAATTAGTGATGCGCATGAATTAAACATACCTGTCATATTAGTTACTTTGCTCACATTCCATGTACTGAGTCCGTTAACGTTTATTAGATTGTCACAGGAGCTGAACATATTGAACATATTTGTATTATTCGACATATTCCATGAACTTAACATATCGACATTTGCTAATTGTGAACATTTATTAAATGCGAATGTTGATATAACGATGTTGCTAGTATCCCAATTTGCAACCGAATTAAAATCTCCAAATGAACTGCATCCATTGAATAAATTAACTATACTAGTTTTATTCGATATGTCCCATGAAGATATACCGATAATGTTCTCCAGAGAACTACATCCGCTGAACGCAAGAACATCCGTTGTGTTACTGATGCTAAACGACCTTACATCTAACTCTATTAACGATTCGCACCCATTAAACATATTCGAGAAAAGTTCAACTTTTGAAGTATTCCATGAGCTTATGTCGATCGATTTTATCAATTTACAGTTGCTAAATGTGTCCGTCATATTTGTGACATTACCAGTTTCCCAATTTGAAACGTCGATTGAAGCAAGACTTTCGCAGTTAGCAGCAAAAAGAGCTAAATTCGCCACCTTTGATGTGTCCCAATTTGATACGTTAAGTTCATTAAGTTTTCTACAGTTTCTAGCAAAACCACTTAAATCGGTGACGTTACTTACATTAAAATTTGAAACATCAAGTTCTTCAAGCTCATCACAATTACCAACAAACCACGACATATCAGTTGCGTTTGATGTATTCCATCTTGATACGTCCAATTTCTTCAAATTTGCATAATTGTCGAATGCAAAAGATGAAAATACCCGCCCGCTCGAAACATCCCATTTCGACACATTAATATTACTTAACGATTCACAGCGACCAAACATAAATCCAAAATTCGTAATTTTCGACGTATCCCAATTAGATACGTCAATGTTTTCTAATTCGCGACATTCCGTAACGAATCCGTGTGCATTCACTACAGATGATGTATTCCAGCGAGATACATCGAGATTAACTAAAGACGTACAACCAGCAATGAAATACGATATGTCGGTTATATCTGACACATCCCAGTTCGATACATTCGCAGACACGATCTGGTTTCGCCAAGCAAATTCTTCAGATAAAGAAGTCGTATTTGAGTTATCATTAAATAGTTGCTGTGTTGTGTTATAGTATGATGTTAAATCATCTTTAATTGCTGCGATCGATTCAGTATTACTTACATTCGTAATAACAATCGCTTTAATTGGATGATTGTATATGAATTTTGGTAAACTCAGTAAGCTTTCACGCCACCCAGCACTGAAGATATATTGAAAATCAGTTACAGCATTTTCATTTACGATAAAGAGTGTCGCAATAGTTGGATCTGGATCGTATGGGAATGCTGAGGTATTAACGAATAACGAATTGTTTGGTTCAAAGATTAGGTATTCGCCATTAGCAGATAATTTCGGCGGGGCGCCGAATGGGGTTGTCATCGTTATGTCGCTGATGCTGGTCGTTATCAGTGCTACATTTGATCCTGGGACTGCTGCTGTTGTCCCGGCACTGTCCGAAAATAAACTATTACTAACTGCGATATCAAATACTGCATAAACAGTATTATTACTAATCATTTGCGATTTAATTGTGTCCAGCAAATCGTTATCACCAGCGGTATTTTGTATTCCACGATGGCTCATCGCAACTAACACTTCTTCGCGTGTACGACCGTTGACATGTTGAGTACGAATCCAGCCGGTTCCACTTTTACCCGCCGCGGTTGCTGAATTGGCTTGGCATCGAACCCAAAGACTTCGTCATAATATTCGCCAGTGCCAGTTTTCCCAGAAGATGCATCCGTTGACATGTTGAGTACGAATCCAGCCGGTTCCACTTTTACCCGCCGCGGTTGCTGAATTGGCTTGGCATCGAACCCAAAGACTTCGTCATAATATTCGCCAGTGCCAGTTTTCCCAGAAGATGCATCCGTTGACATGTTGAGTACGAATCCAGCCGGTTCCACTTTTACCCGCCGCGGTTGCTGAATTGGCTTGGCATCGAACCCAAAGACTTCGTCATAATATTCGCCAGTGCCAGTTTTCCCAGAAGATGCATCCGTTGTAAATTTCGGGGTGTCGCTCGACCTATTTTTATTTTCCCATAGTGGCATCACTTGATTCCTTTATTGACATATACATTTATTTATTATGATGATTTGTTAAACTTCTTTTTGATTGCTTCTTTAATCACATTTATATCAGCATCTTGGCTCGATTCGCGAACTAATTCATAATCATGTACATCATATCCAGCTTTCATATAATACTTCTTTGCTTTGGCTAACGCGTCATTTTCGTCTTTCGTATTCGTCACGCGGATTTTTTTATTCATTTTCTCCACTGGTGACGATCCTGGATTATGATCTGTTTTTGATACCGTGACAGATACAACATATGATTTTGTTTCGTTAGTTTCATCCTCTTCTCGAATTACACTAAGAATCTTTTTAAGATCGTTATAGCTTTTATTTGCTAATTTCTGGTAACGTTCTTTATCAGTGCCTTTAACTAACTTATCAAATCCTCTAAGTGCTTTCTTAGCGTCTGCTTGTTTAATTGTAGCGGATCGATTATCCTTGAACGTTACTGTTCCACCTCTTGGTAAATCCGCAACGCGTCTTAGTTGCATAATGATGTTTTTATCTGCGGCGAGACGATCGTCGTCACTTGCGTCGTCGTCTTTGTCAGCTGGATCATCTTTACGTTCGGCGATTGTATCTTCGTTTATGATACTACGAATCTTATGATCATCTGCATCATCCGAATCGATCCACTTCTCAGCGTTCTTCATATTCTTAAATTTCTTGGTAAACTTTTTGCCTTTCGGGTCATCACCCGTTACAATGATAGGCTTATTATGGTCGAGCTTTGCTTCGTTCACCGATTCCTCATATGCAACACCAATACTACCAACACCCATACTACTAAAAGTCTTTCTCTTCTTTCCTTCAAGATACGAATGAAGGCATTCAATGTCGCTATGAATCTTTGATATACGATTAATGTACCAAGGTGGTAAAACCATACATGCATCCTCAAGGCAACCGATGATTTCATCAACTGCATAAATAACATAATGTAATTGTGTTAGTGCGTGCTCCGCGTATTCATCGTCCAATGATGAAGAATATTCTTCCATTTCACGCAACATACTTTTAATATTTTTCATAATCGATTCCTATTAATTTTAACCAATGAAATAATTAACATCATTCCACGATATGTAGAAATGAGTTCGCTGAATTTTGTTTTGTTCCTTTTGTTACTTATTGAATCTAGTGCGCACAATACAAGTGATGCCGTTGATACGTCGACCATATATTGACCATCATCAAACTTTATTTTAGTTGCTTGCTTATCTTTGACGACATTCTTTAGATCGCCAATTACATCACGCTTCAATATTCTTTGCATTTCTATAATGTTTCTTTTCGATTTTACATAGATCACTATTTAGCTTTGCGAATATTTCTTCTTCACTCAAATTGGATACATTCTTTAGCGCAATATAAGTTTCTTTGAGGTCATTAAATGCGACGCCATACTTCACGCTCTTCTTAAGAAGATTGCGCTGAATTTTACGTGTTATCATTACACGTTCAACCAAATTCATTACATGATCGATTTGATTTATCAAATCAAACGATTCCTTGTTTTCGCGTCTTTTGCGCATTCGTTCGGCTTCTTTTGATCGAACCTTTGGAATAAATCGTTTCGCTAAACGTGCAATAATTGCTTTCTTGGAGACGAGTCTTTTATCAATATTCTGTTTTTGCCCAAACGTCAAATCAGAATATTCTTTACCACGAACAATACGCTTGCGAATTAGGTTACGAGCTTGCTTTTGTGCGCGCTTGCGTAACTTCTCTGGGTTTGCCTTTCGCCTCATCGCGATTTTACGCCCACGCATTATGCGATTCTTCAGCCGTCTCATGATTTGCTTTCGCTTCATGCGCTGTTGAATATTGAGCGCTTCATTTAATTCAGGAGCAACCTTTTTATTACCGTGCATTGCTCGAAGAATATCATATATCATATTACTTTTCGACAGACCTTTCGCGTCTAATCCATAATGATACTGTGTATAGATTTTATACAATTCAATCATAGGTAGCTTTTTCAGTGAGTTAAATTGATCACTAATCGACATCGCCATATCTAAATCATGTTCTTCGTTAATACCCATATTCTTACGAAGTATTTTAATTATTTCATTTGCTCTGCTTTGCAACTTAATAGGCAGCCCATTACGAAACGAATCGACATCATTATTAACCGCAGCCGCTCTCATCTTCGATGCGCTCATTCCGGATATGCCTTCTGCATCAGGATCGCGATCACCAGCTGACACGGTCTTTATCGAATCGTATGTATATTCTCTTCCGTTATATCGATTTAACAATGAATCGAATTCATTCACGCGATCAGAACCAACAACGACGATAACGTTATCATATTTCGATTCAATTTCCTTTAAAACTTCGATTAAGTTTCTTGCTTTTGAATTTTGCACAGCTCGACCAAACGCCATTTTAAGATACCGAATCTTGTCTGTATATTGTAATGGGTTCTTTTTCTTATCATGCGAATGTGACGCGTATAACAAAGGGTCGCCATGCTCTTTCTTGGCGATCGATATTAGTTTATCGACTAATTTAGCATGCCCGACGGTCGGTGGATTCATCCGACCAAATGAAACTACTGCGGTTCTCATTGTCACTTCCTATACAGGTTTACCGAAGCCTAACTGTGTTATTGTTATGATTTATTTATTAATGACTTTAGTTTATGGTGTACACATGATCCATCTTTAATTTGTGTAGGAGCGTATAGCCGATGTTAGTTAATATTGAAGAACCGTTGCCGCGCTCAACGATTACGACTGGTTTAAATGCATTGATTGTTCTCATCGCACCATTCAATACGCGATCCTCATATCCTTCGACATCAAGATGTATAAGATCGCACGATGATAGCTTCAAATCATCAATTCGATACATTTGAATTTCACCAGGAGTTTCATCTATCTTATGCATACCGACATTCGATGACTTATGTAATTTTAACGACATTTTATCAATACGATCACCCAAGGCCCCATGATACTTATGATACGAATCGCCAACACAATTACGATCTAAACACGTAAAGTTTATTTCACATGGTTCAAATGTATATACATTCTTAAAGTAATTACTATAGAAGCGCGCATACATACCGCAATTACCACCAGCTTGTATGACCGTATCGAAATTTTTAACATCGCTCATGAAATGTTTATGATCGGATATCCAATCACCAAGCGGGCCATTAGTCATACTGCCAAAGGCGCCGCGATCAGCAGTTACCCACCATAATTCATCAACACCCTCAACCCCGCACTTTCTTGTTGATATTAAATTGTTCATGATTTTTATTTCTGCCATCCCTTTATAATATCTGCGCTGAAATTAGCGCGCGAGAATTCCAATCGATCAACGAGCTTCACGGCTCTACCAATATGATCGATTACAACTAAACCTTCTTGTTGTGTAACCTCAAATCCATTACGTGTTCTTAGGAATGTGCCGAGCGAATTAATATCCGATATCTTCTTAATGATAAACAGTTTCGCTTCAGATAGAAGATTCATTAAGTAGAATACACGCTCAAAATCCTGCGGGCCGTGTACTTGAAATATACGAATAGCTTCTTTATGTTTATTTGTCCACTGTTCCTTCGACGCTGGAGTCTTTCTTTTGTCGATTTCATTCTGATAATAATTAGTAATGAAATCGAAGAGACGTTTCGCAGAACCACTAGGTTGAATAATCTTATTTTCACGAACATGGTCGTTGATAAATTTTTTAACTCGAATAAGGAGATCGTCGTTTGAGGAAAATGAATTCAACAAATCGGCTGGTATTTTGTTAAAGATCTTTCCTGCTTGGCTTAATATGAGTGTTAATTGATTCGTTTCTTCCTTCGTGAACGTCGCAATACCAGATACGTCGGTGATTGTTGCGTCATCCATCCATACACTCGATACATTCTTTAACGTACGTATAATGTTTTCACCGAAAGACGCTGACATTGACTCGAAATCGCGTCCACGATATACTGTGTGCCATACTACACCAACTTTCGCTCGCTTAATTTTACTTGCGATACGACTTTTAATTGGTATTGTATAAACAATCGTGTTTGGTTGAAATGTTATATATTTTTCGCCATGAATCGTTTCCGATTTAATATCGTTAGACGTAAACATAAGATCACCTTGATATACGACGCCTTTAGGTATATTCAACTTCGAAAACTCTTCGAGCGATACTAAAAACTTTTCACGTAAGTCACCTGATAAATTCGCATCAATGTCTGCCTTCGTTTTATATATCTGTGGGTTCTTGTTGAAAATACCTTTCTTCGCAACAAAGAACTGACCATCGCTCGGGTCATATCCAGCGAAGATTGCAGGTGCACCATCATATTTTAGACTAGTTCTAATAGATGTGCTCGAATTTCCAGCGAACATATCACGCAAATCGCGTAAAAAGAATATCGCTTTACGTGTACCATTAACACCCTCATTGAATATCAAATCCTCGATATGTTCCATGTGAGTGTTCTTTTGTTCAATTAAAAACTGATTATATGTTAACATTGTGACATTCTCATTTTAAAAATGGGTTGATTTTTTTGCTATCAGGATGAATCGAATATTTACTATGTGGCATTGATACAATTTTGATCTCGGCCTGAACTTCGTAAAAATGCGTACGCGTTGATACGCGAATTTTGAATGCACCGTTTCCTGATAGCGCAGGAATAGACATACCAAGTTTAAATGGGTCGTTTGTACCAATACGATAAAAATCATCGCCTGCTTGTAAATAGTGTGCAGGTTCTGCTTTACCTTCGAGGTAGTGTTTTGTTACTAGTTTTCCAATTGGATAATTGTCATTCTTCAAAATGTAACGATTTACATTAGGTTGAGCGAAATAATTTTTCATTATTTCGAGTGGTACTGCGCCTTCCATTTTTAGATGCGACTTAGTTGTGCCTATTATAATATGCTTATATGGTATTCCACTAAACTTGGAAATAGATTTAATAAATTTATCTGCGTCAGCTGATGCATTTAGTATTCTAAGCGCCTCATATGCCGCAGGTGTTTTATATGTACTCTGCCAAACACTATTCATATAAAACATACGCGGGTTTGATAAATTATCAGTATGATTCATTTTCACCTCTAACCACGTCTTCGTATTTCCTTTCTTAATGAGAACGTCTGAATATTTGACATCCGTTCCTTGTGTGGCCGCTAATCCTGGAATAGAATCAATTGTACTCGCAATTAACTTCTCATAACGATCTGACGCTGCTGACATATTAATTATCTCCAAAGTAAATTTACTATTTCATATTTATATGAAAAGAAAGGTGGCACACGGCCACCTATAGTTGCAATTCAATATTCAAGTTGCAATTCAATATTACATATAGTTACTCATTTCTTATAAACCAGCATGGTACATTGCGATTAGTCCATCTCATATCGAACCGAGTCTGTTTGGTCTGATAAAATTTTCGATACGACCCGACTGGATCGGATTCATTGATGCACTCTGGATTTGCGTTCATTGCGAGACGAAATGGTGTAAGAATTCCGATAGGTATGTTCTTTGGTGGTCGCTTTAATGTGTCACGAAGGCGGCTATCTGTTGCATGCCGCCGATTATAACGATATGTATATTCATTACATAACGCAATAAAGTGATCGTAGTGCCACATATAATTCGAATCGGTCTCATGCGTCCATTGTGTGCACGGATGATTATAATGGACACCTTTATATAAAACAGATTCAAGTTTATCATCGGGATGTCGATAATAACGAATCATTGATCGTCCTGACTTCGATTTACGTTTCTCAACTGTACCGGCAATTACGCGATGGGCCGTCGATAACATCTGCGCGCTTTCAATAATCATCTTAACAACATGACGATCGCATTGCATACGTGCTGCGATTGTTGGATTTTCGTCAAGAATGAATATGTTCATATTTGATATATTTTATCAGATATGTTTGATTTTGTTAAAAGCACGTTGTTATGTGCATGTTCGCCGAGATGGCGAAGTGCCCATGAAGCCTGTGATAATGTGTGTCCACGCAGTTCGAGTTTTCGAACTGCATGATCAATTGAATCTGCGATCCAAATTACACGATCATTTTGAATTGCATTAATCATGTTTTACTCCACATTAATAGTGGGCCTCGAACCCACAGTCTACCGGTCCAATTGATATGTACGGATTTGTTTGAATTTACGTCTAGTTCGCGAAAAGGATAGCGACTTCTTGAGACGAATAAATTCGCCAGTTCGAACATTTTCATATGCGATCAACTTTCCTGATTTCTTCGCAATATGATACGTATGATTTGGTGTATTACCATCCCACGCGGTGATCTCTCGTAGAACGACGATTTCACTTATACTCATATCATAGCATCCAAGTTACATAATCACCTTTCGTTTCACTACCGCCCTAAATCTCGATGATTTAGTGTTCGTTCTCCATCGTAAACGGATTAATCGGAAGATAACCAAAGAGAGCACTGGCTGCTTCGATTGGCAAACGAGCACCGTGTAAAGCGACTTGCTGAACAAAAGCAAGCCTCGACGCATCATAAGAATTTTCGTCGAAAATTGGCTGGTGCTTGATTGTTCCCCACATGAGCTTATATTGATTTTTAGCTGTATGTATGCGTGGTTCTAATTCATCAAAAACCAAAACGATAATTGTCGTGATAGATGGATCTACTTTAGGCTTTGATGAATCATCAACCTCATACATTCCAAAATTGAAGATAGCATTCACGATTCGAATGTGCTGCATTTCAGGTGAAATTGGTACATTAAAAATCTTATTCATTTCAGTTTCGCATGTTTTCCGATTTGTTGATACTATTCTACCACATCCGGACGGCTTTGTCAATAGTTTTATGATAAATTTGTGAAAATAATTTATCAATAAAATCAATAGGTTACAGAAATGTCAATAAAACAACAAGTTACGCGATGACATCTAGAAGCGGTCTAGACACGGTTTTCAATTTATCGAATATAGAACCAACAATATTCGATAAAACCGTGTCTAGACCGCTTCTAGACTATATGGTCAGATTTTAATCGTGTCTGTGTTTAGGTTGACCATAAATTCAGACGGCTTTACATTATTTAATTCGATCTCTTTCTCTAGATATTTGATCGTATCAACGATTGCGTCGAACATGGTTTTCATTGGTTTCCATCCAAGAGACTTCGCTTTATCAATGTTTGCGTATATTGTATGCGCTTCGCCGTTGATCTCTGGATAAAAGTCATACTCAAGCAGCGGCAATTCGAGATCATTATTTACACGTAAATATTCAAAGATGAATTCTGAAATGCGAAATAACGAATATGACATACCCGATCCTAAGTTAAATGTCTGACCGATAGTTCGATCATCATTAAGACAAAGTAAATGAAACGCATTCACGTCATCAACATGAATAAAGTCGCGACTTCGATTGCCGTCGCCGAATATAATTGGATTGCGACCACCAAGTAAACGTAATGCAACACCAGCAAATAATGGTGGAACGGTTCTCTTATAATCTTGTACTGGGCCTGCGATATTAAAATAACGAAGCGCAGTATATTTCAAACCACGCGTTCTCGCATAGCTATCTGCGATTAATGCTACAGCAGCTTTTGTCGTTGCATAAAATGTTGTTGGGTCCGATGTGTCTTCTGTATAGCCGCCATCGGGCAGATCAACATTTTCATATACTGCTGACGTTTCTGAGAAGATAACACGATCGCAACCACATGCGAGCGCAGCGTTGAACACATTAATGGAGCCAATGATATTGTTGTGTGCAGCCGATAATGTATCGTTATGACAATCATAAATCGAAACCAAACCAGCGAGGTGAAACACGACGTCAGGTTTCTCATTCATAAAAATCTTATTCATGATATTCGCGTCACGAATATCCGCTAAATGAAATTTGGCATTACCATGTAGATTTTTATCATATACTGATTGCGATAGATTGTCGACTATTACAACATCATACGAATTCTCTATCAATAGAGGTATTAAATTTGAACCGACAAAACCGCAGCCGCCAGTGATTAGAATCTTCTTATTTCTTTTCATAATAATCTCCTAACGTTGGCCAAAGAAATAGTTAATTGCTGCGACAAGTGCACATGCAAGTAAAAAACATAAAATAGTCGATATGATCACGATTTTCATTTTATATTATCATTTTCATACGCATCAAGTCCGGTTTGACGATGATATCTGATATCTTTGGGTATATCATTAACAAGTTCATCATCATCTACTTGACTTTCATCAGAACCATGAGCATTATCTTCTAGTTCTAGCAATAATATTGCATAGTGAATTATCTTAAAGATATCATTCTGATGATCTCGTTTAGTTCCTTTCTCATTATAACGCTGTGCATAATAATGCTGTGCATACTTTATAATGTTGCCTAGTGTAAAGCCGATCATATGATCATAGTCATTGACGAATTCAGTTGCCTGTATGCTATTCTTATAATAGCGAGGATTCTTATATGTCTTATCGATATAATCACGAATAACGGAAATCCACTTGTCTTCATTGAATTTGTATTTTTTAATTTCGCTCATTATTATTTCCAGTCGTTAAAATCAATTCGGGGTTTATTTGATTTGAATGCATTCGCAACAGCTGGGTCTACAGGCGATGGGCTATTATCTTGCTCTTGCTGTTCAACATCAAATAGCTTCATTCTTGAACGATCTGATCCGATTGTGAATCGACGATAATATGATGGATCGTTATATCGATTCTTTAACTGCTTAATCATCATACGTTTCATATCTTCAAGCTCATCAGTTACAACCATACCTAACATGAAATCAACGGTCTGCGGTAGCCCAATGCTCTCGGATGTATTCGTTAAATCGATATCAGTGTTCTTATACCCATCACGATTTGCTTGCGTTGCGCTCCAAATGGCAACATTGAACTCAACTGCTAAACCACGAATCTCTTCTGCGATCGCTTTGATGTAACTATAAGTGTTAATATTTGCGCCCATCTTCATGCGTGAAGAAGAACAAAGATTAATGTAGTCAATATAGATTACATCCGGTATAAAGTTCTTCTTCGTTTTCAGTTCATTTAACAGATGACGAAAATGCCCAGCACCAACAGTAGCTGTTGGAAATTCCTTAATGATAAGTTTTCCACGGGTCTTAGACATAATGCGATCGATCTTACGAATATACGAATCTTTTGGTACGGTTCGCAATTCATTCATCGTGACATTCATTAGATTTGCGTCGATGCGCTCGGCGATGCGCTCTTCAGCCATCTCAAGTGTTATGTATAATACATTAAGTCCAGCGGTCAGATGACCTGCCGCGAAGTCACACATAACATGAGTCTTACCAGCACCAGTAACACCCAATAACATATTAAGTGTCTTACGAAGAATACCACCATTCGTGATCTTGTTAAGAATGCTTAGATGAAATGGTATCCTGGATAGTTTACGATGATACTCTTCATAACGATTTTCACTATCTTCGAAATAATCATGCCCAATACGATTATCAAAGGCAACACTCAGTGCCTCGGATAGTAGCTGTGGAATTGCTCCCTTTCCAACACCAGCTTCGCCATCAAGAATTTGAATCGACTGCATGATCGCATTATAGATCGAACGATCTTGACAGAATTTTTCAGTCTTCTCTAAAAGATAATTCTTATTGATCTCTGGCGGTTTATTCATTAATGAATCAGATAGTGCACATAGTTCTTTATAATCGTTCTCGAGTAAATCTAAATCGTTTATCTCCATTCGTACAATTTCAGCACTTGGGCATTTATTGAACTTATCAAAGAATTCATTAATGATCTGATATAGGCGGCGATTACAACGATTCGTAAAATAATCGATCTTCATATGCGGGAGTACTGCGCGTGCGTACTCCTCGTCATATATGATATGCGAAAATATCAAGCCCTCGATGTCAATATCACTCATCGTTATCCACCGCAGTAGTAATACTCACATCATCAGTTTCCCGCATAATCAGATCGTCACAAATAGAATACCGTTTTCTTACATATTCACGGAACTTATATGAGTTGAGAATTGGATTCCAGAACTCATCGTTATATGTATCTTTTTCACGATACTTTTTATTTTCAACTTCAGCTGTTTCACGATCTATTCGCGAATACCAACCGTTAGATGGCTTGATTACAAAACCACCTTCCATCGCAATTTCAAGTAGACCTGACCACTTATTAATACCACCGCTAAATGTAACGGTGACAGGAATCTTTGCGCCTTCACGTGTATATCGAGATTTCTCGATACGAATAATGAAGTCGTATCCTGTTACTTCAGTGCCAGTCTTTTCTTGCCGACGTCCAATGACAAAGATATTTGAACTTGAGTAATAACTACCAGTACCACCAGAGACGACATCCTTAGGATACAATCCCTGTTCTTTATACGTATGATTAACCGCGATCATCGGAATGTCTTTCAGTGTTAGATGCGGAGTGACCATACGGAACAACGATTTAAGCTGTTTTGCACGTGTCATATCAGCAACAGACTTTTGGTCGATCGCGTCGTCGACTTCTTTCTTTGATGCGACATTGCCGATTGAATCGATTACGATAATGACATGATCGCCGCGGTTAATATTCTGTAGTTGTGCCATGATATCAAACTTCAATCCTTCAATGTCGACGATTGGCGTATGATATACACGTCCTGGGTCGATACCAAATGAACGAAAGTACGCCTGCGGCGAACCAAACTCAGAATCGTAGAATAATAGAACAGCGTCCTTGTGTTTATCAAGATATGCTTTTGCGCATAAAAGACTGAATGCAGTCTTAAAGTGTCTAGATGGTCCAGCAAACATTGTTAATCCTGAAGTCAAGCCACCATCAAGACTCCCTGATAGCGCAATATTAAAGACAGGTATATCTGTTGCAACGTGCTTTACTTCCGAGTAAAGAATCGATTCATCAAGAACCGATGAAAGCTTTGAAGTTGAATTCTTCTTTAGTTTATCGAGTAACTTCGAACTCATATGTTGTGTCTCCTAGTTATGTTCCTATTGTTTATTGTATATCAGTGATAGATGGAATGTCAATTTTGTAAAAAGAAATCCTCGAGTGTCGCGCGTTTTTCATGATGCCAACCGATCGCGTTTAGAATAACGGTGATTGGATCAATGAAACTTTTCGTGAACTGTAGATCATAATCAATGTAACTCTTAATATTGAACTCGTCTGGTAATGTTTGTGCAAAACCAAACACCGAATCCATAGTTGGGTTTGGTTTTTTGAGATAAACGAACTTGATCTTTTCACCCGTATGAATCGTTTCATATCGATTTTCTAAGCCATGTTTCTTTAGCATCTGATTATATATTAGAGCAGCTTTCACCTGAATCGGCGTGCCTTTCTTGTATAACGTATTCTTATCTTTCCATGAAACTCTGACAGTCTTACCAGTACTAGTTGTTTTCGTAGTCATGAAATTTACACCACGAGGAAAAGCAATCTGCTCGATTGGTAATGTCTTGAACTCTGACCTAAACTTTGAAATATATTCTTGAACAGTTGGTTCATCACTGTTCATAATAAGCCTAATCGTTTCCCTGATTCGTTTGCGACATGCGGTTGGTGTTGAACTACGAATTGCTTCACTACCCATTAGCTTAAGCTTTGGTTCGTGATAACGAACTCCTTCTTCATCATATACGTTCATAATGTAACGTTTCTTGGCAGTCCAAATTGCTTTGTCACTGATAATTTCACGTTTCATATTCATCTTTTGGTCGAACGCATTCATATATTCATATAGTTCATAGTATGATTTTTTGATATAGTCGAGTACCTTCTCCTTCACTACATTATCAAGAAAGTCGACGATCGTATGCACATCAGTATTTTTATCGGGATATACTCGTTTTACCAACTCATGAAAACATACATAAATCGAGTCGGTGTCTGATGCAACGACATAATCAATATCGTTCGTCTTTAGTACATTATTAAGATACTCATTCATTTTACGTTCAATCCAACGAATCGATAGCTGTCCCGACACTGTAATCGCTTCAGCATTATCTCTGCGATAATAACGAAAGTATTGATTTGCAATTGCGCCATATGCAGAATTGAGTAGTACTTTGAGAGCACCTTGCATATTATTACAGCGAGTTATTTCGGGATTAAGCTTCTCGTCCTTCGTCTCTTCATATTGTTTCTTGAGCTCGAGCATTCGGTTCTTGAATTCTTTACGATCCTTATACATCTTCTCCATTAATACAGGCAAGAATCCACGAACGTCTTTTCGATAAAATTGGCCGTTTGCTGCCATGCATACATTCTTTCTTTTTAGAACTGATGTGTCAACTCGCTTATGTATCAAGTCCTCGAGATTTGAGTGTGATATTTCAAATAGATTATCGTCGCAGCATACACTAGTTTCAGGCGAGATATTGTACTGTTGAATGAGATGCGGGTATAGTGAATCGAGGTCAAACCCAATTACATAATGACTCATACCAGTGATCGGCGCTTTTACATAACCGCCTTCAATAATATCCGATGAATTATTATAACGACGAAATGGAACGACGATACGCTTGTCGTGAAGATCGTTGTGAATTGTCGTATCCCAGATCGTTAGCGTTGTTAGTGCATCACCATAGTTAACACCGCTATTGTATGCAAGTGTAAATATCTGATTTAAGTATCCAAGTTTCTTATCAAGTTCCTCAACAAGTAAAACGTCACCGACATTGTATTCGATGAAGAGCCTAAAATCATCTTGATATAATCCAGACAGCGAACTGTAATCACTGTAGTCAACTTTCGACTGATTCAACTCAACCTCGCCGATATCACCTAAGCGATACGATTCCCGTGGTTTGAGTTGAAACTTTTTATAGATCGCGAGATAGTCAAGATTAACTACACCGCGTATTTCGTATGACTTCTGTTCGCGACCCATTGTCGTGACAGTGTATTCACGAATAATATTCCATGGTGATAATGTCTTCGTCTGCTCTTCACTAAGAACACGACGCATACGATTAATAATGTACGGTATATCGAACCATTCAGTGTTCCAACCAGTTACAACATCAACATCGAAGCTAATCCAAGTGTTAAGAAACTTTTGTAATAGGTCGCGCTCGTCTTTGCACTGTACATAATATACATTAGGAATTTCTTTCTCGAGTTCTTTAAGACCAAATGCAATACATAAATCACCCTTCTTCATTGTAATCGATAAGATACCTTTATCAGCTAGATCGACATTAGGAAATCCAGTGTCGGACTCCGTTTCGATGTCGATAAACACGACGTTGATTTTATCGGTATCCGGTTTACAGCCGCGAAATTCATCATGTAGATATACATAATCCCAACGATCTGACCCATACAGTGTTAACACATCTTTATACGATTTGATGTATGCCTTTGCGTCAGATATCATATCGAAATGTTTCTGCGAAACGTTTACACCGTTAAGCGTTCGCCAACCCTCATCGCATTCTTTCTCGATAAATAAATATGGTTGATACTTTATCTTGCGCTGAATACGATTACCATTACTATCGACACCGCGGAGAAATACATGATTACCGTATTGAAAAACATTCGTGTAAAAATCAGATCTCATATTGCAAAAGTACCTTTTAGTATTAACAGTTTATTATATCAAACGGAGCGAAGTATGTCAATCGATAGAGAGCAATTGAAAGAAGAAATTATTCATGATGAGGGTGTTGTGTATTACTTATACAACGATCATCTTGACAATAAGACATTTGGCATTGGACACTTAGTCACGAAGAACGACCCAGAGTGGAATATGAGTGTGGGTACTAGAATTTTAACTGATCGTGTACATTCGGTATTTGAAACTGATCTAAATATTGCAATTATGTCGGCCTTCGCATTATATAAAGATTTTGAAACATGGCCGAGAGTTGCAAAGCATGTTCTAATCAATATGATATTTAATTTAGGCAAACCTAAAATGCGTTTATTCGTAAATATGAACGCCGCATTGAATCAGCATAATTGGAAAGAGGCTGCGATCCATGGCCGTGACTCTCGATGGTATCGTCAAGTAACGAATCGTGCTGAAAGATTAATGAGACGTTTAGAATCGATATAAAGAAAGGGAGATATATCTCCCCTATGATATACCGCCGTGTTAACTTACTTACGATGACGAAACGATTGCTTCGTATCAAAGCCATGGCTCGTTATCTTACAATCATTCGGGATATTGTCGCTCGACACTTCAGTACAGTTTAACGATATGACAGTATTCTCGATCAACTGGCGAGTCTCAAATGGATCCATTAGTCGCTGAAACCCGATTGCGCTTAAAATTGGATTCATGATTACGCGCCGATATTCACGCCAATTACCACGATCGCTGGTAATATGTGATCGTCTATAGTTAATATCTTGAAACAATACTAGTGGCGAATCGAATAACATATGCACATCGAAATTATCATAATTTACACGATCCGTTATCTCAGTATTTTCGCCGGGTGTTGTATATACATCAACTGGTCTATTATGATTTTTGAAATTGGTGCAATGTGCGTAGTTGGGAGTAGATATATACCAGAAGAATACACGCTGACCGATGAATAGCAAATTACGAATCACATACTGAAATGAATGTTTCCGTTTATATAGAATTCGATCAATGTCATCGCCATAAAGATATCGGCGGTACGCTCTTGTAATTGATTCGAAATCGTTCATTGGAATCGGAATAGTGTAATTTTTATCGTTTCGATTTAGATCACTATACCGCGAGCCCCTATAAAAATATGGGCCGCGAACTTCGCGATGATAACGAATCTTTTTATCTACACCAAATGCAATTGCATTGTCATAAAAATCATGAAATCTTGAATCGATTTTCATAGATTAAACACCTCACGGAATTGAGCTTCGGCATTATCTAAGATAGTGCGAAAGGTAGATTTTGCTGGTACTTCGTGAATGTTAGGATTAAAACAATTACCTGTCCCATCGTGCACACTATCACGTGTAAAAATTTTAAATTCGTTCCCAGGGCCAGTTAGTGCATTCGTAAAAATGATATCACTAATATGATCAAATTCGTCAATGAAAGCAGTCTTCACAGAATCCATGGTTTTACCAGTTGAAATAAAATCGTCAACGAAAGTGCAGACATATTGAACTTCAGGATTATTAATTACTTCAATTATCCGTTTGTTATATTCTCTAGGACAGCCATGCAGTGTTTCACCTGCCTTTCTAACATAGAACATGCTAAAATCAAGATCACGATTTGAGAGGTGCAGAGAAACCATAGTCGCAATCGAAATACCCGACATGCCACTATAACCAATGATGTAATGATAACCCGCGAACTTAGAAACTAGATTATCAACAATCCACTCAGCAGCAGCATTAAGAGACTTAGGATTTTGCGCGTATGAATAATGAGAAGAGTGCATATCATTTAACTATCATTCGAATTTTCATAAATCAGTCGTCCCATTGAATCGAACCTCGCCTTTCTCTTAGTTATTCTGCCTTCAAGAGAAGGGTATCGCCATTCACTCGACCAGTGATTTTCATAGTCTTAGTTCGGATTGAACTAAGGTATTTGTTACGCTTAACTTTTGTGAGTGCATTCCATTCTTTAAGCATCTCATTTGGCTTCCGAAGCTTTTTCGAATCGGACTGCGATTCATCGTAGTTCTGGATCGTGGTACCCTTGAAAGTAAGCACTTCATCTTCAGAAGCAACGTACTTCGTCAGAACTCGATATTTTCGATTGTATACCCAGACGGTCGTTTTTCCAACTACTGCCTGCGGTTGAATTGAAACCAAACCGAGATCGACATCCTTTGGGCAATATTTCACTCGAGCGACAATCTTATCGACTGGAACAACTTTCTTCCTGCGAGGTTTCCGCTGCTTCTTTTCGTCTGCAACAAGATCACACGCTGAAAGGATTTCAGCGTAAATCTTAACGAAATCGCGCCGCTGCTTTGCACTGAAATGCCCATACGATTCAATCAAATCGGGTGCAGCATTGCGTTTCGAGAGCTCGAGTGCTTCTTCGTACATTCGCATAAAGTGATTACGAATCAGCTTAGCGTGCGCGGATGACAACTTGACATCAAACGACGCAAATCGACCGTACGCGCCGAGGTCCTTAATCTGGACGATATCACGTCGCCAATCATCAATAAAACCTTCGAGATCGTCAAGCAACGGTGAAATCTGTTCAATCATTCGATCTTGAACAGAGACCGTGCGGCGCGTCACCGAATCAGTTGATGACGTCACAACGCGTTTTTTTGCTAGAGCAATACCGTCGTTCACTCGTGCTCGAACATATTCACTAAGAGGATAGATTTCCTTAGTTCGATCCGGGTTTGACATCCAATACACGTTCTCATTGACATTGAAATCCGGACAACCAGTATTCAGAAGCTTGCACAGAATTGCAGCGGTTGAATCGAATCCGCCATAACCGATTCCATTCTTGCACAACTCGATGTCGTTTTTGCTGTATCCGTTCTTTTTCATCCATTTCCACGCTTCAAGAAACAGATTCGCCGCCTTTACATGCTGACGATAGAAATTGATCGCTTCAAATTTCAGCGAATGAAATTCGGCACCAGACATATTACGCCAGTCGGAGAAATCATACACAAACTTCTCTGGCATAGTTAGCTTAGTGACTGTAGTCTTTTGGGGCTTCAATTTGGTTTTCATTAACAATCCCAATCCCAATCCACACAAATGATTCGTTATGATAGAATTCGCAAGCAGTCAGATTATTCCAATAAAACTGATAGCCGCGACCATTATTTGTGATCTTCTCGATCACACAATTATGATTTACACCCGACAAACCAAATGCAATCACATCCCCGACTCGTACTTTGTCGGGCGTGACACGTTTGATATTCTGACGAATGTGAATCATTGAAATTTCACGTGTGTTTTACCATTTGTTGAAACTATTATACCACACTAGAACGGCTTTGTCAATAGTTTTGTGATGGAAACTGCGAAATTAATTTATTGTAACAAAATCAATAGGTTACGTGCGAACGATAAAATATGTAATGAAATCAATAGGTTACGCGAGGACATCTAGATGAGGCTAGATGCGGTTTCCGAATTCGTAGATGGTTTCCATTGTAGGAGCTGCAAAGCCGCATCTAGCCTCGTTCTGGTTTCTTACGGTTACCGTCTCCTCGAGTCGCAGCATACAAACCGAACCAGGCGGCGCCGGCCCCAATAACTGTTGAAATATAACCCGCCTGTGTCGTAGACGGTTCAGCCAACGTCATATACCAAATTGATGATTCATATAGAAGATATAGATAGACAGAAATGAATATACGCGGGAAGATGCGATATTCATCAATCACCTGTGAGATGTGAAGTAAATGATCATAAAACTGATAGAGACGATTAACCCTATACTTTATGTTTGCTTCGCTTAACCGACGGTTTTCATCGAGAATAGATATAAACCGATTGAGGTCAATTTCAACGTTCTTAGTTTCACTATTCCCGCTAAAATCATTTTTCGTTTCCATTTGTTTTCTCCGTATAGCACGAAGAAAATTCAACAATATGATTACTTATATGTGCTTATGATATTAACTTTTGATATGTCATCGATGTAAATATCACGTTCATAAGCGACATTCATTATTATGTGATCACTGGGACTTATGCGAGCAATACGTACCTTTTGTATGATATCTCCACGAAAATCGCCATCATTATTCAAAAGCAATCATCACGGAATTTCCTTCAAAGCCAGATTTAATTAAGTTATCTTCGCATATTAATGTAAAATCACACTGATTATTATATCTTACGTAATCGCGTACTAACGATATTAACCGCAGTTATTTCTAATCATGAATATTTATACTATATCATCATTTAGTTTATCGTGATTGTTAACTTCACTATCGAAAATGGTTTCGTACTCTTTGTTCATGCTATCTTTATAAAAACGAATTTCACGGGGAGGAATATCGTCTTGGTGCGATTGCGCTTTTCTATTCAAGGCAAAGATCATATCCCAGTTCGCATCAAATTCATCAAGCGAAACTGAAAACGGTCTAGGTTTACTTCCTTTTCCCATATTAAACGTCCTACATTATGTTAATAATAGTTGAATCCTTCGATAGTTTTAATCATCAAATTCATTTAAAGGAATCTTCACACCACTGGGATCGAAGAAATAATAAATTTCATCATCTTCTATACAAACCCAATACTTAGGCGAATATTGATATTCGCGATCGCTTATATCTCGCCCGTAACATGTTGTGTTAAGATCGCGCATTACATGATCTGCATTATATGAGTAATCAATTATACAGTGTTCAATTTGCTTGAAATTCATACACGCGAAACTAACATACATAACGAGAATAATAACAATCAGTGAAATTCTGAACGTATTCATTCTCCTTAAATGATTGGCGGTTCTTTGTATACCAAGGAAAAACCGCCAAAACCCCGCCGAGATTACGCGGCTAGCGCATACTCGAAGTTGTCGTCATTTACTGCGACTATTTAATTTGCTCTCTTTAACGTCAGTGCTTGACGATTCTCCATGGTTTACTACTTACACAACGTCGAATTCCAATACTGCCCCATCATGAAAATACTGGATTGGTGTCACTCAAATTACGATTATCTCGTGGACACGATAATCAACCAATATTCTCATGGTGGAGCAGGCGGGAGTCGAACCCGCGTCCGCAATGTTTTCGCTCCACTTCATCGAATGATTTTTATCGTCCGTGACAGAATCGATCTGCTACACATGAAGCAGCAAATGAATCTGGCTTTAGCTTAGGCTGAATACCAAGTGTACCTAGTACATAGCCCGTTGCTTCGTGAATGATAACCGATGACTTATACTGCATGTTACGATTGATGTCAAGGTGAATTTCAAAACCGCGATCACCAATCGAACTAATAATTGATAGGCCTGCATCAATTGCAAGTCGTACTTCGTCCATTAGACGCATACGAATCTGATCGTAGTATGGCTTCTTGGTGTATGAACGAAAGATTTTAGCGCCACGCGATGAACCATAATGAAGAATAATAACAGTTACATATGTAACAATCTTTTCCTTAGTCTTCTTTGAAGAATGCACCTGCGAATCTGCACCAACATAAATTGTTGAATTTTGCGGTGACGACTCGATCTCAAGTCGAATTTTATCAAAATCAAAAGCAGTATTCATGTTAATATCCATTACAGTGACGATTTATAATAAACGGTTACACATTTAATGTCAATATGGTTTAATGGTTTTTCCAGGCGTACCGACCATCACTTTAAAAAGCATATTACCATTAATGCCACGCAAATACCCATACGGTTTTAATTCTGGGTATTTTGATAATGTGATCTTAGCATCATCAGGCCATTCATTCGGTTTTACTTTCGTGATTGCAATTATCTCGTCACCCGTGATTTTCTTAACTTCGTCTGGAGTGATTAGAAACGGTTCAATCATGTGCCATGAAAACGTTTTCATAACAGACCCAAGAGATGCTTTACTCTTTTCACCGAATGATCGTTTGAACTCGTTTTTCGCAATATCAACGTATGCAGCTTTACCCTGTTCGCTACCATCTGTTCCCGCTGCGGTCATCTTTCGTCCGTTACGATCTTTATACAACATAACCGCAACAACTCTACCGCCTGACTTCGCAATCTTCCAAAAAGGAATCGTCTTTATCATTTCTTCAGGTGAACCGAAGCCAGAACTCTTAATACCACCAATCGGTTTGTATGATCGCTGTAAGATATCCCATACAGCATCTACATACAACAGCTTCAGCGACAAAGCATTTGGCTTACCGTCAATAGCATTTACAAATTTCTCAGATATGAACTCTTTAAAACCTATCATATAACAATCCCAGATTCTTTTGTTTATTTATTTATACGAATAAAGAGAAAATCAACTGACATCCATAATGCTACGTTATATCATAATTCATTATACACTTATCATAATGAAAATCGATCGCGCATAGCGATTCTGCCATGTGTTCAAATCGATGACTCCCACCATTAAACATTACAACTTCAACGCGGCCGTCTCCATCCAGGGCTGTCTTAGTGGCATCAAGTAATTCATCACCCATATCAAGTAGAATCAAACCACAGCCATCAAAGACCATATCATCATAGCTACGTATAACACTACGTTCGAGTGTATACCCTTTACCGGTGAAATCAACATTATGCCCTATGTAACGAACTAATGTTTCTGATGGATTAATTGATGGATTACATGCAACCCATGGGATTCCTAGTTCATGCCCAACCTTAGCTGCAAGCCATCCACCCATTGAAGTACCAACAAGAAGATCGATCCGATTCTCATCAATAAACTGAAATGCTTTTTCAGTTACATATTCGGCCCCGAGAGTATAATCGAGATCAACACCGAGAACTTTATGACATCGATCTAACTGTGATAGTAGCTTAACCTTACTATTGTTCGGGTCGAATTTCGAACCAAACCCATGAAAATATCCAATTTGCATATGCATATTCACTATGTGATTGTTATTTAAATCCTTCACCGAGTGTTTCGTTAGCAAGAACGAACTTTTACCTATTACCTCATGAATACCGTTCTTCGGTGTAGAGTCGATACCCATACATTATTCATAATCACGGAAGCGGTAAACAATTTATCTTCCTTCTTTTTCATATTGCTATAAGGTTGAATAATGCATAGTTACTTACGCGCCGTGTTAAATATAAACCTGACGCTTTGTAAAACTGCTATTGTTAATTTCACCGACAGTGTAGTACTCGTCACGTGAACCGAGATCAAGTGCATCTATACAATATGAATTACCCTTGCATCGGATATCATCCTCACGGCGTGATGCACGTGTATGGCCAACGATTTGCGGTACACCTGATACATATTCAAATTCGTCATTCCAGTCGCACCAATGCAAACCACCTACTGGCGATTGACCACCACGCGCATAACCGATATCATTGAATTTACCATCGTTTAGATATTCGTCGATTGTGATATTATGATATCTTAATAGCCGATTTGATACACCGGCATGCGAGATAAGAAATCCTTCCATATATACATATGGAAGAAACGTGTCACGCATTTGACGAGACAACGTCTTTCCACGAAAATCCCGCATCAATGCATATTTCGTTTTAGTGCTAAACCCAGAACAACGCATGCTTGAATCAAGATACTGAAGATCATGATTGCCCATCGTACAATAAACATTCCCACGATCTTGAACGGCAGTGATGATCAACTCTAGACACCGAATCTGTTTGGATACAGTCTGATCATATGCGTCCAAAATGTCGCCGACGAACACGGTTGGCAAATTCATCTCGAGAATAGCTTCAACAACATGTAACTTACCATGAATATCGCCGACGACAACAGTCTTACTCATTTAACTACTCCGATTCTAGTTTTCGTGACTAGTTTTGTGTGTTTTTCCATTTGTTGATACTATTCTACTACATCCGGACATATCTGTCAATTATACATGACATATATTGCTGCTGATCATTCGTTTCTGCATCAATTTCGTATCGTTTTATGTGATTGTCCGTGCACATCATTATGCTCACTATTTGCGAAAATATACTTCATATTTTTCATTCGAAGGATCGATCATCTGCTTACCGTCTTTCGGTCCAATACGACCAATAGTAACATTATTGATGTCTGGTGTTTCATCCGGTAGCTGTGATAGAATGTTTGATTCGATACGACGACGAGCGCGAGAACATTGCTTCTTAAATGATTTCTCGGATTTCGCGTAGGTATTACCTACAATTGGAATCTTACGATATGAACGACTCATTCAAAACACCTCTTCATAAAGAATCTTTTCAACATGAACATTGTTGCGATCAATCTTCGCTTCGCATATTAATCAAAACAGATTCGTCATTCTCACAAATTCTGATTCTATGAAACAGTCAATCGCATTAGTAACTTGCTCGCCAGAGATGTAAAAAACGAAATCCCCAAGTTCATGACGATGTTCCAGATCGTTATTGCCACACTTAAAACCGCCGTAGTATTGAAGATCATGATCATTGTTCTTATGCACAGCGATTACACCGCCTACTACATTTACGTAAATACGACCAGCTCGATAATTCAAACCACAACGGGATGCATTACATACAGTGAAATTTTTATTCACGTAGTTTTTAACGTCACCATTCGCTTCATCAAGAATAGGAATCATTTTAACACCTCAGTCATTATATGAGTTTTCCCATTTGTTGATAATATTCTACCACATCCGGACATATCTGTCAATGGTTTTATGATGAAAATGCAAAAATAATTTTCCGAACAAAATCAACTACTTAGAACCGATATTAAAAATTCCCAACAAAATCAATAAGTTACAATGAGACATCTAGAGGGAGTCTAGTGGGTTCAGATCGAATAGCCATGGAATATCTACATCTAGAGACATATACGGTCACCGAAGTGACCGTATTTCGTTATAGTTGAGGAATCTAGATTTAAACCAGAACTACTAGCTTCGGTGACAGTCAAATATCGCGACGTTTGACTATTTCGCAGTATGTTTCTCAATTAATTGCAATCTACTTTTTTCAAGTGACAGTATATATTTGTTATTCTTCTCCCACCATTTCTTAGCGGCCGGGGTGGTCTTACGAAGAAGTTCAACAATATCTGAAACACTTGTTTTCTTAAACGCTGGATATGTTCTATTTAAAAATATAGCATACGTCGAATACAATTGATCTCGTGATCTACTTTCGCGATAAATGCTGATCAATGCTTCAATTTCAACAGTGCGACCAAATGCTTCCGTGTTTCTTTTGCCTTTATCGGAGCTTAATCGTTTAAATAGATGAATCGGATTCCACTTATAATGTGACTCAGCGATTTCTTGTGCCGCGATTGAAAGTGGATATAATTTAAATGGATCTGCATTTGCGTAGAATAAAGTATTCACACCAGTAAAGGATGAATTCTTGCCATACACTTTCCATTTGAATTTTGGAAAAACTGTTAGACGACCAATTGCTAAAAGCAATACAATAACAATCAGCGGAATCGAAAAAGAAACAATAAAATCCATGTGCAATCCTTTTTTGTTATAGTGGCGTTCCTGGGGAGTGTTGATCTCCCTTCTCCATCTTGAGAGGATGGTATCCTAGCCAGCGTAGACGACAGGAACAAACTCAATTCGTGTCATTATTAGCGCAGGATGATAGTATATCATCGCTTTCATGAAACTCGAATACGTGCCTCGCCTTTAACACGTCTAGATTTTCCTCGCGTGTCCATGGTATGATCTGCATACGATTCTATTTATATTTATATCTCTCTCAAAACATTCAGATCAAACCAACTTATGATACCGAAAAAGTGAACCTACATTTGTAACGCATTTGAAACTATACGTAGTGACCCGAAATATTTCATCTATCACTATTTATAAATATGAAGGGGTGGTTGGAATCGAACCAACTTCGCGAAGTTCAAAGCATCGCGGCGCAGCCATTTGCTCTTCACCCCTAGTACGTGTTACGGACACGTCCCCGTCATGTTGTATCATCAAGACCCAACCGAAGGTCTCTATATAATCAGAAACTATCAGGCTTTACTACACACAAAATAGGCTATTCGATTTTGCGTGATCACTTTCGGCTGACCATGTATTCTAATTCATTAATCGATTTTATGTAATTCCCGAAAAAATTATCTCCAACGTATCCTGACTTCAGCTGTCCCAGTTTCTGAATGGTACCCAGTCCAGGACTCGAACCTGGCAAGACAACCTTGTAATGGTCGTCCGTGCCCTGCACCCTGGGCTTAGTTCGTCCAACGATATCTGTCAGACGATACTGCGTCGTACATCAAAGTATATGGCGTGATGTTCTTAAGATCACCAGAAAACACCGACTTCATAATTGCTGGGCTATAACCTGAAATCCCTGCACTCCCGTTTCGATTGAACTCAACTGGAATATGATTTCCTGAACCCATAATATTCCACCAAATGATCACAGGCATCTTGTAACCCGATGCATTGTACTTTTCCTCGATCATTGTATATGCAGTATATTTACCAGCCGCATCGAATTGCATATCGGATAGAATCAATAATGCATCAGGCATATCATCGGGCGATACTTCATTCTCAACAGCAACGCTAAGAATTAGTTCTAAAGCTTTACTTAGGCTTGTATTAAAACCCCAAGGCAAACGATAAACACTTTCAAAACGAGCAAGAAGACTATTCTTATCGTTATCAATATGCCACTTCGGTGTTGAGTCAAACGTCAACATACGATTTCGAAATGCACTCTTATTTCGTTCCGAACAATACAAACCGAGTGAAACCGCGACATCAACGGCTCTTGTAGCTGAATTCTTATCAATTGTCGCGGTCATCGAACCCGACGTATCAATAATCGGTAGAAAACTCATTTCATTAATAAAATCTGGCAACGCTTTCCATTGTTGTGTTGCTACTCTATTGTCACCGTTGATTGCGCTTCGCACGACATCATGTGGAAAGATCGCTCCAGCATTAATCTTTGATTCACCCTTAACTAGCGAATTGACATACGTATCATAGCGAAGACTATCGTTGCGACGAAACGCATTCTGATAACGAGCCGACGCGATACTTGGTACTTGGTTATAATCGATCTCATTCCATCGACGAGCCGACATTTTATTTTCAACAACATCATTTAGTTTCGCTAACATTCGTCGATAATATCGCGGTGAAATATCGAGATACTCACGAAATACCTTAGCATAATATCGCCGACGCGAATCGCGTGAGCTTTCGCGTGGAGCCCACTTCACTGCGAGCAAATTCTTATTCTGTAGTTCTCTATGATACAATAGAAGCATAACATTTACATACGGTGTATCGATGAAAACATTAAAGAGATCATCAAAACGCCCAACATTCATCAGAACTTCTGCGATGTTTTTTGCTTCTACATATGTGGCATTATAATGTGAACTTATGAAGACGCAATAGATTACGTGAAGTCTTACGTTCACCCATCCCTTCACGAGCATCGCGAGCATCGCGAGCATGTAAAACAATTTGAATCGCAAGATCGCGATCTTCAAGCAATGCTCTCTCGAACAATGGCGTTAGATCAACTTTACGCGATGAACCGATTTCAAAAAACAAATCAACCAACGCAGACTTTGATGACTTCAGAGCTTTCATACCATTATCAGTAACGGTAGTATTCTCGAAGTCATCCATATTTTCAATAAAAGTATTCATTGTTATAATCTCACATTATCTGGACAATAGTAGTTCGGCTATAAGACGAGGTTCGGTTTGCTGTAGCTGTTTTGCCGTACCCGCTCAAACTTCGGCGTTTCGTCGATCTCAAAAATTATTCTAAACTATTAAACATTAAACGTCAATAGTTATTTTCACAATATCAACATTTTATTTTGGAGCCGCCACTCAGGATCGAACTGAGAACTGATGCTTACAAGGCAACTGTTTTCGCCATTTAAACTATGGCGGCATTATACTTGGCGCGGTCGGAGGGACTCGAACCCCATCTGCTTGCTTCGTAGGCAAACGCTCTATCCAATTGAGCTACGGCCACAATAACTTGGCGCGGCCGACGGGATTCGAACCCGTATCTTCTTCCGTGACAGGGAAGCATTTTCGCCAGTTAAACTACAGCCACAAATACTTGGTGGGTCGCCAGGGAATCGAACCCTGATTGAGTGGTTAAAAGCCACATGTTCTGCCATTGAACTAGCAACCCAATAATCAATTCTACACTAATTGAAATTAAATGTCAACAATCAATTTGGCGGACCGTCTGAGAGTCGAACTCAGCTTCGATGGTTAACAGCCACCCGCTTTCCCGCGATAGCTACCGGTCCAAAATTTAACGCCCTTACTTAGGATCATATTAACGGGATGCGATGCTATAGAGCAGATATACATTAATATGACACCTCTTATCCTAATTCAATCGCCGTAGTGGGGCACAGCGAACTAAATTGCTATATCCATTTAACGCAATTAGCCTAGGCTTTATGTATGGGGTGTAGACGGGATTCGAACCCTGCCTAACTGTTTCACAGACAGCCGTGCTCACCGCTAACACTATCTACACCATAAATTGGTGCTCCCGCGGAGTGTCGATCTCCGTTCCTCTCCTTGAAAGGGAGATATCCTAGCCATCGTAGACGACGGGAGCAATATTAAATTCTAAGGCCGTGACTCGTCCAACTCATGAGTACTCACTAGTATTCCTCACTCGTCTCAAAATGTATCCTGTCTCAACTGACCTAAGTTGACCCGTATTTTCTACGCCGGGACAGGCGCATACTACTGCTAAAATTGGTGGAGCCTGTAAGTATCGAACTTACCTCTTTCGCTCTTCAGGCGAACGCTAATCCATCTCAGCTAAAGCTCCATTATGGGGCCTTTCTTTTACGAATATGCCCGGCCTAGACCTACATACTCCAGAGTCCCAACTCTCTCCAGTCTTCCGGCGACTGGTCGGCCAACTCACCTAAATTATAAGTGCTGCGCTAGGTTTTTATTTGGTCTCTGTGGAGGGATTCGAACCCCCAACAACTGACTCCCAAAGACAGAGCTCTGCCAAATTGAGCTACACAGAGTTATTATATTGGTGCTCCAGGAAGGAATCGAACCTTCGCTAACCGCTAATCTGGCGTATCGGGGGTATAAGTCCCGTCGTGCTTCCAATTACACTACCGGAGCAATAATCTACTCATCATTAAGCATTGTGATTAATGACTACGACATTAAATCAACCGCCTGGTATTTGAATCGATTTCTTCAGTAAGAACATTCACGATATTAAGAAGCATTTCAATTCCCAGTGTGTTTTACCATTTGTTGAATTCATTATACCACAATCATTTTGATTTGTCAATAGCTAAAACAAGAAATCTTCAATTATTATCATTTTAGTAACAAAATCAATAACTTACGCGAGTGTAGATAAATATGAACAAAATCAACTACTTAGAAATGCAGTTCTAGCGGTATTTATACACAACTGACAGTATTATACAGATTTAGACCAAAAACCTCTCTGGAGGCATCAGGGGTGATTGGCAGAGTCGGCAGGATTCGAACCTACGTGCCGGTTTCCCGACACCACTTTAGCAAACTGCCACAATTAACCACACTGTCACGACTCCAATAAATGATCGTGGCGCGAGTAACCGCCACTCCTCATGGGAAGTTATGTTACCCATGTCCTCAGTCGTGTATATATTAAGTGCCACGACACACTTCGCGATTAATTCAATGCCTTATCGGCCATCTTTGCTTTGTTAACTTGAGTTTCAGATTCAGGTTCTTGATTATCCGTCTGATTCGTATCATTCTGTGTCTGATCTTCAGTCGTATCTTGGTTAGTATTTGTTTCACCGCTCATTATAGTCTCCTATGTTAAATGCAGTTGTATGTTTGTATTACGGCCGATTTGTATACTAGGCCTGTAATTCTGTCTGTACACACAGATTAAATTGGTACCCAAGTAAGGAATCGAACCTTCATCTATCGGTTATCAGCCGATTGCTCTACCATTAAGCTACATGGGCATTGAAACTTCGGTGCGTCGTCTGAGATTCGAACTCATAACTATTTATCGGTAAATAAATGTTTCACTAGCCGTTGTGCATTTAAAGATTGGTGCTGTCATCCGGCCACGAACCATTACTCGCGAATAACAGTTTCTTAGATCATAACAGCAGAACAAACATTGGCGGAGGATAATCGAATCGAACGATCACCGTTTCCAGCGGCCTGATTTTCAAGACCAGTTCGTGCCCAGCACGCTATCCTCCAAATTCACAACGATTACATAATACGAGCAGTCTCAGGAATCGGAACTACTTGAAGACAATCGTTCGAGTAATATTCCGTGTCCTTAATTTTACCTTCAAAGGAATCACGAATAATCGACTTGATGTCGAGAATCAATGCATCGCATTCTACTTTATTACACAGACCCATGATAGTGATAACGCAGTCGGCAATAGTGACACGCAATGAACGGAATTCATTACGAATCTTCGCAGCAAGACGCGCAGATATCGACATATTTATATTCATTTCCGATTTGTTGATTTGGTACCGACGGTGGGATTCGAACCCACACTAAATGGCTTCTAAGACCATCGCCTCTGCCAATTGGGCTACGTCGGCATTAATTGGTCGCGAGTAAGGGAATCGAACCCTTTACGGTAGGATATGAGCCTGCCCATTTCCCATTAATAGTAACTCGCAATAATTTGGTGGGCCGTCAGGGAGTCGAACCCCGTAGGTAATCGCTTTACAGGCGGACCAGCAACCACTTGCCATTCGACCCAAAGCCAGATTGCAATCAGCTGCTTTTACGCAATCAGCTTTGTGTATATATTCTAATCTGAACTTACCCGTGTATCTAATTATAGATGATTCATTCAACGATCATTATCGTTTCACTAGATATATTTAGTGCCTTGTACAGGATTCGAGCCTGTTCTTATATCTTATATCTTATCAAGATATTGTGCTCCCATTAACACTAACAAGACAAAACAAAACTCTGGTGCTGATGGATAGATTTGAGCTTTCATACCCGATCGGGTACTGACCTCTCAGACAAACGTGACAATCATTCCACAACAACAATAAATTGGCGGCCACGATAGGATTCGAACCCATACTATCGAAGGTAGAAGCTTCGTGTGCTATCCGTTACACTACATGGCCAATTCCGTACCGCTTCTTGTATTCAAACCGAGAACATCTCGCTTTTGAAACTAACCCCTGCTAATTGGGACAAGGCGGCATTCATTTGGTACGGGTGGTGGGATTCGAACCCACACTGAATGGATTTTAAGTCCACTTCCTCTGCCAGTTGGGATACACCCGCATTATTCTAAACTGGTACGACCTCGCATTTCACAACATGATACTCACTATCGGCGATCTTATTTGTAATCGTTATTCGTCGTGCTCGACAGTAATATTCATTATGACATGTCCAAGCATTTGAGGCATGTCTCTTTTCGCGCCAAAACATTTTACCGTTAGGAGTTTTCCATGCCTCACCTGTTTCTTTATGCAAAATCATATACACACAATGAATCATAATCTACCCTAAACTTTCCACGTGTCGCTGATTTCTGTATGCAAAATCATACAACGTCTCCTATCTCAAATTGGAGCGCACAATCGGATTCGAACCGATACCGCTTGGTTGGAAGCCAAGCATGCTAGCCGTTAAACAACATGCGCGCAGAATGGCATGGGCGGTGAGAATCGAACTCACTCGGCGAGGTTTTGGAGACCTGCCCGATACCATATCTGCCACCCATATTGAATATTTATTCTAATCTGTTTATCAAGTTATGTCAATATTTATACGATATTCCAATAACCATAAGGATTATGTAATGCCATGAGTAGCAATTGCGTGAGTGCGAGACGAGCATTACCTTCGGTTGCAACCCAATCATCATCATCATGAACGTTATCATCAAGTATCATAATGGCTTGAACAAGATCATTGATCGTATCCCTACACATGCGTCCATCGAGGGATCGCAGGCCCGAATCTTTCGCTAATGCTGCGCAAATCAAGCCGCTATAATTATAGGTGATGTTCAATTCCGCCCGACCCGAATCGCCCAGACTGTAAGTACCGCCGCGTGTAATCTGCGGTGAAGTATCATTCAAGACATTCCCTTCACGATCAATGATGTATACATCATAACTCATTACGAAATCCCCATATCCTTTGCGGTAACGGCGTAATAGATACCAAACGGATGATATTGATTCTTATCAGCAACGCCATCATTACAAATCAGTGCCATTAGCTGCATATTCACGATTCGATCTTCGAAGATCGATGCTCTCAATTCTTCAGAATCTTCAGAATCTTCAGTATAATCGAGTCGATCGGTCTTTGCTTGAATAATACGTTCATTCAGTTCGACCATTTTTTCGAGAACACGTACATCATACCGATAATTTGAATCATTCATTACGAATCAACCTTATAGAGATATATTGATGTTTACAAATTTATTATACACAGATCAACTAGACATGTCAATAGGTCTGGTGCATTTTTTCGGCGACGTGCGTCTAGATGACCTGATGCCGCCATGGCGGAAACGATTTAGCATGTCGTTGACTATCCGTTATGCTTCTGGCGATTGCCAGTGTTACTGCTTTCATG
>Ga0210043_1000280_pt1 | contig 54675 bp, 72 predicted proteins | sample CryGeymet201501t_FD_183990 | JGI IMG/M metagenome (GOLD analysis project Ga0210043, IMG submission 183990) | Groundwater microbial communities from Crystal Geyser aquifers in Utah, USA - Crystal Geyser metaG 2015-01t (SPAdes) (version 2) | ecosystem: Environmental > Aquatic > Deep subsurface >... | reverse complement strand
CGTAATGCGACACACGTAATGCGACACACGTAATGCGACACACGTAATGCGACACACGTAGCATGACAGGGTAGCATGACAGGGTAGCATGACAGGGTAGCATGACAGGGTAGTCAGGAAGAGGGGGGACGCTACCAACCAAGATACCTTGCGCCAGCCACGCGAGCCCCACCACGAACCACGAGACTCGTGTCAGGATAAGGCTTAACGCGTAACACGTAACGCATCTTACCTCGCACGCACGCACGCGAGAAAAGTTGGCCGAGCGGTCCACTTATGATAACCGACATTATCATAAGTGAGGATCGACCGTCCCTTCGCGACGTTTCCTGGCAAGGTAAGGGAGGACACGAGAGTCGTGGAAGGATACGCGAGGCAAGGCTAAGGGTGTAGCATGTCTCGTATTTCGTACCTCGTGGCAGGGGGTAGGGGGCGGGGGCGGGGCACGTGAGGGGTGAAGTGGGGTTTGGCCTTGGAAGGGGGTAGTACCTCCCTATCTGTGATGTAAAAATTAAAAATTAACACGTAATACCTAAAGCGTAAAGTGTAATATGTAAAGTGTAATATGTAAAGTGTAATATGTAAAGTGTAATATGTAAAGTGTAATATGTAAAGTGTAATATGTAAAGTGTAATATGTAAAGTGTAATATGTAAAGTGTAATATGTAAAGTGTAATATGTAAAGTGTAATAGCCATACGACGTAGCATCAACTAAGCACCACTACAAACGTAAATTGTCACACTCAGGATTTCTAGGCAGGGTGCCCGTGACAACTTCCTCACCATCACCCCACCCTCACGCAGCAAGGCCCAAGACAAGTCTTTACCTATCCTCCTGCCCCAGGCATGAGCTATCCTTGGTCAGACATCGTGTGCTAGACTTGGGTCAGGAGTACCTGAGTCAGACCAGATACGGAGGATCGCATGACAGTATTTAAGCCAACCAAAGCGATGATTCGGGCAAGATTCATCTTTCAACGCAACTGCCCTCCACATGTCCTGAGAACGATGTCCCCTACCGACCAGGATCTTGCTAGATATCTCGCTCCTTTCCCTGTGGCATCAGTAAGGAAGTGGTTGGAAAAGGACAAGAGGTTCTGGCTCTGGTTCCTTACACCTTGCGACTTTGAGCCTAAATTCTTGGAGGCGAAAGAGTTAGCCCTTTCCTTTTATACCGCACTGTTGAGGACACCTCATGTAGTCATTGATCCTGACACGAACAAGGAGGTCGTGGATAAGACCATCCTTCACGCGAAAATAAAAGTAGCTGAAAGACTAGTTGGTAGCGACAAAGATAGGGCTATTAACGTAAACGTCAGTCAGAACTCCCAAAATCTCAATACTGGGGATACCCCTGAACTCCCGCCAGCTATGAGGAGAAATCCAGCTATTCTAGTCGGTAAAATACAGCAACTGAAAGAGGCAAGGATGCAACAGGAAGAGAAAATCTACGAGATAGGAGAGGCAAAGTAATGTATCAACTAGACAGGGTTATGACCACATATATCAAACTTGTAGGCGGGCAAGAGTATCCCTACATCGAGGTGGCAGTCACACAGCAAGAGGCTCTGTATGGGTTCTACCTTGAAATCCTATCGAACTCCTTGGCCCTTGCCGCCAGCCCCAGTTCAGTTTTGATTGGGTTTGAGGCAATGGATCCGGTGGCAGAGGCAGCGGCTAACACCTTCTATGACGCGACAGCAGCGGCAGCCACCAAGAGAATTCTCGGTGACGTAAATTTAGACTTTACAGCATTACTGACTAACCGAGTCTTCGTTCAACCTGGAGCCGCGCTAGGAGCCGCGACTCTCCCCGACGTACTCCCTCCAATTTTCGGCCTGTACATTAAGACAGATGGCCTGAAAATCAACAGGGTGTTCAAGACGAGAGGTGGATGACAATGCAATTTTTCTATGAAAGGCTGTCAACTTCCTCGAAAATGGGGCTTTACACCAATAGTGCCCCTTATGTTGCGACATTCGCAATCACCCCGAACGAGATATCGTTTACGGGAGGCTATGTTGACATTTCAGCCGTATCGGCTGGCATCAATGCCGGTAATCCGGCTCTCATCACCCTGGAATTTTCTCGTGACGGGGGTGTTAAGTGGAACGGTATTACAGGTGTATCAGCAGACGATATTGACGCTGTAGGTCAGTTCATGATTGAGGCAGGAGGCCAGACACTCGTCGGTCCCCTCATGCGGATCACTGTCACCCCTCCAGTGGGCGAGACGGTGACAATCTCCGAGGTAGGCGTCCGAAGGATTCGCCCCGGCATGGTGGCCACTCTCCTGAGCTACGGGACAGGTGGCGGAGGTCTGGGTGACGTAGGGATCTTCTATCTGCGAGGACCAGGAGGAGCGTTCGCGAATACCAAGCCCTCCTACGACCTGACAACCCCCGCCAACAACCGACCCTTGCCTGTGACTCTGGTCCCTGACGCTGGCAATCCATCGAGCGCATGTAGTTCCACAGCAGGCGTGCTGACTGCCCCAAGTCCCTGTTATGGGTTCATGGGCTTCTCAGCGCAAACCGCGTGGGACGTCACCGCGGCAAGCCGGGCAGAGATCAGTGGCTCAGACTTCGAGAAGGCGGCCCCTGCCGATAGTCGGGCTGTAGACTGTATGCCGTGGGCTGCGAATGTCACTGTAGGGGCCTGGGTGCAGCCCCAGTGTGACACGTTGGCTTTTGCGGCGAGATATACACAGACAATGGATAACATGGCAGCTACGGGGGTCGTGGCAGCTATCGGGCTCTGGAACGGGACGGGACGGACCGAGATCCTGGCCGAGAACGTAGTTGCAAACGCAAAGCACGTCCTCACTGAGACCCCCACCCGCGCAATCGCGACTGCGGGTGTCGTTCTGGGGTGGGATGCCGTCAACACCGAGCATCGGGAATTAGAGGTGACTGCACTAGCAGCATCACAATACTCCGTCGGTGCTCATCAGGCGGCAAACACGATGCCTCTTATGGGGTGGGACGCTGACAATACCCTCCACAAGGAGGCCCAGGTTGACGCGAACGGGAATCTCCATGCCCGAAACACATGGATCCTGGACGGGGCGGAGCAGGAGATTGTGGAGGACACTTCCACGCCATCTGCCAACAAGCCAATGCCCGTCCAGCCGATGGCCCAGAACACCGTGGCGGGTGGTTTCCAGCCTCTTCAAGAGACGGAGAGTGGCTTCCTGAAGGTGCAGGAGGCTGCCCCGGTCGCGGGGACTCTCTACAACGATTACGTGGGGTCTCCAGTAACCACCCTCGCGTGGACAGAGATTTCTGCTGGTATTGGCAATGACATGAAGTTCTTGGAGATCTTCGACTCGTCCGGTTCACTTCTTGAACTGGGCATCGGGGCACTAGGCGCGGAAGTAAGGAAAATCCTCATCTTCCCCGGCGGCAATGGGAAGATTCCGGTGGATATCCCCACAGGGACTCGCCTTACGATCCGGGCAATAGATGCGGATGCCACCGTCGGGTTCTTTGCCGCCAACTGGTATAGGGGATGACGAAATGTACGCTATTTACTGCCTAGAAAACAAAGTGAACAGAGGACAGCATAGGGGTATAACATTCACCCTCGTAAAAGAGAATGGGGGAGGGTAGAGAATGGCTGTGGCAATCTGGAAAGGGCTGTATGCCAAGATATTGGCAGCAAGCGGAATCGAGTTCAAGTCTGGGGCAAGGATTCAAACCTATGCCGGTGACCCAAACGGGGTGGTGACTGCCTCCAAGGGCTCCATCGTAATGGACAGTACGAATGGCAAGCAGTGGATTAACACTGACGGGGCTAGTGCGTGGGATACTGGAGTCGGATCGATTGGGAGTGTGACTGGAGAGCCGACGGGGTTCCAGAACCCTGACCAGTGGGCAGTCAGTTATGACCCCACCACCCGGATTATGACCCTGACCCCTACTGGTAGTCAGAAAGTCTTCGTAAGAGGGAAAGAGTTCACGTTTTCTGCCCCGATAGCGTTGGCACATGCCGCGGTTACGGGCAAGTATTTCTACGAAATCGACAGTACGGGTGCGCTGGTGGTCGGCGGAACCCCGTTCGATTTTGCAAGTAAGGCTATGGCTGCAATTGCAGTCTATGATACGACCCAGACGCCACTTGGGTTTGGGAACCGTGAGACACATGGCCTGACGATGGACTGGGCGACCCACTTGGAGTTCCACGAGAAGGACGGAACCTACCTTGTGAGTGGGGGTGGGTTGACGGCTGCAACCTACGTCGTGTCTGACCCCGGAGACGCCACCAACCCGGCCCTGGCTGACATCGCCCCCGGTGTCCCCTCGACAGTCGTTGCTGACGAGGATTTGCGCCCCACGCTGGCTGTATTGGCGGATGGCGGTCCTTATCAGCAGATGCGGATCGACTGGGCAGCTTTGAAGGAGATGTGGGTCGAGAATGTCGAGGCACCATACTACCGGACGGGTAACGTACCCTATTACAACCCGGCGTCGGGTGGGGCCTCACTTGTAGCGTTGGCGAATGACGACTACTGTTGTTATTACCTACTTCAGATCCCTGTCTCTGACGACGCTGGCTCGCAGAAATTCAGGAACAGCTGGGTGCCGGGGCAGCAAAAGTACACTCCGACATTGCCAAACACGGCAGCAAGGACCGTTGCCAGAGACCAAGCGTTGGCTGAGGACCCATTTGGGACTGGCGTGTTGGTACTGGACTACTTCCCCTCGGTAGAGTACGTCATCACTGCTAAAATAGTAGTGCACTACAATACGTCCTTCACCAACAACGACTACCGTCTCCGGATCGAGGGATACCAGAAAATTCTTCGGACGAGAACGGGTAACGGGAATGGTGGGGAGTCCATCACTCTCCCGGCAATTCTCGATTCCAGCGTGGCAATCACCACGGGGTCGGCGACTGGTGGCCTGGACCCTTCTTTCGAGACCAACCAGAAGCTCGTAAATGAACGCTACGCCAACTTTGGGTACATGGGGGCATGGGCGACAGGGACGGCGTATCGGGTGGGTAACATCGTCAAAATGGACCACAAGACATTCCGATGTGCGGTGGGCCACACTGCGGCAGCGTCCTTCTACACTGACCTCATGGTGGGTAACTGGGAACTGCTAGGGGAAGGGGGCCTTGCTGGGTATTTGCAGACTACTGATGCAGTGACACAGACCATCATGTCGCAAGTGGTTCCGGCAGACGTGGCGTGCTGTGTACAGTTGAAAGTGTCATCCTTTGAAGCTGCAACAGGCGACTCAAAGGTATGGGTACTGGAATATAGGCTGAAAAACTCTACATTCCTCGGCGTTACCTCACTGGGCTTGGTGGCTGAGAGGGCCTATGAGGATACGGGTGCAGCGTTGAATGTGGCCATTGCCGATATCAGCGGCTCCACGTTCCGTGTGCGGGTTACGGGGCAGGCAGGAAAAACGATTGTGTGGCAGGCGATATGCCAGCACACCTATTTTTGACGGAGGGTAAGATGAAGAGACTGTTTTTATCCATACTTCTACTACTCTCGCAGTTGGCCACTGCGGGGAGTTATTGGACGCTGCCAGAGGAAATGCGTGGGGATTCTACGTTCACCGGTACATTGACGTCCAGTGGAGGTGGGATCGACGGGGTGCTTTCGGGAACGCCGATATGGACGGATACGCAGACGTACCGATGGGGAGCAGAGACCCTGTCGCTAGGCGCTGACTTCAACTCCTCCAGCCTTACCGATGCGACAAGAAAATACTCAAACGTCACCACTAGGCCGTATACAAACTCTGAAGAAAATGTTTCTATTTTTCACACTGAAACGGATACGGCGTTCAACCTGATGAGAATCGGCGGCGGTGATTCAGGCTATAACGCCATGACCCAAATTCGATTCTATCTGGGTGCCTCTGCGATAACGACAACCGGCACGGAGGTGATGCGGCTAGATGATGACGCCATAAATGTCTATCAACCGGTGACCTTCTCAGGCGGCTTCGCAAACCAGACAATCAGCGGTGCGGTGACTTGGAGCGGGGCGCAGACTCTCACCACTACATCTGTACACAATGGAGGATTGCGGATAACACGAAGCGGCACCTCCTCATTTGGGGCACTACAAAACAATGCCACCTTTTCTATGGACAGCACAACCGCAGACCGGCTGAACCTCTATCTGTGGGGAAACGACCCTGCGGCAAGTCAAGACAAAGGTGAGTTCCTAATCGGTGGGTCGAATTCTGCAGGAGGGAGTGCAGACACATACGCACTTTTCACCTCCACCGACGTCGCCCTCAGCAAGCCGGTGACCTTCAGCGGCGGCTTCGCAAACCAGACAATCAGCGGTGCGGTGACTTGGAGCGGGGCGCATTTTTTTAGCTCTACACCAGCAGCAGGGGCATACATACTTCGGTCATCAAACAACGAAGCAGCCCCCGATAGCGCGGATAAAGTTGCCAGACTAGAGTATGATACTACGCCAGCAGGAAATGGCAGCTCGTTTATAGACTTCATCACTGGCGGGTCTATACGAGGGGCAGTCAGCTTTTATGACTCAAACTCAATAATGATAAGCGGCGGAGGAAATGGGCTGGCGATTGGGGATTCCTCGAAAAATCTTCTAGCTAAATTCACGGCATCCACCATCACCCTCAACCAGCCGGTGACTGTGAATACAGGGACCACGGACCATCTGCTGGCCGAAGCTAACCTGACGTCAGGCGCGATGCTTCTTAGAGCTACTGGCAGCTATTCAGGTGGCATAGGGACACGCTATTCGACTGGCGGCATCGTCATGTCTACAAATGGACATAGTGATTCAATTTCCAGTGATTCATGGAAAGGGACAACTACTGGGGCAGGTTTGGGAAGTGCCGCAATTTGGCTAGGGCGGGCGACCGTGCTCAACGCCTTTGAACTCCGCGCCAAGACAACGGCAAGCACCACGGCGGCAGCATTTGCTACTTATTTCGACACGCCGATTATCACGGCGACTTACGCCGGAGCCGTCACCCTGGGGCCTTCAACCGCCACAGGCACTACCCTGACCAACAACGGCTACGCTCAACTCGGCGAGGCTGTTGACGGAGGCGGGACGACGCCTGCGTTTGCGGTTTTGAAGTGCACTAATTCCAGTCTGGATGGCACCTCCCCCGATACGCTTTGTGCCCACGGACTTTCCAAGGCCCGAATTAAATCGGTGACTGGATGGTGTCAGGATGTCCCGACTAACAAAATCTATGGCCCTATGTACTTTGACTCTGCCCTTAAGTTCCACTTCTACGCTGACGATACCAACGTATATGTGTCCTACGGCACCCAATTTGGTTCTGGGGACGACTGTGAAGCGTACGTCTTTTACGAAGCATCATAAGGGGACCGCACATGAAACACATCACAACCACCGCACTAGTTTGTCTGGGAGTTCTTCTTGGAGTCGGCGCATCCGCAATTGCCTCCAATGCCAAGCCCCAGCTTGAAGTCGTCCCAGTCAAGGTCGCAACGTACAACGCGACGATGAACTACCTTGCGCAGCGTCCGTATGCCGAGGTGTACCAACTACTGGCAGCATTGAACGCAGACGGTGAGGCTGCCAACCGACAGCTTGAGGCCAAAGAGAAGCCGAAAGCGGAGGCACCGAAAAAATGATACACGTTGCGCTGCTGTCGATTTTGACGGGATGCACGACGGCAACCATGCCGAGCATGAGCCAATCGACCCCGTCGGGATTCCTGCGGGCGACGATTCCGTTCAGCATGAATGACCTGCAGTGCCCATCGGGAGCCTGCGTGTTCCCGCGACAGAGCACCTACCGCCTCCAACTGCAGACTCCGTCCAAGACCAAGCACATCGCCATGCAGTCATGTCATCGGTTTGATGTGTTTCCCAGCAAAGCACCGTTTGACAGCCGTTACACACCGGGGTTCTGGATCGAGAACATGGGTTCCTGCGTTCTGTTTCTCACGGCCATCCGCGAGGACGGTTCTAAACGCCTCGCTATTGCCGACTTCACCGGGAACGAGCAAGCACCAGCGACGGTCCATTGCAACGGCACACGGGCCAAATATGACGGTGCATCCATATGCCAGTCGAAGGTCGGGTTGATCCAGAGCGTTTGGCTTGAGCAATCGGCCGTGGCCTACTCACCGGACCGCTGTCCGAAGCCGCGCACGGATGGCAACGGCTCGCGTTGGGAGTACAATATCGGACAGGGTCTCTGTGTCTATTTGTTCGTGCTCAAGGACGGGACCAGACACCGCCACACGTCATGGGGGTTCACCGATGCTTCAATCGATCCTTGATTTGGCAACGCGGGTCTTGGACCTGTTCGCCGCCCGTTCGAAACAGATAGAGGAGTGGACACGGGCGCGTCTTGATGCGCTACGCTCGGAGACGGCCAGGTCGGATTCGGCCGACGCTCACGGCGACTATGCAGACCTTGAGGACCGTGCGCGAGGAGGTGAGCACGATGGAAACCGCCGACCTGTTGATCCATCTTGACGGCAAGATTGACCGGATCATCGAGAATCAAGGCGAGGACCGCGAACGCCTGGTTCGAGTCGAGTGTTTGACCGCCGATCTCAAAACTGAGATTCTGGCGGTGAAAACGCTCCAAACATCGTGCCCAGGTCGAATCGCAGAGATGCAGCGACAGGCCAGAAGGGCCACGTGGGTGACAGCAGGGAAGCTACTTGGTTGGTTCATTGGCATCGTGACGGCGTGCGCGGGTGCGTACACGGCAGTTGCCGCTATTTTTGGGGGCTAGTATGCCAGAGAATAAGGCGGTTAGTTTTTTGTTTGATGGAAGCAAGCTCAAGATCATCGTCGATTCAAATAAGGATGGCGAGCCTGTGCTTTCTGTTGAAATCGAAATGGCAGAGATTCCTGACGAAGTGCTCTCGGCCATCCAAAAGAAAAAGGAGTCCTGACATGCCATGTGGAGGAAAAGGCGGTAAGAAGAAACCCAAGCCTAAGCCACGGCCAGGGCGATAGGTCACGATGCGCCCCCGTTAGGGGGCTTTTCTTTTGGAGGCAAGCACGATGCGATTTCAAGGAACGAATCCGATTCTTAGCGAAACGGAAGTCACCGGCACCAACTACTCTGAATCAATTAACGTCAACGATGCCTATGGATACGAAGCATTTGTGAAGGCGTCATTCGTCACCATTTCCCCTTTGGTGATTGCGTCAACCGGGTGGGACGCAGCCACCGACGTCATCACAAGCGTTGCACACGGACTCAAAACGGGGATGGTCTTCCAGGTAACCACGAGCGGCGGGTTGCCCACGGGAATCTCGGGGAGCACGGACTATTGGATCATCTACCTCACTGACGACACATTCGCCGTCGCGACATCCCTCGCGAACGCCGAGGCGGGAACCAAGGTCAATTTCACCACGGCAGGCACCGGAAACCACACTCTCACGCAGCAAACAAACGTGGCGACCTTTGTCGTCCAGTCGAGCCCAGATGACACTAACTGGTTCACGCATGACGCAATGAGCGCTGTGTCCATCGTCTCCGCAGAGCAGAACAAGCATTTCGAGAGTGCCGCAAAGCACCTGCGGTTGGCGGTTTCAATCGCCAAGGGCGCGGCGACTCTCAGTGGATGGATTCAATCGAAGGGGTGAGCGATGGATGTCGAAGGAATCAGGAAAATCATTGAGTGCATTCGAACCGACCTTGTCGAGCTTGAGACAATCGCTGGAATCAACCAACCTCCGACACCCGTGCCCCCGCCTTCCGATTTCGACCCATGGAAATCGTTTGTGGAGCAGGTCGTCAAACACGAACTGGTTCCGAATGAGATCAAACCGGCGTTGATCGCTCAGTCCATTGTCGAAACCGGACGTGGAAAATCTCCCCTTTTTCTGCAACACAACAATCCCGCTGGCATGAAATGGCGCGACGAAATGAAGGGGTTTTGCATCCCGATCAATGTCGCTGTCACGAGCGAGCCGAGCGGGTTCGGGATTTTCTGCAAGTTCGCGACTCTGCGGTCCGCCGTCGACGGGTGGATGCGATTCCTGGCCAGAAGCCCATACGATGGCTGGGAGCGGTCCCAGGGCGATGCTGAAGAGTTCCTGCGGTTCATTTGTCCAATCTGGGCGGCCGACCCTGCGTATCTGCAGAAGTGCCTCTCCGTACTCCCCGAGGCGGTCGGGCTTGCCTCAGCCGCTGGGTGGAAAACGGATAGGACGCAGCCCACCGGGAAACTGAAGGGCAAGAAAATTCTTGTCGACCCTGGCCACTCCAAATCAGCGCAGGGGGCGTCTGGCCGGGGTGGGAATCCCAGACCCAGCGAGTACGCGATGAACAGTCTGCAGGCCGTAGTTGTGCGCGACATGCTGCGTGCAGAGGGTGCCGAGGTCGAAATCTTCGACCCAAACCCCGATAGCCTCACTGCCGTTGGAAGGCGAGCTGCCGGGAAGCACCTGTTCCTGAGTCTGCACCACAACGCCGCCAACGCGGATGGGGTCGATGAGGGGACCGAGACCTACGTGCCAACGGGCTCGTCCTCTACGGCGCGCGCTCTCGCGGCCGCAGTCAATGCCGCAGTGGTTCGATCGATAGGGTCGAGAGATCGGGGCGTCAAAGTCAAGGACTACACAGTCATTGCAACGGCGCAGTCGGTCGGGTGCCCTATCTGCATGTTGGTTGAGTCATACTTTATAGATGATTACGCCAGTTTGGATGTTGTTGCTCATCGGTCGAAAGAGGCGGCAAAGGCGGTTGCTCGGGCGGTGATTGCTGGGCTGTAAATCACGGGCAATCGAACAGAGCAGGCTCGTAGCGGCGCAGGTCCGAAACGAGGCCGTTGGCGATTCGCTGGGCCTCGTCTCGGAGCATTGGGGGAATTGGCCTGACCTCAATGCCATCGCGCCAGAGGGAGGCCAGACGAAACACGCCGCGTTCGTCGGCTTCAATGACCACCATTCCGTTTGCGAGATCCACATCAGCCGAAATGAGGGTTTCGATGAGCTCCTGGTCGGGCTCGTCGGGGTCAAAGTCAAAAATCTGGACGTAGGTGAAAACCGTGCCCCTGTCCTCGATCGTGTAGTTCATTTGGGGTTCCTCCTGCGGGGTTGTTTTACTGCCACGAACCGGTCAAATACTCGTCCGTGGACGATCTCGGAAACCGTGACCTTCTCCTCCTCGGCCTGTCGCACAACAGCCTGGTACTCGGTCTCGGTCATTCGAAACGTGATGCGTCGGGGGTGGGTTGTCATTGGTTTACTCCTCCACGATCCAGCCGATGAACACGTCGCCATCATCGATGATGGCCATTCCTTCGTTAATGATTCCGGTTTCTCCACCGGCGCGTCCGATGAGTTCCATTTGCTCATTGAAAACCTTAAACATTTCTCAAACCTCCGTAGCCGCCGGTCCATTCCGGCCATAACTACTTGTCGGACAAACTGTCGGACGATTCAACTGATTTTTTGCATAAAATTGTGCTAAGTGCGAATTATTTTGAGTTCGCCAGTGAAGTCGAAGGCTTGTCGTCTGCATGTAGTCTGGTGAGAATCTGGCTCCCGACCTTGTTCAACTCTATGATTCCGTTAATCATTAGCCGGTCTCTTGTCTCTTCTCCAGCCAGAGCCTTCAGGACGTCCTCGGCTGGCCCATCAACTTCCCAATGCTCACAGTTGGTTATGCCGAACCAGCGTTCAATGAGAGGGTTGTCGTCGGTCTGCGGCTTGTCGCCGAAAAGCAGAATGGAAACGCGAAAAATCGAGGGAGCATACCATTCCAGACTGTAGCCCATGTCGGTCCGGAACGTTCGCCCTGCGATTTTCTGTGGGTGAACTCGCACGTCGTTGTGGATCTGCAATGATTTGAGCTTTATCGGAGTCATTTCAGTACCTCAAACAAAAGGGTTGGATAGCGCACCAAGCGGTGCTTCTGCGAGATTCGGTGCCCGACTTTGGACGTGAACACAGAGGCTTTCGACACGCCCGGAAGGGTCTCGATCAGGTGCGAACAGATCCCTTCCTGTCGCCTCCGCTTCTGTGTGTGGGCGTACCAAACGACGGAGGCTGAATCGAGGAGCCAGGCGGCGAGCCAGGCGATGATCCATTCCGGGTCGTCTCTCTCGACCACCACGGCCACACAGGCACGGGGGTGGCGGAGAAAGCTGTCGAAGACCCGCTGCATGGGCTCGAAATAGAGGCGGTCGGGAGTCCCGGCAAACAGGGCGAGGTCGTGGGCGGTATGCAGGAACGTGCTGGCGAGGTACGGCTTGTCCGTTTCGCGGTATTGCCGGATCACGAGATCCGTCGGGAGCTGGGCCATCATCACCCTCACGCAGAAAAAAGGAACCGAGGCGCCCCCAACGACAACCCATGTGTTTAAACCGCCTCGGCCCCATCACAGTAGCAGAACTCGGCGATTTCGTCGATCCGCACCCGGTATCCCGGCATCTCGCCGTCGCGGCAGTAGCGCTTGCGGGCGCGCAGCTCCACAATCTGCCGGTCGTCGGCGAACGAAATCCCGTTGACCGCATCGAGGACCTGTTTCGCGGCGTTGTCCACGTCGAAGCGGCTCGGGAACCACCAGGCGGGACGGGCGGGGCGGTCGACCCGAATCTCGATGATGGCGCGGCAGGCGGCGAGGCCGATCGAGCCGTGGGGGAACGCGGCGGCGCGGATGGCGTCGCGGCAACGTTGGCTTCGTCGGTCGACGAAGTACCGGCCAGTGCCATGGTTCGCGCGCGGTCGTTGCCATGGGGTTGGCTCAGTGTCGACCTCGAAATCAATCCGGCGGCTCGGCGTGTCGTTCGTGCTCCACATCAATGTACCCTCCAATGGCGCTTATTTCGCCTGTGGCGTGTTCGGTCGATCGGGATGATGTTTCCCTCATCCGGGTGGGAGTCGCCGCGTTGTGGACCAATCCAAGGCGCCAGAAGAGCCATCGTCAGCGCAACTCCGATCGTGAAGACTGAGCCGAGCAGGAACGAGACGACGGCGATGGTGATTTCAAGGTCATCCATTGTTTCTCAACCTTTCTGCAATCTTTTTGATAATTTGCATCGCCGGCGTGCCCCGTACGTACGCGGGAATCTCGCTCCTGATCGGCGGGGTCTTGTATCGCAACGCGAGGATTTCAGTGACGGTATTCGGTGTTTTTTTGATAACCCGTCCAACCTTTTCCTCGATGGTGACCTCGAGCGTTCGTTCGCAAATGACCGTCCATTCGTGACGCTCGAGCGCATCCCTGAGCTCTCGCAACGTTCGAGGGTCCGCCGCCCGGAAGGCCCGTTCGCCGTACTCGGTTTCCCATGCAGGCGGGGGTGGTGGCTCGTCTTGACGGGGAAGAGATTGGTCCCTCGCCAACGACTCCGCCTGTTCCTCGCGGCTGTCCAGGGCGCGATGGCCACACTCGGACAAGACCTGGGCGATGGTGGGCCAGATTCCTCGGTCCGCAAAAACCGCAAAGGCGCGCTCTAACTCCGCATCGTCGCAGTGTTGCAGTCGGTTTTGATAGACCGCCTTGGCCTGGTCGGACGGCTTGGATTTTCCCGCCAGCTCGGCGAGGACGTCGAGTTGCTGGCTCAAACGTGCCTTCCGAATATCGATGACTGCCATGATGTTCCCCTCCCCTCAAACCAGCGCTTCGTCGAAGGCCGGAAGGGCCTCGTGTTGCGTCGTTCCGATTGCCACCGGCATGACGCCCTGTTCGGCGAGGGTCATCGCCTGGGCGCCGTCGAACGTGCGTTCGAGACTCGTGGCCATCTCTCGGGTGACTTTGAATCCCAGGGCGAGGTCACGCAGGAGCTTGGGGTAGTCCGTGAGCAGGAGGCCGATGGGGTGGCCCTTCTCGACGTACCACTTGTCCACCCTTTCAGGATAAGCCCTTGCCAATGTCATGGCATTGTCTATGCCTACGAGTTCGACAAGCTGTTTGCATTGAGACGCTGTTTTGGCGTTTCGAGGTGGGTCGATGCGCCAACGGCGCCTCATGCCATCCGAGTAGGCGTTCCAGACGGCAGATCCAGGGGTGGGTTCCCGAGGGGTGACGCGAGGGCCGGAAGGCCCTTCGCACCCTTCCGATAGGAAGGGTTCTTTCTTTCTTTCAGATCCTTTTCTAGATAGTTGAACCGGTGCCCCTTGGGACACTGGTCCGGTGCCCTTTGGGACACCGGTTTGCGAAACCGGTGCCCCTTCGGACACTGGTTCCGGTGCCCCTTCGGACACTGGTTTTTGCCAGCGCCTCATTGGCAGAAGGCGATACAAGACGCGTTGTTTGTGGTTTGGGTAGGGCTCTCGACTCAACATCCCAAGGCTGACTAGTCGATCCAGGGCTGCGATGATTGTGTGACGCTTCTTCCCGAGGTCATTGGCAAGGTGGTTGATTGTTTTCCAGCACGCCGTCGTCTTCCATCCGACTCGCCGAAGATGAAAATAAATCCGGAACTCGGCGTCACTCAGAGGCATATCATCGAGTTGCCATGGAATATAGAATGGTTTGTCCTCGTGCATTGAATCAACCACGGTATATTCCGGATTATGTTGTTGACTGTTTTCGTTCCGTGTAATATCGACCATGTGATTTGTCTCCCATAAGATGAATCACGGGGCTTCATGCCCATACGAACCTTCTCTGTTAAGGGTTTCGTCAAAAGCCGGGGTGTTGTCGCACTGCCGGCTTTTCCTATTTCTGGACTACCCGAAACAGGTCTAGCTATTGTACGCGCACTCACAAACCCATTCAAACCAGCCAGTCAAAAACTTTCCGTTGTGAAATCAATACAATTTATAAAAAAGTAAAGCCATTTCACAAATCAATAACAAAGATCCTGTTGCCCCGCGTCACAGATCCGGTGTACAAAAATCCCGTCATGTGAGGGTCAACTTGGAAACACCGACTGCATTGCGCAACGGTGGAGCACGGTGCACCTCCGGTCCTACGATCATCACGTGGCAATGGTCCGATAGCTCAATGGGAGAGCGCGCGGCGCCGCGGGCGCGTGAGGAATCCTGGTAGGTTCGAATCCTGCCCGGACCATCGGCTCCTGGTATCGATCACAAGCTACCAGGCGGTCACATCGTCGGTGCCCAGACGTTTGGGAAACCGAGCCCCGGCACCTCACCGGGGTCTCACTTCGTGTCCGTGTCCGGCTTCTCGTCAACGGGTCGCACGGATAAAGCCCCGTGTTCCAGCATGCACGGGGCTCCAATTTTCCGTAAAATTCATCTTGCAAAACTCGTAAAAAAGCGGTAAAACGTCCCTCTAAATGGAGGTGTACCGAGATGAAAACAGGCGTATTTTTTGACGTGCCTATGGCCGATTATCTCGCCGTCGATGCTTTGTCTGCATCGGGATGTGAGGCTTTGATATCACATGGGAAATGGGGGTTTTATATGCGAAACCTGCATCCCGACCGGGAGCGCAGGGAAACGAACGCTCTTGCCGACGGGGAACTGCTCCACACGTATCTGCTCGAACCTGAGCGGTTTGCACGGGAATACATGCGAGGGCCGGACGGTCCCGAGGACAAGCGGCTGAGGGCCTGGAAGGACGCAATCGCAGAGGCTGAGGCTACCGGTAGGCAAATCCTCAAGCCGTCCCAGTTCGCCTGGCTGGCCCGGTGTCGGGCCGAGGTGGATGCCCATCCATTCGCCCGTTCTGCCATTCTGGGGTCGTCCGGACTCTCGGAGGTCACTGTCTACTGGGAGATGGGAGGGGTTCACTGCAAGGCTCGATTTGACCGTCTCATGCCAAAGATTGGAATCGACCTCAAAAAGACCCGTGACGCATCCGATGATGGATTCGTGCGCGAGGCCGAGCGGTATCGGTACGACATCAAGGCTTCGTGGTATCTGAGCGCCAGTAACGCGATGCTCGATCTGGGTGACGACCGATTCCAGCAGACTCATTTCGGGTTCGTCGCGATCGAACAGGGCTGGCCCCAACTCGTGAACGTATTCGCATACGAGCGCGAGGATTTGCGTCGGGCAGACCGCCAGATCGCGCAGGCCATCGAATTGTACAGGGATGGACTAGAGAACGGATGGGGCAGGGATGATCTCGTCGTGAAGCGTCTCCGACTACCGGCATGGGTGCGGGACAGAGAGGATGATGACAATGATTGAGCGAGAACAGTTGCATGATTTGAAGCGCAGGGCGGTTGCGGTGTCCGAATTAGTGAGTTCATTGAACGTAGACATAGCGAAGTTTTCTCTTGCTCAGGGTGAAAGAATTGATCATGATAAACCTTGGTTTCGATGGTTTTGTAGGGCTTTTGCCAAGTCAGGCACAATGAAGACGTGCATGTCAGATTTCAATCTCTATATCAAAAAGGCGGTAGAGCACTATGACGACAAACTCGACGAATCAGCAAATTGCTAAACGAGATCCGCGCATCGATAGGCTCAATGCGATGGTGATCAAATCGATGCCCGAAATGGAGAAGGCCATTCCCGCGTCGATGAAAAAGCATCTGACACCGGATCGCATCACAAAAATCATCATCTCGGCGACGCTCAGACAACCCAAGCTCCTGGAGTGCGAACCTGCGTCGATCCTCAAGGCGGCGATGACTGCCACGAGCCTCGGGCTGGAGTGCGACGGCGTTCTCGGGGGTGCATACCTCGTTCCCTACGGGCGTGAAGCGCAGTTCATCATCGGCTATCGCGGTCTGATCGAGCTGGCGCGACGTTCGGGAAACATCGTCAGCATCGAGGCACACATCGTGCGCAGGGGCGACACATTCCGGTGCAAGTTGGGAACGGAAGGATCGATTGAGCACGAGCCCGATTGGGAGGCCAGGGAACTGGGCGAGATGTTCTGTGTCTATGCCGTGGCGAAGTTCAAAGACGGCGGTCATCAGTTCGAGGTTATGACCAAGGCGCAGGTTGATGCCATCCGGAAGTCGTCCAAGGCCGGAAACTTTGGCCCATGGAAGGATCACTACGAAGAGATGGCTCGCAAGACAGCCGTTCGTCGCCTCGCGAAGTATCTGCCCCTGTCCGTCGATGTTCGCCAGCAAATAGCGCAGGAGGACATTCAAAACGAACCGGTCAGAGTGAGCACAGTCGGAGAGGTTAACGCGATTCTGGGAGAATCTATCGATGCGGAATCAGTACAAGCAGACCAGGATCTATCTGGAAATGACAGAGGGGACGAATCCGGCGGACTTAGCGCGGTTCTCGACCCTGGAACCGACGACGGGCCGGTGGTACACGATGGATTCCCGCGTCGCCGAGGCGTGGAGAGTGGGGATTGATGTGGAAAAAATTGCCCATCCCAGTGAAGGGGTGGGCGTCGGTGAATCTCCTGTTGTCGAACCGCTCGATCAGTATCATGCATGGCGCGTTCGGTTTCAAGAGGCCGCGCAGGCAATTGTGGCAGAGACGGCGGGGAAAACATACGGGCCGCAGGTGTATTGCGCTCTCAACGGATTCTGTCAACATCTCAGAGCCCGCGCTCCCGAAAACGTAGGAGTCCCGTTTGCCGATGTTGTTGACAGGTATTTTTTCGGCGGGGTGTACGCGGATTCGACGGAACGGATGTACCGCCGGTGGATTCGCAAAGCAATCGACAGAATGGAGACGTCAAATGAATCGAGTAGTGATGCCCGGAATGTTGCCGAACTCGGAGGTTGATCGCATCAGGGCGGCGATGACGCAATTGCGAATCAGGTGGAACGCCAATCGGAAGGAAGGGGCTCGCGTCTGCGAGATTCCCCAGGGAACGTTTGACCGATGGATGGGCGGGCAGAATTTGCCGGGGGTGGCCAGCGCCAAGAAATTCTGGCGAGCTTGTGAATTGAGCGGGATCGAGGTGAGTGATGGCAATGGCGAATGAAAACAAAGGAGACAAAAAATTGACAGAGCAGATTGGATTCAACATTCCGAAAGAGCTTCTGACTCCGATTATCCGGGAGACTGTTAGCGCGGCAATCATCAAGGAACTTGGAGACCCATCGGAGGTGATTCGCCTTTTGGTCGGACGGGCATTGAGCGAGAGGGTCTCATCTAATGGAAAAAAAAGTTCATACGACTATGAAAACAAATTCACATATCTAGAATTGATGACAGGGAAATATATTCGGGAATTGGCTGCCGAAGTTCTCAGGGAGATATTTCAGCAGAGACGTGACGATGTAAAAGCCGCTGTTCGGCAGTCGTTGGAGAAGTCTGGTGACCTTGGCGATATCATCTGCAAAGGTTTCTATGAATCTTTGACTAGTGAATGGCACAGTACGATTAATGTGACACTTAGCTCTAGTGGTGAGTGATGCCAGGACTGAATGACAATGAGGATATCGCAGACTTTCTGATGCGGATGTTGGACTTGCAATACAGAATACAGAAAGAGATGGTTAGCCCCCAAGAGTTTGAGCGTTTGAAAGAGTTTGGGAAGAGTAGGGGTTGGAGAGAAGAGGTGACTGATGCCGAACGCAAATGACTCATGCATAGTCTTCAATGGCAAGCGAATTGTCAAAATGAAAACCGAATACCGGTGCAAAAGCTGCAATCAGAAAGCGTTTGAAGTGCTGAGAAACACATTCATGTGTCGCACTCCTGGGTGCGTGCGAAATGATGGCAATGCTGAATCGGCGCTGTTTGGCCTGCCTGATTGGGTTGAGGAGGTGAGTGATGCCAAGAGCGAATGACGAGCGAATTATTCAGAGAGGGAAATTTAACTGGAGGTGTACTCTGTTCGGGTGCAATGAGGAACTAAAAGGCATGTCTGCGTTTCTTGACTGCATGTTTAAGTGTAAACGATGCGGGCAGGAGACTGTTAGGAGGTATGAGGAGTGGTGATGCCGAGAGCGAATGACAAGCCGGTGAAGTGTCGTGATTGCAGGTTTTGCGAAAAACTAGGGGTCAGTGATGCTGGAATATGTCAACTATTTCCGCCGTTGTTTCCAGTGCTATCGCACGCTGTCAATCTGGTCAGTCTTCGGACGGATAAATGCTTCCAAGGAGAGCCGATGGTTGAGCGGTCGTGTGGGAACTGTAAGCACCGAAGCGTTGCGTCATGCCCACTTGTCGGGCAAGTAATGATCACATGGAAACGGCCCAAAGGCTGGAGCTGCTCGGATTGGGAAGGGGCGAGGGAATGAGCGACGAAATTGACCGTGAGATCAACTCAACTGATGAGATGATTGACGTACCAAAGACGATGTTTCCCTCGCTGGCAGTACGCCGGGAAATCGGCACCGGGCTGGCCAAAGCTGCCGTCTATCGGTGTAGGCAAAGGGGTTCTGACAACTACCTCACAAACTTGAATGTGATGCTTCATGGGATGATTGATATCTGTATGCAGATGGTGACGCAGCTTGTCGCGTCTGGGCATCGCGACCAGGCGCTAGCTGTCGAGGGAAAATGCCGACTGTGGGCTCAGGAGGCGGGTGAGATGGAATCCGTCATGCAGTCGATGGAGGATGCTTCGCGGGTCATTGCGCCCGACGAGCCCCGGTTGATCGGGTTGGATGGGGAGGTGATGAATTGAGTCGAGCATTGGAGTCGGTGATAGAAACGATGGACGCGATTCGCGCGGCCTACGATGACGCGTGCAAGGACGGCATATCGCATGAGCGCGCGCTTTTGTTGCTCGGGATGGCATATGGTTCTTTGGCGAGTGCCAGCGAGGAATTGCAGCGGTCGATTATGAGACGTTGCGACATGAGTCAGATTGCGCGACAGATTCTCGATGAACGCGAGTCTGCATGGGAAGTATGCCCAGACGTCGGTTGTGAGGCGAAGGGCAGAGACGACTGCGATAAGCGAAGGGGTGGACCAGAGTGTCGGCTGCATGGATGGTCGGGGGTGGGAAAGTGAATTGGCCAATTAACCAACCGGCCAACATAGGCTATCTCTGCACACAGATATTCATTCTCGGTTCGGCGTCACCTCGGCTCTCGGCTGGGGTGATTTTTATTCCGACTTCCCAAAAGACGGCAAAATCCGTAGTATTATCACATGGGAGGTGACCATGGTCAAAATGCGTAATGATGTTAGCATGATTAAACTCACTAAACTGAAACCCTACGAGCGGAATGCGAAGAAGCATCCACAGGAACAAATCGACAGACTGGCGTTGCACATCGAGGGCGTCGGGTGGGACCAGCCGATCGTCGTGGATGAGAACATGGTCATCTTGAAAGGCCACGGTAGACGCATGGCGGCGCTCAAGTTGGGACTGACAGAAGTCCCTGTGGTCATCGCCGAAGGCCTCTCAGAAGCGCAGAAAAAGGCCGTGCGCATCGCCGACAACAAGCTTGCCGAGTCGCCGTGGGACGACGACCTGTTGAGGTTCGAGCTTGATGACCTGGCGCTGGCTGGGTGGGATTTGGGGGAGCTGGGTTTCGACCCTCCCATCGATCCAGACTTCCAACCAGGCACGGAAGACGACCAGGGAAAACTTGACGAGAAGAAAAAAACGATTTGTCCGGAGTGCGGACATGAGTTCTAAGGTTGAGTTAAAGGTCGACTGGGCTACTCACGAGGCTGCTAAATATGCCTGTGAACATTGGCACTATTCGAGGTGTATTCCCAAATCGAAGTTAGTAAAAATAGGTGTATGGGAAAATGAAAAATTCATCGGTTGTGTGATTTTTGGCGTCGGAGCTACTAGCGCATTAGTGAAGGCATACGGATTAAAAACGGAACAGGGATGCGAACTAGTTCGCATCGCACTGAATACTCATAAAACTCAAGTCTCTCGGATAATGAAAATTGCGCTAATTTTTTTAAAAAAATCGAACCCCAATTTAAGGCTAGTCGTCAGCTTTGCTGATCCAGAAAATGGTCATCACGGCGGGATATATCAAGCAAACGGATGGATTTATTCTGGACGATCTCAAGCTACTGATGAATACATATTTAAAGGAAAAAGATGGCAGGGACGGTCGTTTAGACACAAATATAAGGGAATGGAAAAGGATCCGAGAGTGACGATAGTGAAGGGATCGTCGAAACACAGATACTTGATGCCTCTTGACGAAGACATGCGCAGGAGGATAATATCATTAGCACGACCCTATCCGAAACGCGCCGGAAGCACAGATATCGGTGTGCCCTGCGACCAGCAGGGAGGGGGCGGTGAAAATCCGACCCCGGCGCTCCAATCCCTTGATTCAGGGGGATCCTCATGACCATCACCAAAACCGCCACCAAACGAGGCCAAGGTCGCAAGCCGAAAGCCACGCCCGAGGAAGCCATCGCATCCGTCCTCGAACAGGCGCAGTCGGTGGGCAAATACATCAAGCTCGGGATGACGATGACGGACAGCGCACGGGCGGCAGGCGTCAACCCGCGCACGTTGTACCTGTGGATGGAAAAAGCCAAAGCTGGGCAGGTTGGATACGATGCCGTCCTCGATGCACTGGAACACGACAGGGCTATCGGACAGGCGGCATTGGCGCAACGCATCGCCAAGGCCAGTGACGACGACTGGCGGGCCGCTGCGTGGATTCTCGAACGTCGTCACACGGAGACCTGGGGCAAGACGGACAAGCTGGCGCTGTCGGGCGGCATTGATTTGAACCTCAGCAAGCTGTCCGACGTTGAGTTGGACGCGCAGTTGGCGGCGACCGAGGCGGAACTGAAGGAGTTGGGGGAATGACCTCCATGAATCAACGCATCGACGATTCACTGAAACGACACGGAATCATCGAAAAAGTTCGAGTTATTATGGATGAGAGAGCTACGGCTTGTTGGACTCGAGAATTATGTCAGCCATTAGATAGCAAGATCGTCGTCGACGGGCAGGTCACCACGGTTCAGACAGTGGACTGGAAAAACAAGAGCATCACGATCGAATGCAAAAACCGCTACACGATGGTGCCATTGATGCCCAAGGGAAACAGGCATGAAAGACGACGCGATGCTGCGAGGGAGAGGCGATGACTGAACCCTGCCCGTTCTGTAAAAGCGCAAAAACCACCGTCGGCCACGGCCTGACAAAAAACACGTGGGCCATGCGCTGTCTGTCGTGCGGGGCGTTGGGACCGCAGGCATACGACGCGCAGACGGCGGCGGATAAATGGAGCAAGCGTTGCGCCGATACGAAAGCATGAGGTGACATTGATTGGCTTGGATCTATTTAGCGGATACGGAGGAATATCGCTTGCACTCATGCCTTGGGTGCGACCGATCGCATACTGCGAAATCGAGCGATATTGTCAGGGGGTGCTCTTATCCAGAATTGCCGACGGCCAGCTTTTCAAAGCTCCAATCTGGGATGACATCAGAACACTTGAAGGTACGCAGTTTCGCGGGCGAGTCGATATCATCTATGGCGGATTTCCGTGCCAGGACATCAGCATTGCTGGACGCGGTGGGGGTTTGGAGGGAAAGCGAAGCGGACTATTTTTTGAGATCCTGCGGCTGGCCAAAGAGATCAAGCCCACGTTCCTATTCCTTGAGAACGTGCCCGCAATCCGAACACGCGGACTCGAAACTGTTGTCAGGGAATTGGCCGATCTCGGGTATGACTGTCGATGGGATCATCTATCCGCTCACGACGTGGGCGCACCGCACAAAAGAGATCGATGGTTTTTGCTTGCCCACGCCGAGCGCCACGATCTACGGGACCACCAACAACGGGTGCCCGGGAGACTCTCAGGCGACATATCGGACGAAAGGCAGGCCGTCACTGAAGACAATGGCCAGAAAAGCGTTGTGGCCGACTCCGAGGGCGACGGACGGCGCGAAGGGCGGGCCAAATCAGCGGGGAAGCAAGGGCGATCTGGCATTGCCGGCGGCGGTTATGCAATGGGCAACGCCAACGTCACGAGACTGGAAATCAGGAAGTCACGGAAACCAGGGGAACAGCCGGCCGCTCTCGGAACAGGTTGGTGGGAGTCTGAACCCCGTGTGGGTCGAGTGGTTAATGGGCATCCCGCTCGGGTGGACCGAGTTAAAGCCTTGGGCAATGGAGTGGTGCCGGCCCAGGCGAGGGAAGCGTTCATGAAGATGATGGGTTTATGCGCCAGCTCGACCTAGCGTCGATGCCTCCCAAGCTGCGTCTTCTGAAACTCCGCGAAGAGCAGGTGCGGCGCGCGCGTGAGCGCAAGAGCCGCCCCGACTGGCGCGTCCTGCTGGTCGATTCCCTGTTTCCGAAGCAAGCATCGTTCGTCTTGTCTCCCGCCAAGGCTCTCATCGGGCAATGCACCCGACGCGCAGGCAAGACCCACGGGGCGGCGGCGAAGCTCCTGTTGGCGGCGGACAGACATCCGGGGGCAACGGCGCTGTACCTCGCCCTAACCCGCAAATCAGCAAAGCGCCTCCTGTGGCCGAAACTAAAATCGATGGCCCGGCAATACGGGATTCCTCTGCGGTTCAATGAGTCCGACCTCGTGGCAGAACTCCCAAATGGGGCGCAGATTGTCCTCTATGGTGCCGACCAGGAGAACATGGCCGAGCGTCTGCGTGGTGACGCCTATTGCATCGTCATCGTGGACGAGGGCGCGTCGTTCGGTGACAACCTCGAATACACCCTGCAGGACGTGGTGGAGCCTGCGCTCCTCGACTACCAGGGATCTCTCTGCATGATCGGGTCTCCGGGTCCGACGCTCTATGGGCCGTTCTATGACGCTTGTGTGCAGCCTGAGCGTGGGTGGGAGATCCACAAGTGGTCCGTTCTCGACAATAGCCACCTGCCGCACGCGCGGGAATGGATTGCTGCACTCAAGCAGAGGCGTGGTTGGGACGACGACAACCCAACGTATTTGCGGGAATACTGCAACGTTTGGACGGAGGATCCGAGCGCGTTGATCTATCGATTCGTCCCGCAGACGAACGAGTTTTCCGAGCTTCCACAGGGTCCGACGTGGGAATACACGATGGGCATCGACCTCGGCTTCGACGACCCGGCAACATGGGCAGTGATCGCATGGGCGCAGGACCATCCCAACGCCTACGTCGTGCATTCGGAGGGTCACCATGGATGGATCCCGGCACAGTGGGCGCAGCGAACGAAGGAACTTCAGGAACAGTACAAACCGATGATCACGGTGGCTGATGCCGGTGCGCTCGGAAAGGCCATCGTGGAGGAGATGGTTACGCGGTGGGGCCTTCCGATCGAGGCAGCAGAGAAGAGCGAGAAGATGGCAAACATTGAGCTACTCAACGGCGACTTCCGGTCTGGGAGGCTCTTCGTTCACGAATCATTGGCGCCGCTCAAAAACCAATACCGAACTCTTTGCAAGGACCGCACCGGGAAGCGCGAAGACCCTGCGCTACCAAACGATCTTCTCGATTCTGTGCTCTATAGTTGGCGCGCATGTAGAAACTACTGGTACAAAGAGAAGATCCCCGAACCCGAATACGGGACCGACGCCTACTGGAAACGAATTGAGGACGAACAACTGCAAGCCATGCTGGCCGCAGCGCAGACGCAGGCGACGTGGTACGATGAGCTTGTTTAACGACGGAGGTCAGTTATGTCAAAGGATACATCAATGCGCCATGTTTCGATTGTGCCAGAGAATTGGTCGTACAAAAACGACCAGGATATGGTCCCTGCGCTTCGCATGCCGATTCCATACTGGGACCTGTCTGATTTTGGCGATTACGTGCAATGTGAGCTGACGCCATTCGTGCGCCGACAGGTTCACACCTGTTATTTTCTGAGGGTTTCTCCGAAGTCCGTGGTGTGCGTTCTGGTATTTGCCAATGGCTTTGACGTTCGCGGAGAGTCTGCCTGCGTCAACCCGGAGATGTTCGATCCAGAGATCGGAGCAAAGTATGCCCTGCATGTAGCGGTCGACAAGGCGAGCGCTATCATCGCGTACCAGGAACAGGAGAAACTATTCCGTGGTGAGAATCCCACATACGACACGCCGGCACCAAAGGAGTGAATCATGGAAATCGAACAGATGAAGGCCATCCTGGAACTCATGCGCGAGAACAACGTGCATGGTTTCGAGGTAGGTGACTTCAAGGTCACATTCTGGCATCCGCACAACCCGGCACTCACGGGAACCACGCCCGAGGGTGTGCGAATCTCGACCGAGCAGATGATCGACGAGGAACTTGGCATCGACGACGAGGAGTTCTGACATGGGCATAGCACCGGACGCTCAATCGACGCAGTGGTGGAAAGCCGAGGGGCGCGATTCTGCGCACCGGGCGCTCACCATGATCAACCAGGTCAACCAAGCGCAGGTGGCATGGCATGCCGACAACTTGCGCCACACGCGGATGTACGAGAACCGCGACTATTTCGGGACGGCGGTGGCCTCGCACATGGTTCGGACCTACTCGCAAGCCCGGCGGGTTCAGCACTCAAACAGAGCCACGAGGATGTCCCTGAACGTCACCAAGGCTTGCATCGACACGCTCGTGTCGAAGCTAGGCAAGGAGCGTGTCAAGCCCATCTATCTCACCACAGGCGGCATCATCGAGCGCCGCGAGCGGTGCGACAAACTGAACCAGTGGATCTATGGGCAGTTCGAGCTTGCCGGGGTGTACCAGAACAACAAGGCCGCGCTTCGCAACGCATGTGTTTATGGCAAGGGTGGCCTCAAGACGTTCGTCACAAAACGAAACGGCAAGCCCATCATCATGACGGAGAACGTATTCATTCCCGAGATTCTCATCGACCCATACGACGCTTACTACGGCAATCCCCTGTGTATGTATCAGCAGAAGTTCGTCACGAAGGACTTTCTACGAAACGACGCCGTACTGAACAACAACGCCCAGGCGATTGACCAGGCGACGAGCCTGTCGACCATTGCTGGCGTGACCGCTCACGACACCACCATTTGTTGGGAGGCATGGCGGCGCAAGACCGAGAAGGGCATGGGTAGCCACATTATCTTCACCGATGGTGGCATCCTGTTCCAGGAGGATTGGGACGATTGCGAGTTCCCGATGGACTTCATTGACTACACGTCGCCTGTCATCGGCTTCTGGGGCGTGGGTGTGGCTGAGGAGTTGATCCCGATCCAGATCGAAATCAACCGCATTTCGAACCACATCCGGGATTCCATGATTCTCTGCGCCAACCCGCGCACGTTCGTCCCCATCGGAGCGCAGATCGACAAGAACCATTTTACGAACAAAATCGGAGGCATCGTCCCGTTTGCCGGAAGCCAGCCGCCGATTCAGATGACACCTCCGTCGGTGGCGCGCGAGTCTTTCGAACAGCTCGAAAACCTCTACCGCAAGGCGTTCGAGATCGTGGGTCTTAACCTCATGAGCGCATCAGGTCGGAACACACTGGGTGCGAGCGCATCGGGTGAGGCCATCCGCAGCTACAACGACGTCGAGACCGAGCGGTTTGCGGAACTTCAGCAAAACTGGGAGGCGTTCCATTGCCGGGTCGCGCAGCGGCACCACAAGGCGGCGCGTTCGATCGTCAAAGACTACGGGCACTACGTCGTTTCCTACGACGACGACGAAAAAGGTGTCCTTGCAATCGACTTCGCTGATATCGACATCCCGGACGACGCCTATTCTCACCAAGTGTTCCCCAAGTCCGCGCTCCCGTCACAACCCGGTTTCCGTTTGGCGACGGTGAAAGAGATGAAAGACGAGGGCTACATCGACCAGGACACGGCGCGAGAGCTGATGGATTTCCCGGACATCAAGATGAAATCTCGATACCAGCTCGCGCCTCGGAAGGTCATCGAAAAGATCGTCGAGGCGATGGCGTACCAGGAGACCCCGAAAAACGGCAAGTGGAAAACCTACGCGGCCGAGCCCTACATGAATCTCCCTTACGCGCTCACGTTTGGAACGGAGATGTATAACTATCTGCTGCTCAACCTGCACGAGGACACGGACGAAAAGCGCAAGGACAAGGCGCAGCGACTCAACCTCATTCGCGGATGGATCGACCAAGTCGATCGCATGGCGAAGCTCAAAGCACCACCGCCGTCACCCGCAATGGGACCAGAGGCGATGGTAGGCGGCATGGGTGCGGGTGGCGCCATGGGAATGCCTCCCCAGGCATTGAGTCCAGAGATGGCAATGGGTCCACAGATTCCACCGATGGCACCACCACCGCCGCCCGTGTGAGGCGGCGTCTTGACATTTGCTTTTTTGTATGAGGAGAGACACGATGGATCCAGTGAGCCAAGTTTCTGGGCAGGGTGGCACCCAACCAGGAACGCCGGGGCAGGATGACGGAGCGCGGGAGACTCACACTGACGGAGCGAGTTTTTGGCAGTCGCACGGTGATTTCCTGCAGACGATGCAGGCGCGTTTTGGTGGTGGATCGCCCTTTCAGGGCCAGCCACAACAGGCGCAACAGCCCCACCCGCAGGCCGGTGGCGACGACTACCAGGACTACATCCGATGGAAAGAAGCTCGGGCCAAAAAAGACCCGCGTGCGCTTTTGGAGATCGCTGGGATGCAGCCTGGGGACGTGCTGAACGCAACACTGTTTGGCGGACCCACGCCGCAACAGCCCCCACCACCGGACCCGGTCGAGACCCTACGGGGTGAGTTGACCGAAATCCGGCAGGCAATCGAGAGCGAGCGCAAGGAGCGCCAAACGGTCGCGGAGAAGATCTCCGAAGCCAAGGCCAAGGCAAACTTCCATGAACAGGTTAAGTCCATGCAGGACTTGACTCTCGTGCAAAAATGGGGCCAAGAAGCCGCCGACACGGCCTGGAACATTTTCATCCAGGACACCGAGGAGGCGTTCCGGGCCAGAGCCGAGGGCAGGCAGGCGAATCCGCCAAGTCTCCGCGAGGCCGCCATCAAAGTCGAGAACTACCTCCGCCAGCAAGCCAGCAGGCTGGGGGATGTTATCGGAGCGCAGGGGGTTAAGTTGGAACCCCTACAGTTCGCTCCACAAAGTGCGCCAAATCAAGCGGCGACTCCGCCCACGAATCAAGAACGTGACGGGCGGGCAATGAGTCCAACATTGACGAACGCAGGTGGCGAAACCGGCGCGCGTCCCCCGGCTGCGACGACTCGCGATGAGTTGCGCAAACGGGCCTTGGAAGCCGCAAAGCGGATGCGAGGCCAGTAGCCTACGGACAAGCGACCAGGAAACCCGCCTCGATATCAATGAGGTCGCTTGATCATGACTTTTGATTTGACACGAGCCAGCGCCATCGTGAAAGAGCGCTATCCGGAAGACGAAGTTCAGCGAATGTCCTACAAGAACCGAGCATTGTTTGCCATGTTGGAGAAGGATGAATCCTTCACTGGTGAGCTGATGAAGGTTCCTCAGCAGTACGGCAATCCGCAAAATCGCTCGACCAAGTTCTCGCAGGCCAAGGCTGGGACCAGTTCCAGCTCGTACGAGGCGTTCAAAATTGAACGCGTCAAGAACTACAGCTTCGCGAGCATCGACAACGAGACCATCCTCGCCACCGAGAATGACGACGGCGCGTTCCTCCGTGCCCTTGAATCCGAAATGGATGGTGCGTTCGAGGCCATCGCCAACGACCTCGGCCAGACCGTCTGGGGCGACGGAACCCACACCATCGGTGTGATCTCTGCCGTCAACACCACGACCAAGGTGATCACCCTGACGAACGAGTCCGACTCGGTGAATTTCGAGGTCGGAATGGCGCTCGAGTTCTCGCCGAATCTCACCGGCACGACCGTCCTTTCTGGATCGGCCGTCGTCTCCGCTGTCGACCGCGAGAACGCCACCGTGACCTATGAAGGCGTGGTTTCCGGCATCGCTGCGTCTGACTACATTTTCCCGGCTGGCGACAAGAACAGCGCCCTTTCCGGCGTTGGCGCATGGATTCCCTACGGCTCGACTCGCGCCACCAAGCTGGCAGCGTCCTACTGGGGCGTCACCAGAACCGCCGACCCGACTCGTCTCGGTGGTTGGTACAAGGACTTCTCGACCCTTCCGATCGAGGAAGCGCTTTCCAAATTCGTGGCTCTTCTGGGTCGCGAGGGTGCCAACCCTGACGTGATTTTCCTGAACCCGATGGATTGGGACGAACTGAAGCGATCGCTCGGTTCCAAGGTCCAGTACGTCAACAAGATGATCGCCCAGGTCGGATTCCAGGGCATTCAGATTGTGGGCTACAACGGCGTTCTTGAGTGCTATGCCGACCGATGGGTTCCCTACGGGTATGCGTCTGTCATGCAGATGAACACCTGGAAGCTGTGTTCACTCGGTCCCGTGATTCGGACGTTCAACACTGACGGGCTTCTCATGCTGCGAAGCCAGACGTCCGACGGCGTCGACATCCAAATCAACTCGTATGCGCAGCTCAAGTGCAACGCGGTTGGGTACAACGGCTGGGTCAAGATCCGCTAATTTAACAACTGAGCGGGTTTTGTGCCCGCTCCTGTATGGGAGATTTGAGCTATGGTAGCTCCAAAGAACCACCTTACTGGCGCAGCCCAGTTCCCTTTGAAGACATTGTTCGTTGACATCACCATTGGCGCCACCGGTGCAGTTACCTCAGCCGCAGGGTTTGGCGTCACCGCCGTGACCCGCACATCCACTGGTCTCTACAACATCGTTTTGGACCAAGATTACGTCAAGCTGGTGGAAGTCGCGGTGACTCCTATCGCTTCCACTCTCGACGATCTCGGGTTTTCTGTGAAGGCAGAGGACGTGGATGATTCGAGCGATCCTGAGGTCGATTTGTTCGTGTTCGACCCGACCGCCGGCACAGTCGTTGATCCTGCATCTGGCACGGTTCTCAAAGTGAAAATCGTTGTCCAGGACACTTTGACCTAAGGGGGTGACCAATGGGCGTTAATCGCTGGGCTCAGCAGTTCAACTACACGTATTATGCCGGAGTCCATCACGTCTTCGGCAAGGCCACGATTGGCTCGAGCGGCGCGCCCACGCTGGTCGCCGCACAGAGCCGTGGCATCACATCCATCACGCGCACAGCGCAGGGAAAGTACCGGCTTGTTCTGGACTCAAAATATCCATACTTGATGCACGCAGACGTGGCTCACATGAGTCCGTTGCTGCAAAACACCATCGTTAAGCTCTCGGCCGAGGACGTGGACGGAGCGACTCCGTACGTGGACTTTGCCATCACCAACCCGCTTTCCGGCGTGGCACGCACGGTTCCCACCGGCGTGACCGAGGTTCAGACATGGACGGCTGCGGCTGTCGCATCCTGCGTCGATGGGGACTACCTCTACTGGACCGACAACACCGGTACCGCCTGGGCAGTTGCGCTCGACACCACCGGAGCATCTGCTGCGACTCCCACAGGAGCGTTGTGGACCAGCGTTGCCGCGGCCAACAAGGTCGAAGTTGACGTCTCCGCTCTTACCACCGCAGCCGAGGTCATGGCCGCAGTGGAAGCTGCAATCGATGCCCTGACTGGTTTTACTGCAAAGTTCACGACGGACGATGGCGCCGCAGACGGCACCATGATCGTGACCTGGCTTGACAAGCGCGAGCAGGTGGCTACGGCGGTTCCCAAAAAGACTGACGACTCGGCAGCGGGAACCTCGCTTACAGCCGCCAGTACGACTGACGGGCGTGAGGGCGCGGTATCCATTGCGAACGACACGATCCAGGTTTTCGACCACAATTATCCGACAGCCATGCCGGTCAAGATCTACGGATCCAACGACGTGCCGACTGGTATTGTGGCTGGAACCACGTACTACGCGATCGTGTCCGATGTGAACAACATCAAGCTTGCCACGTCGGCAGCCAATGCGATTGCGGGGACGGCCATCAACCTGACTGTGGATGCCACGGCCGACGGGACGCTGGACATTGTGCCCCAGACCAACGCGGCTGAGACCATCGATCCGGATTCCGGCGACAGTCTCTATTTCAGCCTGGTCCTGCGCGCAACGGATGTGAAGTGAGGTGACTGATGCTCGGCATGATGGGGAACGGCAACAAGGAACGCGGGGCGATGATGGGCAATCACCGTGCGCAGGCCATGGCCTACGTGATGAGCCAGTTGGGAGGGGGCGAACCGAATGGAACGATCCCGAACTCCGAGCCATCGCCGTCGAATCTCAAGGATGCCGGTGGCGCCGTTATGCGAGCACTCCAATCCGGAGACGTTGAGGCGTTCACGGCTTCGTTGGCTCGATTCATCGAGACAATGGACGAGCTCACCGAGGACCCGTTTGACCTTGAGGTGGAGTGATGGGCATCCTGCGCAATGGAACGGACCTGCTAGCAGACGTGCGCCGCCTGTCGGACATGGAGAACACAGACTACGTGTCGGATGCTGAGATCTACCAGTGGCTCACAGATGCTTTCCGCGAGGCCTACATGGTCCTTGCGGAGTCGTATGAGGATTGGAACCTTTCCTCGGATGACATCACCACGGTGGCTGGGACGCGGGATTATGCCGTGGCGGCGGATTTCATCCGTTTGCGCAAGGTAACCTACGTGCGGGACCTCGGGACTTCGACTGAACGGGAATACCCAATCAAGCGCGAGAACTGGAACGCGACTGACGGTGGCCCGCTCTATGAACGGGTTCCCCGCCGGTATCGTCTGCAGGGCTCGAACCTGCGCCTATTCCCAGTGCCGAACGCGGTGCACACATATCGGGTGTGGTACGTGGCTGCCCCAGCGGTGATCAGCGCTTCGTCGACCAACGTGGATTTCCAGTATGGATTGGATCGGTTCGTGGTTTGGGATGCCGTGGTGAAGGCACTCATCAAGGAAAAGAGTCCTGCGAAGGAGGCCACAGCCGAGCGGGACCGATGCCTGCAGCTTGCTATCAGGAGCGCAGACAACCGGGACGCAGCCGAACCTATGCAGATCCAGGAAACCCAGTATCAGTCTGATTCAGATTGGTGGGATTGGACATGGTAGGAGCGCCAGCGGTCGTTCAAAAGACCATCGACCAACTGCAGTTTCAGGTTCGCAAGCTGGCTGACTATCTGCAGCGTGACAACTGGTTTCGTCGTCGTCTCCTGACCGGTATCAGTGTCAGCACATCGGCAGTCACCGTTTCCCATCGGCTCGGCTGCGTTCCCGAGGGCTACCTCGTTGTGCGCAGATCGGCCGGGGTGACCGTCTATGACACGGCTATGACGTCTGAGTCCCTAACGCTCGTGGCCTCGGGAACGGCCACGATTTCGCTAATCGTCTGGTAGGAGGATCGAGGATGGCTCTCGACTTTATCATGGTGCCCGTGAATATCGCAGGCATGGACACCAAGACAGATGATTTCGTTTTGAATCCTGGCAGTGCTTCCGAGCTGAAGAATGTTTGGATGGACAGGAGTGGAAAATATCAGACCCGCTATGGATATGCGCAGCTTGCAGCGGCTCAGTCGGATGCAGTGGCGGTGTCCGATTGGCACGGGGATATTCTGCGGTGGCGGGAAAGCACTGTCGAGAAAATCGACTCGGCAGGCGTGCGCCCCACCGGAGCGAAGCTTCTTGCTGGATCCTATCAGATGTTCGACGTCGGCGGAGAAATCGTCGGCTTCAATGATTTCACGGATGAATTCTCATACGCAGAGGGACCCGACTACGGAATATTCACCAAAACAGGTGCGGTCGGTTCGACTGAATGGATCGATGTTCAATTCGTGGATTTGGAATCGAAGAAAACGTTCTATTCGATGACGATCAGATCGAAAACAGTCACAGCTCTTGATAGCGGATCATCGCCGATTGGCGCTGTCAACGTATCGCGAGCAACGGTCGTCCCAACCGCCACCGGTATCGCAATGGTTATGTGGAATCAAGCCGTTGCAAACACGTTCATTCTCGTTGACCACTGGGTGGGATTTGACGGAAGCGGGTTTCCAACGCGCGTGCTCGAAAACGCTGTGGCCGACAATACTGTCAGCGGAAAAACGATAGGAAATGTCGATTGTGTTCACATAAGTGGAGCGATTGCGATAGCCTATTCAACCAGTGCTGACACCTATCTGAGTCGTGTCACGCTGTCGACTGGTGCAGCATCTTTTTCTCAGTTGTCCACCGACGTGGCGAATATTTTAGCCATTTCAGCAAAGGACTCAACAACTGGGGTCGTGATCTGGGAGGTTGGTACTGGCGGAGGTCCATACACTACGGACTTCAAGCGTCGTGATTTTTCGCTAGCGTCTGGGCCTACCGGATCAGCAACGACCATCATTTCTCATACGGGAATAGGAACATCGTTTTCCCCATCACGGATATCAGTTTTGTGGGATGGATCGTTGTACCACATGGCGTGGGATTGGGACGCAAACGCTGGTGCTGCGTCGGGAACATATCCAGGACCCAGTACGCTTGAATACTTCACGTCGGCGTCTGGAACTAGAAACGCTCTCGACCGTCGAGTACAGCTAGCGTCGCGTCTGTTCGCATATGACGGGGAGATCTGCCTTTTCCAATCTGGAATTCCTATCGGAGCAGACTCAACCAACAATGCGATCGCTTTGCGGACGTTCGGAGATCCTGACTGGCCGGCATGGTCTGACATCCTATTTCAAAGCAGAGCGCGACCGGGTTCAAAAAGCGGGCCGATGCCGGTTGTAACTGTCAGTAGTCGTACGATAACGACGATTTTGCCCTACTCGGGCAATCAAAAGAATCAGGCAAAAATAGTAGTCCGCTCGCCGACGGCTAAGCCAATGTTTGGGTATTGGAATCGAGTGCTGATTCACAATGTGACGCCGCACCTCAGCTACTTTGATGGACGCGGAAACTACCCAGCCGGCTTTCCCACCTGGCCATCGATTTCGGCGGCGGCAAGCGGAAGCGGTTCCTTCACGGGAACATACGGGTTCGCTGCCGTGTGGGAACGGACGGACAATGAGGGCAACGTCTGGCGTTCCGCACCAAGCCTCGTATCGAGTGTCGTAGCGTCATCAGATGCTCAATTTGACATCACTGTTCAACCACCACCGTTTTATTCGTTCACATCGATAGACGATGACTCTTATCAAATCGTCATCTATCGAACTACTGCTAATGGTACGATTTTTTATCGCGTATATTCTGAACCTGCAGAAAGCTCTACAGTGGTTATCGTGGACACTGCCACTGATGCTGATATCGCATCGAACCCGCTCATCTACACGGACGGCGGCGCGCTCGAGAACGTGATGCCGCCAGCTATCGAGGCATGGGCGTTGGCGCGGGACCGGTTGTTCCTGATTTCGGCAGAGGACCAGAACGTCTATCCGACCAAGCTTCGCGTTTCGGGCGAGGGGGTGGGGTTCTCAGACGCGCTTCGAATCTCGCTCGCTGGCTCGGGCGACCTACGTGCGATCGGTGCCATGGACGACAAGGTCATCGTGTTTGGCGATGAATCCCACACTGTCCTCTATGGGGTGGGTCCGGATGATTTCGGGGCAGGGCAGTTCGAACAACAGTTGATGAGTGACGACGTCGGCTGCATCGACCCGCGAAGCGTGATCCTAGGTGACAAGGGCCTTTTCTTCCAATCGCGCAAGGGCCTTTGGCTTTTGGGACGAGACCTGTCATCGGTCCCGGTTGGGATTCCCATGGACATCTACAAAACGTCAACGTTTGTTGGCGCGATGAGCCCGTCGGATCGGATGCTCCATTGGTGGTTTCTCAGCTCGGGAACGATTCTCGTCTATGACGAGTACCACAATCGCTGGTCTCGGTTCCTCACTACGGGCGTTAAATCGTCTGCGTTGGTCGATACCAAGCCCGTGTTCCTGACGTCCACGGGTGCCGTCTGGCGCGAGGACACGAGTCTCTACACTGACAACGGGAGCGCGTATGAGTGCCAAGCGACTTTGGGATGGCTGTCGTTCGCTGGTCTCCAGGGGTTTCAGAAGGTGCGCCGGATTTCTCTTTTGGGTGAGTCGCAAGCTGCGGCCTTCAACTGCGTCGCCAAAGTCTACTATGACTTCGTCGATACGCTCGCCGAAACCGTCACCGCGGCAAACGCGACGGTCAAGCCATCAGGAACAGCCTACGTGTGGGAGTGGAAGCCTAAACGGCAGAAGTGCGAGGCGATCAAGCTCGATTTCACATGGACGGCGTCGGGGACTGGCGCATCGATAGTTTCCCTCGGTTTCGAGGTGGGTGGGATTCCCGGCCTGGCCCGCAGAATCAAGGCCGCAAAACGAGTGAAGGGGGTTTGATCTATGGGATGGCTTGATAATACTTGGGAGGGCGTCAAGGGCGCAATCGGAGGTATGACAGAATCCCCAGAGGGTTTCGTTCGCGGAACCGCAGCAATCGGAAGCATGGGCGCGAGTGAGGGTATCCGAGCCGGATACAAGAGCGTCAAGGACGCGGTACGCGGCGTCACGGACGTCAAACCATCCGACTACGGCCGGGTGGAGCAGGCACAGTCCGCCATGCAGGAAAACCAAAACTGGCTTCGCACAATGATGGAATCGGCGGCGCAGCGGCAGGCCCCCCAGATGGCGGCACCGACGATGATGGCCCGGGGAGACGTGCGGGATGTACAAGCCGGGAGGCTCGGCGCAGCCCCACAGATGCAAGCCGCGCAGATCTCGCCCGAGGCGGTGGACCTGACGCGACAAGCGGCGATGGGACTGGCTCCCAGCGCAGCTACAGGGATGCTCCAACAGGGAGTTTCCCAGGCCGGTCAGCTTGGCATGGCTCTCGCCGGCGCGCGGGGAGGCTACTCGCCGGCGGCGGTGCGAGGTGCGCAGCGACAGATGAGTGCGTCAGTTCAGGACGCGGCCGCGGGGGCTTCGCAACTGAGGGCTCAGGAGATGGCCGCAGCGCGAGGCCAGTTCGGAGACCTGATGACGCGCCAAGCCGAGCTGGGACAGCAGGCGTCGATGTTCAACAAGACTCAGGAGGGCCAGTTTGCGCTCGCTCAGGCCGACATGAACCTGAAAGCGCAGATGGCAAACCAGGGTGTCGACCTCGACATTCTCAAATCGAACGCAGCTCGGGGCGATCAATTCGCGCTGGCGAACCTGCAGGCGCAGCTTTCTACCATGGGCATGAACGACGCGATGCAGCTCGCATACGTCTCCCAAATCCTAGGAATCGACGAGCAGGCGCTTGCCACAGAGATGGCGCGGGTGGGCATCGAACAACAACGTCACATGATCGATACTCAGAGCAGAATTGCCCTTCTGCAATCGACCATCAAGGCTGCCGGTGACGTTGGGGCGAAGGCCGCATCTGCCCCAGCAGGGGGTGCGTGATGGCAGGATTCGCCGCAGAACTCAGAGGTCAACAGGCGACCCAGCCCGCACCCGATGGTTCAGCCCCGGTTGTCGATCCATTGGTTCAGGCCGCAACCAACCTAGCAAGCGGTCAGCCGACAGAGGTTCGTTCCGATTTCCCGGGCGATCCGGGTGTTACAGTGGACCCGGCTACCCAGATCCCGCCCATGCTGCGCGCGCCAAACGCGTTAACCGCGTCGACCGACAGTCCGCTCGTGCAGGCGGCGACCAATCTCACCGGTGGCGCGGGCATGGGGACTCCTGCCCCCATGGTCGTTCCTGGCCAGGACGGCACGACTCCGCCCCCACCCGGAATGGGTGGGATGCCGATGCAGACCGGTGCCACGGAGATGACGACGACCGTTCAGCAGGGTACGCCGCTCTCGCCAGAACTGAAAAAGGAAGTCGACCGATATCAGGCGAACGAAAGACTTCAGAACGAAAAAGCCAGAAAAGCCATGGGCGAGTTGGAGTTGCTATACAAAGACCCGGCCTTCGCCAAAGCGCTTGATGATCAGTCGAAAATCTCTCAAGAGGTCATGCAGTCCACAGAGAAATACGGCGATTATCTCGAAGCATTGACCAAGATGAAAAAGGACTACCAAGCCTCGCTCGACAAGAGCCTGGGCCGGGTGGACCCGAACAAGTTTTGGAACGAGCGATCGACCGGCGACAAGATCCTGGCCGGAATCTCGATATTCCTGGGTGGTCTCGGCGCGGGTGCGGGTGGGCAGAACACAGCTCTCAAAATCATTGATGACGCGATTGCGAGGGATATCAACGCGCAGGAGTTCAACATTGAGCAAGCGCAGAAAGAGGCCGCAGCCAAGGGCGAGATTCTGAAAACCGAGATGGACGTGCGCGAGTTCATCGACCGCAAAAAGATCGAGCGCCTGGCAGTCGCCGACCAGGTCGTCCTCGGCATGCTCAAAAACATCGAAGCCCGGCAGATGCCGATCGAAGCGCGCCAAAGGCTCGAACAGATGATTGCCGAGAAGGAAAAGTCGGCACTCGACACGAAGATCGCGTTGTATCAGATGGGCGTGAACAAGGTCACGAAGTCGTTTTCTGCAAAAACCGCATCGTCCGCTTCGGACATGTCCAAGATGCGCGAGTCATGGACCCCGTGGGGGCTTGCCGCGGGAACGACAAACCAGGGCAAGGCGGCAGATTTCATAGGTGGCTACTACAAAACGATGGCCTCGGCAGATGCGATGGAGAATTTCATTGACAAGGAAGGCACGAGCGCCTGGGGACGCAGCGAAGCGGCCGGCCTCGCATCCGTGCTCTCTGAGAGGTGGGTGCAGATTCGGCAGGTGGCAGCAAACTCGGGCGTGTTGAATCCATCTGAACGCGAAGTGTTCGAGGGGAACGCGCCCACGAGCGAGGCGGTCATCAAGATTCTCATGAGCCCCGACAAGGCCAGGGGCATGATCAACGCGACACGGGACTGGTACAACGACCAGGCCGCGGCTGAAATCAAGGCGAGGATCCCGAACGTCGATATCAAGGCGCTTCCTCCGGCTGTCGCCAAAAAGCTCTCTAGCATGAGTGGCGGCTATCAACCGCGCTCGCTTGGGGGGCAGTGATGGCGGCGGTATTCGACTACCAGAGCGGCCAGTGGGTGCAAATTGATGATGATGACGCGACTACCCAAGCCGTAGCCTCAGGCACAGCTCAATTTGCACGAGAGCGGAGGGTTCCTGTATTCACGCCCGAGGGCAAGCCAATGTTCCTGGACGCGACCGAGGCAACCCCCGCATTCCAATCGGGCTACCGGTATCGGTCCGAAGCGGCCACGCAGGCCTACGAGGAGCAGGAGCGTCTACGCGAGTTCGCGCAGGACTATGGTGGCATCGGAGGCCAAGCGCTGGCGGCGGGTCTTGGTGCGGCCAGGACGGCCACGTTTGGCGGGTCGGACGTCTTGCTGCGGGGAATCGGCGGGGACGAGGCGGCGGAGTTCGCCCGGACGCTCGAGCGCATCAACCCCACGGCCAGCACAATCGGTGAGATTGGCGGCATGTTCATCCCCGGCGCAGCGCCGGCTCGGATCGGAGCGGCGGCACTCAAGGTTGGCTCCAAGGTCGCCGCGGGAGCTGGGGCCAAGGTCGCCGGGTCCGCACTCGCTCGAGTCACGCAGCGGGCGGGGCTCACCGGCTTGACGCCTATCATTCAAGGGACGGCAAAGATCGCCGAGACTGCCACCAAACTCGGCACTGCCGGCGCGATCGAATCGGCGGTCATGGGCGTGCAGCAATCGATCTCCGACTACGCGCTCGACCGGGACCAGGCGTCGGTGGAGAACACCATCGCGCAGATTGGTCTGGGTGCGTTCCTGGGCGGTGGTGCCGGGTTCGGTCTGGGTGCGGTTGGGAAGGCCACGGGGCTTCTCGGCAAGGCTGCGCTCGACAAGATCCAGAACAACCCAAAGATGGGCGTGCGGCCGTTTCTCAAGAAATACTATCCAGAAGTGCTCATCTACCTTCGAGGCCTGAAGGGCGAAGAGGCGGACGCTGTTCGCGAAGTCTTTACCAACGAGAAAGTCGCGGAACGCATAGTCAACATCATCGATAATCCAAAGCAGACGCTCTCCCAGATCGAGATGGGAATCAAGAACACGCAAGAGGGTGCAAGCAAGCTCGCGAACGAACTGGGCGAGCAGAGGGCGGCGATTCAGTCGAGGTTCGATGACCGCACACCGAAGGGCAAGCTCAAGGTCTCCCAGCTCAAAGTCCGAAACGAACTCGACAGGATCTACGAGGGCTTTCAGCCGAGATTGGAGCAGATTCGCCTTGCCCCCGACTTCGAGGGAGCCGAGCAGGCCAAACTCATCGACCAGTTCATGGACGTCCTGAACGACCGCATGAAGAGCCCAAAGACCTCGCCTGCATCGATTCACAAGACGACCGAGAATCTTTTGACGAAGAACATGAAGCACATCCGCTCGCTCAAACGAGCCGGGAGACCGACCGAGACGCTTGAAGAGTTCGATTCAGCCATGCGTTCCATGCTGCGGGATGACACGGTTTGGGGCGGGCCAGCGCGCGAGTATGCTGATGCTCAGGCGATGTTTCGGTCGTTCCTGGATCTACGCAACAAGCTTTTCGGTTCTGTGGGCAAGGGCCAAAAGGATGGCATCTTCACGCGCAGGGACGCGGCGGGCCGCCTCATTCTCGACCGCACCAAAATGGAGCGAATGCTCGGCCGTGCCGCCGGCGACAAGGGCGACGAGGCCATGGAGACCCTCAAGGCGTTCAACGCATCGATGCAGGACGTCGCGACGTTCCTGCAGACTAAGCCGAGCCTCACGGGCGTGGACGTGGGGAACATCGCCAAACTCATCGACGACTCTCAAAACATGGTGGCCGACATTTTCAGTGCCAAGGCACATTCGGTGATGTTCAACCGTCAACAATCATTCACGGGTGCCGTGCTCAAGGGACCGGTCGGGATGGCGTTCGGTGCCGGGATGCTCGGCATGCCCGGTCCAGTCATCGGCGCTGCCGGCGTGGCTGGCACTCTGCTCAACAATCCGAATCTGATGATGCGCTACGCACACGGGATGAGCATGGCAGACACTGGGCTATCGGCTCGAGTGTTCAACTCAGTGCGGAAGTTCCTCGGTCGCTCAGAGGTTCAGGAACGCCTGACGCTCGCAGGAACCCTTGGCGGGGCCTACTCGATCAGCAGGGCGGCATCGTCCCTGGGCGAGAAGCGCAAGCGCGGGGAGTCCGATATTGCGTTCCTGTCGCGTGCCGTCAAGCAGTATGCCAGCGACCCCCTGTTCGCCGAACAACAGGTGCGCCAGTCGATGTACGGCATGGAGGGCGTCAATCCTGACGCGTATTACCGAATGGTGAACCAGACGATGAAGGCCACGCAGTTCCTCAACTCGAAGCTCCCACCGCTCTCGGATGACCCGTTTGCGGCGACTGAAAACATGGAACTTCCCCTGTCCGAGGAGATGCGCCTTCAGTCCTACGTCGAAGCCATCTGGAAACCGGGGAAACTCGTTGATGAACTGGCCGAGGGGAGCCTTCGTCCAGAGACGGTGGAGGCTGTCCGGGAGGTGTACCCAGAGTTCTACAACGAGGTTCGTGGGGCCGTTTTGGACAAGGTCACGAGCCGAAAGAACAAGCTCGACTACTATCAAAAGCTTGACCTGGCGATCCTGTTCGGCATTCCGACGGTGCAGGGGCTAGGGGCAATGGACGCCATTCAGACAGCGTTCCAGGCATCGGACGCAGCCACAGCAGGACAGACGCAGCGTGCGCCATCACGGCGTAGCACATCGCAGACGGCACAGTTATCAATGTCCGGCTCAACCGGACTACAGGCACGGAGGGCATTGGCATGAGCCAGGGCGTAAGAAAAATGGGGCCACGGGTCGTGATGGACGGCCTGAGTGCGGCGGCAAATCAATCGGTTGAGGTGGATATTGGTGACAACACCAGTGTGACAATACTATTTTGGTGGGACACCGGATCGTCGCTGTCCGGTGCGTTCGAAATCGATGTTCTTCGACGTCTTAAGGGTGTCGATGGTCAGGCGACAGACGAATGGCATCCCATTACCCTGTCGCCGGCCGTTCCGGTTTCTGGCGTATCTGGACAAAACGATGCGGTTCTTTCCGGTGATGTGCGAAAAATCAGAATCAGGTACGTGTTCACCGCAGGAACCGGAAACATCTACGCGGCCGTGTGCGGCACAACGAGGGGGTGAGGCATGACATCACGATGGCCGGCGATGTCGGCAAGTTTAGCCTCTATCAACGATATCGGCGATGTTTCAGTGACGAGCGCCAGCCTCGATCAGACGCTTGAATACAACGGCACCGTGTGGGTTAACCGGGTGCCGATTCGTTCGACTGCGACGAAAGAGCCGATGGGGTTCGAGGATCCGTCTCAGTGGACGATTGAATATGACGTCTCCACGCGCACTGTGACCGCCACACCCACCGGCACCCAAAGGGTTTGGGTGCAGGGCATACCATTCTACTTGAGCACAGCGCAAACCGCGACACATGACGCTGTCGATGCCGTCTATTATTTGCAGATGGATTCTACAGGGGCAATGGCTTTTGATACCGCGTTCGACTTTCTCAACAAGGCTCAGGTCGCCATTGTCAAGTACGATTCTACGCAAACGCCAGTCGGATGGGCGCAGCGAGAAAACCACGGCATCGCCATGGATGCAGCGACACATCGCGAACTGCATGAGCAGATTGGGACATATCTCGTTTCAGGCGGTGGTATTGCTGCCGGAACCTATGTTGAATATGCCGTTTCGGACTCGACCAACCCCGCGCTCGCAGCCATCGTTCCTGCCATTCCCGAGACTGTCGTCTCTGACGAGGACTTGCGCACGACTCTTGCCGCTCTTGCCGACGGTGGGCCATACACTCGTCTTTACAAACAGTGGACGTCGGACGTGTGGATTTGGGAAACCGGTGCAGATGCACCGTACTTTCAGACCGGAAACGTTCCAGAGTTCAATCCCAGCTCAGGCGGTGATTCTCGTACTGCGATCACCAACAACAGCTACGTGTGCTACTACCTGTTGGCAGTTCCGACGACGGACGATGTTGGCAGTCAACTGTTCCGATATTTCGCCGTTCCTGGCCAACAGCAATACACGGCCGCGGCAGCAAGTGCTGGTGCCAGGACGACCGCCCTAAATCTGGCACTGGAAGAAGACCCTGGGAATCCCAACGACCTCGATTTGAGCCCGCTTCCGTTCACAGAGTACGTGATTCACGCCAAGATTGTCGTTGAATATCGCACGACATGGACGAACAATGACTATCGCCTACGCATCGTTGGCTACCAAAAAATCACCGGCAGCCGGGCGAACCTTTCCGGTAGCGGCGTGATCGCAGCTCCTACGATTCTCGACTCGAACGTCAGCATCACTACGCCCGCGCCTGTGGGTGCAATCGACCCAGCAGTGGAGACCAACCAGAAGCTTGTAAATGAACGCTACGCCAACTTTGGGTACATGGGGGCATGGGCGACAGGGACGGCGTATCGAGTGGGTAACATCGTCAGGGTGGACCACAAGACATTCAGGTGTGCGGTGGGCCACACTGCGGCGGCCTCCTTCTACACCGACCTCATGGTGGGTAACTGGGAACTGCTAGGAGAAGGGGGCCTTGCTGGGTATTTGCAGACTACTGATGCAGTGACACAGACCATCATGTCGCAAGTGGTTCCGGCAGACGTGGCGTGCTGTGTACAGTTGAAAGTGTCATCCTTTGAAGCTGCAACAGGCGACTCAAAGGTATGGGTACTGGAATATAGGCTGAAAAACTCTACATTCCTCGGCGTTACCTCACTGGGCTTGGTGGCTGAGAGGGCCTATGAGGATACGGGTGCAGCGTTGAATGTGGCCATTGCCGATATCAGCGGCTCCACGTTCCGTGTGCGGGTTACGGGGCAGGCAGGAAAAACGATTGTGTGGCAGGCGATATGCCAGCACACCTATTTTTGACGGAGGGTAAGATGAAGAGACTGTTTTTATCCATACTTCTACTACTCTCGCAGTTGGCCACTGCGGGGAGTTATTGGACGCTGCCAGAGGAAATGCGTGGGGATTCTACGTTCACCGGTACATTGACGTCCAGTGGAGGTGGGATCGACGGGGTGCTTTCGGGAACGCCGATATGGACGGATACGCAGACGTACCGATGGGGAGCAGAGACCCTGTCGCTAGGCGCTGACTTCAACTCCTCCAGCCTTACCGATGCGACAAGAAAATACTCAAACGTCACCACTAGGCCGTATACAAACTCTGAAGAAAATGTTTCTATTTTTCACACTGAAACGGATACGGCGTTCAACCTGATGAGAATCGGCGGCGGTGATTCAGGCTATAACGCCATGACCCAAATTCGATTCTATCTGGGTGCCTCTGCGATAACGACAACCGGCACGGAGGTGATGCGGCTAGATGATGACGCCATAAATGTCTATCAACCGGTGACCTTCTCAGGCGGCTTCGCAAACCAGACAATCAGCGGTGCGGTGACTTGGAGCGGGGCGCAGACTCTCACCACTACATCTGTACACAATGGAGGATTGCGGATAACACGAAGCGGCACCTCCTCATTTGGGGCACTACAAAACAATGCCACCTTTTCTATGGACAGCACAACCGCAGACCGGCTGAACCTCTATCTGTGGGGAAACGACCCTGCGGCAAGTCAAGACAAAGGTGAGTTCCTAATCGGTGGGTCGAATTCTGCAGGAGGGAGTGCAGACACATACGCACTTTTCACCTCCACCGACGTCGCCCTCAGCAAGCCGGTGACCTTCAGCGGCGGCTTCGCAAACCAGACAATCAGCGGTGCGGTGACTTGGAGCGGGGCGCATTTTTTTAGCTCTACACCAGCAGCAGGGGCATACATACTTCGGTCATCAAACAACGAAGCAGCCCCCGATAGCGCGGATAAAGTTGCCAGACTAGAGTATGATACTACGCCAGCAGGAAATGGCAGCTCGTTTATAGACTTCATCACTGGCGGGTCTATACGAGGGGCAGTCAGCTTTTATGACTCAAACTCAATAATGATAAGCGGCGGAGGAAATGGGCTGGCGATTGGGGATTCCTCGAAAAATCTTCTAGCTAAATTCACGGCATCCACCATCACCCTCAACCAGCCGGTGACTGTGAATACAGGGACCACGGACCATCTGCTGGCCGAAGCTAACCTGACGTCAGGCGCGATGCTTCTTAGAGCTACTGGCAGCTATTCAGGTGGCATAGGGACACGCTATTCGACTGGCGGCATCGTCATGTCTACAAATGGACATAGTGATTCAATTTCCAGTGATTCATGGAAAGGGACAACTACTGGGGCAGGTTTGGGAAGTGCCGCAATTTGGCTAGGGCGGGCGACCGTGCTCAACGCCTTTGAACTCCGCGCCAAGACAACGGCAAGCACCACGGCGGCAGCATTTGCTACTTATTTCGACACGCCGATTATCACGGCGACTTACGCCGGAGCCGTCACCCTGGGGCCTTCAACCGCCACAGGCACTACCCTGACCAACAACGGCTACGCTCAACTCGGCGAGGCTGTTGACGGAGGCGGGACGACGCCTGCGTTTGCGGTTTTGAAGTGCACTAATTCCAGTCTGGATGGCACCTCCCCCGATACGCTTTGTGCCCACGGACTTTCCAAGGCCCGAATTAAATCGGTGACTGGATGGTGTCAGGATGTCCCGACTAACAAAATCTATGGCCCTATGTACTTTGACTCTGTCCTTAAGTTCCACTTCTACGCTGACGATACCAACGTATATGTGTCCTACGGCACCCAATTTGGTTCTGGGGACGATTGCGAGGCATACATATTCTACGAGGCATCTTGACGTGACAACAGCCCGGTGACGTGCTACCATTTCCCCACCCCGTCATGGTGACGGGGGTTTATTGGAGGTTAGCATGAACAGTAAGTTTCTCTCTTCTGCCCTAGTGACACTTTGCCTCGTGAATTTTGGGTGTGTCTCACCTGCGTTCGCCGAAAAGCCCCCAGCCACACTCACCCCAATTGTCGAGGAAAAACCTGTCTACGAAGTCCCGTATGAGACTCTCCGCGCCATTGAAACCTACCTCAGCCAGTCTGCGATTCTATACTCTGTCAAGTGTGAGGAGAAAAAAGAGAACTGGTACTGTAGCGCAAATCCAATCCTTCAGGAAATGCAAAAGACGATAAAGGTTAAGGGGGCTGCAGATGCCAACAAACCTAGTAAAGACAAAAAGTGACGAGGGTAGGTGGTCAAAAGCCAAGAAGGCCGCCAATAAGCAAGAGCTTAAAGGCGACAGGAAGTGGCGGCTGACCAACTACATTTTCCAGAAGATGAAAGGGAAGAAAGATGGCTCTTGAGACACTGCTAGGCAGGAAGGAAATCGGTGGGTTCAAGGCCCTAGATCTGGACGCCGAGAAAGCACGCCCCGACTTTAGCTGGGAGGCATATGATGAGGCTAGAAAGGAGAGCCCAATCGGAATCTGCCACAGCGAAAACATGATTTCCTTCCGTATCCAGAACGGCCCAATCCAAGAAGCAGGCGTCAACGGGTGTCAGGTTGATACCCTAATCGAAGCCGCACGGATAATTATTACAAGACTCAACGAAAAATCCCCCTGTCGTGAAAACTCTATCGCTATTACCAAACTGCAAGAAGCCTCAATGTGGCTCGCAGAAAGGAAGAGGGATAGAGAGTCACGAGGCGTAGAGGGATGTAACAAGGAGTAACGCCGTGACGCAGGAAAATGCCTTGAAAGTGACTGACCTTGTCTTTAAGCTCGGAGTCCCTATCCTGCTTTTCCTGCTAGGATTGATAGGGAACTCCATACGCTCCCAACTCGATAGTCTTTCCTCAGACATCAAGTCCCTACAAAAAGAAATGACTACCCACATCGAGACCATCAAAGTCGATGCCGCTGTTCTCAAGACCAGGGTAGAGGTGTTGGAACGTGGTGGGTGAGCCATTCCCCCTATGCCCTCACTGCATGGGAGAGGGCGTCTTGTGCCCCGATCCTATCCCATACCCGAAAATCTTTGTCATGTGTGACTGCATAAAGGAGACAGAAAATGACCCCATCCGAACTACAAGAGAAGTACCTAGCGAGTAAACTACTCCCAGCTAAGGCAGCACTTTGTAACATCGTCGCTGCAAAAATCCTGGGCAATCGAGACAGGTACGAAGCGGTATCTACCGCAAACAAGATTCCTTGGTGGGTCGTTGGCATCATCCATTCCCTCGAAAGTGGCTGTGATTTCTCTACCCACTTACACAACGGCGACCCTCTTACTGCCAGGACTACCCACGTCCCCAAGGGGCGGCCGGCCACCGGTACCCCGCCATTCACCTGGGAGTATTCCGCTGCTGATGCACTCAAGGCTGACAGAATCGATCCTACTACCATTGGCACGATTCTCGATTCCCTGGAGAAGTACAACGGCCTCGGGTATCGCAACGGGGGTGGCCAAGGTACGACGCCCCCGCGAACGAGCCCCTATTTGTGGTCAATGACAGACCAGTATGTCAAGGGTAAGTACGTAAAAGATGGCATATTCGACCCAGAAGCAGTCTCCCAACAAGTTGGTGCCGCCGCTATCATGAAGTCATTGGAAGCCAAAGGCGTTACGCTAATGTCTAGCCAAAACAACCCCGCCAAGCACACTGCCACCGATGTAGGGTGGTTCGAGTTGCACGTCCTCCGCAACGACAGGGGGGTTTTTGATCTAGGCTTGGCCGCGAAGATTGGCGGCTCTGATGAGACCTTTGCAACTGCAAGGTTCACCTGTGACGAATCGTTGCAAATGGCCTTCCGTAACAACTTCCCCAACGCGAACAGTGTAGTTCTGGCAGCTAGTGGGAAGCCATGGCCCGGTGACGACCCTGCCACACCGCCCCCATCGACATCCTGCCCTACGTGGAAGGGCGGGATGAGGTTTCAGCGTGGCGAGGACATCCAACTGACAAAGAATTTCCACCTCTCTGAGTTCGAGTGTCGCTGTGGGTGTCCCTTCACCGTACTGGATGGGGAGCATGTCCAGGCTATGCAAAAGTTCCGTGACCATCTCGGTAGGCCAGTCCACATCAATTCCGGGTATCGTTGCCCTTCTCACAACAAGGCGGTCGGGGGAGCGGCATCATCTCAACACCTCCAAGGCAACGCCTGTGACGTGACGGTTGATGGGATCTCCCCTCGCAACGTCTTTCTCCAGTCTGAAGACTTCTTCAACGGGAGGGGCGAATATGCCAGCTTCACCCACGTCGATTCCCGAGCCACAAAAGCGACTTGGAAAGGTTGACAGCACTTTCGGCCCACGGTAACATCTCACTAGTTCCTCCCAAAACGATTAGCGACCCGTGGAAATAGGTTATTGCTTTCTTTCCACGGGATTTCTTCGAGGTGTGCCGTATGCGTATGCAGTACGTTGAAACGTGGATCGACTCTGATATGGCAAAGCACATAGCCAAAGAGATGGCACGGTCAGGGCTCAAAAATTTGACGTGGTTCCGCGTCTCCGAGAGAACTGTCACCTGTCATGGCGTGGATTCCGTAGGGCGTGATAGGATCGGATCGTGCTCCTTCCGAGACTCCAGCGACTTTGACGCAGTCGTTGCCTGCAAATTGTCGCTCTTCGACGCAACGATCAGAGGAGATGGCTGTGACGCGAATTGTTCACGAGGGCCAGAACCCGAAATGGAAGCCGTCTGATTTCAACTGGTGGTTGACTCAGCGATACCGACATGCTCCACTGATTGCGGATAACCTCTATCTGGCAGCGCAGGGGACCTCCGTAAACTGGCTTGTGTTGGCGGTCCTCGGCTCTGTCAAAACCCACTATTTCAAGATGGAAAAGATTGACGCTTTCTGTATTGGGGAAGCAGGCCCCGATTACGAATTGCAGGCTGACTTGGCCCCGGCCCATTGGGACCACAGAACGTCCATCGAGGAGGTTCTGAAGGAACCAGAGTTGCTTTACGCCTATGACACGGTGTACACTGCGGCATCTCGGTTCCTTGACGGGATGGCGGAGAGAAGGGAGGGCTCTAGGGTCGAACCTTTGCCTGTACCTCCACCGCCTCCCAAGCCACTTCCCCCGAAGCCGGCAAAGCCACAGGAGCCCGTGACACCACCTACCATCCCGGTCCCAGATAACTCTACTCCAGAGACAAAAGCTCCGGGGTGGTCAGGGGTGGTGCTACCCGTCATTTCTGCTATCATTGGTCTCGTAGCAGGTGCCATAGGCCCTTGGGGTGCTCTCCTCAAAGCCGTATGGGCCGTCATCAAATCACTGATTGGAGGTTGAGTATGCGTACTATGGCTCTTCACTGGCTCGCCACTATGGCTATTACTTTTGCAGTCCGTCAGTTGGCCAAGTTTGGCGAGCAGACTGACTGGGATAAGGTCAAGGCCGACGCGGATACCCGTATCCGGGATCTCGTCCCTGGGACTTTTTTCGATGAGTTTGCTGTGGCGTTCCTAAACAAGGTTCTGGATCTCGGCGCAGAAATGCTCAGGGAGCCTGACCAGATGCAGCAGTTGATGACCCTGATTGCCGAAGGAAAGTTTCAAGATGCCATCAACTACATGATGGCGTGGATTCGTCAGCACTTGGCGTTTTGACGGATGGCTCAGTCATGGGCTGTTCGTCAGCCATGGTGGGGCTCTCGGCCTGACGCTCTTCGACGGCAACAGGTTGAGCAACCTCCTTGCGCGTCTTCGCTGCCTTCTCGCGAGGCTTCCGCGGCTTCCGAACCCTCTCAGGGCGAGGAGCCACCCCGAACTTCTCCAGGATAGACGGAGCCTCGCTGGTCTTCTCCTCAGAGGGCATGCTACCATCAGTCGGCGCAGCAGCGAGCGTTTCCGAGACTGGTGGCTCTGGAGCTTCCTCCAGCCCTACCTCCATGGGGTGGTCAGACTCACCATCCAGTTCTGCCGGTCTCGTTTCCTTTTCAGGCTCCCCCTGGAACACCCTACTCGCTATCTTTTGTAGCTCCTCCTGGTAGCGGAGGGCATGGAGCGCCTTGGCATGGTCAGGGTCGCTGGTTTCGACGTAGCAGGAGGCCCAAATCTTCCCGTGAAGCGATTTCAGACAGCCGCAGGACACTCCGGTCGACTCGGAGGCCCGTTTCCACGTCGTGCCCGTTCCACAGATGAGGCACCGGTACTCGAACAAGAGGTGATTCGTCGGAGATCTGCGACATTCGCCAGTAGCGACCAGGAACCCCTTCTTGTCACCTTTCTTAACGGCTACCATTTTAACTCCTTTTCGTTGACAGCACTATTACCGTACTATATTCTCGCTACCATGAATCTAGGCAGTAATCAAGGAGAAAACCGATGGAACCACGACCACTTGACAATGACGAGATTAACGGCGTAGCTGTACTTCGATACCCTTCCCCTGCCGCCAGACTAGCTCTTGTCTCCATACTTATGGGTACGAGAGAAAACGTCTTCTGCCATATACACAATGATGTGCTGGAGGCAGTGTCAACCATTATCAATGACCCGATACGGTCAGAATCTCTACGGTATGGGGATACTAAAACGATAATCGAATCAACTTGCGTCCAGTGCATGTCAAGTCGTGTGGCCGCACATGCCGCGTCACTCCTAGCCATCCAAGCCATCCCAGAAGCCAGGAAGTTTATCAGTGACGTGGTATATGTGGCACCTGAAGTATACTACCCTCACCACTGGGAAATATCCTCTGACGGTGTAGCAGTCATGATCAATAGTTCCGGCTGTCCCGTATTTCGCGTCACCCTCGGGACCACCATCGGAGCCATCTACGACAAGGTGTCTCTGATGGGGAGGCTGGCAGATGTTCCTGTGGTGTATAGCGGAAAGCCATACTCCCTCGACGTGCCAGAAAAAAGAACCGTCAAGAAAATGACCGATAAGCGCGTAGCACTTCACATACTCCCGAGAATCCCCATTCGCACCACAGACCAAGGAAGTCTGGCTACCCTGTTAAAGTATCTCGACAGAGCTTTGTCGTCACACGGAATTACAGCGTCAGCGTGGCAGCCTGGGGAAAAAGTCGACCTACAGGTAGGGATATCCTACGCCTGTACTGATTTCGTTGGCCATCACGATAAGCGGGACGACACCACCGCTCGCAGTATCGCCAGAATCATGGAGGAGCAAGGTTTCTCGGAGTTCCAAATAGAAGTCAAGGAAAAAGTCACTGAGCCCATCATCCACGTTCTCCTCAAAGGGGGCTCCAACGATGTATTTGAGGTGGACGCCCAGTCTCGACGGGTGTCAACCCAACTCGCCAAGGCTATTGCTGACGTCCTGAAATAACGTGATACTATCGAGGTACGACAGAGGAGGTTAAAAAATGTCCTATAGCAGTTACCTCGATAACATGATGCGGCATGGGCGCGACACCTACAATGCGTCCATCGTTTTCACGGCCCCTGGTGGCCCGATAATCCAATGCAAGCCTTACGCAACTGCCACTTACTCAGACGCTAGTCCACTCCTGGCGAGATTTCAGAACGGTGACACGGCGGTGCTTCGATCCGGTCTCCTCCAACTCGACATCAATGCTTCGTTCTTCTTGCGGGACAACGAAGGGTATGAATGGCTCTACATCGGGCTGCAGAAGATCTCTGACATCGACATGCAGCTTTGTTGTGGCCTCATGGCTGATAGGTCGGAGAGCGTTACTTCCGTCATCGCGAACCCTACTCGCACCCAAATCCTCGCGCCAGCAGCCATCACAGGCCCCGTGACGTGGTTTGCAACGCTGGCCCTTATGAAGAGGGCAGGCGGAGTGTGGGATTCGACTGACGCGCAAATCTTTTACGGGGAGTGAGGCAATGGATTTCCGAGAAGCACGATATAAGGTCCTCCGTAGTGAGACGATGACAAATATCTGGTACACCGACACCGAAGGCTGGCTGATGCCCCGCGGGGTTCCCTTGTGGGGGTCCATTGACGCGGCCAACCCTATCTACTGGAAATGGACTGCGGATGTCGCAGGAACAGCAGCATGTAGGCTCGGCTCCCAGTGGCTCGGTGCGATGATTGACACCACGATGGTGGGGACTGGGGTGGCTACCGCATTTGGCCCCATCACCTTCCCCAGTGTGCCGTTGCAGGTCGGATTCACGAGTGTCTGGACGGTAATTGGCGGTGCTCAGTATGCCTGGAACGACAGTGATGGTATCGCAGAAACTTTCACCAACATCGTCCACGCTATTGGGAACGGCGCAGTAGGCCCATACAATTTCACATCGAAGGCTATTGCCCTCGCAACGTCTTCTGTGTCAATCAACTGGACATCTGGTGGTACTCCGTATTCGGTGGTAGACGACGGCGCGGGGGCATTTACTGACGTAAAGGTATCCGCTTCGTCCATCAACTACGTAACTGGCGTCATCTCTGTGACCTTTGCCGGTGGCTTCGCCCCGGATAACAACACCGAGATTTCTCTGTCTGGGACAACTGCTACGACTTTCGACGTTTTCTTTAGGCAGAGAATGGCGATTGGCGACGGAAGTAACACCACGTTCGTGATAAGCACGGAAAATAAACGTATCCGCCCTGGCTCATTCCTCTTCTCCTATGTAATTCTAGGCACAACTTACTACGCTCAGGATGACGGGATCGGAGGAATCGTTGACCTTTACGGGGTCTACGTCCAGGCTGGCTCAGTCGTCAATTATGTGACTGGTGCAGTCACTTTGATTCTGAGTTCTGCCCCTGACCAAAACACCAATATCGACGTGGTTTACAACAAGGCTGGGCTAGTCTCGTCATCTGTAAATTACGGAACTGGCCAGCTATCCCTGACGTTCGCGGTTGGCTCTGAGCCTGACAACGGAAAGACGGTCTTTGCAATGGGCTCCTGGAGAGACCATTCGGACTTCGCAGGCGTAGATGTCGTCACTGGGATTATGGTGATGAATCAGGCCAGTAAACGGATCCACCTTCGAGACGCGAGAGGCTATCTTGATGCTGGCGCAGAAGGATATGATGGCTCTGTGTACCCTCACTACTGTAAGCCATTCGATATTTTCAGCATTGCCGCATACATCCGTAAACATAACGGCGCTGAGACTGGATTCCTGAGAATTCGGTTCTGGGACGGCACCTCCACCTACACCCAAGTCACAGCAGGTACGGTGGAGTGGGACTCCTACTCTAAATTTTCCGGAAACTTCTCGATTGTCGATGACCCGTACAATCCTGGTCATAATATTTACCAGTTTGCAGTGACCGAGACCACCAAGCATGACAAGCTGGCCATGGCGTTTCAGGTGCCGGTCGGGGCAAGGGCCTTCTCGGTGGAGTTTGAGACTGACAGCGTAGGTACCCAGGAAGGTGACCAGATATTCTCCATTTCTGGACTCTATCTGTCGCAGGGTACGACTGCAATGTCATACAGTCCCCCGGCAGAGATCACCTACCTCCCACGCCCTACTGATGGGTCGGGAAGCATTGGGCGGGTGTTGGCTTACGACATATATGGGCGAACGAAGTGGGTTGACCCACAATTGCTGGGTGTGGCTGCGATCGCGACGTTGAACGGCCTGTCTGCCTCCATTCAGACTTTCTCGATTGGGGCAGCAGGTAATAGCCCATCGTGGTCCTCCGCCATCAACAACCATTCGCTGAATATCCCCTACGCCAGTACGGCTGGTGTAACTGGGGGACTGGTGGCGTATGCCAACTGGGCCAACTGGCAGGCCATGGCAGGAGGAACCTTCAGTCAGGCAGCGGCACCGAATACGTTTACCCGTGAGTTAGTGCCGTCAGCTGATAATGCCATCGATCTGGGGACGACGGTAAAGAGGTGGAGAGCGATTTACGGGCTCACAGTCTATGCTGACACTGAGCTACAAGTCGGGGGTGCCACAAACCGAGCAACGTTTAACGTTTCGGGGGCCGATTTCCGAATCATCCGAGTCGGGGCGGTTGTCAATTTTAACCTGACTTCCTTTACAACAGTGACAGTCTCTACCCTGACAGCGACAACGGCTCAGGCGAATAGGCTATATGCCCTCGGTGCGTCAGATAACGTCCACCTGGAGGTTGTAGGAAATGCTGTTCAGACCACGAATATCTTCGACATTCGGAACCAGGGCGGGTCTGGCTACTTCCGAGGCAACAACTCTATGGTGTTGTCACTTCTGGGTAACATCGCAGTCACAAACAATGCCATAGGCACAGTGGCCCTACTTGCCAAGGCAGCAGTCGGACAGACAGCGAACATTTTTGCTGTTCAGAATAGTGGTGGCAGTGACCTCATCTGGAGTACCAGCACAGGTGTACTCGGATTGGCAAACTTCGCAGGGGCTCTTGGCACGGGACTTTTCAACATTCCTCAGGCTAGTGTGGCCGGGTTACTGACGCCAGTTAAGGCAGGCTACAGCATCGTCAACCTCCCGACTTGGACGGCAATCACAGGCTCCACTGTCATCAACAATGCACGAGGCTTTGACTGGGTTTGTCTAGGTATTGGCGTCTTAATTAACGGAAGAGTTGACGTACAGATTACGTCGTCTCTGAGTTCATTTGTAATCCGTCTCGACACTGCCATAGCTGGAAACGCTGTCGATGGGTACACCACCGTCTACGGTACGGGAATCGCGTATGCGGTGGGAGGGGCCACCCCTCTGTCGTTCCCTGTCCAGGTAACGGCTTCTGCGGGTAGGATATTCATTGAGGTAATTGACCCCTCGTCATCGGCGGCTCTCGACACAGGTATTTACACAGTGCAGTTTTCTGCCATAGCAATTTAGGAGTTATCATGAAAAGACGGTTTCTGTTTTCGCCACAGTTCCACAAGGCTTTTTCAGCTATTAGCTCTGAAAAGGCGCTCCCCGCTGTTCACAAAGTGGCAATTGCCAAGATGCGAATGGCCTTCGGGGTGGAGGAGAAGATAGTTGCGGAAGTTCGAGATGGTCTGCTTCTGCACTATGCAGACAAGGACGAGGCCAACAACCCAATATGCCAACAGACTCCCAACGGGATTGAATATTCCGTCAGTATGGAGAACCGAAGAAAGATTGACGAGGAACTTGCCCCAGTTTTGGAGGAAGATTTCCACGTCAGTACCCTGCCACTTGCCGCAGTAGTCGACCTCCCTTGTATGGACGCCGAGCTTCTCGGATCGCTTATGGAAGCGGGGGTCGTGAAGGAGAACTGAGAGTATGAAGCCGGAAATGAAAATGAAGGTGCGAAAGAGGGTACAGGAGCATACCGGAAGCTCCAAGCCCTCCAAGCAGATGGAGCACTTTGACAGAGATGAGAAGATCGAGAGTCAACTGGAAGGTGCCTCAAAGAGGGTCTTCAACTTGGTAAGGAGAATGAGACGTGAGTAAGGGACAGAAACCAATGCGCGGCCAGCCCAACCCAGGAATTGCACAGCCCCGCCCACCCCGTCCAAAAATCAGCCCGCGCTACGAGCGCAGCCCTGCTGACAAGTACGAAGGGCCAGAGGACGAGGAACGCTTCATGCGTGGCAAGGAGCCCACCTCGAACATCACCCCGATGAGTGGGGACGAGATGGAGATGCCAGACATTCGCCGCAAGTTCCGCGAGCGTCGGCGCATGAACGATGGACCAGAGGATCGGATGCCGATGGCCACCCCTCCCCCACGCCGCACGCCTCCCCCCTCACGGAGTCCTATGGGGCAGCCAACGCCACGCCCTGCTCCTGGCCCTATGCCGACCCCTACTGAGCCGGGGAAGCAAGACCAGAGGCAATCTAGGCTTCGTAAGGCAATGATGCGGAGGCGTCAGGCATGACGAAGAAGGTAGACACCAAATCCACTGACTACTACAAGCAGGTACGCTCGAAGTATGTCAAGGGTGCTGATGGCTACGGGAAAAAGGTAACACCGTTGCGAGAGAAGTTGCTTGCTCGTAACGGAGGGAAGGACCCTGGTTACAACGTAGTTGCAGCCCATGACAAGCCGGGGCCTCACCCTGGGGATAAGGGCGACGATATCCGGGGGAAATTCGCGTCTCGACGGAAGAACTCTTCCGATGCAGGGAAGCTACGAGCCGCAAGAGCAAGGAAACATTTGCGTGGTAGATCCTAATATCCTGTACCGCGAGTACATGGCAGAACTACTCGCGGAAAGAGAACTGAATGACAGCCTGTTCATCCCATGGGAGCCGACCGCTATTCCGTTCTTACA
>Ga0210043_1000279_pt1 | contig 54725 bp, 54 predicted proteins | sample CryGeymet201501t_FD_183990 | JGI IMG/M metagenome (GOLD analysis project Ga0210043, IMG submission 183990) | Groundwater microbial communities from Crystal Geyser aquifers in Utah, USA - Crystal Geyser metaG 2015-01t (SPAdes) (version 2) | ecosystem: Environmental > Aquatic > Deep subsurface >... | reverse complement strand
ACGACTTTTTATTAAATGATCTACCGCACTTCTTTTAAAGTGTTCTTCGTAAAATTTGTTTCCTTTGCTCATATCTCTACTCCTAATTTATTATGATATGAGTGTCCAGAAAATTAGGGGAAGTTCAATATATTATTCTAAATTAAGGATAAGTTATAAATAGATTTGTCCCAACAATGGAAAATTGTTAATCCATCTCTGTCAAAATCATTAAATATATTTGGGATTATAATTTTAGGTAACATTAAGAAATTTGGAATACTCAGAACCTTTCCAAATCATCTTATTAATTGAGGTATACTCTCATATGTATAGATATTTGGAAAAATCCAGATTTAGATACTATCTAAGTGATGTTAATTCTCTGTATGCTCTGATGAATCCATCTGCCATAGTCTTAGTAAAGGTTAGGGACATACGAGCTTTTTCCGCAGAGATCATAACATCATGGACGTCGACAGAGTTAGGATCATACACTAACTTTTGTGTCATTTCGTCTGCTACAACTTGTTGGTCGTTCACTTCTTCAAAGGCTTTCTTCAGAACTGATCCGAAAGTTCCTGCAATATCATCTGGAGAAACGGCGGGGTTGATTTTTCCATAATGTCTGTCATCAGTTCGATTGACATTGACATTATCGCCTTCCGGTCTAAGACCAAATGATTTACCTGGCTCATGTGTCCAATATGTTGTGTTGTTAAAAAAAGATTTATCGATTTCCATTAAGCTCTACCTATCTCCATTGCTTTATTGATCATTGCTTTGGAACCATTGATCATTTGAACATTCGCCTCATAAGAACGTGATGCGGAAATCATATCCGTCATCTCAGTCACAATATTTACGTTTGGCATTTCTACGTATCCTTGCTTAGGCCCAATCTGTATAGAATCAGGATGGGTTGGATCGTATACCAATCGAAGTGGAGTCATGTCTTTTTCTATCTTCATGACTTTCACACCTTTGCCCTCTCCTGGAGATAATCCAAAAGGGTAGAGTGGAGACTTCCATCTTGTTCTAAGATTCATTGGTGTCATGATAACTCTATCTCTTCGAAAGGGTCCATCCCCATTTGCATTTCTGGTGGTTGTTGCATTCGCAATGTTATTCGATACAACATCCATTCGAAGTCTTTGGGCTGATAAGCCAGTAGATGAAATATTAATACTATTGTACATTCCCATTTTGCTTTTTCCCTTAAAAATTAATTTTTTTTATCAGAACTTTCATATTAGCTAAATTTTATAAATAATTTATTAATTATGAACCAGATCTCATCATCTGCATCATAAGTCGGTTATTTTGGTTGAGTCTTTCTACCAAAAGCATATATGTCATTTGGTTTTGAGTAGAATCGACCATTTCCTTCTCAATGTCAACATTGTTCCCATCAGCTCTCACAGTTGTTAGATAATCGATATTAACCTTCGGTTGTAATTCTGTATAATCAAGTGGCTTAAAAAATTCAAAATGCTTATCGCTAGAAATCTTTGTAGGAACCGCTTTTTCCTTTTCAATTTTTTCCGATTCGAGTGCTCTCTGTATCATTGATTCAAAAACTAATTCAGATCTTTTGAAGTGGGGCACGTCCACATTTGCAATATTATCAGAAAGAACCTTTCTGCGAGTTACGGATGCATTCATCCCTCTATGCAGTAGGTCTTGGGTTTTCATAAAGTGGGTTTTCTCAAACATTCTGATACCTCGTTTATAGATTCGGGGGATTTCTGGTTTTCATTAAACAATTTATGTCGGATTAGAAAAATATTTCAAAATTTTAAGCTCAGAAAACTTTCTTCTTGCTAGACAAGGGATAAGAGTTTTCCTAGAAACATGGCTGAACCCCATGTATCGGCAGTTTTTCAATACTCTGGCAATACTGCCGAATTAAAGCTAGTGGGCGATTTACAAATTTCCACTGTGCCCAAGCTTTGGAATTCCACTCTTTTAGAATTAAATCTCAGAAATCCAATTAGATTAGTCATTGATGCTTCCCAATTAGAATCATGTGATGCCTCGGGCATCGCTCTTTTGCAACAGTGGAAGCTTCTACAAGAAAATAAAGAAGCTGAATTTATGCTTCGTGGACTCAAAGAGGAATTTACCTATTTATACGATCTTTCCACATCTGTTCAAATTCGGGAGAAATGGGAGGAAAAAAGTTTTTTCTCAGAACTGATAGATAAACCAACTGCTGAAATTGGGAAAAAATTTGTTGATTCCGTTTCGAATACTCATAGTTTTATTGCATTTATTGGAGAGCTAACCTATGCAATAGGACATTCTATCCTTAATCCTAGATCAGTTCGTTGGAAGGATGCTTTTTCATCTGCTGAGAAGACAGGAGTAAATGCTTGGATTATCATCGCTCTTATTGGATTTTTACTTGGCCTAATCATGTCATTTCAGTCAGCCATCCCAATGAGAAAGTTTGGTGCAGAAATTTTTGTAGCAAACCTAGTTGGACTTTCCCTCTTTCGTGAACTTGGTCCTCTCATGACAGCCTTCATACTAGCTGGTCGATCTGGTTCTGCCTATGCAGCGGAACTGGGAACTATGAAGGTAAGCGAAGAAGTGGATGCTCTTACAACTATGGGTCTTTCTCCTGTTCAATTTTTAGTTATACCAAGAATCATTGCTTCTACTCTTATGACTCCACTTCTGACTATGGTATTCAATTTACTTGGATTAGTTGGAGGAGCCTTGGTTCTAATTAGTTTTGGATATCCTCTAGTTACCTTTACAAATCAAATTGTTTCGGCAGTGAGTGCTATTGATTTGATCGGAGGCTTAGTAAAGTCTGTAGTTTTTGGTTTGGTAGTAGGGAGTATTGGTTGTTATGAAGGACTTCGGACTACAACTGGTGCTGGAGCCGTTGGAGAATCAACCACCAAAGCAGTGGTAGGTGGAATTATTTATGTAGCCGTTCTGGACGGAGTGTTCAGTGTTGCATATTTTTACTTAGGAATATGAAGAAGAATAAATCTCAGGAAAAAATCCAGGAATCCAATCACTCCGAATTTGGTGAACCCATCATCCAAGTAAGAAATCTTACTAGCGGATATGGAAATGTTGTTATTATGGATAACATCAGCTTTGATGTGCGAAAGGGAGAAATCTTTGGAATCCTGGGAGGTTCAGGAAGTGGTAAATCAACAATACTTAAGAACCTGATCGGTTTAAATCCTCCACTCGCTGGGAAAATATTTATTGATAATGAAAACCTCTGGGAAGCAAATCCTAAAGAAAGATTAAAAATCTTAAATAAATTTGGAGTGATGTACCAGCAGTCTGCCTTATTTGGTTCCATGACTTTAATCGAAAATGTTCGTTTGCCCTTAGAAGAATTTACTAAATTACCTTTGGACGCAATGAATACAATTGCTAGAATGAAACTGAAGATGGTGGGATTGGATAATTTTGCAGACCATATGCCTTCAGAACTTTCTGGTGGTATGAAAAAAAGAGCAGCTATAGCAAGAGCAATGGCAATGGATCCTGGAATTTTATTTCTCGACGAGCCATCAGCAGGACTTGATCCAATTACCTCAGTTGAACTAGATCATTTAATCATTCGTCTCTCCAGATCTCTCGGTGTAACATTTGTTATCGTTACCCATGAATTAGCTAGCATTTTTACAATAGCAGATAGGGTGATTGTACTTGATAAAGAAACAAAAGGGATCATAGCAGATGGATCACCTGAAGATCTAAAAGATCATTCCAATATTGATTTTGTTGTGCGTTTTTTCAACCGAATACCAACTGAGAAAAATGAACTTGATAAGAAATCTAAGAAAAGCAGGATGGGAGCTAAATGAAACAAGGTTCAAATTATTTTAAGGTAGGAATTTTTGTTTTAGCTGCAATTTCTATTTTTGTAACATTTGTCATCATATTGGGAGTTGGATCTATTTTTCGTAAGAATGTATATATGGAGAGCTATCTCGACGAATCTGTGCAAGGGCTAGATGTTGGTTCCGCAGTAAAGCATAGGGGAGTAAAAATTGGTTCTGTTGATGAAATAAGTTTTATACAAAATGAGTATGCGCTTAATGAAGACAATGATGGCCAAAACAATGCCTACCAATACGGAAGATATGTATATATTAAAATGTCAATACCAGGCATAGTTAAAGCACTGCCACTAACTCAAATTGACCAGGCCATTAAGCAAATGATAAAGCAGGGTCTTAGAGTAAGGCTTTCCTCCCAGGGTTTGACTGGGACTGCCTATCTTGAAGTCGATTATTTATCACCTGATAAGAATCCTCCATTGCCAATAACTTGGCAGCCTAAGTATCATTATATTCCTTCAGCTCCTAGTACGATCTCCCGATTGAGTGCCTCCTTAGATACCTTCTTTGATAAATTAGAATCTACAGATATACGTGGCTTAATATTAAATCTAAATACTTTAATTCTAACTGTAAATTCTGAGGTTGAGAAAGCTAAGCTAGGTGAGCTGACAAGTGAGGGAACCGTTTTAATCGCAGAACTTCGTAAAACGAATCGTGAATTGAACGCGATACTTGCTACTCCTGAAATGAAAAATGCTCCTAAGAAATTAGATCAGGCACTTAGTCAATTGAATACGACTACAAAAAGGTTGGATACGATTCTTTCTTCCAATCAAAACGATATTGGAGTGGCAGTTGAAAATTTGCGAACAGCTTCCCAAGACCTCAAAGAAGTTACAGGCAATGCTAAAAAATACCCATCTATGATACTCTTTGGAGAACCACCTGCTAAATCTCAAATTTGGAAATAAATTATGAAACTTTTTTTTATTAAGAACTTTTTCACCTCCTTTCTATTTTTATCTATATTATCACTGTCTTCTTGTATTTCTTTTAATAAGGATTATCCTGAGAAAAAATCTTTCCTAATTGAAATTAAAAAGCCATCTAACTCAATAATTATTAGATCAATATCCTCTGAATGGGTAGTCAAATTGAGAAAAGTGAATGTTTCGAGTAAATTTTCTGATAAAAGTTTTGTATATAGAAGATCAGAAACTAAATATGAATCCGATTTTTATAATGAATTTCTTATTAGTCCTCAGCAAAATTTAGCGGAAGAATTTATTCGTTATTTGGATGGAAGCAGTGCATTTAAGTCCGCAACTGATATGAGTTCACGTATCGAAGCTAGTCATTACATTGAAGTTGACGTAAATCAGTTATACGGTGATTTTAGAGATTCCAGTAAACCACAATCAATGCTTGAGATGCAGATTCGTGTTTTTGATGATAGAGAAGCCAGCTACAAACCAGTCTGGAGGAAAAATTATAAGCGAACCATAGCAATGAAAAATGAATCACCGGAAGCATTGGTTGTTGGTTGGGATAGCGCTTTATCTGAAATTACTAAAGAATTTATTGCCGATTCTAAAAAATGGAAATAGACTATAAGTTATTTATTAAGATATTCTTGCAGAAAATATATCATTTCTAGAAATGATAGTGCTAAGAATAATTTTATCTAGGTAGGAATGCATTAGCATTTTATCAACTTCTTGTATACTAGCTAATTTTAGTTTAGGTTGCATAAAGCTTACAAATCTATTCAATCGAACTGAAAAATATTTTGTTAACCAGAACTTAAATTTTTTGAAATTTAATTTTTTAATTTTACCCAAATTTCCTTCAGCTTCCCATCTTTGTTTAAGAATTTTGAAGGTTATGAATTGATTATTTAAGCCAATTGTTAGGTCGAAGAAATTCCTATTTCCTGAGACGAGAACTCTTAGTAAAATTAAATCTCCAAGTAGATTGTCTAATTCTCTACAAATTTGGAATCTTTCACGTCCTGTAATTTTGCCATCATCTGACATAGTGAGAATGTATACATCATGTAATCTTCTAACATCACGCAACATTTCATTAAAAATATTTTCTACGGTAATAGGATCATCTGTTTCTTTTAATAAATAGGGAATGATTCCATTCCCTTTTAAATATCCATCGTTATCTATTGTATAATTCGTAACCATATTATTTTACTGTATAGATCTGAATGAAATCAACTGTTTGAGCAACTGATCCTGGCGCTCCCGAAAGAATTACTACTGTATCACCTTCTTTAATATAACCACCTGACTTTAATGTACGATTCATAAATGCTATCATATCTGGAAATTTATCCATCATAGGCATAACAAAGGGTTCAACTCCCCAATAGAGTTTCATCTTTCTTGCCGTCATTAAAAAGGGAGTAAATGAATAAATAGGAACATTTGGTCTAAATTCTGAAGAAAGTAAGGCAGAATAACCAGATCTTGTAAAATTAATAATAGCTTTAGCATTTATTTGCCGTGCAATCTGTTCGGTTGCTGTGCCTAGTGCTGTTCGACTTTTCTCTGATTCCCAAAATTCTCCTTTTCTCTGTATGTCATTCCATACAAAAGAAGATTCAGTAGCTTGGATTATTTTGGACATTATGTCCGCAGATTCGATTGGAAATTTACCAGATGCGGATTCACCTGAAAGCATAACAGCATCAGTTCCATCCATAACTGCATTAGCCACATCGGAAGCCTCAGCACGCGTCGGTCTTGGATTATCTATCATAGATTCAAGCATTTGAGTTGCAGTTATAACTGGTTTACCTTTAATATTGAGTTTACGAATGATTTCTTTCTGTAGAATCGGAACTATTTCCGTCTCCATCTCAACACCTAAATCCCCTCTCGCTATCATGATCCCATCACAAGATTCAATTATTTCTTCAATATTCTCTATAGCTTCTGGTCTTTCGATTTTTGCAATCAAACCTGTATATGAATCTTTCATGAAATTACGAGCTAAATTTAAGTCAGCAGCTCGTCTAACGAAACTCAATGCAATGAAATCTACGCCTAAGTTTAAGGCAAATTTTAAATCGGAAATATCTTTTTCAGTAAGAGCAGGTGCCGAAATCGGGGTTCCGGGAAGGTTGATTCCTTTATTATTTTTAAGTGTGCCACCTACGATTATTTCAAGCACAGCTTTATTTTCTTTTCGATCAACTGATTCAACTTTAAAAACTAATTTACCATCATCAACTAGAACCTTATGTCCGACTTCTAAATCTAAAATAAGATTAGCATAGGTACATCCTATCTCATCAATACTACCCATAAAGTCTGCTTGGTTGTTAATAGTGATCTTGGTTCCATTCGTTAATTCAAGGCTGTCTTCTTTAAGTTTTCCAGTGCGGATCTTGGGACCTTGTAGATCTGCAAGAATACCAATCGGTTTGCCAGATTCTTGTTCACATTCTCTAATAAGATCATAGGTTTTTTCATGATTGTCTTGGGTGGAATGAGAAAAGTTTATTCGAGCAATATCCATGCCTGCTTGAATTAATGATAGGATTTGCTCTTTTGTAGAAGTTGCAGGACCTATTGTACAGACGATTTTAGTTCTTTTTCCTAATTTTTGTTCTTTTACATCAGGCATAGGCTCAATATATGAATTCGTATATGGATTGCAAGAAGGAAATAGAAGGGATACAACAAAGTTATTACAATTTTAGGTTGATTCTTAGTAATTATGGCGAAATCTGTTCTTAACTGTGAAAACTAAGAATTCTGTCATAATCTACAGTCCCTTTTATAATCTTGATTTAGGGCGTCATGTTTTTCCTGCTCAAAAATATTCCTTAATCTATGATAGAATTAAGAGTGACAGCAAATTGAAAGATATAGAAATACTAACGCCAGATAGAGCTAATATGGAAGACTTGGATTTAGTTCATACCAATTCTTATTTGGATGATTTGTTTTCTTATGAACATACTTTTCGAACAATGTATTCAGAACTTCCACTCACAAGATCAATTATTGATTCTTTTTTATTTGGTGTGGGTGGAACTATCCAAGCTATGAAATATAGCAATGATTATAATTTTTGCTTTAATATAGGCGGAGGTTACCACCATTCATTTCCAGATAGAGCTGAGGGATTTTGTTATCTTAATGATGTAGCAATCGCAACGAAAATGTATCTATTAGATAATCCAGGAAAAAAGGTTCTCATAATTGATTTAGATCTTCACCAAGGAAATGGAACTTCATTTATTTTTCAAGATGATCCAAATGTTTTTACCTTCTCAATGCACCAAGGAAATATATATCCAAAAAAAGAAGAATCTAGTTTAGATTATTCTTTGGAACCAGGTATCAAAGATAAAGAATATTTAAAAATTCTAGATGAATCTCTAATCAAGATTAAATCAAATTTTAAACCAGATATTATTTTTTATTTAGCAGGCGCTGATCCTTATGAAGATGATTCTCTTGGAGAATTAAAAATTTCAATGAATGGACTTAAGGAAAGGGATAGAAAGATACGTGATTTTTCTCTTGAATGTGACGTATCGAGTGTAATTGTGACAGCAGGTGGTTATGCAAAAGACCCTGATGATACAGTTTGTATACATTACAATTCTGTTAAGGTATTTTCCGAATGAAAGGGGAATGAGTGGGAATATTTACGAACTCAGATAAACGTTCTGATTCTAATGAATGGTTAGATTTATCTGATCTTGCCATGGTTGACCTGTCCAAAGAACTCAATACATCTCTAACTCCTGACGATATGGTCTTTGGTAAATTTTCTAAAACTGAGATTCTCAGTTTGATGGAAGAAAGTGGCCTTATCTCCATGCTTCATAGTAGAGGATACTCTACATTTAATATTGAAATAAATGTTCTTTCTCTCTTAGACAATAGAATCTTTGTCAAGACATTGAATGGTGAAATACTCGTTCATATTCGTTTAAAATATTCAGATTTTGCTTTTAATGACAAATCAGAATCATTTAAGATGGTTTACATTGATTGGTTGTTAACACAAAATATTAAATTCGTACCAGGTCAATATTCTAAACAACTTTTTTACGGGCAAGAATATCCTGGACTTGCGATATTTGTTGAGATAACGGAATTTATACGACTTCTTACTAAAAAATTAGGTGCACATGGAGTTTTTAATATTCCTGAATATTTTCATGATGCAGTTCTCTTTCGTAATAATTTTAAATATATAGACCCTGAAAAAGAAGGGCAATTTCGTGCCTTAATAGAATTATCCATTTCAAAAAGAGTTCGAGAACTCAGCAATGCAATTCATCAGAAAAGACTACGATGGGATGATGAAGCTGGAGAATTATTCGATTGGTTTTACGGTGAGATGTTGACTTGTGTAGATCCCTTTTTAGAATCTACAATTTTCAATGAAGATTACTTCCGTAAGGTGAAAGAATCTAAAGCTAAATGTAAGTTTAGAATAATTAAATAATGTCAGAATCTAATTCTATTAAACCTGAAATCCTTGTAATCGATGACGATGATTCGATTTGTGAGACTCTTGAAGTTATCATCCAAAGCCTAGGATATTATTGTGTATATTTTACAAACCCTCACCAAGGATTAGAATATTACTCTAGAGAACGAAATCCTATCATTCTCTTAGATGTTAATTTTCCAACAATTTCTGGATTGGAAATCTTAGCTAAAATCAAAAGTAAGAATCCTATGAGCCAAGTTCTAATGATGACAGGCGAGAGAGAAATTCAAACTGTGGTTTCCTCTTTAAGTAATCGAGCAACAGATTTCTTACTTAAGCCATTTAATTTAGATTCAGTAAAATCCGCTATAGAGCGAGCTTATCATTTTTATTCTATACTTAAAGATAAAGAGTCTAACGATGAATCAATATTACGTGATCTTCGACTTGCCTCCAAGCTTCAATCTAAAGTTTTCAATATTCCTCAAGATATTCCATTTAGAGTTTTGGGTGACATACATCCTGCTTTATTTGTATCTGGAGATTATTATCATGTTCTACCATTGGACGAAAATAACGTCTTAGTCTTATTAGGTGATATAGAAGATCATGGAGTTACTTCAGGTTTAATTGCATTATTAATGAGTAATCTTGTTCGGGATCTTGCCAAGAATAAAGAAATGAACCCCTCTATGTACTTAGAAAAAATGAATAAAGAATTATGTTATGACATTGGTACACATAGCATGACTGCTGTAGTTATGATTATTAATACGAAGTATAAAAAGATAAATTATTCGCGAGGCGGACATCCTTTTCCAGTTTTTTATCCTAATGATAGATCGGATTACCAACTATTAGGTGAAAGATCAGGTCATTTATTGGGAATCATGTCTGATATTGATTTTATTAATCATGAGATGAGCTTTCAAGAGGGTGATGTTATGCTAATTTATAGTGATGGCTTATTGAATAGCCTTCAAAGCCCTTTATTATCCCAGTTGAACCTTGTTCATAAAAATTCGAAATCTAAATTGGATGAGATGGACGACTCTATTCGTTCCTTTATTGGATCTCAGAAGGGTTCTACAATGTTCCAAGACGATATTTCTTATCTTCTTCTAGAGCTTTAAGATATCTATAATGATAATCTGTTAATTTAATATAATATTTTTTTATCCATTCTTTATTGAATCTCTCTGTTGGTTCCTTCAAATTAGTGTCTAATTCACTTTTATAAGAAAGATTTTCTTTAAGGAGTTCTCTTTTTTCCTTATGGTTTATATATTCAAGTTTTGATTGTGATTTAAAAAGAAAATAATCTAATTTTAAATAATCTTTTTTCTTGTATCTATTTATTGAATTGTATTTTGTTATGTTTTCCTTTACATATATTTCTGCAATCTTCATATCTTCACGATATGTATGCTCTAAATCTATAGGGTTTTTGGAGAGAGTTATAGCTGTTGAAATATAAAATCCTATAAAATATAAAATGATAGGTAAAAGTAAATTTTTATTTGGAATCTGTGGATAGTAAAGAAAACAGAGAAATATGAGCGGAAGAGAATAAAAACTCATTAGGTCCCAGTCTGCAGGATAATTCAATACGGGATTGAAGATGATTGAGTGCAATAGGAATCCGAAAATTGCTAAAAGAATAATTTTTATCTCTTGATGAGAGCAAAACAATTTAAATTTTAATTTATCAAGATAGTATGCCATTGATATAAATATTAAAGCAAAACTACTTGTGAACCAAAGATTTCCTAAAATATCAAGGAAGTGACGTGTTGAAATTATTTTACGTAGTGGATAAAATGGTTGGGACATTACATGAGTCTGAGTTGTGGATGCTATTGGATCGGAAAAGAAAAGAAAATAAATAAACACTAATCCAATCAAAGAGCCAGCCATTAATATTGATATGATTGTATTTACTAAGAAAGATCTTTTCTTCGATTTTATGTAAGTGTAATAAGCAAGACTGAAGGCTAAATATCCAAAAACTAAATGGAATAAAGCTCCTAAAGCTGCTAACATAGCAATCCAATAAATGGAAGAATCTTCTTTTTGATCCTTCATCCATTTATATAAAATATAGATGAAACCTAAAATAAAAAGACTAACTAGTGTATAATTTTCTGCGTATCCAAAGAATAAAAGTATCGAACCTGTTGCAATTAATAATAAACCTTCGATATTAGTTCGTTTTTCTTTATAAATAATATAAATGCATAATGTCAAAAATAGAAATCCAGCGAAAGTGCTAAACCAACGGTAGATTTCAAAACTACTTTGAAATCTATTTATCAGGAAAGAGTGTAAAAATCCTTCTAAGAATTCATCTAGTGTTATTTGAAATCCAAATAAGCTACCTTCTAGATACGAATTTTCTAAAAGTATAATTCCGTCTCCATAGTTGAGATTTCGTATAGGATAGATGATAAAGAGAATTAGAATAAAGGCATAGAAATAGGGAAGAAAGTTTATTAAGGATGTGTTATTAATGAAATTTAAAAATTGATTTAAGTAATTATCTTGCTTTCTCGATAAAATTAAACTAAGAATTACTAAACTAGAGCCTAAAATAACATAAGTTTTGTTATCATAATATCCCCAGTATTCTGTAAAGGTAGCCAGAAGTATATTAACCAAGAATGGTACTGATAAAAAGATTATTCTATTCATGAATAGGCTCCATTGTATAATCAGGAAAATTTTCATCCAGCTCCGAGATTGTAGTTCTATAGAAACTACCTTTTCTGATATTGAAGAATATCAATTCAGGCATACTAAAAAAAATTCCATCAAGTCCTTTCTTTAAATTGTCTCCTTTATCTAAAACTACCATTGGTATTCCGAACAAAGTCTGGGTAAGTCCAGTGCCTAGATTAAAGATTCCATAAATTGGTCTAAGATAAAATGTATCATCCGTAAAGAATAAAAAGTAATGATCATTTTCATTTCTTTTATAAATGGTCGAGCTAGGAGTAAAATCTTCTTGGTATTCTATCCACCATTTATTTTCTTTTTCTAATCTTTTTGAAACATACTTTCTTCGATAGGAAAGTATTTCAGAAATAGATTTGGATTTATAATTTTTTCTTACATCATAGCTTGAATAGAATGGAATAAAAGCTAGAGAAGTATTGGGATTAATATCTTTACCTAAATCAGATTGGATTTTTTTAGTATCTTGAGAATATATTTCAGAGATCTTTACAAAAATTTCTGAAGTGCAATTTTGGAAAATCAGATGGTAAGGATAAATCTCATTAAGTCTTGATGAATAAGATTCTAATTTTCTTTGAAGTTCATCTATTGAATTTTTAGGCAACTCGATTGAATTTATGAAAGGGAGACTTATCCATGCTTCTGAATACTTTTGTGGTAATGTTCTATTTGGAGTATTGCGTATTGCTCTTTCTAAGGAAGTTGCTTTTTGTATTTCAATCCAACGGTTGGCAGAATCTTGAAGTTCAATAAAGTTTTGCATATAAATTTCTTTTGTATCTTCAAAGATTTCTTTTCGCAGATTAGAAAATAAAGGAAATGTATCTATTGCTAACTTCAATGCGTCGTTTTCAATTTGCCAATTGACTTGCTCTTCATTATTCGGTAGTGTATCAAGAAAAATAAAAGTCTTTTGCTCAATCGACTCAAAGACTACAAGGTAGCTTGCCAAGGTAATGAGACAATCTTCTGCCCAGTTAGGATTTCCATCCTTATTTTCTAGTTGATAGATTAGTCTATCTTCTAGTTGATTCAGGAATTCTCTGTATAGATTTAATTCGATTTCCTTTGGCTGGAGATCTTTATTTTTAGGAAATTTAATCAAACTGGTTTTCTTAAGGCTTAGTTTATTTTCTAAAATTGTAATAAGAGAAAGTTGTTGTACTGCTTTTTCATATTTTTCATGCATTAGCTCAGGTAATGAATAGAATGATTTACTATCAAGACTTGGAATATTTAATTTCAAATCGGTAGCTTGGATATTCCAGAATTCTTGATTGATTTGATTCTGGCTTCTGACTAAAAAGTTTGTACCTAATTTTGAATTGATTTTATCCTGGATTTTATTATAAGCATTGGATTTAGAATTATATTTTGAAAAATATCCGAGGCTTTTGATTTTAAAATTCTTAAGTTTATGATTTCGAAATAAAGATTGGAATTCAATTTCTCTTTGAATAAGTTCCACATTGTTTAAATGTTTTTCTTGAACTATATAATATGTATTAAATCCACGCTCTAATTTCTTAACTACATCTTTGGATGGTTGCACTTTTGTTAGATGAAGAGAACGGTTTTCCATTACATTGTATGTGTATCTAAAGTCGAACCAAGGATCTCTCACTAAATGGAATATTTTGTCAGGATAGTATTGGAAGTGGTATACCCAATTTCCGAATTTAATTGCAGAATGTCCTCCACTGGACTGACCTGAATTGGCATTTACATAGATGTATTCGAAATAATCGAGATTTTGAGATTGAAGGGAACTTAAAGTAAAGAAGAGAAAAAGGAAGTAGGTGGCAAAAAGTTTTGAATTCACAAAATATTCAAAAACAATTTGCCTTAAGGAATTTAGATTCCGTAGCCTTCTAAAATCGCTGAACGAATTTCTGGACGATTTTCAAAAGGAGCTAGGACAGTTTCTAACTCAGATTTACTATATCCAGCCATTTTCAGACCAGATCCTATAGAAGTATAAGTTCCTCTGTATTCTTTCCAATCTACGATTCCATTTCTGTAAGCAATTCTTTGTAGATCTTTGTCAAGATGAGAAATTTGATCTTCATTTTGAGCTGATAAGGAGACAAGAACTTCAACATCTGATTCATATCTAGTAGCTTCATCAGCTGTACCCTTAGACGAGCGACTTAAGGAGCTTGCTGATCCTGAAATAGAATTCAATGCATCACTCATAGATTTACTTAATGATGCACTAGCAGAATCTAACGAGTTAGATATTGTAGTACAATTACCAATAGCAAATGCTAAAAGTAAGGAAATAGAAACTTTCATCAATGACTTCATAATTTTCTCCAAATAATTTTATTCTAGAGTGATTGTTTTCAGGAAAGGGTCAAACTTTTTTTAGTTTCCTGTGTTAAAAACAACAGATCCAAAAGCTTCTAATTCTAGACTTAAAGTTCTATCTTCTTGATTCCAAAGAGCAGAATCTTCAGCCTTTTCTGACCAAAAATTAATCCATTCTAAATTTTTAGGTTGAACGGGAACTTTTACTACAATTGTTTTCTTCTTTGAGCTTGGATTCCAAACTCCCAGAATACCATTCGGATTGTACAAAGCTTCTGGAAATTCATTCTCAAAAATTCCTAAAGGTAAGGGTGATTTAGACTGGCAAAGTCTAGAAAGTTGAATTGTCTTTTGGAGAAGGTTTAATCTTTCCTCTGGCAAATTGGTCATATCATCACTGACCAAAAGCATGCCACCAGAAACAGCCATGACTGATGCCATAATGCGCGTTTGTTTGCTTGTCATGGAATTTTTCTTTTTCCCAACTAAGAGGCAATCAGGATCATTGAACCAGAATTTACGATGCATGGAAGATCTTGTAAGATCATTTACTAGAGCTTTTTGTGCGGAAAGAGCATTTTTATCTCGAAGTAATCTTCTTATTAATTGTGGTTTCCAAAATGGCGCTACATCACAGGAGATTCTCATTCCTTGGAAATAACCAACGGAAGGAAAAATAGGAGCTCCACAACCGAGAAGAAAGGTGTCTTTGCCAACAACTTTACGAATCAATTGAAGCGCTTCTTTATACCGCATTTGAGGTGTTAGACTCGGATCGTAAACATGCCCAGGCATTAAACCTGCATAAAGAAAGTCTAATTTTAAATAGGGATAACCCCATTCCTTAGTGATCGTTTTAAATACTTTAATAAGAAATTCTTTGGATCTTGGATGGGTAAGGTCCAAACAATAGGTATATCCTTTTCCCCAAAGTGGATTCCATAGCACAGGAACCGGTTCACCCGACTCATCTTTAAGAACAGCCTCAGGATATCTCTGAAAGAACTCTGAGTCCTTTCGAACTAAAAAAGGAGCAAGCCAAATCCCAGGCTGGTAGCCTTCCTTTTTGATTTCATCTGCGACAGCTTTCATACCAAATGAAAATTTATCATTTGTTACCAACCAGTCGCCAATAGTTCTCTGGTATCCATCATCTACTTGAAAAAACTGGATAGGAAGTTTCTTTTCCTTAATTGCTCTTAGGTTCTCTAAAATTATTTTATCAGAAATTCCTGTATAGTAGTAGTACCAAGAACACCAGCCAGTTGGAACTTTTTTGTTTAATTCAGGTATTGTAGTATTTTTTGCAAAAAGATCAAAATACTGAGCAATAATTGGCTCTGGTTCACCCTTAAAAGGTATAATAACTAATTCTGGACTTGGAATCTTTGACTTTGGCTTTAGGTTTGGTGTGCAGTGGTAGTCCAGTATTGCAGACAGACCTTCCACTCGACCTTCCTCTGTTAGCTGGGTAGAAATTCTTACACCAGGATCACTTTCTTTAGATACACCAACCAATAAACCAGAGTTATTTGATTTAGAATAAAGACAGGTAAAGCTTTCTGAAAGAAAATTACCTGGAACTCCATTGTGATTTGAATAATAATTCTCTTGGGAATATCTTAAAAATTCTAATCTTGGAGAGACATCCTTAGCCTGTGCTCCGTAGCTGGCAGAATAGCTCCAAGATTGGTAGCCATGTTGGAAAATTTTAAATTCAGATTCGGTTGGTAGGAATTCATTTAAAGAATATTGTATCGTTTCAAGGTGAAAACCGATAGGCGGTCTTTTATCATCAATCCAAGTAAAGTTGGTTTGGAGAAATTTATTTTTCGTCTTAGCTGAGGACGTAATAGTCCCCTGAAACTTATTGCAATCTGATAGACTAACTGCTTCATTTAAATTCTTAATTGTGGATGAAAATTCTTGGTCAAATACTCTATAAGAGATTATTGCATCTCGCATTCTTGTATAATTTTTATTGAAAGCTTGATTACAAGTAAAAAACTGATCTCTATGACTCAAAAACAAAGTAAAATACGGCCAGAACTTTTCCAAGCTGATTTATCATCTGAATTATACCAGGAATACGCTAAAGATGATCATTTAGCGATTGATTGTGAAATGATGGGCTTGAATCCTAGAAGAGATAGGTTATGCGTAATTCAAATTTGTGATTCAAAAAACAAAGCATCCTTAGTCCAAATTCTTCCTGGTCAAAAAGAAGCAGCCAACATACAAGCATTATTTGAAAATCCTAAGATAACGAAAATATTTCATTTCGGTAGAATGGATTTAACCTTTTTGAGTGCGAGACTTGGAATCAAAACGAATTCTGTATTTTGCACTAAGATAGCAAGTAAGCTCGCAAGAACCTACACCGACAGACATGGACTGAAGGAATTGGTTAAGGAATTTTTTGATGAACTTATGGATAAGGGAAAACAATCTTCTGATTGGGGAAAGAAAATTCTAACCAAAGAACAATTGGAGTATGCTGCCAATGATGTCCGCTACTTAATTGCTCTCAAGCATATTCTAACAGATATGTTAGATAGGGAAGGTAGATTGGACTATGCTGATAAGTGTTTTCAATTTTTGCCAACGCTTGTAGAATTAGATATTTTAGAAATGAAAGATATTTTTGAGCATTGAATCCCTGATCTTAGAAATAATTAATTAATGAAGAAGAAATCCCCTAGTAAAATATTTATCTGCAGTTCCTGCGGTGAGAGCTTCCCTAGATGGTCAGGTAAATGTCCGTCTTGTGAATCTTGGAACACTATAGATGAAGAAACAGGTTCTGGTACTAAATTTTCAGAAAAGAAACAGGCAATACTAAGCCCTGCTAGGTATGAGATGCCGATTCCTATCAACCAAGTTTCTGAAGAAAAGTTCAAAAGAATCGCAACGGGTTTCTCGGAACTTGATTTAGTATTAGGTGGAGGTATTGTTCCAGGTAGCATTGTTTTAATCGGTGGTGAGCCAGGTGTAGGTAAATCAACCTTAATTCTCGAGGTTGCCAAGAATTTAGCTCCAAGTTCCAAGATCCTTTACGTCTCTGGAGAAGAATCTTCGGGACAGATTGGACTGCGTGCAAAACGTATGGGAATTGATACTGATAGGATACTTCTCTCTTCAGAATCCTATGTGGAAAATATCGTGCAAATGATGGAGCAACTAGAACCATCTTTGGTCTTTATAGATTCTATACAAACTGTCCAGAAAGAAGCATTAGTGAACCAAGCTGGGACTGTTACCCAACTCAGAGAAAGTACACAAAGCTTCATGGAAGCAGCTAAGAGATTATCTATTCCCGTCTTCTTGATCGGTCATATCACTAAGGAAGGCTTAATTGCCGGACCAAAAGTTTTGGAACACCTTGTTGATACAGTTCTCTACTTTGAAGGCGATAAATTAAATTACTACCGAATCATTCGCTCAGTTAAGAATCGATTTGGAGCGGTGGGAGATATCGCTGTATTTGAAATGAAGAACAGTGGACTTGAGGAAGTAAAAGATCGCAATGATCTTTTTATCTTTCGGGATGGAGAAAATACAGAAGGTTCTGTTCTTTCTGCTGTGCTGGAAGGTACAAGGGCGATGAGTGTGGAAGTCCAAGCTCTTGTCGCGAAAACTAGTTTAGCACAAGCTAGGCGTATGTCGGAAGGATTAGATAATAAGCGATTGATTCTACTCTGTGCTGTTTTAGAAAAATACTTAGGACTCCCTCTCTCAGGCTCAGATGTTTTTGCAAATCTTGCAGGTGGTTTGAATGTTGATGAGCCAGCTCTTGATCTTGCAATTTGTGCTGCAATTTATTCTAGCTCCATGGGTCTTTCCGTTCCATCCAAATCAGCCTTTTTAGGAGAGGTTGGTTTATCGGGTGAAGTTCGAAATGTTGGGCAACTAGGTCTTAGATTGAAAGAGTTGGAATCACTAGGAATAGAGAAAGTCATACTTCCCATTGCAGGAAAGAACGAGTGGAAAGAAAATGCCCATGGTTTTGAGCTAATCGGTATTAAACATTTAAAAGAGATTCCGTCTCACATCCAATAGCTTAATCACAGTTTCTGCAAACTCGAAATCAAGTTTCGTGAGACCACCCACATCATGAGTCCAAATTTCTAAGCTTACATTCCCATAAGTATTTATTATGGTAGGATGGTGGTCCATTTTTTCCGCAAGAATTGCAACTTCGGTAAGAAAGGAAAATGCTGAAGAAAAATCAGGAAATTTACTATTGCAAATCAGTTTGTTCTTTTCTAAAGACCAAAAGGTTCGGACATTTTCATAATTTTGGTTGATTTCTTCCAGTGTCAGTTTCGAATATTTCATAAGGTTTTATTCTATTTTAGACATTTATTTTTTAAGATAAAAAAATGTTTCTTCCCAGTATCCAAGCTCCCATGTTTTCGAATCCTTTTTCGGCAAAATCATTATCAATACCTAATGATCCATATCCATCAGCGGATATTCCGAAACAGTAAACTTTTAATTTGCTCATTGCTATTCCTTATTAATAATTCAAATTTTCTGTTGATCGTTGTTGTTTTGCTACCAAGATTAAATTAAAAATAAATTGCTGTTTTCCACATCGTTTGAGTCCCAGAGCTAAAGCTCTATGCTACTGTTTAATTTTTATATGGCATATCACCCAAATAGTTTTTCTTTCCAATATCTACTCCATTGTGGCGAAGGATAGAATAAGCTGTTGTGATATGAAAGTAAAAATTGGGCATTGCATGTTGGATTGCAAATTCTTTTCCAGTAAGATATTTTCCTTCCCAGCGAGGTTGAGAAATTTTGCGCTCAAATGAATCCTTAAAATCATCTTCTGAAAAAGTTCCTAGATAGTCGAGAACCGAATGAATTCTGTTTTGTAGTTCAATGAGAGTTTTTTCTTGGTCTTCGTGTGTAGGTGCTTGTTTGCCAGTGAGACGGGATGCTCCTAATTTTGCAGTGTCACATGCAATTTGGACTTGTTTAATCAGATGGAATTGGTCGGGTGATAGTCTGGAATTCAAAAGAACTTCAATATCGAACTTTTTGGATTCAGCATAAGTGGCAGCTTTTTCTAAAAGAACAATAAGATTCTTAAGCATTTTTGTAAATTGGAGAATGGTTATTTCGTAGAGCATGGTTTATTCCTTATTAAAGCCAGGTTAATTTTTCCCAGTTTCTATAGTGCATTCTAATCAGAAAGAAGTTTAATCTATTTTCAAATTGAATTCAGATAAATCAGCTTTCTATAAAACACCATATTCCCTAAGGCTTCTATACATTACACCTAAGGTTACTTTTAGTACGGAAAGAATCGGAATAGCAAGTAGCATTCCCCATATTCCCAATAAATTGCCCCCAACTGTAATTCCAATTAGAACAAGGATAGGATGAAGAGATGCAGACTTCGCTATAACAGTTGGTTGAACTAAAATATTATCCACCAATTGACAAGTTAGAACAACAGCAGCAACAGGATAAACTGACTCAAGAGAGCCGCCTGAGATCAAAGCAAATATTGCAGGAGGAATCATTCCCACTACAGGGCCAAGGTAGGGAATTATATTTGCAAAACCTAAAAAGATACCGAAGACAACAAAGAATTTCAAATCTACCACATAGAAGCCAATTGATCCTATGATTGCGATGATGGTTGACTGTAAAATCAATCCTTTTAAATAACCAGTAATCTGTTCATTGATCTTATGAGTTATCATCAAGGTCATTTCAAAATACCGATTGGGAACTATACTCACAAATGACTTATAAATACTGTTCGCATCCAATAATAGAAAGAATGAAATGAGAGGTGTAATTAATAAATAAGTAACGATATTAGGAATAGAATCTATGATTGAATCCACAGTAGTGTTTGCATAATTGATAATCGCTTTGGCAATTTCTCCAGGTGGAAATGCCTTTTGTAGCATCTCAGAATCAACTCTTAATAACCAATCTATTTGTTCTACAAATTGATGGTTGTCTGGCTCTTCAAATTGTTCAGACCAATAAGTAAGAAAAGGGGAAAGCTTAGATAGCGTGGAAGGTAGATAAAGATAAAAAATTGAATAGAGAGCTCCGCCAAAAGCTGAAAATAAAATTAAAATCGCAAAGCTTCGATTCATCCCGTAAGATTCACAGGTATCAACTAGTTTATGTAAGGCATAATATGTTATGATGGAAAGCAAAATAGGAATGCCTAAAATTTTGATCCCAATGAGAAGAACCAATACAATTGCAAATACAATTATGAAAAAAAAGATCTGAAGAAAGATTTCAGTCTTTCCATAGATGGAGCTTCTATGGTTCATGAATTTCCTTTTTTTTCTTAGCACGAAAATAAGCAGATTCTAATAATCTATTTGTACCTATCAGACGTTTGGTGATTACTTTGCTGAAAGCGAGAAGGATAGCATTACCCGTGCGAGGTTTTGTTTGTATAAGAGTTTCTAGTTCCGGCTGGAAGAATCCAAGTAGGGTAGTTTCTTCTTTTGCAGTCGCTGTTGCTGACCTTGGCTCATCTGCAAAAAGGCTTAATTCTCCAAAAAAAGAATGATCATCTAAGTATGCGAGACTGAGAGTCACACCTTCACTGCTTGAATTGATCTCAACCTTACCTTTCATGATGAGAAAGAGGCCTGCACCTTTTTGACCCTGTCGGAAAATTATTTCACCAGGATGGTAGGTTCTTTTATGAACCAGTCTTGCTACTTCTCGGATATGTTTATTGGGTAAGCCTTCGAAGAGAGCTGTCTTTTTTAGGAATAAAAATATTTCTTTTACGGGGTTAGTTTCTTTGCGGAAAATGGCTTTCCAGTATGGTAGTTCCATAGATAACTTCACAGTTTTCTTATTTGGTATATTGTGTCAATTTTTATCATAGCAACCGGAACTGATGTTGGAAAAACAATGACCTCGACCTCACTTATGGTCAAATATGGGGCAGACTGTAATCTATTTTATTGGAAACCTGTTCAGACTGGTCCATTAAAGACTACAGATACGTATTTCCTCGAAAAAGCTTTGGGAACTTCAAGGCGAATTCTACCAGCAGGTTACTCCTACAGCCACCCATCTTCTCCGCATTACTCTGCTTCCTTGGAAAATTCCGAAATTTCTGTAGAGTATCTCAATCTACTCTGGGAACGAAACCAAAGTCTAATTGGCAAAAATGCATCTATAATTGTGGAAGCTGCAGGTGGACTTATGGTTCCACTCAATAATGATACCTTATTCTTGGATTGGATCCAAGACATGAAATTACCCGTTCTTTTGGTTGTATCTACTTCTCTAGGAACTATAAATCACTCTCTACTCAGCTTGGAAGCCTTACACCTAAGGAAAGTTCCAGTTTTAGGATTCTTGGGATATGGGGAAGATGTAGATACCTGGGAATCTTCCAAGCAGGCAATTGAAAGATTCGGCAAGGCAGAATCTCTCGGAAGATTTTTCCTAGATAAAAAATTACATACCTCTGATTTACAAAATGAAATTCTAAGATGCTTTGATACCGCCAATCAGATTAAAGGTTTGCTGCAATGATTTGGCATCCCATGTCCATTCTGGCAGGACAGGAAAAAGAAATATCCATAGTCTCAGCAAAGGATGAATATCTTTATACAGACCAAGGTCAAAAAATTATTGATGCAATTTCGTCTTGGTGGACCTGCATTCATGGGCATAGACATCCCAAGATAATGGAAGCTATTCGAAAACAAACCGAAAGTTTAGATCATGTAATTTTTGCAGGTTTTACACATGAACCAGCAGAAAGACTTTCGGATGAAATTCTAAAGACAACCAAGGGAGATTTTGAGGCTGTATTTTTCTCAGATAACGGATCGAATGCGATAGAGATAGCAGTTAAACTGGCTGTCCAATTTTTTAAAAATAAAAATTTATCCAAAGACAGCCAAAGAAAAACTTGGATACGTTTCACAAAGTCCTACCACGGAGATTCAATTGGAGCCATGTCCTTGGGAGGGCAGTCTGTATTTACAAGGATTTTTCGAGATTTGAACTTCCCCACCAAGGAATACATCTCCCCAGATTGTACAAATTGTCCATTTGCGAAATCACCAGATACTTGTAATGTGGAATGCCTTGATGAGATGGCTGAAGATCTTAAAAAAAATGGAGAGCAATTTGTAGGAGCAGTGGTCGAGCCCTTAGTGAGCGGGGCAAATGGAATGGTGTTCCATGATGTGAAATTTTTACAAAGACTCAGAAAACTAACCCAAGATAAAGATATCATACTTGTGTTAGATGAAGTATTTACTGGATTGTATCGAACTGGGGAATGGTATGCCTACCAAAAAGCTGAAATAAAACCTGATATGATCTGCATAGCTAAAGGATTAACAGGTGGAACCTTGCCTCTTGCTTTAACCTTAATTACTGAGAAAATTGTTGATGCCTTTCGTTCCGACGATGTAAATCATGCTTTCTATCATGGACATACTATGGCTGGATCAGCAATCGCCTGTTCTGCAGCACTTGCCTCGCTAGAAATTTTGCAAGAAACGGGGGAAGAAAATATTTCCCGATTTGTATCATACTTTCAGTTGAAGAAAAAAACCTTTGATGAAAAATTTGCAGGCAAGGTAAAAAATATCCGTCACCTGGGTGCCATCTTTGCTATGGAAGTTGTGCAAGATCTAGGGCCTGATGAATATTTGAATCCTATTGGAAGGAAAATCCGAGCAAAGGCATTGGCAGAAGGAGTTTTGATACGACCACTTGGGAATACGGTTTATATCACTCCGCCTTATAATATTCATAAGGCAAGTTTGGATCAGATCTTTTCTGTCCTGGAAGCCATCCTGGAAAAAGAATTTACGCTACCAGCTTGATTGCAAGCATGGAAGCCATGTCAACAGTAACTCAGCTCATTCCTAGCTCCATTGATTCTGAATCAGCAATATCCATTCTTGATGGCTCTTTCCCGCTACTTGATGTAATCCAACAGGCAAGTAAGCCTAGATTTGAGTATTTTCAAAATACAGTTCGCATTCATATCTTAGATAATATTAAAAATGGCTACTGTCCCGAAGACTGTGGCTACTGTGCCCAAAGAAAGAATGGTGATTCTGGAATCCAAGAGTATCCTTTGAAATCTGATGAGGAAATTTTTGCAGAAGCAAAGCAGGCTAAAGAAAATGGAGCTTATCGTTTTTGCATGGTTACTTCTGGAACTGGGCCAGGTGACCGATCCATCCAAAAGCTTTCTACAACAATTAAAAGAATCACAAATGAATTGCAAATGAAGGTTTGTCTTTCTGCAGGAATTCTCGATGGCAACAAGGCTGAGATTTTAAAAGAAGCAGGCTTGGATAGATACAATCATAATTTGAATACCTCATCGTCTCATTACGGCGAAATTTGCACGACACATACCTACCAAGACCGACTCTCGACTTTGGAATCTGCTCAATCAGCAGGCATTGGTTTATGCTCTGGAGTCATAGTTGGAATGGGTGAATCCTTGCAAGATATTGTGAATGTTGCCTTAGAATTAAAAAGACTAGAAGTTGCCTCCATTCCTGTTAACTTTTTTATTCCTATCAAAGGTCATGCGATCAAAAATCCATCTCAGCTAACTCCTGATTTATGTCTGCGTATACTTGCTGTCTTTCGATTGATCAATCCTTCTGCTGAAATTCGTATGGCAGCGGGAAGAGAAGGTCATTTGCGGGGTATGGAGTCAATGGGTTTATACATTGCGAATTCTTTATTTGCTTCTGGATATTTAAATGTAAAAGGTTCTGAAATTCAGAACACCATTCAGATGATAAAGGATGCAGGTATGGTTCCCGAATTTGCAGATGGTATCCCTGAAGAATGGAGCAACGCACTAAAGGAAAATAATTCTCATCCTTATGATGTAAAGAATTTTCCAGATTTGTATAAATTCCAAAAAAATCAATTGCCATAAATATGTCAGCTTACATCTTTCCTTAATACAGATTAAGTTTTTAGGATGTGAATGTATGGCAAAACCCACATTTCCCTTAGGGAGAACCATTAGTTATGCAATAGGCCAATTTGGTTGGTCATTGTTAATTAATATTATAGGTACTTGGTTGGTATACTTTTACCTTCCACCTAAAGATGCTGGACTTCCGATTCTCATCACTGATGTTGCAATATTAGGAATTTTAAATACAATCGGAATCATCGCCTCTCTTGGAAGACTATGGGATGCTGTTACTGATCCACTTATTGCTAACTACAGTGACCAATTGGATACTCGTTGGGGAAGAAGGGTTCCACTTCTTGCTGCTGGAGCCTTTCCTGCTGCCTTGTTTTGTTTTTTAATTTTCTTTCCGCCTGATGATATAGTAAGTTCTAAGAACTTAATCTGGTTAGTTGTTATGATGCTTGCTTTTTACTTTTTCTTAACAACTTATGTAACTCCTTATTTTGCTTTGATTCCTGAATTGGGTCACACTGCAAATGAAAGGTTAAATATATCAACATATATTTCCGTTACATACTTCTTAGGGATTGCAATTGCAGCGCAAGCACCTGTTATTTGGAACTCACTCATGAGTGATGAGGGCTTGGGGCTTAGCAAAGTTGAGGCTGTCCAGTATACTTTAGGGGGGATGAGTTTTCTTGCTATGCTCTGTATGTATTTTCCCGTCTTTGCAGTTGATGAGAAGAAATACTGCCAAGCAGAACCTTCCACCGTTCCTTTCAAAGAAGCTATGCGACTTACTTTTAAGAACAAAAGCTTTTTGTTTTTTGCACTTTCTGATTTAGCTTACTTTCTATCAACTATGGTTTTGCAGACAGGTTTGATCTATTACATTACTGTTTTACTAGGCAAAGAAGAATCTCTTGTTGGATTGCTAATGATAGTCTTAGGTGTTTTTTCGTTTTTATTGTACCCAGGTGTGAACTTTATGGCACGAAAATACGGAAAGAAAAAGCTAGTCCTGGGTGGATTTTTTATCTTTTTCTGCGTATTTTGTTTCTGTTCCGTAATGGGTATGGATTGGTTACCGATACCAAAAGTAGCCCAAGGGTACATTGTGGTACTTGTGGCGGCAATACCTATGGCAATCTTAGGAATACTACCAAACGCTATCCTTGCTGATATTGCCGAACTAGATGCGCTCAAGACAGGCTCTCAAAGAGAAGGATTGTTCTATGCAGGTAGAACTTTAATGCAGAAGATGGGTCAGACTTTAGGTATTTTAATTTTTTCAAGTCTCTTACTTTTAGGTAGAGATGCGTCTAATCCAACAGGGATTCGGGCAACTGGTCCTGCGGCTGCATTTTTTTGTCTCGTTGCAATCTATCTTTTCTCTAAGTATAAAGAGAAAGAGACTTTAGAAGAGATTGATCGGATCAAGGGTGCATAAAACCTGGTTTTTGTAGAGGGAATTTCAATGAAATATAAGATCGAAACAACGAAGCTGAAGAATGGTTACATTGAAGCTAAATTGATTGAGACAACCACAAATAATCCGATTGAATTTCGGATTTGTGATACGGAAGAGTATGCGCAGGCACAGATTAAAGACTGGCAAAAGCGCTTCAAAATGAATGAACCATCTGAATATGAGAAATAAAAATATAAAATCTTATTTATATTTTATTTCTCTAATCTTATTTTTTCAAAATTGCCAAGTTACAAAGCTATTCCAAAAAGATCATAATAACTACTTCCGCTCCTCATTTGAATGTTTTGACCAAGAAGGATGGCGAGAGGAAGAAAAATTCCAGAAATACATTGGATTCTGGAATGTAGCCCGTGCTAATTACCAATTGGACAACCAAAAGATCGGATCTGCAAAAATTGTTATTACTGGCAATAGTTTAGTTCACCTTTTTACACCTGATTTGATTGAGAGAGAATTCCCTGCAAAAGGTGTCATCAACCGAGGAATCGGTGGTGACATGACAGAGACTCTTCTTCAAAGAATTGAATTAGATGTGTTAAATCTTTCGCCTTCTACAATTATTTTAGAGATAGGTGGCAATGACCTCATCCAAGGTAAATGTCTTTCTCGAATCCAATCTAATGTTATAAGCTTATTGGATAAGATAAGAAATAAATTGCCTAAGACCAAAATTATATTTCTCTCTATCCCTCCAACCGATGTTCCTAATCTGAATGCGATAGTTCCTGTATATAATTCCTTTTTATCCACTCTACCGTCTAGGTATTCTAATTTAGTATATATTGAAACCTGGCAAGAAATGAGAGATCCAAATCTTCCTACGATTAAAGAAGAATTGATTCGAAAGGAAATTGGTGATAGAATTCACTTTAATGAAAATGGATATTCTATCTGGGGTAAGCTCATCCGACCTCATCTTTGATGTCTATTTTACTCTTCTTAAGCAATAGAGAAGATCTTCTCGAACAATTTATCCAAGAATCCAAAGAATATTTTGGTGAACCATTATCTATCGCAAGCTTTCGTTATACTGATTCCGAAGCTATCTGTTTCTATTTAGGCTCGGAAGATTTTGGCTGCAAGAGCCCTGACTCAGATATTTACACTAACACAAAGCAAGAATTACTTAGACTTAGAAATCATTTTAATGAATTCAAAGTCGATATACTTCTAATTGATAAATTTTTAGATTCTAAAATTGCTAGTCTTTTCGTATTTGATATGGATTCCACTTTGATTCGTGAAGAAGTCATAGATGAGCTTGCTAGAAGAAATGGAAAATACGATGAAGTAGCAAATGTAACCAAAGAAGCTATGGAAGGCGGACTTAGTTTTAATGAGGCACTTCATCTGAGAGTAAAGTATTTGAAGGGATTGCCGGTTACTGTATTTTCTGATTTATACAATAATCTAAATTTGAATTGGGGAGCGGCTGAGCTTCTTTCGAATCTGAAGAGAGAATCTCTTTCCAAAATTGCAGTCTTAAGTGGAGGCTTTACTCCCATATTAGAATTATTCAGTAAAGATTATGCTATCGATTATTATGAAGCAAATCACTTAACTGTTGATAATGCAACGCTTACAGGTGAGATTCACTCAGGAATTGTCAATAAAGAAAGAAAGAAGGATGCACTTCTAGAACTCAAAGAAAAATTTGCAATACCATCTGAACAAATCGTAGCAGTAGGTGATGGAGCCAATGATGCTGAAATGTTATTGGCAGCTGAACTAGGAATTGGATTTCACGCCAAGCAAGGTCTAAAGGATAAGATTCTCAATTGGATTGATCACCAATCTATGGAAGCGCTTATGCTACTCTTTGGACCATCTCTGTAATTCTTCTAAGATCTGCATAGTTTCTAAAGGAGTTGTCTTTTCTATTTGTAAAGTTTGTAATTTCTTTCTTATGCGGTCTAGTGCTAAAGCAGACCTGTCTGGGCCTCCTTGGAATCCTGGAAAGAGGGAAGGCTCTTCGGTTCGAATTCGAATTTCTTTCTTGCGAGATTCAAGGCCTTCTAGTATTTCCTCAGCTCGTTTGGTGATTTTTTGCGGGACGCCTGCAAGCCTTGCCACATAGATTCCAAAAGATTTCTTCACCTTGCCACGCTTTACTTTTTTAAGAAAAAGAACTTCACCTTCTTTTTCATACGTGTCCATATAAAGATTGAAGATTCCATTTCCCTTTTCGAGTTCCGTTAATTCGTGGTAGTGGGTTGCAAATATTGTCTTGGTTCTTGTCTCTCTTTCTGAAAGAAATTCCAAAATTGCCCAAGCAAGACTGAGTCCGTCATAGGTAGATGTTCCACGACCAACTTCATCAAAAAGAATTAAGCTATTCTCTGTCATATGATTTAGTATGCGAGCTGTCTCTTTCATCTCTAAGAAAAATGTAGATTCACCTGCCGTTAGGTTATCTCCCGAACCGATTCGAGTAAAGATTCGATCAACAAGAGATAATTTGGCTTCTTTGGCAGGAAGATAAGAACCAATCTGAAAAAGTATTTGGTTCATTGCAATTTGTCTCATGAAAGTTGACTTACCTGCCATATTTGGACCAGTCAAGATGGCAACCACTTCATCTCTATCATCCAAGTGGATGGAATTGGGTACAAATGTTTCGCCAATAGGAAGAAATTTCTCTACGACTGGATGTTTGGAATCTTTTAAGATTAGTTCTCTATTTGTATTGCAGATTGGTTTGTTCCAATGGTAGCTATCTTTTGCAATGGCTAAAGAAAGAAGAAAATCAATTTCTCCTATCCAAAAGGAAAGTTTACGTAGACTAGATTCAAGTTCGAGTGTCTTGCCTACCAGGAATTCAAACTCTCTCTTTTCGATTTCATCTATAATGGCATCAGCACCTAAGATCGTTCTTTCGATTTCTTCTAATTCAGGACTAGTATATCTTTCACTACCAACTAAGGTTTGTTTCTTGGAATAATGATCAGGAATTTCCTTGGCCTGAGCTCTTGAAATTTCTATATAATAACCAAGGATTTTATTAAAGCGTATCTTCAGTGTGGAAAGATTAGTTGCTTTCTTTTCTTTCTCTTCCCATTCTAAGATCCAATCTTTGCCTTTTGATTTAGCTTCTCTGGCAGCGTCCAATTCTTTGCTAAACCCATCTTTGATAAAGGATGAGTTGCCTAAGAATACAGGTAGTTCACCTTCAAAAATTCTATCCTGGACAGCCTGCACTAAAACTTCCAATTCTAAGCTAATACTATCTAGGATTTTGGAAAAAATTGGATTTATTTCTTGGAAAAGATTTCCTATTTTTTCAAAGGCTTCTAAAGTTTTTAGTATTCCTGCGAAATCTCTAGGGTAGGCTTTCGAGCCACGGAATCTACTTAAGATACGTTCTGTATCAATAGTTATATCTAATTCTTGTTTGATTGCATTTTGTAGCTTCTTATTGCTGAAGTCTTCTATTGCCTTCCATCTTTCTTCCAATACTTTAATGCTTCGTGTTGGAAATAGTATATTTTTTTTGAGAGTTCTTTTGCCAATAGCAGTTTTACAAAAATTTAATACAGAAAATAATGTATGTTCTTGGTTGAACGAATTTTCAACTAATTCAAGATTACGAACAGATTCTTCATCCATTACTAAATAATTATTTTCTTCTAAGACAAGAGGATCTTTGAAAGAGAAAGAATTTTCACGAAAATTATATTTGAGATAGCAATCAAGTATATGCTCTAGAACTTCATACTCATTCTCTCTAGATGCTTTTTCATCCTTCTTTAAATCTTCTGTAGTAACGTGAGTTAGTAATGGCTTAAAATGTAGGCTGCCTTCAGGAAAAAGATGATCCCATTTTTCTCTCTGCTCTTTGAGAAGTAAAATTTCCTTAGGTGAGAATTTATAGAGAGTTGCCCTCAGACCTTCGGAATCCTCTTTCTCAAAAGGAAAGAAGAGCAAGTCAGAAGTTGAAATATCAGCCAGACCAAGATAATTCTTTCTTTCTGTTGTAAGAAAAATTCCCATAAAATTATTCTGAAATCCATGCAGTAGATTCTCTTCAATCAGAGTTCCTGGGCTCATAATACGAACTACTTCTCGGTTCATGATTTTCGCTTTGGGATCGTCTGATTTGGTCTGTTCGCAGATTACAACTTTTCTTCCTGCATGGATCAATCTAGAAATATAGGATTCAGTAGAATGGTAGGGAATCCCCGCCATAGGAATTGCATTTTGTCTTTTGGTAAGGGCAATGTCTAAAATTTTGGCAGCGTCTTTGGCATCTTCCAAGAACATTTCATAGAAATCACCCATACGGAAGAATAGAATTGCATCGGGGTATTTGGATTTGATCTCCAAATACTGTCGCATAACGGGAGTATCAAGGGCTTCTTTAGGAAATTCGTTTGGCATTTTGAATAAATTGCAATATTTTCTCTCTGGACTGATGACCTGGCTTGTCTTCCACACCAGATGCAACATCAACACCCCAAGGATGTAATTGAGAAACTGCTAATCCCACATTTTCGGGATTCAGTCCACCTGCAAGTAGATACTTACCTGGAAAATTCTGAATCTCATCCCAGGCAAATGTTTCGCCAGTTCCACCACCCTTGTCTTTGCTGGGGCTATCTATAACCAATAACTGATCAAGCTTAAAGGGTAGTTCAGAAAGTTGCTTAGTCTCTTCGGCAGTTATTGATGGAAGAATAGGATAGGATGATATCAACTTTTCCCATTTCCCTTCCAGCAGCGAATCAGAATAAACCAATTGAATATAATCAGGCTGAATAGAATGATAGGCTTGCTCTATCTCTTCTATGGGATTTTGAAATGCAAGGATAACTATCTTCACATCCTTAGAGTATCTATCATTCGCTAGGCGAATCTCTTGAGAAATTTCTTTCGCCAGCTGTAGATTTATATTTCTTTTGCTTTTGAGAGAGAGGTTTAATCCAATTAAATCAGCTCCCATCTCAACAATGTAGACTGCATCTTCGGAATTTCTAACTCCACAAATTTTAACCTTAGTTTTAAATTCCAAAATATTTGAACCACCACTTCTATCTTTCAAATTTACACCAGAAAGCTTTAATTGCAAGGCTTCCTTCATTAGATAGAATAATTTTTGAGCAGCCCTTATCGGAGCCAGTCCCTCTGGGCGTATATTCGAGATACAATTTCGCGAATCATCTGTTAGACCAAGTCTTGGTTGGTATGTAAGATAAACACCCATCGAATCTGGAGAAGAGAGTCCTGGTCTTTCGCCAACTAATAGAATTCCAAGATCAAGATTAAATCTTGAACCCAAATCATCAATGATGGCAACTCTTCCATTTTGAATACAGAAAAAATGAATTTCAATCCCTGCGATTCCATCCTTTTGATTTGTAAGGCTTAGAAATATTTTTAAAAATTCTATAGCATGCTTGCTGATTGCTTGGGAGCTAAGTCCGTTTGTAATTGCAATTCCTACTTGAAGCTTAGTCCTATCTTGATCTATGGAAATAGAAGTATCAAATAATTTTCTACCTAAATCAGGTCTTGTAAGATAGATATCCAAATTCTTCGCCTGGGAGTACAACATAATACTTTTGGTTTGTAAATTTTCATTTAAATCAGATTGGAATTGTTCCCAATTTATTTCTTTATAGAGTGAATCTTTCGCTTTGGCAAAGGCGAGTTCAAATGCCAAGAGATCCTGAGTTCTTAGCGATCTACCTGAACGACCTAATCCAATTCTAGCATCAGTGAATTGTTTCCATTCATTCCATGAATCTCGTGGGTGCAGGCTCATAATAAAAACTTAGAGAAAAGGTTCTGCAAGTAAAGGGGATTTTTGGTTGGATAGAATTCCTTGTTCTTGGTTGTAAATTCCCATTTCATTGAGCCAAGTTTCGAATTCAGGAGCTGGCTTTTTATTTAAAATTTTGCGAAGGTAAAGGGCGTCATGAAATGATGTTGATTGGTAATTTAGCATGATATCATCCGCTCCTGGAATTCCCATGATGAAATTACAACCTGCTAGACCTAGTAAACTTAAGAGTCCATCCATGTCATCTTGGTCTGCGTCTGCATGGTTCGTATAACATACATCACATCCCATGGGAAGGCCAAGTAATTTTGCAGAAAAATGATCTTCTAGTCCTGCTCTCAAAATTTGTTTTCCATTGTAAAGGTATTCAGGGCCGATGAAACCAACGACAGTATTGACTAGGAAGGGATCGAATTTCTTGGCAACTGCATAAGCTCTTACTTCACAGGTTTGTTGGTCTACTCCGTGGTGAGCATTGGCAGAAAGAGCCGATCCTTGTCCTGTCTCAAAATACATAATTTGCTTGGAATGTTTATTTCTATTTAGACTTAATCCAGCCTCCCAGCCTTCTTGCAGTAATTTCAAATTGATTCCAAAGGATTGGTTCAGCTTCTCAGTTCCACCAATGGATTGAAAAACTAAATCCACAGGCTCACCTAATTGAATCACTTCGATTGTATTTGTAATATGTGTAAGTACACAACTCTGTGTGGGGATTTTATATTTATTTCTAAGGCCTTCCAATAGGTTCAATAGTCTTCTAACGGTCTCAATGTTATCAGTTGCTGGATTGATTCCTATCATAGCGTCACCGCTAGCATAGGATAAACCGTCTATCGTAGATGCCAATATTCCTTTTGCATCATCACTGGGATGATTGGGTTGTAAACGAGTCGAGAATCTATCTTTCATTCCCACAGTGCTTCTAAATTGAGTGATGATTTGGATTTTAGATGCAATTAAAATTAAATCTTGGTTTCGCATGAGTTTCGAAACTGCGGCTACCATTTCAGGAGTAAGAGCATTCTTTAATTGATTCAGTTTCGAACTATCACATTCATCTGTTAATAAGTAGTCTCGCAAATCTGCTACAGTCATATGAGAGATCGCTTGAAAATTGACTTTATCGTGGGAATCAATAATCAGTCTTGTAACTTCATCTTCCTCATAAGGAATGATTAGATCTTCTAAGAATTTTTTAAGTGGAACTTCTGAAAGAGCCATCTTAGCAGCGACTCTTTCTTCTAGGGTACTTGCAATAATTCCTGCTAATGCATCTCCCGATCTCGCAGGGCTTGCTTTGGCAAGAAGCTCTTTAAGGTTAGTAAAAGTATAAGTCTTATGTCCTAAGATACTTCTGTACATACCATCCAAAATGGAATTATGATTCGTTTACGTCTAGTAGAATTGCTTTGCTTCCATAGTGCATAAACTTAAGAAAATTATCTTCCATCTCAAGAATTTCTTCTTTGGATTTTTTGTTCTTAATCATTTCTACAAATATGTTTAAGAAGAAGGATACTAGATTACGTATAAAAAAGTCATGAGTTACTAAGGATTGCATCCCTTTGTGCTCTTTATAGTAATTGATTTGGCGGATATTCAATTGAGTGATTCTTTCTGTAAAGTTTTCTAGAAAATTATTAAATGCAGAGCCATTTGAGTGAAATAGTAAAAGGTCTAGAATATCACGGTTCTCATCTACAAAAAATAAAATTACATTGAATCGACTCTTAAGGGTCTCATAACTGAAATTCAATCTCTTTTCTACATGGTCATCGCTAGAAATTTGACCGAGTCCATTTTCTATCGATGAAATAATTGATTTTACTAATTCTTCTAATATTCCTTCTTTATTGGTGAAGTAATTGTATATATTGCTGGTTGAAACATTTGCTTTTTTAGCAATTTTACGCATAGAAGCTCTATCGAAACCTACTTCAAGAAATTCTTCCTTAGCAGAGTTGAGTATACTGAGTTTAGTGGATTCTTTCGGTGTTTGCATAATTCCTGAACGCTGTTCCTTTACGTATATGATTCTTTCCTTTAGAACTGTAAATAAAAATTTTACTTATCTATAAAGATTTCTTTCAGAAGTTTATACACTCTAAAGCTTCCACAAACGAGAGTTGGTCTTAGTTTTTTTTGATTGTTTGATATGAGTTTGATCCATTCATTTTCATTTAAAACTGGAATCGTATTTTTCGTTTTTTCTATTGAGAAGGGAGCAAAAATGGTGGAATATATTTTGTCTGTGTTTTCAAAATTTTGAAGTAAGCTGATTATACCTTCCACATCTTTATCAGGAAGAATAGATACCACACAATCCCAAACAATTCCTGGATAGATTCTAGCTAGATCAGCTATTAGGTTGGAACAGGCTCCAGGATTATGAGCTGTATCGTAAATGAGAAGAGGTGAATCATTGATTACTTCCAACCTACCAAGCGGTTTGGAAAAGAAATCCCAATCAGCTTCTTGAATAGATTGATCTATAGGAATGGATTCCTTAGCAATAATATACTTAGCAAATTCATAGGATGTCTGTAAATAGTTATTGGATTTTATTTCCTTTGGAAAAATTTCTAAGGCTATAGAATTTTGTTTACAAAAATCTAAAAGTATTTCTTTTAGAGCAGCATTCATAGGATCTAAAGCATATATGTTTTTTGTGAAGCTTCCGCATATTCCCAATTTTTCTAAAAGAATTTTTTCTTTAGTTGATCCAAGTATTTGTAAATGATCTAAATCGATCTTTGTTAGAATAACTGTATCAGCATTTACTAATTTTGTTGCATCCAATCTTCCACCTAAGCCTGCTTCCCATATTTCGAAATCTAATTTTTTCTTATCGAATACCAATAAACAGAATAGAGTGAATATTTCAAAATAGGAGAACTCTGTGAGTCTTGAGCGAGTTTCTTTACTTAATGATTTCAATATGGAATCTAGCTCATATTCTTGTACGGATTGTCCGTTGATTTGTATTCTTTCAAGAGCATGAATAAGATGGGGTGAGGTATAAACCCCTACTGAGTAATTGTATTTCAGAATTAAGCTTAGATAATGTGCTAGACTTCCTTTACCATTTGTTCCAACAATTGAAAATCTTTTCTTGGGTCTGAAATTGAATTCGATTTTTTTAAGAAATTCTTCAAAAGGTTTTAAACTATAACCTTTTAATGAATAGAAATTTCTAGTTTTCTCCATGTTGGGTAGGGATTCTACAAACTCTATAAATTTTGTATCAGTAGGTAGCATAGTTTTACGAAATAGTTAATTATTTAATTTTGAATATAGTAAATTTCTAACTTTATCAATTAAATTAGAATTAGGTGAAGTCTTTGTAAATAATTCATGTTGTCGTATGGCTTGGTAGAGAAGCATTTCAATTCCATAAATTATATCTGCTCCTTTTTTCTTTGCTTCTTGTATAAGAACTGTTTCTTGGGGATTATAAACAATGTCAAATACTGTCATAGAAGACGAAATGAAATTTGAAGGAAGAAAAGACTTTTGCTCTTTTCCTAACATCCCCAGTGGAGTTGTGTGTATGATTAATTGAACTGTATTTTGAATGGAAGATAGATTTGAAATTTCAATAGCTTTTGCTATAGCATCTTCTTTTTGATTCAAATCGGAAGCGAGTCGCTTAGAAGTATCGGTGTTTCTGGAAACTATCCATAATTGATTTTTCTTTTTAGTTGGATCTAACGAAGAATCATTTTTATCTGAAGAATTAGAACTTTCATCTGAATCTATATTCAATTTTGTTTTAGTCTTATTCCATTCTTCTAATATAGCAAAGCTAATTCCTCTCGCAGAACCACCGCTTCCGCAAATAAGAATATTATTTTCATTATCTCTCTTTAGAAAGGAAGAGTGATCTTTTTCAATGGAAGCAACTGCCCCAATTCCATCGGTGTTGTAACTATGTATTTTTCCATTTTGGAAAACTAAGGTATTTGATGATTTCATTACTTCGCTGTAAGAATCGCGACTATCTGCAATCTCATAAGCCCATTCTTTATAAGGAATAGTTACAGAAAGTCCTTCCAATCCATAATCATGCAGTGTAAGTAGTTCTTGTTTGGTTGGATTTTTTTTATCAAAAACTAAATATACATAATCTAAATTTAGATCTTGGTAGAATTGATTATGTATTGTGGGAGAGAGTGTATGAGAGAGAGGATTACCTAAAATTCCAAGAATTTTCGTGCCATTTGAAAAGGAATGAGGTTTCATTGTTTAAAAGGATAGACTACAAAACGTTTTTGTATAGAATAGTAAAAAAAAAGAGAAACATGGCAAATTACTACATTTTTCCCCCTTTAGGTGCTCCGTCCTCACCTTGGACTTCTATCGTTGATATTATTTTCTTCCTCGGCGCTAATGCTTTGGTCGCATGGTACTACTATTACTATCTCAAGAAAGATTTACTTGGTAAATTTTGGGGAGCAATGCTAGTTTCTGCTATTGGTGCATTAATTGTCTTTGCATTGCTTCAGAATTTCATCCGGGAAGTAATTATGTGGCTCATGTCACCTAAGATTGGTTCGACTCAGCTATCGAATGTAAACTTGATCGCTATTTTTTTGGGAGGCTTTATCGCTCTCTACCTTATGAATCGGATCAACCACAACAAAGAGCGACGAGATTAGCTTCTCGTCTCTTCCTAATTCATAGAGTTTAAGATACTTTAGGAAATTATAATAGGCTCCTAGAATTGCTATAACAATTCCTACAGAACCATCTAAGAAACCCAATCGAATAAAATACATCCAGAAGAATTTATAATAGGATTTTAGTATTGCTTTCGTAATTCCAGATCTTTTGCCAGATTTAAATTTCTCAATTGCAAATAAGGTCGAATAACGATTGATAAATGCTAGGTGGTCTGAAATATTCTTATAGGAATAATGGAAGAGGGCAGATTTTAATTCTTTAGAGTTCCCTTTAATTTCCACAGTTTCATGAACTAGAATCCCAGCAAAATTCCCTTTTCGTTTATGAAACAGTCGAACTTGGTAATTGGGATACCAACCACTGTGGCGGATCCATTTCTTAAGGTAGTAAGTTAGTCTTGGAATTGCAAAAGCTGAATATCTTTCAAAATCCTCTACCTTCATGGAAAGCAACTCTTCCTTCAAAGCAGGGCTTACAACCTCATCTGCATCTAAGGCAAGTATCCAATCATTTTTTGCAAGTGAGATTGCATGGTTCTTTTGGTTGATGTAATTATCAAATTTTCTATAAGAAACTTTTGCTTTATATTTTTTAGCAATCGATAGAGTGTCGTCGGTTGAGCCTGAATCTACGACGATAATTTCGTCGGCGAATTCTAATTGAGATAAACAGTTTTCTAAATTGTCTTCTTCGTTAAATGTGATAATACAAACTGAAAGAGGGATGTGCATTGAATTAATTGGTTCTTTTACTTTTGAAATCTAAACTCAATGGTATCTCCAATCGAGCCGTTGTGGTTTCATCTCCAATAATTATTCGAAAGTAGTTAGGATCTATTCCTTCCCCTTTAAGCATAATGAGAATCAAAGCAAGTCCAAGACCAGCTCCCTCCGCATTGTCTGCATTGTCCATATAAAATTGCGCGATGTCATCATAACCCATGCCTTTTTCCAATTTCTCTCGGATAGACTTTTCTTCTTGCTTGGCAATAGGTGTATTGTTTACAACTTCAACTGTGATTCCATCAACATTGTAATTGAAATTGATTAGGCAGTAGTAACCTTTCTTTTTGGCTTTATTGCCAAATTCATCCGACATTGCCTCACTGAAGGACGCTTTGTACTCAACTAGACCTTTGCTGTAGTGTTCTGGATTTGTGATGTCAAATCCTCTTTCTTCAAAAAAAATTCTTTTTTGGTTTGCCTTGCAGGCATTTATAGCGAGTTCTTTTATTATGGTATATAGAGTTGGCACTAGGGTCGCATGTGTTAACCTGTCCAAAATGAGCTCAATAGCTTTTTGTATATTTTCCTCTACGCTCTTGGAGACCTTATGGGTCTTTAAAGATAGAATTTTGCCATTTTCTATCGTTAATTTGATATGGTCTGAGATTTCTTTGGTTTCCACTTTACCCATAATTCGCTTCAATTCCTTCAACTGTTCAAATAAATCTTGGAAAAAAAACCTTTTTTTCATCCTGCTCTATTTTTTTTCTATTACAAATCTTTTCGCAAAACCAGTTTTATTCTCCCATGTCTATATCTGGGACAATCAGAAGATGGAATTTTCAGAAAAGAAAGATATTTGGGTAGATAGGGGAAAAATTTACAAAATCCAAACTTCCTCAAATTCCAATTCATCACATCCATCTATTTATGCCTTACCAGGTTTTTGTGATGCGAATGTTACCTTAGGTGTGAATGCCTGGGGTGGTCAGGCAGGAGTGGATGGATTAAAGGTAGCACTGCAAACTTTTTTGGTTTATGGTTTTTCAGACATTGAATCCGTGGGCGATGGAGCTTGGATCCAAAAAGTCAGCTCCTTTATCGAGAAAAGGCAATGGAAGGGACCAATCATTCATAACAGTTCAGCACCTGTTGTCACTGAACAAGACCAAGAGATTCCTTCTGCTCTTTACAAAACCATTTCATCGGATAAAGAATTAGAATCCTATCTTCGGGAACACATGGGAAGAAAACTCCATATTTTCCATAGAAATGAAGAAGGCTATGTTCCAGATCTCCGAACACTCTACCAATTAAGAGCAGAGCAATCAAAATCTTATGATTGGGTCTTGCATACTTTTGCAGATCCATTTTCATCCGAAGAAGCTCTTGCTACAGAATGGCAGACAATTTTTCATCCCATACATTCTGAGGCTTCTAACTTCCAATTGAAAAAGGTTCGTTGGGCACCACAGATGTCAGTGTATTATTACCAAACTAAAAGATCTGAAAAACTTTGGATGGAAGAAAGAAATCGTTTTATGAAGCGAAGTCCTTTCTTCCAAATTTCCTACGAAGAAATTTCTAAAAGTTTTCCTGAATCATTTTCTTTTAACGAAGAGCAGTCTACAGAGGTAGCTAAGGATTTTCAGGAATACATAAATGAATTCCGATCCAGACCTGTTTTGTATGATAATTTACTTTTCGCATCGGGAACTGGTTTCCCCTTGGTTTATCCAGGAATGGGCGCTTGGAGAGAGGTACAAATTTGGGAAGAAATACTAAATAATTCAAGAGCTGATTCCAAGAGTCCAATAGATAGATCGAATGAAAAAGAATCTTCAGCCTTCGCTTTTTGGAAGTCTTTATTTGGTAAAGAGGAAGCCTTGGAGATTGCTCCTATTCGCAAGGAAATAGGGAAGATCCCTGAGTTTCGCAAAATTATTTTAAGAGCATTAACAACGAATAGTTGTGAATTTCTAAAAGCAGGTCATAGGGGTCGTATAGAAGTTGGTTTGGATGCAAACTTCAATCTATACAAAAAAAATCCTCTCGCAATGGAAGATAGGTTATTATTCCCAGATTCAGTTTACCAAAGAGGGAATTTAGTTTCAGGTAAACCAATTAAATAAAAAGGAGATTTTATGGAAGATTTTGCAAGTTTATTAGAAGAAAGTTATAAAAAAAGAAAAAGTATTGAACCAGGTTCAATGCACCAAGCGAGCGTCACACGAAAGGCGAAAGATTTCGTTTTTATCCAGACAATACCAGAGAAAATAAAAGGCATAGTATCTGCTGAAGAATTTATGGAAGTAGAGGAAGAATTAAAACCTGGTCAAAGCCTTAAGGTATACTTTCTTGAAGAGCAATCAGGAGACTATCTATTTACAACCGTGCTTCATGCTGATGATATCACTGCAGAAAGATTGAATCTATCATTAGACAATGACTTACCAATCATGGGCCAAATTATGAATTCTATAAATGGCGGTTACGAAGTCAAGTTAGGTGACTTTACAGGTTTTTGTCCGTTTTCTCAATTTGAAACTTCCCTTAAGTCAGAAGATTTACAGGGTAGAAAGTTGAAATTTGTAGTAACAGATTTGGATAAGAAAAGAATTATTCTTTCCCAACGTAAAATTGCAGACCGTGAAAGAGAAGCAGTAGTTGATGTACTAAAATCGCAGTGGAAGGTTGGATCTTTTGTTACCGCCTCTATAGTATCTATTCAAAAACCAGGATTACAAGTTCAGATTGAAGGTCTTTCTGCCTTCGTTCCATCCAGCGAGGCTTCCTTCTCTAAGGGACCGAATCTTGAGAAAGAATTTAAGTTAGGCCAAGCCATCAAAGCAAAAATTATAGAATTGGATTGGTCTACCAATCGTATCATACTTTCAGCTAAGGATTTCTTAAAAGATCCATGGTCGGCTCGTATGCCCTTTCGAGAAGGTCAAATTGTAGAAGGCTCCATTGACTCAATAAAGACATTTGGCCTCTTTGTAAAGTTGACTGATGAATTCCATGGTCTTGTTCCCAATCGGGAAAATGGATTAGCTAATAAGGCAAACCCTGCCAACGAATACAAGCATGGTCAAAAAGTAAGAGTTCTTATTCTTGAAATCAATCCTGAAAAGCGACAAATTGCTCTTTCTATATCACGTGCTAAAGAAACAGAAGAAAGATTGGAATTCCAAGAATACCTAACGCCAGAGCAAGAATCCCATTCTACATCCTCCTTTGGATTGCTACTTAAGAAGTCTTTAGAAAAGAAAAAATAAGTATTGGAAATTGTCCTATTTCGACCCGAAATCCCTCCTAATACTGGAAATATTGGGAGGCTCTGTGTAAATGCGGGTGCAAGTCTAGGGATTATAGGAGAGCCCTCTTTTGATCTTTCTGAAAAATCAGCCCGAAGAGCGGGTTTGGATTATTGGCAGCATTTGGATTTAAAAAGGTATAAGGATTGGGATGAATTTCTATTACAAAAGAAAGATAGAAGAATCTTTTTAATCTCTAAGTACGGCAAATCTGTTTATGCGAGTGTTAGGTTTGAAGAAGATGATATCTTAGTATTCGGAAGGGAAACATCAGGTCTACCTGAAGAAATCATGTCATCTGAAAAGGTTGAGGCATGTTTGAATATTCCAATGCCAAATGAATCTAGGTCTATCAATCTTTCCAATGCAGTAGCAATCGTTTTATTTGAATCTCTGCGTCAGATTTATTCTTGGTCAGAAAATCCCTTGCCATGATTCTTTGATTTCCTAGAATTGCATGGAATGGCTTTTTCTGTATCATCTCGCGAATTAGAAACTGAAATTACCAACCTTCTTCAAACTGGAGTTGCTGGAAATGTTTCGGATTTCGTATGTTGGATCAAAATGGAGATCCAAAAAAAATTCAAAGATGAAGCTATACTTTCAGAAAAAGATGTCGCGAACTTTTTAGAAAAACAAAAAACAGAAGGAAATTTGATCTCGGGACAATTTGACGCCAGAGAATATTTCCTTTCTCCCGATTCTGAATTTCATAAAAAAAACCAAACATCTGATAGGTACTTTATTCTAGGTAGACTGGACTTTTCACCCTTGCAATATGTTAAAACAAGATTAGAATACTTCCTAAGACGCAACCAAGTCTCTGAAGAAGAAATCATTGATATCTCCATTGCAACTTTGGAAGCAGTGGAAAATGCTGCAAAGTATGGTGATGGAACTTCTGTAGAAGTAGAGTATTCAATCGATCGATCCAAGCTATTTACAATTTCACTCTTAAATAATATCAAAGACTTTGATTTAGAAGATGATATCAAGCGTGGCAAATTTTCTTCTACTGCAACACTTATGCGTGGTATGATGGTAATGCAGAAATTATTCACCTCCGTTGATTTAGAAATTCTAGATGATAGAAAGCAAGCTAGCTTCAAAGCAACCAAGCAATTAGCTAAATAAGTTAACAATTTAAATATGGATAGATTTCAAATTGTTTCATCCTACAAACCTGCTGGCGATCAGGTGAACGCAATCCAAGAAATCATAACTTCTTTTGAAAAGAAAGAAGACAAGGTTACCTTAATTGGTGTTACTGGTTCAGGTAAAACTTTTACAATGGCTCATGTCATTAAAGGTCTAAATCGTCCTACACTCATTTTATCACATAATAAAACTTTGGCAGCTCAGTTGTTTCGTGAGTTTAAAGAATTTTTCCCAAACAATGCTGTTGAATATTTCGTTTCTTACTATGATTATTACCAGCCAGAGGCCTATGTTCCTTCCTCGGATACTTTCATTGAAAAGGATATGTCCATCAATGAAGAAATAGATAAGCTGCGCTTAAGAGCTACATCCTCCTTGCTTGAGAGGCAGGATGTAATTATTGTTAGTTCTGTATCCTGTATCTATGGTTTAGGTAGTCCAGAGGAATACATGAACTCGACTATTCTTCTGAAGAAATCAGATAGCCTGGATAGGGATGAATTTCTTAGAAAGCTGCTTCATATCCAATATGAGAGGAATGATATAGATTTTTCCCGCGGAAAATTTCGAGTTCGTGGTGACATTGTAGAGGTACTTCCTTCCTATTCAGAGCAGGGGATACGTATAGAATTTTTCGGTGATGAGATTGAAGCTATTTCTAAAATCGATCCACTCACAGGCAAGGTATTTGAAAAGCTAGAAAGAACTATTATCTATCCTGCTAAGCATTTTATAACCTCAGGCCCTAAGCTCAAAGATGCTGTTCAAGTGATTCGTGCAGAAATGGAAGAGGCGCGCGATCGATTTAAGAAAAATGAAAACTACTTAGCAGCCGAACGCATCGAATCAAGAACCAATTATGATATGGAAATGCTCACTGAAATGGGTTATTGCAACGGAATTGAAAATTATTCCAGGCATTTAACGGGACGTGGAGAAGGGGAAAGACCAGCTTGTTTGATTGATTATTTTCCAGAAGATTTTCTTATGATAATAGACGAATCACACGTCACCATACCACAGATAGGTGGAATGTTTGCAGGGGATAGAGCTAGAAAACAAACTCTAATTGATTTTGGATTTAGATTGCCTAGCGCCTTAGACAATAGGCCTTTGAATTTCCAAGAATTTGAATCCATGACACCAACAACGCTCTATGTTTCTGCTACTCCTGCGGATTATGAAATGAATAAGACCACAACACATGTGGAACAAATCATTCGTCCGACGGGTCTATTGGATCCTCAGGTAGAAGTAAGACCCACTGCGAATCAAATGGAAGACCTTCTTGTTGAAATCCAAGCAAGAATAGAGAAAAAGGAGCGAGTCTTAGTTACAACTTTAACTAAGAAAATGTCAGAGGATTTAACAGATTACTATAAAGATCTAGGGTTAAAAGTTTCTTATTTACACTCTGAAATTGATACTATTGAACGAGTCGAGATCATTCGAGATCTTCGTAAAGGGATTTATGATGTAATCATTGGAATCAATTTACTTCGAGAAGGCTTAGATATTCCCGAAGTAAGTCTGGTAGCAATTTTAGATGCGGACAAAGAAGGTTTTCTTCGTAATTATAAATCACTTGTACAGACAATAGGACGCGCTGCAAGAAATTCTAATGGAAGAGCGATTCTTTACGCGGACAAAATGACCGATTCTATGACAAAAGCCATAGGGGAAACCAATCGGCGTCGTAGCATCCAAGAAGAACATAATACGAAATTTGGAATCACACCGCAGACAATCTTAAAAGAAATTCATGATATGATTCCTCGTGAGATGAAAGAACAGGATGTGGAACAGGAAGCCTTAGAAGAGCTTACTCGTGAATTCACTATGAAAAAATATAAGACCAAAGATAACTTAAAAGAAGCACTTAAGAATGCAATGTTTGTGGCTGCAAAAAATTTAGAATTTGAAAAGGCCGCCATGTATAGAGATAAGATGAATAGCATTTAATATTATTTATATGAAAATTATTTATGAACGATAGCTCTTCTTTATTTTCTGAAAAAAATAAAAACCAAAACCAGGTAATTAAACTTCAAATAGGTTTTCTGGAATTATGGGGAATCCGATTCGTATTAAATTATTTAAAAAATAATCCAGCTAGTGTTAAGTTTAATGATCCCGATAGTATAGATCTAAGAAATATCTACCAACCAATAAAGAAATATATTTTTGCAGTTGTGAGTTTGTCATTTCTTATTGGATTTTTTACCACCTTAGCTATAGTATATATTGAACTACTTCTTCCTCAGTCTCCTGTAGTATTTTCAAAAGATTTTTACTTTAAATGGGGAATCAATCTATCTTCCCTTTTATTTTTTACTGGATTAGAATTTTATTTACTATATTTAGTTGGTTTTTATTATTTAGCGAAAATTACAAACTATATGGAGTTACTCATTCATGATGACCCAATATTGGTTACTAACAATAAGAATATTCTCGCAAGATTGATTCTAGAAATTCCCGATCACCGAATGAATGTTTTGAATATAGATCCTTTTCGTTTCGTAAATAAACATAGTCTTATCATCCAAACAGTTATTTATAAATTAAAAGTTTTTCTTTCTAATTTTCTAGCAAAGTTAATCATTCGTAAAATTTTAACTCGTTCCTCACTTAGATTGTATGCTGATTTCATAATCGCACCCATAACTGCGATTTGGGATGGGATCGTTGCTTATATAATTTTCCAAGAAGTGAAACAAAGACTTTTTGCCAGGAAATTAGCAGAAGAACTATTTGCTAATATTGCTAAGGCATCTACTTCCATGGACAACTCCTCTAAAGATTTAGCAGTAAGGGCTATCGCAAATACAATTGTACTCAACCAGAAATTTCATCCTAATTTAGAATTTTTACTTTTAAAAGTAAATGATCTCTTCCAAGATAGTGTTCGAAAGGATATAATCCTAGATGATTGGGAATATTTTATTTCATCACTTGCTGTTCAAGACAAAGAGACTACGAAGTTTATTTCAATGCTTTTTAATTTCTGCTGCGCCTTAGATGGAAAATTCTCTAAACTTGAAAGTAGAGTGATCCAGGAATCAGAAGTTTTATCAAATGAAAATAATCTTTTGCAAATTGCCGAAATAAAAATGCATATCCTAAAAGGAAATTACATAGAGGCTAGAAAATTTGTAAATATCTCAGGAATTCAATTTAAGAATTCTGATTCAGAATGGAACTAAGCTTTGCTTTTGATTGGTAGGTAAATGCTCTTGGAATTTTAGTTGTATAAACCATGCCTTGGATTTTTGTTCCAAAAGCTCCCAAACTTTCCATTTTTTCTAAAATTTCTTTTAAACTAGACTCAGGAACTAACATATTACATCCCTCTCTAGCTGGAGAAATTTTAACTTTTGAATCGGATTCAACATCTTCGGTTTCTTCGGTTTCATCGGTTTTTGTAAGTAGTTTTAAATTCTTCATTGTTGATCCACTAACACCCAATTTACGTAATGCTGCAACAATTTCTAAGGCGAAGCCTTCGTTGCAATAGAAATGTAAATCTATTCCATTGAAGAATTTTCTTGTAGAAAATCCTGTTCGGATAGTGCTGCTTCTTTTTCTCCATTCAACTCCACCATTCAATTTATCAAGTGCTGCAATGATCTGATCTATGTTGGCAGCATGACGCACCCCATCCATACTAGTTCTTGTATTGATAAATCCATTCTTAACAGGATATTCATAGATAAAGCCCCTACCTGGACTTTCCAATCTACCAGCCTCAATAATAAAATTCATCACATGTTCAGCATCGCTTGAGTTCACAACAATTTTGAGAATATCCTTTTCTCTTGGTAAGGTAATTTTTAAAAGACCTAGTTTATCTCGCAGTCCAGTTCCTGTTCCATATGTTACAGTCGGTACGCCAATTCCATTTTCCAAAATGATCTTAGAAATTGGCTCTCCCAATCCTCTTTGTAAGATACAAAATATTCCAGTAAGTCCCTTAAAAAATGGATCTTTATTTATTTCGGATTTCATAGTATCAGTTATAAAATAGAGTGAGTTCTCGTGGTATACTGTGATGCTCTCACTATATACTGAACCATGCCCAGGAATTTGAAGATCCGCATTCTTTCGAATAACTTGCATTACGGTTTCTTCTAGATCTGTAAATGTTATAATTGAAAAAATCGACATAGGATTGTCTATAATTGGATCTGAATTAATGATAGAACCAAAAAATCCTTTTTTAATTCCAAGCACTGGATATCTTCCTGGTTCAAAATGAAGATTGTAAACTCCAGCATCATGAAGGGCATGCCATACTTTATAATGAAATTCTTTATGGAATATAGCTGTGATTTTAACTGCTTTGTATTGAGGAATCATTAAGAATTTCCTCTCTTACTCTGAGCATCTTCTATTTTATCAGAGGCTTCCATGGATTTACGTCTGCTGCGTTCCACCCAAAGACCTATGGAAAGGACTGAAAGAATAGGGCAAACTGATGCCATAGCAAGAATACCAAAACCTTCAACAACTCCGATTTGACCTCCCACACCCAAGCCTAAAGCCAATACTAAAGGAACAGTAATTGGTCCAGTAGTTACTCCAGCACTATCCCATCCAATGTTTACAAATTCTTCTGAGCTTAGTACAGTAAGTACAAGCAAGAGTAAATAAGGTGGAATTAATAAAAAGGCAATCGGGATTTCAAATAAAATTTTACAGACTCCAAGGAGGATACCCGAACCGACTCCAATGGATACAGATTGTATCAGATTCCGTTTCTTAAAAGTTCCCACTGTTAATTCTTCTACAGTTACACCTAAGGCATTGAGCGCTGGTTCGGCGAGAGTGGCGCCATAGCCCATAACAAAGGCAAAGATTAATACCACGAATATTCCTAAGGCACCATCTTCTTTTCCATAAATAGGTCCGTGGATGGGAACATATTCATAGATTCCAGAAGCTCGATCTAAATTACTTTCATTGAAAGGAACGGAAGTGTATGATTTCTTTTCTTTTAGGTAGAAGAACTCATCCTTTTCTCCATTCGGCATGATAGATGTTTGAACTATAGATGGATCAAAATTTTTCAAATGAATTGTTGACTCAGGAATTTCAATTGCTCTAAATGCAGAAGGCAATTTGCTTCCTACTTGGTTGCCTAATTTTCCTAATCCCAATCCAATTCCTAAATTAAAAATTCCCATGCCTACCAAGGCTAGGAATATTCCTAAAATAATTTCATCTAGACTTCGAATCTTTTCCCGAATGATAACTGTTAAAAATATAAATAAAAATAAAGTGAGTGGTATGATTGCTTGCAAGGCACCTAAAAAGCTAGATGTAAATAAGGTCTCTAGACTTAGTTCTTCTTCAGGTGGAGTAATAGGCATATTACCATTTGAAAGAGGACTGGATATATTCTTTGCAATATAATCTTTATAACCATCTTCGGAACCAAATATGTAAAAAACTTTTTGCGAGTCTTGAGATAGTTCAATAAATTCTTTCTCAGTCATAGGATTTGGAACAGAGGATTGGAAATATAAACCCAGAATAAGAACTGCTAAGATAGGAAACAGGGAGGCAAGGGTAACAACTCCAAATCCAGATATTCCTCCATTGCTTTCACCAGATACTCTAGAAATTCCGATTCCCAATGCAATTACTAGAGGAACTGTAACAGGACCGGTAGTAACAGCTCCGCAATCCCAGGCAAGACCTGTTAAACTTTGTAAGTTTGCATCGAAATAACTCCAAATAGTTAGTGGAAGTAAGATGGAAAGTAATGTAAGTAGAAAAGGTTTCAACGACCAATCATAGAGAAAGCGAAGCATTCCAAAAACTACCGCTATACCAACACCTGCTCCCACTGAATAAACTAAATATTCAGAGAACCGATTTAAAAGAAGGTAGAGTAAGGGTGCTTCCCAGGGCTTCACAGAAGAACCAGCAGATTTTAGAACACCTATCGCAGGTTCTGCGAGCGTTGTTCCGCCACCAAGTAGAAATGAGAATATTAAAATAGTAGCAAGGTTAGATTTCTGGGGAAGACGAATTCCCAAGGTCTCACCTAAAGGCATTAATCCCAGAAATAGACCTTCTAGAAAAAATGCCAATCCAAAGATGACTAAAGAAATTCCGAATGCAATCGTGGAGGCTTCTAAGATAGGCACATGAAGAGCCAAAACCTGGAAAAGAATTAGATATGATACGATTACAAATACAGACTTGATTTGTTCTGTGAGCTTTTGGCGAATATAAGGAAGGATTAGGCCAAGACCCTCTGTAAATCCTATCTTGATATTTTCTTCTTTATGATTCGTTGCCATTCAAAGATATGAAAAGAATTATTTCATAGATTGGCAAGAAAATTTCTTAGGCAATCATTCTTGCATCTACTACAATTACTATGGTAATTAAGAACATATGCAATATACTAAAATAGAAAAAATTCTTAGCTAGTTTAGTCGATTGGCTTCGTATCAATTGTATGGATAGATAAACCATAGCAATAGTTAAGATAGTTGTTGAAATTAAGAAAAATACTCCCATACCACTGTGACTGAAATAAAACGCAAAACAAGAAATTGAATATAAAATTGTATATACAAAGATGGAATAAGTAGTTTTGCGAATTCCTTTTACAACAGGAAGCATAGGAATATCAGCTTTTTCATAATCATCTTTTAGAAAAATTGCCAGAGCCCAAAAATGTGCCGGAGTCCATAGAAAAATCATGGTAAACAAAACCCAAGCGGGAAGAGGCAAGGAATTTGTTGTAGCTGCATATCCAATGAGTGGACCAATGCATCCGCTTATCCCACCAATCACAATGTTTTGTTCTGTTCTTGGCTTCAATACAATCGTATACAACCATACATAAGAAACCAGGGCAGCAAATGCACATATAGCAGTAAGCAGATTGATGTAATAATATAAAATAAAAAATGCAATAGCCGTTACAACAAAAGCAAGGATGAGAGCATTCATAGGTTTGATTCTTCCACCTGGGATGGCTCTTTGTTTTGTTCGATACATCAATGCATCACTTTCTCTTTCGATGTATTGATTGAAGATAAATGAAGCTGAAGACATTAGGTAGGTTCCGATTAAAGTAATAGAAATGAGTTGCCATGATGGAGGTGTTCCTTCTACTCCCAGATAAAGACCTGGCATTACTGTGGCTAGAACGAGTATAGTTACTCTTGGTTTTGTTAGACTATTCCAAACACTAATTGCTTCAAGCATGGGATTCTCCTTTTTCCTCTCTAAGCCAGCCCTGCATTAGGATTACCCAATACAAAATAGCCAAAAGCAAAACACCTGTAATTGTATGCAATGCTGTTAATAATTTGGGAATTCTATACAAAACATTGAAAGCTCCAATAGCAATTTGAATTACAATTAAATTCGCCGAAATTTTAAGAGCGAAAAGGCTGGAACGAGTATAGGAAAAACGAATTCCTAAAAACAAAGATATAAAAACGGAAACTGCAACAAGATAACCTGTCCATCTATGCTCCATTTGGTAACGAATAGTCCCTATCATTTCAGGAAACCATTCCCCATAGCAGGTTGGAAAATCAGGGCAGGCAAGACCAGCATAATGAGAGCTTACACGACCACCCATAAATAATTGGTAGGCTGTTATGACAAAAGTAAATATTAAAAATGCATTACGCTTAGTAGTTAACTTAGATAAAGAAAATTTTCCATAGTCATTGTATCGATTCATCCAATGAGATATTGTGAATATACTCAATGAGAGTATAAGTAAAATAACGGCATTGAGTAAGTGAAGATTTACTGTTGTTGGATCTAAAAGTTTAAGAACTGTTAGTGCTCCTAAAGTTACTTGAGTTCCTAAAAAGAAAAGAGAAAGAAGCAATAAAGTTCTAAATCTTTTTAAAGATGGGTTTATGAATCCAATTATGGCTCCGATTAAAATAAAGATTCCAATGGATCCAGAATAGTAGCGATGTCCAACTTCCATAGCGATTTGAAATGTATATTCTGGAACAAATTTACCATAACAAAGAGGCCAATCTGGACAGGCCAAGCCTGAATCTGTGGCTCGAACGAGTGGGCCAAAGAATAGATTGATATAAATGAGAACTGTTATCAATAAAAATAGTTTAGTAAAAATTTTCATACTGCAAATGCCTGAGCTACCGTCCATGATTTGCAGCGAGTATGGTTGATAAATGAATTTTAGATAGGAAATAAAAAAAATGTTTGTTTCCGAATGTTTGTCCATTTTCCATGGAATAAAGAAGCTTTCTAGGAGATTTCATGAGTTCCAAAGACTTATACAATAGACCCGGTTACATTACATTTATGGTAGTGCTAGCATTCAATATTCTATTTTTTGCATATGTTATTTTTGTACATCCAGGTGTTGTTGATAATCCTGGTGCGAACTACGGAGTGGAATCTAAGAAATAATATTTTGGTTATTGATTTTTTCATGAACATTTGCATAAGAAAACATAATTGTATTTTAATAATCAGCTTTCTCTTGTTTATGATTCCTCCTTCTCTTTTTTCCTACGATCCCAATGAAACTATACTTAGAGAGAATAAGCTTCCTAAAGAGTTGGAAGGTATCGGTGCCACTGACTCATTAGGAAAGCAACTGGATCTAGATTTGACCTTCCAGGATTCTACAGGAGAAATGATCCAGTTAAGAGATATTTTAGCTTCTGGTTTGCCAATAATACTTAGTCCAGTCTATTACAAATGTCCTAGTCTTTGTAATTATCATATGAATGGGGTAATGACAGTTCTTAAGGATTTAGATTGGAATTTAGGCAAGAAATACAATTATGTTGCCGTCTCAATTGATCCTAAAGAGAATCCCATTATCTCATCAGAAAAGAAAATCGCTTATTTGAAAGATTATAATAGAGAAATTGATCCTAATTCCTTTCGCCTTCTTACAGGAAAACAAGACCAAATTTCTTATTTAACAGATGATTTAGGTTTTTCCTACAAATGGGATTCTGAATCCAAGCAATATATACATGCTTCTATGATCTACATTTTAACTCCTCAAGGAAAAGTCTCTCGTGTGATACAAGGAATTTCCTTTGATAGCAGAGACCTTAAATTAGCACTTTTAGAAGCTGGTGAAGGTAAGATTGGTGATTTTATCGATAGATTTGCATTATTTTGCTTTCAATTTGATCCCACTAAGAACAAATATACCTTGGTCGCAATCAATATCATGAGAATTGGAGCATTTTTCACTTTGAGTTTGCTCGCTGCATTTTTACTGTTTTTTTGGATACGATACAATAAATTCAATAGTCAAGGAGTAGCCTGATGGTGGCATTCTGTCTCACACTAGCTAATTCATTTATGCCAGTGGCTGGAACCGACATCGCAGCGGAAGTTGATACTTTCTATGCATTTCTTCTCTGGGCCAGTTTGGTTTCGTTCATCATCCTCATCGGAGGAATGGTGTGGTTTCTAGTCATTTACAAGAGGACGGAAGAAAACCAGAAGTCAGCTTATATTACTCATAATAATTTAGCAGAGTTTCTTTGGAGTTTTATCCCACTTGTTATTTTACTTGTGATCTTTTATTGGGGTTGGGTTCTTTTTGCAAAACTACGAACTCCACCTGAAGTTGTATCGGAAGAAATTCACATCACTGCTATGCAGTGGGCCTGGGAATACAAATACAAAAACGGTAAGACAATCAATTCGCTTTCTAAAGAACCTCTAAATGTACCTGTAGGAAAGCCAGTTAAAATCATTTTAACATCCAAAGATGTTCTTCATAGTTTCTATATTCCTGCTTTCCGAATCAAACAAGATGCTGTTCCAGGTAGATTTACAGAAGTTTGGTTTGAAGCAAAAGAAAAAGGAAATTACGTCGTATTCTGTACAGAATACTGTGGAACAAGCCATTCCAATATGATGATCCGAGTCAATGTTATGGATCCTGAAGAATATGTAGCTTGGTATCACGGTGAGGAAAAAGTAGGGGAAGAGTCTCTTGCTGACAAAGGAAAGAAACTTTACCTGAATAAGGCATGTGCATCTTGCCATTCACTTGACGGTTCCCGAATCGTTGGACCTACATTCCAAGGTCTTTATGGCAAAAATAGAGAGTTCGAAACAGGAGCTGCGGTTGCGGCTGATGAGAACTATCTGAAAGAATCTATTCTACAATCTACTGCGAAAATCGTAAAAGGTTATCCAGCAGCTATGCCAATATACCAAGGTCAATTAGACGATGATGAAATTGAAGCCTTGATAGAATTTATCAAATCAAATAAATAGGAGAAAGCCATGAGTCATGTAGCTTCCACAACATCTACGACGAATTACCTGAACCATCACAAAGGTATCATGTCATGGGTTTATACGCTAGATCACAAAAGAATTGGAATCATGTATTTTGTTACAGTGATGACTATGTTCTTGATTGGTGGTATTTTTGCCCTAGGAATTCGTCTTCATTTAGCTAAATTTGGGGCAGAGGCATTCATTACTGCAGATACATACAATAAGTTTATGACCTACCATGGTGCTATCATGGTCTTCATGGTTATTGTTCCAGGTATTCCTGCATTTTTAGGGAACTTCTTTCTTCCGATTCAAATTGGTGCCAAAGACGTAGCCTTCCCAAGATTGAACCTTGCTTCCTATTATCTTTTTTTGATAGGTATGGCTATTTCTTTAACCTCTTTGTTCTACAACAAAGTAGATACTGGTTGGACATTTTACACGCCTTACTCTACCTTAAGCACTTCAAATGGAGTGATCTTTTTGGTTTTAGGTGTGTTTGTAATGGGATTTTCTTCTATTTTAACTGGTTTAAACTTTTTTGTAACCACTCATAAAATGAGAGCTCCTGGGATGGGAATGGATAAAATTCCTTTGTTTGTATGGGCACTGTATTCTACAGCAATCATTCAAATATTGGCAACACCAGTACTTGCAATTACACTTTTCTTGTTGATTGCAGAGAAGACTTTAGGTGTTGGTATTTTTGATCCTGCTCTAGGTGGTGATCCAGTATTATTTCAACATTTTTTCTGGTTCTACTCTCACCCAGCTGTATACATTATGATTCTTCCAGCGATGGGAATTATCAGTGAATTGATTACAACTTTTTCTAAGAAGACAATCTTCGGATACCGTGCGATTGCTTATTCTTCCGTTGCGATTGCTGCAGTAAGCTTTTTAGTTTGGGGACATCATATGTTTGTTTCTGGACAATCTACTCTTGCTGGTGTGATTTTTTCATTTATCACTATGCTTGTTGGTGTTCCAACTGCGATTAAGCTTTTCAACTGGATAGCTACTATGCACAAGGGAACTGTAAGTTTTGAATCACCTATGTTGTTTGCATTAGGATTCATGTTTCTTTTTACCATTGGTGGCTTGACTGGAGTATTCCTAGCTGCCTCAGGATTAGATATCCACTTTCACGATACCTACTTCGTAGTTGCTCACTTCCATTATGTAATGGTTGGGGGAACCTTGATGGCTCTAATGGGTGGAATCTTCTACTGGTTTCCTAAGATGTTCGGTAAGAACATTTCTGATACCTTAGGTAGATATTCTTGGGTATTCATCTTCACTGGTTTCAATGTAACTTTTTTCCCACAATTCATCTTGGGACAATTTGGAATGCCAAGAAGATATTTTGATTACTTGCCAGAATATACTTCGCTAAACCAAATTTCTACAGTAGGTTCTTGGTTGATTGGGATTGGATTTTTAATTGGGCTATATGCTGTAATTAAAGGTCTAGTTTCTGGAACACAAGCTGCAGATAATCCTTGGGGTGGCAAAACTCTAGAATGGCAGACTTCTTCTCCACCTCCTCATGAAAATTTTGATAAAACTCCAGTTATAACAGCAGGACCCTATGACTACCGCTAGTAAATCGGAAAAAAAATTCCACCATGCTCACCACTTCGACAGTGCTGAGCATCAGTATTCCTCGTCCAAACAAGGAATTTGGTTGTTTCTTTGCACTGAAATCCTCATGTTTGGTGGCTTATTTGTTGGATATTTAATCTACCATTCTCTCTACCCAGAAGTGTTCCACCAAGGTTCTCATATGTTAAATAAGACTTTGGGTGCATTCAACACTGTTGTTTTACTTTTCAGCTCCCTGACTATGGCCTTGGCAATCAGCTATGTCCAAACTGGCAAAAGAAAAGCAGCTACTTGGGCTATGCTAGTGACTATACTATGTGCTTGTACCTTCATGGTAGTTAAGTATTTTGAATATGCACACAAATTCCATGATGGACTTCTTCCTGGTCGTTACTTTACGAATCTAGAACTTGCTGAAGTTAAAAATGCAGCTATGTTCTTTAGTTTCTATTTCGTAATGACTGGGCTCCACGGGGTTCACGTTGTTGTGGGAGCTGCATTAATCTTCTGGGTTATGATCAAGAACATACGGGGAAATGTAGGTCCTGAATACTTCACTCCTGTAGAAGGTGTTGGATTATTTTGGCACGTTGTGGATTTGGTATGGATTTACCTCTTCCCACTATTGTATTTGGTAGGATAAAGGATTTAGTATGGAAATAATTATCAATTACGGATTGTATTTTATCGCAATATTCTGCGTGTTAACACCAGTATTGGCGTTTGGAATTTTCGCTCCTGGAATTGCATCTACTACCGTTTTTGCATTTATTGCAAACTGGGCAGGACAATTTTTGGATCTTTCAAAAGAAGGGAAGATTAAAGAAATTCCTTTTTCCAATATTTTCAAACAAGATGTTCACGCTGATGATGATAGTCCTATGTGGATCGACAATGCGAAACCTGATTCACATGAACATCATGTAATTTCTACTAAAACTTATATTATTGTTTTCCTATCACTGATAGTAGGAACAATTATTACTGTTTTTGTAGCAAATTTTGATTTTGGATCTATGAATATGGTAATTGCAATGTTGGTTGCAACCGCGAAAGCTTCTCTTGTTCTTTTGTATTTTATGCACTTAAAGTATGATAATATGATGAACAGAGTGATTTTCCTTTCGGGCTTTTTCTTTCTATTGTTAATCTTTGCATTCACGATGGGAGATATCGTTTCTCGTATTCTTCCTACTGCTGGATATTAATTCTTTAGTAGTATTTCAATACAATTCTACAGCCTACTAATTAGGCTGTAGATTCAAATTTAAAGCTAAACTCTTTTCTTAATCACACAACTCACACTAATAAGACGCTATTTAAGTTTAGATTTAATCGATTAGCTAATGCTTTGCTCAAACTTCAGATAGTTGTTCCAACCAAAAAATTTCGCTTAATTGGCAGGTGGTCTCAAAATGACAGCTTGAAGTATAGTCAAATTAGTT
>Ga0210043_1000278_pt1 | contig 55054 bp, 63 predicted proteins | sample CryGeymet201501t_FD_183990 | JGI IMG/M metagenome (GOLD analysis project Ga0210043, IMG submission 183990) | Groundwater microbial communities from Crystal Geyser aquifers in Utah, USA - Crystal Geyser metaG 2015-01t (SPAdes) (version 2) | ecosystem: Environmental > Aquatic > Deep subsurface >... | reverse complement strand
AGTCTCTAGAGGTGTAGGCTTTAGTCTCTAGCCGCTCTGACTTTAGTCTCTGGCGGCGTCGACTTTAGTCTTTAGCCATGTAGTCTTTAGCCATTGTCGTCAAGCAGCTAGGCTACCGCAGAGGCCGACTTTAGCTATGGATACGAAAATGCACAGTATAAGCGCCTGGGACACGCATACACTGTGCATAGGTATAGGCACGAGGGCCGTTGAGACTAGCAACCTTTTCACTTTTCAGCTGAAATTCTCATACCGGCTCAGGAGGCACCTCAGAGTCTGTGAAAGCTTTCATCATTTTATCATACCCTGTTAAGAATATCGGCTTACTGTGAATTGAGCTAGCATAAGATTGAATAATGTCTTCAATCTTTAAGTAATGGGTACAAGAAGATGCAACTTGGCAGAGCTTCCGATACTGATAGCATCTCTTGTAAGTAGGTATTGGTACTTCAATCTGGTCAGTAGTAATCTTGTTCCAGGTATCACGAAGCTCTTCTGCCACCTCTAGCTGAAAAGACCTTCCGATAGGGAGCCTAAGTTGAGTGCAGGCTACACTATCTATAGTAATTTCTTCAGGGTTCATTACATCTCGCATAGAAAGTTCATCGATCTTCCCGATCAAAGGCTCTCCGGGTATGTGCCCAACACTAAAAGCATATATAGCGAGCTGAGTCGCCCACTTCCTTTCAATAACTTCAAAGTTCTCTGTATGCTTGTCATGAGGGTCAGGGTAATGCTTGCCACCTTTCCATCGTTGGAAATATCCTTGAGTTGGAGACTTAGCGGCTGAGGCGTAGCCTCGAACCTTCCAATCTAAGACCGTATTATCCTGCAGTAATGCGTCAATTTTGCATCTGAGCGGAACATTATAGCCCGGTAGAATTTGCGTCTCGTCCATCTCCACTTTAATCGGGCAGTGTTCTAGTATGTCTAGCCCTGGCCCTTGGATATAGACTAAAAGTAGATTCCTTCCAATGATATTAGCTTTTATTTGTAAATCTTCATCGGCTATACCATCTTTGATCATGACCATAGGATCAGTCATAAGTCTTTGTCCTGGAAACAAGTCCTGTTGATACTGGTTGATCCAACACTTAACATGGGCATCAAAGCCAATACCAGCTGCGGCGGCTTCACTAGTTGGTTCAGGGGGTACTTTAATGTCGGTCATTCTTTTAAGGTAGAAATAGTGTTGACACTGCTGCCAATGGCTCAGACTCGAAGGAGAGATATACTTTGGATAACGTGTTGGCGCGATCTCAGGAATAGGATCGCGCTCTCGAAATGCACTAAAGTCTACCATCAGCACACAACCTTTTCTCTAGGGTTCTTATCGCCCCAGTATTGAATTCCACAATCCCAAGTCATGCCAAGAAGCCTGACGATTGCTCTTTTTTCTTCTATAAACCTTTTGACAATGGGTGCGCAAGAATAGCCTTTCTTAAGCACCGCTGACAGCTCGTCATGGGTATTCATAAGTCTTACAATTGGCTCATGGATACCTACGGGCTGCATTTCAGTCCAGATTCGTAGCTGCAGCTCTTTAGTTAGGCCAGCACCAGTTGCTTGAATCTCGTGATTATTAGCCTGTCGTTTGACAGAGCTACTTAAGCTAAACATTGCACCAATTAGAGCCGACATGCAAGCGTTGCCTGCGTTCTGCTCTCCTTTAGTGTGTTTGCGCGTCACTGTGATCGGTATACTTGACCACTCGGCTGGCCAGTGCTGTAGTATTTCAAACATCGCTCTAATCGTGTCAAACTCGATTTTAAATGAACGCTTGAAGCCAAGAAGAGACTTGGCGTACATTTTTGGCTCGCGCCAACATAGCTTGTTCTTGTCATTAAAGTATACTGGTATATAATTCCGCTCAGACTCTAGCTGGTAGGCCATCATCATTGGGTATTTGCTTTGCCAAGATAGGAGCCCTTCTTTCATGAAGCCAGCAGATTTACCAGTTATCAGTGCAAGCTTTTCTTCGTGGGCTCCATAGAGAGATGCATAAAATACGCTTTTACCTTTTCCATACTTGTCTTCAACGGCGCCAGTTCCCTCACAGAAGTAACAAGTGACTTTAGTGTCTTTTATCCACTCGTTAGGAACAAACTCTAGGTCTGAAGCATCTTCTGCTTCAACTGATCCCGTTCCGTCACACTTGCCACACTTACCCTTCTCGGTGTCAAGGATGTCCTCATAGCTTTCCTGGTAGATAGAGGCAGCCATGTCGGCATGAGGCTTGACCCCACTTAAGAGAGCCTCTTCTAACACTGGGTCACGGTAGACAGCAACAGCTATACCGGTCTCAAAAGCATCGAAGTCACCTGATTCTCCAACTTCATCAGGATCAGCGAGAAGGAAGACTTTGCGGTGTCCTTTATGGAGCCCTTGCGCGTTAATGCCACCAGTTCCGGCCATACGAGAAGATAATGCGCCATGCACATTATAGTTGGGATGGAACCGACCAGCGGCTAAGAGCTTCGTGAAGACCCGCATAAGGGCCTCGGCCTTGCGGACACTGAGCATATATGCTGCGCGCTTACCCGCTTCTCCACTATCTTTGGCCATGACTTCTAGGGTCGCTTTGCCGGTAGACTTAAAGAGCGCTGCTTTCATCGGGTCCATGGCAGCAATAATATATTTCTTTACGGCCTTGGGGCTGTTCATGTTGATCGGGCAAGAGGCGACAAGCTCGGACGCTTCGTCATGGACCCGCTTAATCTCTTTCAAGTCAAGCGCAAAGCCTTTCCAACGTGCATTAGCGACGGCAACCGACAGCTCTCCATTCATATGCCCTGGAGCTGGCTTGCCCCAAGCCGCATGTATATCCTGCAACAGTTCAACGTCTCTGGAAGCATACTCAAGGTTAATTGGCCTTTGCCAGAACTCAATATAGTCCTCGACAAAGAAGCGCCAATTTCCACCATAAGGACGCCAAGCCGGAGGACTTACGTCTGGCAACACTGACCAGTCTTGGACGACTTTGTTGCGGCCAACAACAAACTCGCCCACAGCGTCTAACGACGCTGAAGGGTTGAACTTAATGCGAACGTCTACTAAGTCAGGGTGTGGCGGCGAAAGTTCAACAGGCTCCCAGCCTAGTGATTCTTTCTTCTTATACTTGGCAAAGAGAATAGAGTCATACTTGACCTTGTTATTCAGCTTCTCGATGAGCTTATAAGCGAGAAACCGTGGGACGCGACGCAAAACGAAAGGCTTGCGCTCCATGAGAAATTGGTAGTCGCCTTCTGTTGCATGGATCATAAGATCTAAAGCGGCTTTTGGGCGCAAGAAGTAGTCGCACGGATTTTTGGCTTCAATGTCGGCAATCTCGAAGACCTGTGGCACTTGCCCAACGTCTTTGACCTGCTTAAGTATATTATATAGCTTAACAAAGTGGAACCAGTCATGTTTCAGGTTCCACGCAACAACTTCGCTATCACAGAACATCTCGAGCTTGTCTAAGGTCTTGCGGACAGGCTCAAGAAAGACATGATGAAGTGCGACTGGTCCGTCGTCTTCTGCATATTGCAAAAGAACGAGCGGGCCGTTAAATCCGATACCTTCGGAGTCTACGTGCAATACCATACTATTGTATTTCTTTCAGTATCTCTTTGCCTAAGGAGGCAAGCCAGTTTTTGGCTTGAGTCACGGCCTTGTTCTTTGCACAAGGCTCGTTATAGTATGTTAAGTCTGCAAAAATGTCACTTTGCTCTCGCTCACTTATGTGTTCGCCGGGCGGCGCCGCGTTGGTTCTGACTACACGGACAACAAAGCACTTGATACCTGAGCTGCGCAGTGCTTTAACCTCATTGAGGAAGCGAGCATCATCAACGACGAAAACTCGGTGTCGAGCATCAGCTTCAATGTCAGCAATGCCAAGATTGACCCATAGATTCTTATCAACTATATCGCGCCCCCATTCGGTACCTAGGGTCTGCAAAAGCTGCCGATAGGTCTTTCCAGAGACAGGCTCGACTTGACGCTTAAAGTGTTCTTGGTCAAGAGAGATTCGGGGAATCCCAAACAATGCCGCAAGTGCTCGCTTTATCGGCTCAGCAAAAGCTAGCCTGCGACCCATACGGGAAGATCGCAAGATTGCCTGTCCAAGGGTTGATTTTCCACTTCCGGCAGAGCCGATAATGGCGACTATAACTCGACCTTCCACTTCTTCCTCCTAACACCGCGCCAGTTTGGCGCCTTCTTAAGTACGTCCATGAAAGTCTCTGCGTCACGCACAACCCATACACCAATACCATACTTTTCGAGCTTGCTAAAGTGCCCAAACTGTGAGGCTTCCAGTGCGCCTGATTCAGTTTTGACTTCAACCCAAAAAGTGCCGTGGTCTTTGTGTGCCATGTAAAAGTCCGGCCAACCCGACTGATATACTGTACCGAACGTCTTATCACAGACCCACCCAAGCTGTTGTGACCAAAGCTTTAGTTCTTGACAGATGCGTGCTTCAGGCCCAGGGCCATATCCAGGTTCAGGTAGTGCTTGCGACAAATATAAGGCTCGCAGCTCTTCATCGCTCGAATTAGGACCGGTACATCTCATGGTAGCCAGCGGCAGCCGGGATCGTATTTCGATCCCAGCCTGCTGCCAACGAAGAAAACGGACAAATTTGTTTGCGGTTAAAGTCTCAGCATCGTGGTACCACCATTGCTTACCACCAGCTGCACAAAAGTATCGCGGCCAGCCAGCTTGGTTGCCGTTGCTGTGCGAGGCAAGCTCTAAGTCTGCCTCAGAGCAAGCTTTCTTCCGTTGCCGCCTCACCACTTTGACCTCTTCTTTTCTTAGGTCGAGCCGCCCACACCGAGCGAATGTTCTGGCGCAGTGTAGCGTCATGCTGCTTTTGATTCTCTGAGTAAAACGGAGAAAGGCGCCACTTTGAATAGGCATCGACCACTGGCATAACTTCTCGTGTAAGGTATTGCACTTGCTCGACCCACGACTCTAAGTCGGAGCAGACCGGATAAGAGTGAAAGCCTCTTACATCACTAAAGTTGATGCTGTCTTTATATGGTGCCCAGAAAGCGAACGCTAGGCGCCGACCATTTCGGTGAAACTCTGAGGCTTTGGCGTCAATGTCCCAGTCAACATCGTTGTAAGACAGGACTTTAAGCTTCTTTGGCGTAGGCATAAAGCCTCCTTAATGTAACTTCGAGGATAGGTGCTGATCCTCTCGGGTCTTGAAAAACAACGTCCATAAGTTCTGCAAATGAGGCGAGCTGCAACTCGCGCTCAGTGATCGTGAGACTCCTATAGAAGTGTAGTAAGCGAGTGAACTTACTAGACTTGTTGAGCATGAAAGCGATTTCGGTCTGGCAGACCACTGGAAACCTAACTAAGTCTTCGACTGTTAGCCACTCGGTGGCCCAACGCTCAGCCGCCTGCCGGAGCATGAGCTTGTCTATGATCCTCTCATAGTTTATGAGATTATAGAGGCCAAGCTCTAAGCACACCCATTCTCCGACTAGTTTCTCCGCAGCATATGTCGGACTCAAAACTGTAAGGTGTGCCGTGCGAAGAAGTGTATACTCTAAGCGATTTACACCCGGTACTGCAGGGAATGGCAAGAGTTTTAAGCGCTCCGCCAGCTTTTCAATGCGCTCTAGCACTGCTTGGCCTCCTGGGGTGGTACTGCGGCTTTTTCATTGGGCGGATCGGCTCTTTTGTCCCGTGTCCTCCAAAGAGCTACAAGCTGCTTTTTGTAGTACTCAGCCTTTGGGGCTAAGCCGGTGGCTAACAGTGAATCATAGTCATACCCCACGCGGCGAAGAGACTCTTTCTCACTTCGCACAAGAACTGCCAGCTCGAAGATCTGGTCTAGCAATGACTTACCTGCTTCAAAAGCCTGTGCAGAGGCTGACCACCAAGGATAGTGTTGGAAACGCCAGTCTGCTACAATTTCGTAAGGGTCAAGGCTCGCGTCAACCAAGTCCAGGGTTTCGACTAGCTCTTGAAACCTTTTGCGGTAGGTAACATAGCTGAGCTTTCGTTGGCTCCAATGCTCTTTGTAGGCTTGCGTCTGTGTCGAGGCGATGACTCTCGCAACTTTAATCTTTACTGTTTCGTTGTCGTCTCTCACCTAAGCACCTCTTAACTTCGTCTAAGGTAATAGTCTCAGCGTCCCGCTTCTCCATGAGAGCAGTCATGACCACACGATCAATGCCAAGACATAGAAAGTCAACTAATGTAATTGACTCCATTGAGGCCCCATCTCGCCAAGCTCTTGCAATGCCCTGGGTCCTGTGGTCATTGCGATCGCCGTTCGAGTAGAATGCAACTAACTTTGCGACTTGCAAGTTCCACCCCATAGATAAGCAAGTGGGGTGCCCAACTATAGCTATCTTCTCCGGAGTATCTTTAGAGAAGTAGTCTTCTACGTCTTTGAACTGGCCAATAGGGCGCGAGATCATGCGAGTCCCGCGACCATCAATGCGGATAACCGTGTAGTTGAGGCGCTGCATGGCTCCACACAATAGGTCTATACTAGCCGTATTCGAGGAGAAGATAATAGTCCTTCTCGGGCTGCGAGCCGACATATAATCAATATAGGCTTCTAGCTTCGGTGCTTGAGGCATCAGCACTGCTTCACCTTCTTCAGGGTAAAGGAATCCGTCCGAGAGCTGCCTTAACTTGCGTATCACTTCCAGCTTAGAGGTGCAAGTGTCTAAGACCAGCTCGGCGTACTCTAGTAGCTCTGGTGTCGGCTCCGCTTGAATGATTACATGCTCAATTTCAGGTAGCTTGGAAGGGTCTTTTCTTTCAACCAAGACCACCGGTGCAATGCGCTGATAGAGTAGCGATACCTCGTCTATATCAGGGGCATCACTTCTAAACTTGCCGCAGCCGCGCCCAAGGTGGAGCTTATTACATTCTTTACATAAAGTGCGCTGATAGTATTCTGCACAATTTAAAGATGGATGTTCTTCTCTAGCTCCGTTGCAAACTGCACAAGTGCCTGTCTTCCAGCACATTCTCTTGGGAAAGGAGGAGCCATCATCACCGGTCATTGACTCGTAGACCGAAAGGCGTCGATCGAAGTCATAATGCTTATGTTCTTTTAGAAATCCGGGGCGAACTATTTCTATCGGGTAGTAATAGTCTGCAAGGTCGCGAGGAGCTGGTTGACCGGATAGGCCAAGAACTTGACAGTTAAAGAGCCCGTGAGTTACGAACATCTTGTTGGTGAGCGCGGCTGTTATTGCTGTGCGCTGTGAAGGTCGGCGAAACTCAGCGATTTCGTCAATGACTAAAACCCTTGGCACAAAAGTTGCACTGGCCACCGCCGACTTGATACTGGCGAGGCTATTAACAATGAACTTGGGCTTGATCGGACTGCCCCACTTCTTGAGTTCGTTCTTCCACGTCGAAATCAAGCCCTTGGGTAGTATGACCCAGAAGAACCACTCAGTCAGTGGATGCATGGCCTCAGGCATGCTATAGTATGTTTGCTCCATAATCTCGATAGCGGCTAAAGTCTTGCCTAATCCCATATCATGAGCGCCTAAGACACCACACTTAAACATTGTTTCATTTAGAAGATCTTGCTGCGTCCTCTTGAGGCTGCGCCTAGGTTGGACTTCCGGAGGCAATAGCTGATAGTAGCGCTTTCGCGCTTCTCCATTGCTCAAGAATGAAAGCCCATAAAGTGCCCGAGCTGTCTTTTCAATAGTCCACTTCTTAAGTCCAGGATTCCAGCGCGCACCTAAGTGCTGCCTAAAAGCATTGTTAAGATTTTGATTAAACTGGTACTGGAGTATATACTCCGAGCTTCCGAATTGCGAAACATGCGTCTCACAGTAGCGCAGGTCTACGTCGTCCCATATTGCGTAAGTGCCCTCCACTTGATCTCCTTTCAACTTAAGTATAAGTGAGGCAAGCCCTCTACATACTAGTAGAGGGCTTTAAGGCTAATGATACTACGAAGGGACAGCGGCTGGTGGTGGAGGCATATCAGTGGCACTTTGCATCGGAGCCGGCGCGGTACTATCGCTGCTTTCAGTACGCTCTTTGAAGAGCGCCGTAGCAGCGCTGAGCGCGTCTTGAGACGGTAGCAAGACGTCGGGGATATCGTCGCCCGAAATGACACGATCTTGGGCGTCGCGGAAGAATCGGCACTTTGCATTGTACCAGTCTTCACCTTTCCAAAAGATCTGCTTTGTCCAAATCTCTGCGACATAGCCACGAGCGGTCATGAAGCTATCTAAATCATCTGTCATGTTGCCACCCTTGAGCATGATACGCCCGAAGCTTGGCGTATCGCCAGAGAGACACCAAAACAAGATCTCCACACCGAAAGCATGGCGCGGAGACTTCTTATAGCTCGCGATTTCCTTGAATAGATCGGAGTCCGCGATGTAAGACCAGCGGCTAATGCCTGTCTTATCTGACGAGAACTCATAAGCCGCCGTGCGGCTCATCAGAGGAATGATCTTGAGCGTCTCGAAAGCCTTGTCCTGCCAGTCAATGTGCCCAATGACTGCGTCTGGGCGGCGTGCCTTGATTGGCTTGGAACCTGCCTGCAAGACTTTAGCTTGTGGCAGATAATCTTTGCGGCTCGCTTCTTCTTGCATCTTGAGAACGTCGTCCGGCAGTCGCTCTTGGCGGAATGCGCCAAAAGTAGTCGGTACAACTGGGAGGCTATCAGACATAAGTGTTTCCTTCTTGAATTGCTGAATTGCTGAATTGCTGAATTGCTGCCTCAGGCCCCTACACCAATTAGCAGGTGTAGGGACTTAAGTACTCAACTCACTTAGCGGTGGCAACAGGCTCGTTCGCTTCAGCGAGCGTCTTAGCCACGGTTTCAATGAGCGAACGTTGTGCGCTTGCAGCCATCTCGGTAGAGAGCTTGCTGTTCGCAGCGTTCAGCAGCTCTGTGAGCTGTCCAAACGTTTTGCCCTTCACCTGCTCATCGGTCAAACAGCCAACCGACACGGCACTACGACGAAGATTGGCGGTCAAGCCATTCTCGATCCGCTTCTTAACAGCGGCTTCCCACTTGACGCGGTGCTCGGCCACCGACTCAGCATCGAGTCCGACAACCCACTCAAGCACCTCGACAACTGTAGCTTCAGCAAGATCACCAGGATCTTGGATACGAGCAAGAATTTCGTCTTTCTTGCGGACATGTGGAGCTGGTGGGACAAATACTTCTTTACCCCCAGCTTCAGCTTTCGCCCTATCAACTTTGCGGGCCGTGTTGATAAGTTGATTGGCTTCCTCAACCGAGGCGCCAGCAAGTTCGTCCATCAGCTCTAGAGCCGTGGCCGGCTTAAGTTCGGTCATGCGCAAGGCATTCGCCGCTTTGATCTCGCCAGACTCGATTTTATCCTGCACTTCCTGTGGGAGTGTGTTCATCTTGAGCAGCTTGGCGAGTCTCGATGGGTGCATACAGAGCCGAGCGGCCAGCTCCTTTTGCGTGATCGTCGGCTCCAAAGCACTGAGGCGCTGGAGCTGACGGCTGACCTCGATGGGGCGAGTATCAGCTTTTATGAGGTTCTTCGACACCTGCATAACTAACATGTCTACTTCAGACACATCGCCAATGTACTCAGCCCGAATCATTTTGTAGTCGGGCAGAGCGACCGTCTCTGGGTCAAGCTTGCCTTCGGCAACGTCTTGCGCGACCTTTTTCAAAGCCGCATAGCGGTGTCCCCCATCAACGAGACCAGTGGGGGAGAGCGTCGCCACTTCGTTTGCAAGTGCGCCAGAGTCAGGACGGAAAGCGACAGGGTGAACACCACCGACACTGCGAACGGTGATAGCCGTCTCTTGACCTTTTTCAATGAGACTATTGTAAATCTCTTTGAATGCTTCACTCTCCATGTCCACGTCGCGGAGAGTTTGAGCAGGCACAACGATCGAGTCGATAGAAACATAAACAGTAATTGGGCGGCTTTTAGTCGCCTGCGCAAAGTCGATAGCCATTAGTGGCTCCTTCGGTTAAAGACGGTTAAAGACAGTTAAAGACAGTTAAAGTGTGGTGAGGCATGAGGCATGAGGCGTGAGGCGTGAGCGCGCTGCATGAGGCCCTATTGTAACATAATTTCCTGCCTTGTCAAGCGAGAAATTATTTTATTCTCTCTAAGATTAGATTGATGTCCTTCTCCCGAAACGCATCTCGGACTTCGACGAGTAGATTGATGAGTTCTACTCGGTCTAACTCAAGTTTTCCCCTGCGTCCAAAGTGGGTACTAAACTCAATGGCGAGCGGAGTTTCGTTACTCATCAGTATGAGTGTAACTTGGCCGCCGCTCGAAGTCTTTGAAATGCGGCCTCTCTTTAATGGAAATATTTTCATTTAACCCCTCTTACTTTTGTCGTGGAGCGAGCCCTGCTCGAAGCGTGCTTCGAGCTTCGCAATGTTGACTTCGATTGCGTCATTGAGAGTTTTGCCCGGGCATACATAAGTCAGCACCCGCTGCAGGTCTAGGTACTCGTCAGGCCCTGCGAGAATACGCAGTAAGACTGTTGCAGCATCAACGGCGTCAGTGACCGGGTTAAGCTGACTAATATCATCACTGTTAAGGATGCGGCACTGAGTGTGATTCACGGCTTGGTTATAGTCGTGAAATATGCAGCCGAGGTACCACAGCACATCACCAGTTTCACTGAGGAACTTCGTGCGGTCATCATCTGACAAAAACTCAGAGGCTCGAAGGCGCGTCTTAAGTATGTCAGCTAACTCCCCTACTTCGGAGATAAGACCTAGAAGTGGGTAAGCATCTCTAACAGCCTCACAATCAATCTTCTCCTTATAGATTGAAGTCTTACGGATCAAAACCTGATGCCGGTCAAAGGCTTCCCTGGTTAAGTAATTCTCTAAGAGAGGTTCATCTACCATTTCTCACCATTTCTCACCATTTCTCACCATTGTTCGGCTCATTAGCTGTTTCATTGTACACTCTACACCGGCCCAGCGGAAGAGTGCGTTGAACAGCGCGAATACGTCTTCGCTAGAGTCTCGAATTTCTGTTATAAGGTCACTAAAGTCACGGAGGCACCCAGGGGTTACAGGAACGTCTAGCTCAGTGTCAGCCCCGAGGCAGCGCGAAATCTTTTCCCAGCTTGTTTCTCGGAGCCGAGTTGCGACAAAATTCCAAAGCACGGAAGAAACATGCTTGCGAAAGGTCTTCTTGCGAGCATAGTCTAAAGGCTTTCCACGATGCACACTTAATGCTAGTTTGATAACAGACCCTAAGCTAAGCTGCATGTAGAGATTGCCATAAGCATTTCCTTGTGGTCCGGTATAATACCGGGTTGTGTGGGCCACAACAAAGTCTCGGTAAGCATACCACGTCTTCTCATCAAAGTCAAGCACTGGCTTGCTCATACTTCCTCAATTTCTTTAACAGACTTTAGAAAGGCCTCCATGTGCCTTCCTGCAAGTAAGATCTTTGGGCTGTTACGGAATGCCGGTGGCCACTTGCGACCTTCGCGAGTTCGAGCCAGCCGGGCCATTTCGAGCGTTGGCAAGTATACTTCCACGTGCCCAAACGAACGCTCATACCAGCGTATCTCACTGAGCTTGATGTAGGGGTAGCGCCAGTCAACAATGACTGGGTGAATATACTTCATAGCGTGTCCTTATTGGCTGGTGGAAAGGGTATCCTTTCATGATCTCTTGCGACTCCTTCATAGTAGCACGTATAAAGGTCGAACCACTGGCAACATAGAGACGGCACCAGTGTCTGTCTTCCCACAGTAAGACATATCGTTTAGAGCATGAGGCACCTCCAGGCTGCTGGGCTATAGTGAATGAGACTTTGCGGCTCAAGGCATATACGAGGAGCTTTTTAACCGGGAAGCTCCACCGCGAGGACTTCTTAAAAAGGTCCTCGCGGAACTCGTAGTTGAAGACTATTGTCAGCGGTAGTCCCGTGAGAGAACTATCACTCTCAGCCAAGGCCATATTAGGGGTATCCAATTAACTGGCTTCCTTGTCGGGATCGATACTTGCCACTGATCGCCGAGGTTCCGGCACTTATTGACCAGGGCCCAAAATACTCTAAAACTACCTACTCAGTCATGTAGGCCGCCAAAGATCATTGAGCATATATTGCCGCAGTGGCATTGCTCGGTGCCCAACAAAGCGCCCTTCAAACGTATAGTCGCCTTCATGCTCTTCTGGCGTTGGGTAGACCACATGCTCGAAAGGACCATAGTGCTGATCGTCCCACAGCTGCTTGAAGCGCTCAAGAATATTCTTGCGAGAGTCGGAGCGGAATGAGACGCGCGCCGCCATAACTACGGCTTCTTCGTTCGTATCGACCTGGAAAGGACGATGCACCGGAGCCTCGACTTTGATTGCGCGATTAAAAGCTTCGAGAGTCTGAACCGCGAAAGCTTCCATCTCTCCTTGTGCATTCGGTGTGGCTCGGAGCGCCCAAAAGTACTCCCAGATCGAAATAGGCGCAGTCATAAGTATGCGCGTCATCCGATGCGGCTCCAAGAGCCTATTGATCTGCCCCTTACTAATGTTCGGGGCAACATTGGCGAGCTTGTTCATCGTTTCAAGTGTGAAACGCTCGTGTTCACGCCATATGGCTTGCATCTCGGCTTGCTCGCGGCCCTCAAAAACTGGGCCTTCTTCCATACCCGCCAAGCGGCGCCTAAACTCTGGAACGTAGACCGGCACTTTAGTCATAACCGATTCGGTCGGGACGGCCCGACTGGACTGGCAAGACAGTGCCAACGGTATAGCTGGCATTCTTTGGTGGGTCCGAAGCTGCGCGACAAGACACTTCGGTAAGTCGCCAATGAAGCTGAACACCTGAACACCATTCGGCAGCTGTGTCCGCACTTTAATCCTCTTTCGTACAAGGGGCTCGTTACCCTTGCGTCATGCCCCTATTATACCATAATTTCTCGAGTTGTCAAGCGACAATTTTAAAAAATTGCCAAAATCTTTTCCATGAACTTCTTGGAATCATCCACAGAAAGTTTTACCCCAGCAGCGTTTGGGTGCCCACCACCTCCAAGCTCTTTGGCGAGAGTTAGCGCCTTACCTTCGGCTACCGAGCGGAAAGAAAGCTTAAGTCTCTTATTGAAGTCAAGGTATGCGCCGCAAGCTACGCCCTCTTCTTTACTCGCAATTGCGTGTAAAGCTTCGTTGAGAAAAGGAGTCTCCGAGCCGCCAGTCATAATAAGAGGGCAAGCACAATCGCCAATAACTACAATATGGCGATTCTTTGACATATTCTCAATGATTTGAGCTTCTTGGGCCACTAAAGTCTCACCCATGATTTGCAGCTCTTTGAAGAGCCTAGGTTTCTCAATGATATGCCGGGCTAATAACTCCGGCTGGTCGCAATACCTGAAGTGCAGCGCCTTGGAGATAGCAGTATCTGAGGCACTCTTATCTGGGCTCCAAGTATCATATTTAGAGATTGCTTCAACCAATGGCGCAACGCGGCTAAGAAGATCGGCGGTAGCAGTAAAGATGGGCAAGCCAACATGCAGGCCGATTGATAAGATCTTTGGAGCCATCGACGCGAACATGACTAAAGCTGCGCCGGAATACCTGGGGTCATGAAGCCCATCGACTTCCCAGGTGTGGCGGACCCACTCCGAGCCTTCATGATGATCAAAGACCTTGACGATGAGCGACTCGCGACCCTCTTTGACTTTGAGTATTGCTTCTTTCGTGACATTGCAGTCCACGAACACCAGGGTATCAACATCAGGCTCTGCCATGATTTCCGTAGTGTTGTAGACGAACTTCTCATAAGTCACCGTCGAGGCGCAGCTCCGGTCCCTCATCAGCAAGTCGAATACCGCTGCAGCAAGCGTGCCGTCGGCACAGTTGCCATGAAAGTATACTTTAGTCTTCATAGATGTTTTCTTTAAAGCCTTCAATTTGACCTCGCCTCAATTGGCGCAATAACGTCCACAGCTTCACGCTCCTTCTTTTTAGGTCACGAGCGTGCCGCCTAAAATAGAGCCCTTCAGCTTTTGTAATGCGTCTTGCAGTACTAAAGCACTGCGTTGGTCCTGAGTCTAGTTGGTAGGCCCGCTTTTGACCTGTGTAATGGATCGCTATAATAGCCCCATAAGCCCACGGATCAGTAGCGCACCCATTACTATGCTTAGTAGCAAGAACATAGTTCCCAACTTTAAGTCCGCTCACTCGGAATCGCCTTCTGAATAGAAATTATCATACTCTATAACACTGAGTAGCTCAGGGGATTTTAAGCGATTTTCAAAGTTAGAGATGCGGGCCTCGATATCCTTTTCAGCCTCAGGGCACGGAGTAAACCCTCGCTCAATAAAACGCTGATATCGCTCAAGACTGCGGTATGGCACTTGCCTGATATCCGCATTGAACTTAAGTGTGCGCGTCACGGCACACTCTAAGTACTTATCTGAGAATATCAAAGTCTCAGGGTGCGGGTTGAACACAAACGCGGCTTGACACATGTAAAAGTCAAAATTCTCCAAGAGCTTAGCAACAGAACTTTCCTTGCACCGGTATATAACTTGAACCTCGATCGGCTTGTGGTCGGAGCCGATAGCTTCGCAGACTAAGTACCCAGAGGCCTTTCTCTTGTAGAGAGCCTGATTATAAGGGTTGCGAGCCGCAATGCGGTATGCAATAGTATGCGCGACTGAGCGGCGTTCTTCGAGGTCTCCCAACACGAAGATATCAATATCTCGCGAAACAACGCTCTCACTTTGTTCTTGCTTAAAGTAGTTATACGTGGCGTCACGAATGAAACCACCCGCGACGACAGCTCGCGGAGAACAAAAGTCTTGAAGAACCTCACGCACAACCGAAGGAATCCGATAGTGTACATAGGCCACGAGCTTGTGATCAATTTCAGGTCTAACCATTGTTAGTTACCACCATTCTATCTCGGTCTTCGAGATTCGTAATGTCTAGTACTTGGGCATAGACCCAAGCTCGCGTTGGCGCGGATGCCTCAAAACCCTAGTCAACAGTTTTTTGCAACAGAAAAGCCACGCGCATAATATCCTCTGTCAGCTCCCATAGAACCGACGAACAGTCTTTGGGACCTCGCCGTACAGCAGCAGCTCGCCGCGATGCCTTCGAGAAGGCAAAAGGACGAACCGAATGTGACTGCAAGAGACGGTTCCGCGCCCTTGAATGGGCATTGCGGTAGTTGTGATCTCAACGCTGAAGCAGTGGTCTCCATCAGTGAACACAGCGGGACCATCGTAGAACTCGGCGCTTTTAGTCACCGCCTCGCTTGTGTAGCCTTCGAGCCCTAGGGGCTCTACGCGGATGAGTCCGCGTCTCAGGGCCTCAGCCCTCGCTCCCTCTTCGAGAGCGTGAATCCGCCGGCGGCATGGCCCGCCGACTATCTTCGACTGCTCCACGAGGACCCAGTCCTCGACCTCGTTTTGATATCCAACGGCTGTCAAAGAGCCGTTGTCGCGACGAACTATCGTCAATTCGTCGCCGTCAACCTTGATTGTTCCCAAGTATTCCACTGTTACCTCTTGGGGTTTAACTATTTTAACCCTTGTTAGTTGCTACCAGTATATCTCGATCGTCTTGGATATCGTCTAGGTTCGTGATATCCAGCAAACGGATATCAGCCCAAGATAGAGACCCTTCGTCACCAATAACACCCGCCATTGCGACACGCTGCGCATGGCTGGGTGAGTAAGCGCGAACTACCTTACTATGGTGTTCGTCATAGCCAACCAGGTGCTTGCGTTTCACTAACCAATAGCTCTTAGCTGGTCCTTTACAAGTGTTGGCCAAGCGTTTCAGCAGACTTACAAAAGTCTGACTGTGAGGAAGGGTAATATCCAGTGGACGGAGAAGGGAGATAATCCAAGTTATAGGATTTCGCGACACTTGAAGAGACTTAATGCTGGTTGCCAAGCTTTGCCCGTCCGAATGGCCCTAGGATTGTCTCAGCACACCCAGCGCAGGCTCGGCTGAATCGCGGTCCTGTATCTTCACCAAGATTCTCGACACCACTATAGCCTTGGTCGAGCATAAGAGAGGTGAAAAGCACCTCTTCATTTTCAGCATCGCAGAAGTTGCAATGCAGCCCTTTAAGTCTCTGGTTATTACTTAACATTGATCTCGGCCTTTCTCAACTCACTATAGTTGCGCATGGCAACTTCGGTGTCTTTGCGAGCTTCCGCGTAGCGCTTCTCGGCCTCTTCTAAGGCCTTTGTTGCGTCTTGAAGAGCTTCCGTTACGTGCTCCAGGTAGCTAGGCGTCGGGCAATACCACTTAATTAAGTTCGCCCGTGTCCGTTCGAGCCTCGTGACCTTGTCTTGTGCTTCCTTAAGTCCGCGCTTAAGCTCGGACTCTTTCAGAACTGCGTTCACGATCTTGCGATCGGCCTCGATAATTAGGTGATTCATGTTTCCTCTACTTTTGTAAGCGCTTGCAAAGACCGGCAATTGCGCGCATATGTGGGCTGATCAGCTTCTTGTTTTTAGCCTTGCGGCAATCTTTGTGCAAGGCTAAAGCCTCAGCGAAGAGGGCCTCGACTTCCGTGTTGAACACACGCATGCGAGTCAAGATATTCGCTTCCAGTGCGGCCTGAATAATGTCTTTGCGAGCAGCTTCGACCCGATCCATATTCTCAACAACCCGAAAAGGTGAGAGGCCAGTCAGCGGCTCGTATTCGCGAGCAATGCGACGGTAAGAAAACTCTTGTGTGGTGGGGTTGAAGCGCAAGTCTTTCTCAAGGCTCAACTGTAGAGCTGACTTAAATCGGATCTTCGAGCCGGAGACGGTGAACTTATGATAACCTTCGCGCATGACGAGAATGTAAAGCTTCATGGATAAGACTCCTTATCTTGGATTCTGGCCTTGTTTGTATCGAGGCCAGAACCTTTTAATCTGTGGGTCCCGTCGCAATCTTCCCCTATTATACATGGGATAATCCGAAACGCAAGCGAGAAAAGATATAATTTTGTCCACAAGAGATGTCGTCTTCACGTATCCAGGCATGAGGCGAAGGGTGCAAGATCGTATAATATCGGAACGCGCGCGCGTTAGCAATTCTTGTGCCAATTCATACGATTCGATCCGTTCAACGACATAGGGATATATTAGGGCGTGAGGATCATGCACTTTAGTCAGCCCGTGAGGCACGTCGCCATAAGCTACGATACGCAGCGCTTCTGCGAGTCGCGCTTTGCCGGTAGACTTTAGTGCAACCACCTTGCCCGGCTCGGTAGGTGTCTTCGGGCCCCATAGTCTGAGTGGCCAAAACGGGTCGAGTGCAATCCTGACATACCATGCGTTGGGCGCAACTTTATGGTATTGTGGGTCGAGTCCTTTAGTTGGGTTGCCTAGGTAGATAACGCCATTCACCTTTGCGGGAGCCGGGGCGAGGAGTGTCGAGACGAACTTGGTATTGCGCACCTTGCTCTTGATATACTTTAGTGCGGCCTCATCTCCGGGAGTGCATGTGGCGGTTTTCACAACCACTACTATCTGCTGCGGACGTTTCTTGCCCATAGTTAGGGGCTCCTTTCTTGCTTGTCCCCCTATTATACCATAATTCTGCCCAAAGTCAAGCGACTTAAATCTTTTTCTTTTAAGTATGCCTTGAGTTGGAGAGTCTCCAGAGCCGACTCGGCAAAGCACTACTTACTTTTTAAAACTCTAGATTCTCTCTCATATATAGAAATAGAGTAGACTCTAGTATACTCTTGACTCTCAGAGGATAAAAATAAGAGAATACAATAGTCGCTTGACTTTGGAGAGAATTATGGTATAATAGGGGGACAAGCAAGAAGCGCGTCCAGCGCTGGAAGGAACATCTTATGAGCACTAAAGTACATTACGCCTGGAGCCCGACACCAGATACGCATGATGCCTTCTGGGAGCGCGCAAAACAGCTCGCTCTTTTCCCGCTGCGCGAGAATGTCACTAAAGTGCCCCGCTATCGCACTTCTTTCCTTACCGCTCGCATCGCCGACCTAGACGGCCTTAGTTATCAGCCAACTATTGTCACCCCAGACGGCACCTTTGTTCACCCTAACTTCGGGCCTATTGAGCTGAGCTGCGATCCTATCATTATGTCGCTCGACGCATTCGAGGCGCGCTGCAAGGCTCTTAGAATGGACAAGCGTATCACGCAATCTAAAGTGTGCGTAAGAGGTGCGATATGCTTCGGGTTTCGGTCTATGCCTGGCCATGGGACAACTATTGACTTCGAGGAAGCGCGGCTGGTCCGCTACTGCTATGAATTTGTCATGCGCTGTCGTGGATCTGGGAAGACCGTGCCTACTATGGTAAGTCTTTTGGAGAAGACAACCAAGCTCCCCCGATGGAGAATCTTTAGGATTCTCAGAAATAGTGACTATGGAGCCGCGCTCTATGGTATACCTTCTCTGGTTTCACCCAAAATGTGCAAAAAGGTGAATCAAATTTGCGCCAAAAAGAAAAGAAAGTTTTTCGCTTGACTTTTCCCGAAATTATGGTATAATAGAGGGAATGAAAGAAAGGAGTCCTATTATGGACACTACACTTAGCCGCCTTGCTACTCCTGGTCTTTATCGCATGTGCCGATACTCTAAGTCGCTTCGATCCCTACTTAAGACCATTAGTGCGGAGGTGGTGGCGAAAGAATTAGCTCAAGGGCTCGACCCTTGCGGCTGCAAGCAGATTTTAGTCGCTTCGGGGCCGCCTAGCTCGACACGGCACTTATCTTATCACATTTCGCGTCTCAAGCTCGCACACAAAAAGACTCAATTTGGATTTTTCGTGCTGGTCCCCACCAACAACTATGAGCAGTGCCTCCTAGCCCAAGACGGATGCATGAATTGGATTGCTTTTAGTACTACCGACTTTAGCGTGATCGCCCGAGACTGGCGGCATAGGAGCATGGCTGATGCTTTTAACCTGTGACCAGTGCGGCGATACTAAAGACCGCACTACAGTGTTTCGACCGGAGCCTTTTTATCGAAAGTTGTGTGACGGCTGTTTTGCAGGGCAGCAACTTTTCCGGGCCGAACGCCCAATCGAAGTGGACGAAGAGGAGTTGTAATGGATTGGTACATCGCTTACCGGACTAAAGCAGCAGAGATTAAGAGGTTATACTTTAATAACCCCGTAATTGATCCACTGATTTCTCCCGATCATCCCACGCTCCTAAGCAGAATCATTCGTTGGTCGGGGCTTGGTCTAGCTCGGACTAATGTGTGTCAGCACGCAGTTAGTGTTTCTAAGATCGCAGAGCTGATTGGCCAAACTTATTCCGAAGATGATCCATCTTGGACCCCGCAAAGAATCGCGCGAGCCGCACTGATTGCACTCCATCATGATGATCATGAGGCATTTCCGCCGCTTGACTTACCTACACCTTTCAAAAGGCATCTCGACTGTAAAGAGATTGATTTAGTCCAAGCTCGAATACAGCAGGCAGTATGCAGAGACCTCTATGGCTTTGATTACCATCAACAAGCATATGGTTACGAAGCAGTTATAGAAGTCGTTCACCTTGCTGACCGCATCGTGGCTTACCTAGAAGCGCAGCGCGAGTTTCCGAACATTGATACTATTGTTGGAGAGGTGCCACACCCTGAGTTTGCTAAGAAAATCGCAGCGCTGCCGCCTAGTAAACTCTCAGACGTAGAGGAGTATACAAGTCGGCATGATATGCTTACACGCCGCAATGAGATTGCGGTAGTAAGGAACGGAGACTAAAGTGATTAACCTTACCAAGAAAGAGCGGCAGATATTCTTTGACGCCGTCGCTCAAAAGTTCATTTCCTCAGATCTTCGCGAAGATGCAGCTCACAATCCAATGATAGCCAAAGGGTTAGGCCTACCGCCTTGTAACTGTCAAGTAGGCCACACTTATAACCCTGTCACGCTTGAGGCATCTTACCCTGAAGTTGTCAGGCTAATAGGTGAGGCCGCAAGTTTCAGGCACCGCGAGCTTATGTTGATCATAGGCAAGCTGTGCGAAAGGCCGCAGCCTGCACAGCTCGCACAAGCCGTGCAGCTCGTAACCCTAGCAGTATTTAACTGCGCTCAGACCCAAAGACCCATGGATCCGCTAGAACCCATGCTAGAATTGTTTGTGTGCAAGGCCATGCTATCTATGCTTGGCTCTAAGCCTTCGACCCCTACGTATCCTTTAGTAAATCTAGCAAATATCTATGTCCTTGCCCGTTATTGCGGGCAGGTGCCGCACGGCGAGTTTATTACCTTACCAAGCTACTGGTTCTGGTCAAAGCATTTAACCGGAGAAGTACTTGGCGGTCATAAGGCGTACTTATCTTTCTCAGAACCTACAGGAGCCTGTAAATGATGCCCAGACTTGAGGCGATTCGCCTCTTCTTAGACTCGCAGCCTGTTAAAAACCCTCTCTGGAATCCAGAGCTTGAGACTCAGGTTAATGTCGTCCCTGGTCAGAAAGACCCAAAAACACCTGGCCTTCTTTATCGCAACCCAACAACGGGCGATACGTGGTATAACTTTCGCATACCAAAAGATGCAAAGAGCGACGCACACTACTACGACAATAAGCTCATGACTTATGACCTGCACAAGCACGCGCAGGGCATTGGCTCTACTGGGTGGAACTGGAAACAAAACATTTCCGAGTGGGTAGGCTTCGACTTCGACTCGATTGTAAATCACACTAAAGGTCATAGCGCCGAGACTATGAACCTGATCCTTGAGAAGCTCAAAGAAATCCCTTGGACAATGATTCGCAAGTCTAAGTCAGGAGCCGGATTTCACGTATTCGTGTTTATCAACAACAGTCCTTCTGTTACTAACCACGGGCTACACGCGGCTTTGGCGCGCTCTATCCTTCAGCAGATGAGCGGCTTGACCGGGTTTAACTTTAGTGATGGTGTGGATTGCGTCGGCCAAAATATGTGGCTCTGGCACCGGGACGCGAAAGAAGGTGCTTATGAGATTGTGAAGACCAGCTCCGAGTATCTGTCTCATATCCCGGTAAACTGGGCCGACCACATGAGCGCGGCTAATAGCCGCGTCTCAAAGAAGCGTGCTTTAATCGAGGCTCTTCGCAAAGTTGATGGTATCACTGACGAAAATATCACCGCCTTTGTCGAGCTTCAAGGCCAAGCCAACTTCATCAGCCTCACTGATCGTCATAGGAAACTCATCTCCGCTGTTGTTGAAAAGCAGCTTGGCTGGTGGGATGCCGAGCATAACTGCTTGGTAACACATACTAAAGTTTTGGAAGAGATGCATATGGCACTCGGCTTCCAAGGCATCTTCTTCACGATTGCATCAGGTCGCACAGAAGGCGACTGGAACTGCTTCGCAATGCCAACAGCCTCAGGCTGGATCGTGAGGCGCTATACTAAGGGATGCGATGAACACCCAGCTTGGGATAAAGATACTAATGGCTGGACAGTTTGTCGGTTCGATACCGCACCAACGTTCGACTGTGTAGTACGAGCGTTCAAAGGGATCTTTGGCAAGCGCAAAGACTATGAATTCGAGACAGCCGAGCAAGCGGGTAAGGCACTTGCTGCGCTAGGATTCAACCTAGAGCTTGATCCGGTCATTAGTCGGCGCGTTGCTACGTTGGCCAATAAGAAAGACATGATTATCATGGAGGTTCCGTTTGAACCTCGCGATCCACTCGATCAAATGACAAGCTGGCGCCGCGAACCAGTTGATAAGCCCAAGCGCTGGATTAAAGTCTTTAAGTTTAGGGAGCAGCGTGAGTCTCAAGAAATTGAGGCCTGTGATAACCTTATTCGAGGAGTGCGTTTTGGAGGCCGCTTCGAGGGTTACTATTATCGGACCACCAATGGTGAGTGGATGCTGCTCGGCAGAGCTGACTTGCTCGACGCCATTGGCTACCGGGGCTTTGATCCTCAAGAAGTTCGTGAAATGCTAGGCGCTGCCGTTGCCTCTCCTTGGAATATTGTGACCGAGCCATTCCAAGACGAGTATCTAGGCGATCGAAAGTGGAATAGAGGGGCTGCTCAGCTGGCCTACGAGCCCAAAGAGGGTCCACACCCTGTTTGGGATAAGATACTTCAGCATATGGGTGCAGGACTCAATGACGCCTTGCTAATCCAAGAGCCGGGTGGCAGAATCGCTAAGTGGCTTGAAGAGAACGATGTCAAAAATGGTGGTGACTATCTTAAGCTCTGGCTCGCTTGCTGCTTTCAGCGCCCAAAAGAGTCACTGCCTTATCTCTCTTTCTTCTCAAAACAAGAGGGCACGGGCAAATCGACTTTTCACGAGTCTTTAGCTACGCTCTTTGCAGGTGGCCGAGGATACGTGCGCGCCGATCAAGCCATTCGTAGTGAAGGCACGTTCAACGGCGAGCTGCAAGGCGCACTATTGTGTGTCATTGAAGAGGTTAACCTTAACAACCGCAAGTATGCGGATAAGATTAAAGACTGGGTAACTAGCCGAACTCTCTCAGTGCATATCAAAGGTGGTACGCCGTTTCTAGGGGAAAACTGCACGCACTGGATGCAGTTCTCGAACCATGCTAACTATACTCCGCTCTTTGACGGGGATACGCGAATCGTTATGATTAACGTACCACCGATCTCACAGGATGCGGCTATGGATGGCTATAAGCTGCACGAGCAAGTCAAAGACGAAAACAGCGCCTTTACGCACACATTAGTATCGACGCCTCTACCAGAGCGTTTTGGCCGTCTCCAGCTGCCGGTCTTAGAAACGATTGAGAAGCAAGCTACAATGGAAGCCTCGCGGACTCCAATGGACGTATATCTCAAGTCTCAGGTTTTCCGTATCCCTGGAGCGCTGACTAATGTGTCTGACTTCTATCATAATGCCGAAATTTGGATTATGAAAGAGTATGGCAACGAGGTTGCAACGCAGTGGACCAAGAACAAGATTGCCTCATCTTGTCCGGCTGAGTGGCTTAAAGGTATTTGTGGGCCAGAGCGCAAGACTTACTTCGCCAACATTAGTCTGTCTGAAGATTTTCCACCAGGAGCGCCCTATAGACTTATGGGCCGGGAGCTAGTGAGATGAACGCTTACGATGAGAAGAAGCAAGAGTTTTACTATTTTTTTGCTGAGAAGATAGCCATAAACTACCTTGTAGGTAAGACTTGGATTTCGGTTATCCCGGAGGAAGCATTTCAGGCAATCCAGGCTAAGCGCAAGTTGATAGACGAGGCGGGTGAACGCGCCATTCGTGTCTTAGCTTCAAGTGCAGTAGAACAGTACTGCAAAGGTGACGTAAATCGGCTCAATTCTGTTATCTCTCTTTTATTGGTGTGGAACTTCGATGGACTCGACGAGCTACTACGGGTGGGTTAATGCCGATGGGTGTGAGCGCGATGCTTTCGGTGTGGTCACTTATGACCTCATCCGAAAGCTCCTCGGCGCCTCGCACCTTGAGAGCTTCAAAACCTGCAAAATGATAGTCTTCCTCGACGCCGACCGGCATAAGCTCGGCAAATGGCCTTTGAACGAAACTGCGTCGCGAAAGTTTCAACGGGCTATAGTTGGCCCGGTGTTTTTTATGGGCAAGAACCAGCCAATTGTAGAAGAAGGTGAGTAAGAATGGTCGGAAGACTTATAACAGTTGACGGTAATATAGGTGTTGGCAAGACTTTGTTCTGCCAGCGCCTTGTAGACTCATTGCCCAAGGCCGTCCTGATTGAAGAAACGGCAGGGATGAGTGTTCTCAAGGCTTTGAGAGAACACTACTATGATAACCCTAAAGAGTGGGCTACAGACATGCAGTTTACCATACTCAACGACAAGATTACTGGGTATAGTAAAGTGGCTGACTTGACTCGCGGCGGCTCAGATGTTATCATTGATCGCAGTATTTATGGCGATGCTTGCTTTGCTAGAGTGCATCATCGACTAGGAAATATGAGTGACCGTGACTGGTTCCGGTATCAACTCAATTTTAAGTCTGCTGAAGAATGCTTGCGAACTCCTGACCTAGCAATCTTTCTAAATGCCCCGACAACAGTCTGCTTGGAACGCATCCGACAGCGCGGGCGCGAAGAAGAAATGGGTATTGACTTAGAGTACCTGAACCTAGTTCAGGATGAGCAATTCGATATTTATAGCTATTTTGAGCCTCGTCAGGTTGGACGCAATTTCAATTGGTCAAGAATACCGGCTGACATGGCCGAAATACTTGAAATAGTAGCGCTCTATGCTGCGCCTCGGTCATTCATTGACCACCTAGAGGAGAGGGAATGAATAGCCCTATTTTCAAAGACACTCAAGACTCACGAGTCAGGGCTGAAGGAGAGTTCTGGACTCCGCCTGCATGGGCACGCAAAGCCCAAGACTTGATCACAGCCGCGATGCCTGAAGACTACTGGGAAAATACAATAGTCTATGATCCCTGCTGTGGTGTTGGCCGACTAACCGCTGGACTTGACGGTGTAGCTGCTGGGATAGTGTTATCAACGCTATTGTCTCAAGACCTTGACAAGATTGAATCTCCGAATGCGGTAAAGTTCCAACTCGACTTTCTGAATGACACCGTGCCGCAGCCTGTTAAGGAATATCTAAAAGGTGCCGCCAATGTGCTGTTTCTTTTGAACCCTCCATACGTTCGCCCCGGTAGTATTTCTAATCGCTGGGAAACAACACTTACGGAAAATGTAACCGACACTAAAGTCAAGAAAGAAATGGGTAGCCTTCCAGGGCGCCACCAGGCTTACATACAGTTTATCTTCAAGTGTGTCAGCCTCGCTGAAGAGCTGGGCCTAAAAAGCTATGAAATTGGGATCTTTTCGCCAATATCTTACTTACACCGTCCACAACTTAAGCGCTTCCGTGACTGGCTTCGGCACCGTGTGTACCGTGTAGATGGCTTTGCATTCTCGGCGTCAGCTTTTGTTGCGCTGACCACACCTTGGACACTTTACTTCACTCTCTTCAAGAGTGGTAAGTGCCAGTCTCATCCGTCCGTGATTCGCTATAACTTTAAGACAGGGGCGTCTGAAGTCCATATGAATAACGAAGAGGTTATACTCTCTGTTCATGAGGACAAGAAGCACCTCTTAGCGCCCAAACTACAAGAGAAAACCAAAAATGCTGAGAAGTTTTCTTCTGACTTTAGCATAGGTTCAATTAGTAACATTCAAGAAGCTGAGAGCGTGATCTACCCCGACAGTTACTTTAATCTGACCGGCGCATCTCAGTTTACACTGCAGAATCGCGAGTCGCTTATTCTCACGTCTGGCCCGGTAAGTAATCCGGGATCAGTAGCGGCTATGCGAGAGACCTTGCCTTATGCTATCTGGCTTTTCTGCGCCGTGCGCGTCCCCGGTATAGACTATTTAGGAGAGAAAGAGGAAGTCGAAATACCTAGTGCAATCAGTGCCGAGTGGCTCGCAAATGCCGCAGTTTGGGCGGGATTCAACAAACAATGCAACACTAGCTCAATGATTGTAAATAGTACCAGACTTTACAATCACATGTTCTGGCTGACTAAGAAAGAAGTGGAATCCCTAGCACCTGCTTTAATCTTCGACGAAGGGCATTGGCTATGTGAAAGTAACATTGGCTATAGTCCGCAAGATACACCACTTCTTGCGAAGATTATACAGGCAGCGCGCGATAAGAATCTCTTATGGCTTGAGACTGAAGAGATGTTGGCCAAGGCCACACTATTATGGCGCGAGTCGGTGACGCACCGCCTCATCTTTTCACCGTATACCCGTGACCCAACTCAAGCATATCGATGGGATGCAGGCTATGCACAGTGTAGGCGCATCATGCATGGCTTACCGGGAGGACAAGACTTTCTGCGCAGAATTAAGTGGCGAGTTCGGTGCAAGTTAGCCCGAGCCCTTATTGAACAAAAGTGCTTTGGTCCGGCGACGGGCGGAATCTTTAGGAGAAGTGGCTATGGAATTTAGTAATTTTGAGGCGAAACTACGGGAGCGTGTCCCGGAACTTCGCATGTCGAGCGTTGAACGCCAGAGTGCATCGCAGGCAAACTTTGAGATGGGTGCGGCTTGGTGTCGAGGCATTGCCAGTTTTGGTGAAGCTGCAAAGCGTGACTATGAGCTTGCACTTGAACGCTTCACAATTTGGCGCATACAGTATGAACGCCTGATTGGGCAGCACACATTAGTTGAAGTCTGGATCGAGCAGATTGAAGAGCATCGGCGTATTCTAAAGGAACTCTCTGGTACACTATCTGAAGAGCTGTCTTTGGCTATCGTGCAGGCCAAAAAGGTGCAGCAGAACGAAGAACAGATTAAAGAAGTTCGCGAAGCAATTCAGCAAGGTCGCGACCCTATGGCTGAGATGCGCGAGAAGCTGCGCGCCGAGATTCTCGAAGAAATGAGAAGAGAAGCTGCCGAGGCAAAAGAATGAACACGGGATCTTACGCAAAAGTCAAGGAGAATAATATGGAAGTAAAGCAGGGTTGGAAGACAACCGAGTTTTGGCTTACCGCATTGGCCACTTTAATATCACTGCTGTTTGTATCCGGGGTAGTCCACCCTGGCACAGGCTTTGATAAGACGGTTGGCATGATTACAGCCGTTCTGGCGACACTAGGTTATAGTGTTGCGCGTGGCGCAGCCAAGAAGAATCAAGATGGTGATGGTCCTGGCTGGAAGACCACCGAGTTTTGGCTCACGAGCACACAAACGATTCTAGGCTTTGTTGTTGCGTCGGGCGCCGTGGACGGTACAGATGCGGACAAGGCTATCGGTGCTGCTGCTGCGGGTCTTGCGGCAATGGGCTATGCTCCTGTTCGAGCGGTTGCCAAGTCGGCTGGACCCAAGGTTATTATCTTCTTTGCGGTCTTGCTTAGTGGCTGTTGCCTAGAGGCTGCTGTGCAGCGCGAAGCAGAGATTAAAGTCTTTCAGTCGATCGGGCTCGAGTATGCCGCTTATACTAGCAAAGACCCTGAATTGGACGGCGAAGAGCTTTTGCGGCGCCACAGAAACATCCGCAGCTGGGCTCAAAGGCTCGGAGAACCAATCCCGGAAGAGGCAAAAGATGCTAACGATTGACGGCATTAAGGCGCGACTCGGCCCGATCTATGATCAGGTGACTCAAGAAGATAAAGACTTGATCGAGGCAGTACTTAAGGACAGTGCTAAGATTGTGGGCAAGTCGATCTCAAAAGGTCCAGAGTATTTCGAGCGCGAGATGCGACACATTCAAGCGACATTATTGAATGTCTCGGCGCGGTATGCTGAGGCCGTGCAGCACGCCTTTTGGCAAGAAGTGACAAAAGTCCTCACAACGGTCGCAAAGACCATTATGAAGACCGCACTGCTCTGAGTCGCGAAAAACTAGACAAACTGTAGAGCGGTAAGGATTAGTTTCCCTACCGCTCTACCACTACTTATGTTCTAGACATCGGGGCTTAAGAACAACACAGTTAAATCATTGTCATCCGCACTAGCTGATATGCCAACTGTGGGGCCAGCAGCTTTAATCTGATACGTGTCACCGGCTTTCAAGCGCACAATGCCGCCACCCCGAATTGTCCAAGGTACCGCGAAAGACGAAATTGTCTGCTTTAGTAGGAAGTCTCCAGCCAGGGGATATCCAGCCGTGGCCCCGGTAAGGCAATAAAGCCCCGCAGTGATAATGGCACTTAGCGATGTCATGGTTATACTAAAGTTGACCAAGTAATAGCCATCTTGATTTGGGCTGAATTTCTCACTATCCGTACCTGAGATAGTAAACCCTGAGTTCTTCTTGACTAGTGAGCCTCCGGAAGCATACTGTAAAACGTCGTTTGGCCCTGTCACCCACCCGACAGCTTTAGTACCTAGGACCAACCGCCCGGCCATTTGACTAAAGATCCAGTCACGAGGCACTGCGTCTTTAGCTGCACTGGGATCGGCTACGTTACCAATCTGGTTATTGCCGGCGTCCATTGTAGCGAGCAGCACCGGAGTGCGAGCATTGACAAATCCATCGTAGCTATCTGTTACTTTTCCAATAGCTACCCAGGCACTGTTAGCTGCGTTTCGACGTTTAATATCGCCGGTACTAGTGTCGATCCAAAGCTGATACGCAACCGGACTAACCGGCGCGCTATTCGCAGCCTCGAAAGCTCGCAGTGCATCGTCGCGAGCTTTAAGTGGCGCTAAAGAGTCTAAAAGACTATCTCCGGCAAGAATATCACTGTATGCCATTTTGGCTCCTTATGCGTGCGATATAAGTCTGGTTTCTAAGACTTTAATTGTGTAGCGGCTCGGGTCTTGATTTACGACACGGAGCATTGCTCCGCAGTAACGGTCTGTTGTTGCTTCAGTAAGATTTCGGTCATAGGCCATCTCATCATAAATGATAGGACTAGATAGCGTGTTAGTTGTTTGAATGCCCGCCTCAACAGTCCAAGCTTGATTCTCTAGCTCAGACTCCCAGGCAATATTGCCATCAGCCCAGGTGCCAGTATAGGTCCAGTCATAGTTATTATCACTGACCAAGAGGGTAAAGCTGAAAATAAAGAACTTCGGAGTCGCGACTAGAGTGCTATCAAAAGTAGACGTAAAGAGCAGGTTCTCCATTAAAGTTGGCGACGACTGCAGAATCTTAGTAGTTGTCGACTTCAAATGGTTAGTTACTGTTTCCAAGGTGAAGCCCATTTTAAATCCAAATGGATTTATATACTCCACGGCGGAGCCTATTTCATCTGCACTAATTGTTCCTAAGCCTAGCTGCGGGTGAGATAGAGGTATAGCAGCTTGTGTTGAAGAGTAGAGTCCTGCAATGTTCATGGCTCGCACCATGAGATAGTTTTCAATCTCATAGGAGCCAGCCGTAAGGCCCGTAGTATTGTTCCACTTAAGAACGCTCTGCGGGATGGTAGAAGTGCCGGATAAAACTGTTGCTAAAGTTACACCAGAATTCCAGCCGGTGCCATATCGCAGCTCATAATAGGCTATCTCAGATTCATCGACTAGCCGATCCCAAACAATATCTAGTGAGTCACTGTTGGTCGCAGCTATAGCGAGTCCTGTGATACCTTGTGGACGAACCCCCGAACCAAAGAAGACTAAAAAGACAGACGGAGAGGTGTCGGGCGAACCCTTATTGCCTCGAATAGAAACTGGCACGGCAGTGAATTCATAAGTCGTGCCAGCAACCAGCTCTTCAGTCAGGATTAAAGACTGCCCTGGAAAGTTAACTGTCCCCACTAACTGCCAGTAGGTTCTCCCCAGGGCACGAACGTGAACTTCGACATAAGAAGGCGCAGGTATGCCATTCACAAAGTCGATGTTAGTTACTTGCCAAGATACTTGCACGGTGCTAAACGTAGTGCCGTCAAGCCTCGTTCTTGTGACGTTTGCCGCTGCAAGACTCGTTACGGCGGCTGGAAGCACCCCGGCGCGCGGCAGTCTAGTATAGTCAGTATCTCGATCTGAAATGACATCGGTATAAACACTGGCCGAATACTCGAGAGCTTGAATCTTCAAGGTGAAGACTTGAGTAAGCTCAATTGTCTGCACCTCAAATGGCTTACCGGGCTCGGTGCCATAGCTAAAGTCTGAAAAGCGTCCCGGCTCGGCGGTGGACGTAAAGCCGTCGAACGCGATAGGTGTTCCAGCCGGGTATACACCATCGGGAGAAGTCGCTGGTGCGCTTGCATGTGTTGAGAATGCATCATTCTCATTGTTCAAAATGTAGAGTAGATCCCCGGTGACTATTGTAAGATCACGATCAAACACTAAGAAGTATTCATCACCATCATATGGGCTAGGCCAACTTGCAGTGATTCTCCCTGAGAAGCCATACCCAACTAAGTCATGTGCGAAGTAGAAAAGATCTCCGGGCTGCAGCGCGAAGCCAGAAAGCTGCATTTCAAAGATTATGACTTGGCGCCGATAAAGATTCTCGTTTAGCCTCCTTGTGGCATAGCGCGCAGCCTGATTGCGCCGGGTTACACCAAGAGGGCTTAAGTTCTGAGTGCGATAAGAGCCACGTTCAAAAGGCGTTGCGCGCCTCGCTACCTCGGTATCAGAATCGTAGTCGAGGTCTACACTATTGAACGTAACTTCCACAGCGTCATAGAGCTGGTCGCGGTCGCGCCACTGGATATCTAAAGAGCCTGTAATGACTGAGGCTTGAGAGACTAGAAATTCAACGGCTCTGGCCTTATCCAAGACAATGGACAAGCGGCCATCAACGTAACGCGGAAATGCAAAACTGCTGCGACAGATGTTTAAGAAGACAGTCCAAGCATTTTCAGGGGTGTTTAGGATCGCGTCAAAAGTATGTCGAACATCGGTACCTGAGATAATCTCATCACAATAGTTCTTCCAGGCTAGGAAAGATTCCAAGTCTAAGTTGGCAACAGTGAAGTATCGCCCAAGGCCAAAGACCGGGTTTAGTAAAAGGTCAATCGCATTTAGCGCAGGATTACTCGATGCGAGCTGCGCAACGCTACCTAAGGTTGCGGGGCCAGGACTTATATCTTTGACTAAGCGGCCTCGTATAAGTGCTGTAACTGATTTTGGGGCTTCAGTGTTTGTCTCAGATGCGACCACATCTTGCAGCTCAAGCAATACCATACCCGGATAAGCGCGAGGCGAGCCGCCATACTCGGTCACACTGATAAACCGAGGGTCGGGATCAGGAGAGCCAGGAAAGAGGTTCGCCGGGTCAGTCCCCAAGTAGACTATTTCGATATCATATTGGGCGCGACTAAAAGCAGGCCCACCGACTTGAGAAGATAGAGGTTCTCTTCCTTGTGTAGAAACGTTAAATGAGGAGTCAGCGAAACCCTCAAAACGTATTGGGAACCAAGCAGACCAAGCTCCTGGCCCAGTGCTTTCGCGAAAACGGTATTGAAAAAGTAGGCCAACTGTTAGGTTTCCTGCTGGACCCTTATCAAAAGCGCCATTAGGGAAGTTAAACTCAAAGTTCAGCAGGTCTACTTCATTAACGGTGGTAAAGGATACTAAAGTTCCTGAGGTAGAAAATGTGTGGTTAATTATTTGAGTGTTCAGTTGGTTTTGACTGCCCGGAAGGTAGTCTTGATCAAAGTCGCCAAATCTCGCGGCAATTTTAAGTGCCGAGAAATTGGCTAAGTCATTATCATCAAGAAATATATTTCCGATTGTGTTCGGCAGCTCGTCCAAGGTTAGAGCCGTTTTGTTTATGTCTCCAATAGCATATACAGGGCCATAGCCAAAGCAGACTAATAGCCGCAGCTTTTGATGCCCTAAAATCGGAATACTTGAGATGCCCGCCTCAATGATCTGGGCACCGGCTTTATAAGTACCATAGATTAGTGGTATTATATTACCCGCGCCAAGCCCAAGCTGCCGCGCTGGCGTCACTCTGGAACGAGTGGCTTCTAACAGCACATCTAAGTTAGCCGTCTGGCGCACACCACCAGTTTCATCTATGGACAGCGGAAGAAAGAAGTCTTCGTAACGGAGGTTAGACGCCATTTAGACCTCGAAGGAACGCCCAGTGATTAGTGACGGGAAGGCACCAAAACGCATAGGATGAAGCTTCGGAAAGGCCGCAAGTGCTTCCCTATCACCCCAATACTCACACCCAAATGTTCCTTGCAGTCGTTTAGTGCAAATTTCGCCTGCTAAGGGGACGCTTGGATCGACCCCACACTCTTCTCCGGTGAAGTCCCACCGACAAAAGTTTCTTTGGTAAGTCAAGTTCCCCAAGCCGCGATCGAAGGTGTTGAAAGCAACCAGCTGGATATTAAGGGCCGGCCCTCGCGCGCGTATAGAGTTGATTTTAAAATCAAGCACATAAGTGCTATTAAGGTCTTCAAGGTTTACTAATGTCATGAGGACATTATTCCCTATGAGGCCCTCTCCAGGAATAACGTAAGCCATAAAGTCGCTGACAACATCATTTATGATGATGTTGACTCCACTTTCGGCGCCTTCGAGTCCTTCTGACATCTCATCAACACGCAAAGGATAAGGATCGTAAACATCTGAGCCCAGTGTAACAGGCTCATTGTTTCCGGTAATAAAGAAGCCGTCATCAGTCTGCGAGTCAACCTGAATTTGAAGACACCAGACCCAAGCATTCGGGTTGACGGTCTTATTCTTTGCGGCTATAAAAGCTGCGGGTAGCTGCCTCAAGGTATCACCTCCACGGTTGCACGAGCATCGTAGACACCAGGATTGACTAGTATGATAGTTGGGTTAACAGTAAATCGAACCCGTATACTGCCCCACAAGAAGCTTGAGAATTGCCCTTTACAGAGATGAACTAAAGTCCGTAAACTGTTTACTTGGGCCGCAGATAGTGAGGCCCAGGCTAGTTCATACTCTGTGCGGCTTCGAGAGAAGGTAGGCACTACCGAGAGATATCCACCATCAGTATCTAGCTCCCTAGTGTCTAAAGTCTTCGTCACGCGTGTGGCTATAGAAGGTTCGATCGTCAGTGTCGCTACAGCGCTAGGCTCAGAAGAGACAGGTAGTTTGTTCATCATAAGCCTCTGGACGCTTTCTCATACTTGCCGTATGCCTTACCTAATTTACCTGAGCGTAAGCTGTTTTTACCGTTCAAGACACCTAAGGCTCCACCGCTGCGGCGTAAGGCATCTTCAAAAGATTGCGAGTCTAGCGTGTCAACGTTGTAAACGTTGCTGACATAAGTGTCGCCACCACGTCCACCACCTCTGGGCCCAAGAATTCCTTGCCCATCATTGATACTAACAGGAATCGTGCGGCCATCAGGGAGAGGGACAAAAGCTTCAGGCCCGGCTTCCCCTGAAAGTGTAAAAGTTGGACGATTGACCACTCCACCTTGTGCAAACGGCGTGATACCACCCAGCAGGCCCGCAAAGCCTGCGGCTGACCCACCTTGATTGCCGCTAGTTGGCGCCGTGCGACCACCAAAAATTGTTGAGGCAAGTAGGCTACCCAGGCCCCCAGCGGCTCCACCACCGGCAGCACCTCCTGTAGGCGTTGCACCAGCTCCACTGCCACTGCCACCGCCACCTCCACCGATACGCGATAAGAGACTACCAATGTAACTTGTGAACACCTCTCCAAGTAGTCCTTGCAAGAGCGCCTTAAAGTCGGCTGGTTCGCCGCTACCTCCAGGACCGCTGCTGTTTGTAATTGTAACTGGAATAGAGCGCCCATCAGGTAGCGGAACAAACGCTTCTGGACCAGCTTCACCAAACTTTGCATATGTGGGCTTGCTAACGACACCTCCACGCGCAAAGGGCGTAAAGGTTGGCTGCGAGGCTGCAGAGCTAAAGCCACTACCTCCAAAGATGCTGCCTGCTCCTGCTGAATTCCCAGAGGTGATTGATCCACGCCCAGTGTTCGGTGTTCCACCGAGCCCTAGCAGGTTACTAAAGAAGCCGCCAAAACCACCAGCATTTGCATTGCCATCATTAACAGCTGCCCCGCCAGCACCGGCTGCTGCGCCGCCAAGCACGCCACCTAAAGCACCCCCGGCCAGCGACCCGAGCGCTTGAAAGCCAAGATCTACGACGAGACTAATAGCTTGGCGGATTGCGGCTCGCAAGATCTCTTTCTCAAGGTCCTTGAGGACACCTTTGAAACTCTCAGTGAAAGACTTACCATCAACCAGTACGGCTGCAAACGCCTCGGAGAATCGAGTCTCCAGCGAATCAGCGATACTATTGACTATAGTGTTGATACCTTCAAGCCCGCTACCAATCAACGTATCATAGAAGTCTCCGTTGCGGCCTGTGAGTCCGTCTATGAATAGCTTGAAAGTTCCCGTAACGCGATCAAGGGCTTTCTCAATACGCAGCAAGAATCCCTGAACGCCAGAAGTCAGCTGTGTCAGCCCAGTCCGTAAGCGCCCAACAACATCTCCACCCGGCTTCAAAACTATAGAGGCAAAGAGTTTCTTAACCTCAGCACGAGCCCTGGGACTAAAAGAGCTGATCTGCTTAAGCTCTTCGACTATGCGCTGCAGCCCATCATCGTCACTGATACCTTCAAGCTCTTTGCGGATCTGCTCTTCTTGGTCCGACAGATTGCGAAAAGCATCAGCTTTTACTGCCTCAGGCTGCGTGACCAGTACAGACTTGCTGAATCTCTGCGAACTTTCACGGAATTTATCGCGCAGCAGCGGATCGACGGTGTTAATGATTTTGTTAGTGGCGGCCTCGATGACTTTACTAAGTGCTAAGAAAGACTCTCCACCCGTATCTACGAAGCGCGTTATTTCCTTGTCGATCTCTCTCAGGCGTGCCTGATACAAGGTCGGGGTTGTCTCACTCGCATTATCACTGTCAATAAAGCTACGCAGTTCTGCTTTAACCTGCTCTTCCAACCCTAAGGACTGTGACGATAGTTCAAGTGACTTAGGTAAGCGCAGCGTGCGAAATATTTCATCAGCTTCGGCTGTATTCGCGGTCTTCAAGAAGGCGTCAGTTTGTGCGATCTCTTTGCGTATCGAGTTAATGCCACCTCTCTTAATTACGGTTTCAAAGTTAGTGGTTAGCTCTTCAGGATCTACTGAGTTTAGGGCTTCGCGAACGAGTTCGTCAAGGCGCGTAACGATCGCGCCGCCGAGTCGATTATTCGCTCGATTTAAGTCTTCGCTAGATAAGCGGAAAGAGCGGTCTCGGTTAGTGAAGACACTATCAATAGTGCGCTTTGCGATCTCTGTAGCTCCGCCTTCTTGACCAACACCTTCACGAAGCTTCTCAAATGTCTGCTGCGTTGCATTTTTCGATCTAAGAGCCTTTTGTAAGAAGGCACCCCCGTCTGCCGTAATTGCGAATTCGCGAAACTGGTTAGATATCTCGGTGTTAGTGCGCAACAAGCGACTAAAGAGAGGTGAGTTATTGACGTTACCTTTTAAGACTGGCCCACCAAAGGCATCATTAGCTTCTAGGTTGGCGAGAATTTCGCGGTTCGTCTGGATTGGGCTTACCGTTCGGAGTGGAAAATTTGCTCCGCTTAGTCCGAGCTTGCTGCGTAAGAAAAACTCTTCGTTTGGATCGGCAAAAGGGTTGCCTTTTTGACTCTCACGAAGCCCCTCAAGACGATTGAATAGGAGACTACGCCCTTCAAAGTCTTCGTTAGGCTTCGATTTAGCTGCATTGATAAACGCAGCACTCAAGTCGAACCGCTCTTGCTGCGCAATGATCTTATCATATACTGGCCCCACGGTAGTGATTGAATCAGTTACAAGCTTGGCAGTATTGCTAGTTAAATCTGCGATTCCGCCTAATGTGGCGCGCATACTGTCCAGTATGACTGGGGATTGACCATCAATCAGTGCTTTTACCCGCGCAATGGCAGCCGCAACATTATCATTTCGGCGCCGTGAGGCGGTCTCGCGAGACTCCGGGAGGCCGAGGTTATCGCGGACTATATCCTCCAGAGAGCCAACTCTAGCCTTTCGCCCTTCAGGGGTTCCTGAAGACGGGCGAGAAGGCAGTCTGAACCCACTAGGTAAGCCACCCGACTCTTCAAGTTCAACAAGCTCGCTGAATGTCTTGAATTCACCGGTTAGTCTTGCAAAGCTCTTTTCAGCGGTTTTTGCGGCGGCCTCAAACTCAGCAATAGATGAAAAGCGGGCAAAGAGACCTGACGCCGTGAAAGTATCTTTTTCGCTTATGCGACTTAAGTCAAGCCCCAATGCTGTGGCTTGCGGTGGCTTAAGTATCTCCAGCAATTCAGCCTTGCTGATCTCACTACCGGCGGAATCTTTAAAAAACCCGGTCAACTTAGAGTCGGTATTAGTAAGAAAGTTTTTTGCCGCTGTTGCTCCAGAGGTTCCAAAAGTAGAGCGCAAATACCGGTCAGATATAAGTGCAAGCGCTTCTTCAGTACTACCAACTAAAGTCGCTCTAAGCACCTCTCCTACGGCCAAGAAAGTGGTTGTTAAAGACTCGAAGAGCAGGCGGCTAAGGCTTGTAACTATGTTCTTTAAGCTCTCCTCTATGCCAGCAAAGTATTCAATATTGGATTGTGTTGGCGAGAATAAGGCTTGAAATGTCTTTTTCGCTAAAGTCGTTAAGTCTCTAAAGCCTCTTGCGGCATCTTTTACTAGTAGGTTAGCAAAAGACTTGATTGCTGGACGAGCTTTATTGACAAAATCGATGAGCCCTTCAAGACTCGACTTAAGAGCTGGGCTAAAAGCCGTGCCTATATCGAAAGCAACTTCGTCGAGTAAAGAGCGAAACTCACGAAAGCGCCCGATCAGGGTCTTACGAACCTGAGCCGCTGCATCTGGTAACGTCTTCTGGGTAATATCTAAGATTGCCGCGCGGATAGACTCAATATCATTATTGACGAAACGAACGATTCCTTGCGACTGGATAAAAGCACGTGACCCAGTACGAACCAGCAAGATACCTAAGCGCCGTAGCACCTCAGTCTCAACACCGATGAATGCACTTGCAACATCTTTTAAGTCACGGTTGAAAGTAATGGCAATGTCTGCGAGGGCACGGATTGTTTCTCGTGCAGCAGGCACGCCGACGGCTCGTAACCGGACGAAAGACTCGACGAAGTCTTTAGCCCCGAGAGGTGACTGAATCGCTTCAGTGCGAAGCTGCTCAAACTCTTGGTCGGCTACATTGATGTCTTTTACGACCGCACGCAACTGCGTGCGGTAAAGCTCATACTCCCCAGTGGTTCGTATAATTGATGAAGATACTTTAGCAAAAGCGGATACTGCAATCGTACCGAAGATAGCAGCGGGCAGAGCCAAAGAGCGAAGTACACGCAAGGCCCCGAATGCAGCGTCAGCCACAGCATTCAAAGAAGCGCGGGCCGCATTGAACCCAACACTTAAGGTTCTTAAGCCTAACTTTAGTGCAGGAGTCCCGAAGTAAGAAAGGGCGCTTACCAGCTCTTTTGCGGGCAAGATGCCTCGCGCAAGTGACTCGGTAAAACGCTGCATTGTAGGGACTTTACTTAAATTTGACAGGTTGGATCGCAAAGCCGCGATTCGAGGTTCTGCCTGCGAGATAGCTGCTTTAAGACCCTCAATGTCTTCTACAGGCAAGAGACTGCGTGGTTGAAGTGCATTAGCCTGAATGGCTCGACGCCGCTCTTGAGCTCTCGGTAGCCCTTTGGCTACTGAACGATTTCTTGCTTTCGGTCGGGCACCTACATTCCCTTCTGAGGCCGAAGGCACGTCGCCCTCTAGGGTCGGAAGCACGTCGCCCTCTAGCTCCGGAAGCCTCAGAAGTCGAAATTGCCGTAGACCTGCCAAGAGTGAGCCTCGCGGAATCTGAGGCACAGTTGCTTTAGGCCGTGTACGCGCAAGATAAGTTCTCCTGGCTGCTACACGGTTAATACCCGCACGCGCTTCCTCTCTGTCTAGTCTTAAGCGCCTCGCATTTTCGGCTCTGTTCTGCTCCGCGGCAGCAGCTCTCTCTCTAAGCCGACTAGCCGCAATTTCTTCTACCCCTAGCAGTCCTGAGGTATTTCTAACAAGCCGGTCACGCCTGCGACTATTTATAATAGCGCGTTTTATGCCCATCTTGAAGTCATCGACAAAAGTCTTTTTTGCAGCCTTCTTAACGTCAGCAAACAGGTCCGTTTTAATAACGCCAGAAGTCTGTCCTCTGCGACCAGTACCAGCGCTCGTTTTGAGTTCAGACTCTAGTTTCGTTATAGCGTCTCTAAGACTAATCGGACCACTACCACCTGCGACTTGTCCGATTAGGCGATTTACCTTGGACAAGGCTTGGGTATTGGTGGTCTTACTCGCAAGTGCGACTAGAGCAGCAAGAGAAGCCGTGCTTCCTTGGCCGGTCCCTTGCGCTCCTTTAAGTCGTGTAAGTAAACCTAATCGCGTAGCTGAGCTTAAATCACTAGTGTTGCCAGCACCTGCAACTGCCGCAACACTAGCAATACCCTGTCCTCGCGCACTTAATCGAGCGCGCAAAGTCGATGCTGCTTGCGCGACGCCGCGCAAGCGGCGTTCTGCAGTGATTGCATCGCGGGAGATGCGAGTTAATGCGTTGTCAACTGGAAGCCCAGACCGCATAGTGATGCCGAGGACTTTAAGCTGACGATTTACGTCACTGATGCCAGCGGCGGATTCTTTAGCGAACTTGGAGAGGAATTTCTCCGTCTTAGCGGCTGCAGTGCCAACAGGACGAAATTCCTCTTCAAATTCTTTGAGACTTAAAGAGGCGCCACGAATACTCTTACGCAGGCCCCGAAAAATCTCACTAACATTCTCCGAGAGCTGTAACCTAACCTCCACCTTTTTGTCGGCCACTACGAGCCTCCTCGATGCGCTTGCGCTCAAGCTCATTCATACAGTTACCGATATGGCAAACTGCCTCAATGAACCAATTGGACTGTGCGAGTAGGCCACCAACAGCAGGCCAAGTGTTATAATTCTTCAAGAGCGCGAACGCTTGAAATACGCGCCGCTCAACACGGGCTTGACTTAAGTAGAACAGAGGGCAGCGAGGCATCTTCTGAACGCCACCAAAACACCCTGGAGCATTGCAGCCATCTCCTCGGCACTTTGAGCAGCGTGTAAGCCAACGCGACATGCGGATATCTTCGAGATCATGATCGCAACCCCAAGCTGCACGGAAGATATCACCTTCAGGACATGTTTGCCCATGCCCTTCTAGTAAGCTTCCGTCAGCCATGCGGGCGATCAGTTCGAGTTTCCCGCTTCTTTCTCGCTAAGCTTCTGCGATTGGAAAACCGCAAGAATCAACTCTTGCAACTGGGTAAATGAGAATCGACTAAAGTCCCCGTGCGGGATATCATTTCCTTCAGCGTCTTTGTAGTTATCCCAGCGGCACACACAAGAAGGAAGAATTTTCATGTAGACTTCAGCAGTCTCTTTAAGTGTTTTCGCGCCGCTCTCAAGATCGTCGATGACTTCCTGCAGCTCGATCACGCGTAGATAAGTCAAGACCGAGACGTGAAAAACGCTTTGCTGCTCTTTAGGCAGCTCGCGATCTTCCGCCAAGATATAAGGTTTCGTGGTGTTTGGTCCAATAGCAATAGCCATGGCAAGTCTCCTTGTTAGCACGGCGCAGTTCACAACACTATAGCTTAGCACCGCGCCGCGCTATAGTGTTGTGGAGAAGAGGCTAGCGAACAACGATCTGGAACTCGTCATCGCCAATGGTGCGAACGAAACGAAATGAAACGTCATTGATTAGAATCTCGTCACGATTACCGTTCTGAACATTGGTGAACTGCATCCGTTCACCGATCAGTTCAACGATATTGCCATTGCTCGAACCGACTTGGAAGTAAGAGCGAGTAAGCGTATCCGAGAACAAGCGAGCAAGGAAAGGATACGTCCCGACGGAAACTGCTTCGGGATTCATCTGACCACTAAAGTCGCGGTCAACAATAAGTGTCGAGCGAAGTCCTGAGGCTGCGGTCGCATCTTGGCGGCTCGTCAAGGTATTATCTACCTGGACGTTCATGCCAGCCATGACCGGCAAGAAAGGGCTCGAAGTCGGATCGCCAAGCTGGATCGCGGCACCCTGGAACTTCGGGGGAATCACTGAGTCAGTCCCCTCAGCGAATGCCGGGGTATCGGTGGGGTTAACAGCACCCGGACCTTGAAACTCGAACTGCATACGAGCCGGTTCCCCGACTGCGTTGAAGTTGAAGTTTACGCGACCACGCGCGCCGCCAAAAATGCGCTGAACTCCATCCTCGTTAACGTAGAAAGTTAGAGGGGGAGAACTTTGCGAGCATCCCGAAGCCGCAGTTGTAGTCCCTGTCGCATTTGAGACTTGCCCAGTGAGCGCAACAGTATTTCCGATAACCCCAGTCAGTGGGATATACCAGAGGTTCTTGTTCGAGCCTTCAACGTAAAGTACAATGCCCGAAACGCCTGTACCTGTTACGAGTTCACCCTGCAAAAACGTGCCAGTGATAGCTCCGAGAGGAACAATGCGGGCCGTCTTGGACTGTGGCTTGAACCCCCAGCCGTAGTTTTCATTGATGCTGTCGATAGTTGCCGCATAGCTACCACTGCCGCTACCTGCAATACTGATCGGAGCCCCGAGCGTGCCGGGCATATTAAGAGAGTAGCGATAAGCGACCACTTTAGTGGCATTACGGAGAAGGTGGAAAAGATAGTAAGTATTGCCAACGCTATCAGTCAAAAGCTCACCGAGCGCGAGCGTTCCCGATGCCGCCGAAACAGTCAGCTCAACAAGCTTTACCGACATAAAGCCACAGCCAATCAGGAAGTGACTATAGTTCGGCTCGGTACCTGCGGATCCTGTGCCTTTCAACTCTGCTTCAAAAGACAACGTGGACTCGATAATCCCCGTCAGGTTCGCTTCCTTGCTCAAGTCACTCCGGTAAGGCTGGCGCAAGAAAGTTGAAACGTTTTGGTTCGGGTTAATCTCGAAGACCGTAGGAAAGACGTGTGCTGAAGTCAACGTTTCCGTAGTTTCTTCGGCGTTTTGCAGCTTAGCAGCAAGCTGCTTGATTCTATTTCGTAACGCGCAGTCTGCCATGCTAGATCTCCCTAAGCGATAGGCTTACTTGAACAACCTTGTTACTGACATAAGAAGTTTGGATACTTCTTACATCGACTAAAACTTCTAAAGGCTCTACTTCGTTTGGCGGTGTCCACATAATTGGGGTGTGGACTAAAGCCTGCTCTAAGAATTCTTCCCATTCGCACAGCGGCGTAACGCCGTTGGTAAGCTGAAATGTGCGCCTTTGGCGCTCATTTCTTCGGCGCCGAAGTGAGCGCCCTTCTTGTTGGGACGTCGAGACTGTATCGTGCTGTATCAGTTCTTCTACTGGGTAGCCATAAATAAAGCCTAGATCGTCAAACACGTATCCTAATGGGTCTGGAACAAGGCTGGTAACAAATCCCGTCAATACACTTATAGCTGCGCTGCCGAGGGCAACATTCCAAAGGTACATTGAGCCGAGACGCAGGTTCAAGTTAAAGAGTGGCTGGTGATAGCCAAATTCATTAAGTGGGCTTGTAATATGAGAACCCGAGCTGTAACTTAATACCCTCACACCGAGTTGTATAGTCATGACACCCGAAGCACGGGTTACGATCACTGGAAAGTAGTCGCCCTCGTCAGAGGAGCTATCAACGTCTGTCCACGGGCTTGGCCCAACTTGTATACCACTGTTATTTAAAAAGTAGGCCGTCGCCCCATCACGGGTTAGGTGTAGCCAAGTTGTACCAAATTTCATAGACACTAAAGGGTTCGCCCCAGGCCCGTACGCGAGGGCCTGCGCCCAAAAGCAAAGCGTAAAGTCTGTGAGATTAAAGCTATCTCGGGTTTCAAAGCCCTTGTCAATAGCGACGTCTCGATAAGAGGCACCTTGCGTTAATGGATAGAAAGGTGCGCAACGCCGCTGCGTCTTATAGTTTCGAGGGGCTAGCAGTTCATTATCGTCTATTTCTCGGAAAGGCAGCACGGCTACAAGGCTAGACTCGTAAGAGTCCAGGAGTGGGTTTCTAAATCTCATCACGCAACTCCTGTCACAACGCATGAGATTGAACATGGCCCGGTAATGCCCAAAGACTGCTCAGGTTTTAGTTCGCCGTTTCCGCCGCTTTTGAACACGTAGGTGCAAGTCGCCCCGATGGGCTGACCTGCCAGCTCGCAAAGTTCATCATAGGTTTTAACACCCACCAACTCAACGTTGACGCCATTTAGGCGGCACTTATGTGGGGTTGCTAAAACATTCCGAAGCAAGCGACAACGCGATGAGTTGCAGCGCTTGGCTCCGTCGGGGATCATGCGACGGCAATAACGGCAATGTCGATTAACGCTCATTCGCCAAGCTCCGACTTAATGTCCGCAAATTCGCTAGCCTCCGCGTCAGTCAGGCTTTCAATGGCCAAAAGCTCAGAGCGGCGCGCTTGGAGATCCCGCATGGCAGACCCCATAGCGATGACCGCGCTTTGCTCAGCCGCCGTCGGACCCCTTGTGTCTTCCACGGCTTTAATCCACGCCTTTCTTGCGGTATGAGCCGCCTTACGCGCCTCCTCTGCAGGTTGCCGTAAGGACTCACGCGTTTCTACTGCTGCTCTGTAACTCTCAACCACGCTCATAGACCCGCTCCTATCAGCCGCGCACCAGCGGCCATTTCTGCGATCCGCGCGTCAGCCAGAGCGCACGAGAAAGCGCACAAAACGCTGTAAACGCCAGGATTTGAGGGGTTCCCGCCGTAGTCACCAACGTGCAAGACGCTGTTCACGTTGGGCGCAGTCGACGCGTTACCAGTCGTCGACGCTTCCAAAACAGCATCTAAAAGCATTTCGTACGTGGGAGTCCCGGAAACCCGCCTTTTGCGAAACGCAACATGGGAAGCTACCCCATTGGTCAACGCCGTTAACCCGTCGGTGCTTCCTCCGCCGTTCCAAAAGGACAGAATGCCACTGGAAAGGTGATTAAGGTCCCATTCGCCAGCGCTTGAGGCCCCGTCTGTTAGAGAGACCACCGTGCAGGCGCCTAAAGGAGTCGCATCAACGGGCTTGTAGAAGAGCGCTACAGTGTATTCCGCCGACCCTAGCGGGCTAAACCTGACGGGAACAAGAACGTTATCGCCAGACCCGGCGAAGTTGAGCCCTTTACCATCTACACCATCTGAACTCAGCGATATGCTGCCATCCCATGACGCGGTGCTTGGCTGGCCAAACGGAGCTTTGCTTGGGCTTGGTTCCTCCTTGAAATCGAAATAACACACGAGGTAAGGCAGCAACGCGTTAAGCTCTGGCAGTGGGTTGCCGCTCGAATCAACCCAACGACGAGTCGCTGGCGTAGTGTCCCAGGCCACGTTCTCGCTGAGGGTCACAACACTAAGCGGGTCGCTATTCGTCAAGGTTCCAGAGCCGTCTTGAAGGGCTGTAAATCGACCATTGGCGCCGCTGTTGATGGTGATTGTTCCCACCACGTTAACAGCCTGGACGATTGGCTCCGACCCTGATTGAAAAACGGTGGTTCCATGGATCAAGCCACCGACGATTCGCGGCTTTGATCCGCTCGGGAATGTCGTCGTCGTCGCCACGGCGAAAGTACAAGACTGGATGTCGCCGCACTTCGCCGAAGACTCAAACAGGCCACCCTGGAAGTAGCACTGGCTGAAGCTTCCCGAATAGCCAGTGTTAACCCAGACCGGAACGATTCGCGAATTCAGGCATCGCGAATGATCCGCAAGACCGACGCGCGGGACATAGCTGTTGTCGGTACCGTGGACACCAGTCAGGCTTACGAGGCCGCTAGCGAGGACCGATGGAGTGTAGGTCTGACCGGTAGTGTCGAATTGGATCGGGCCGACCGGGCTCATAGTAGGGTTGAACGCGGTCTGAACAGAGAGGGCATAGTGGCTGTTCATTGAGCCTGCGTAAGAGCGAAACTGACCGCGATACGTGACTGGTCCGCAGCCGACTTTAAGCAGCACGGCGCAACTCGACCCGCCTCCGTTTGCAATCAAAGACTTGATCCGCCCGTAACCATGTCCGATTGTTACGAGCCCATTCCCGCAATCCACGACAAGACCGTCGCCGTCGAGCTTTACGCCCGTGCCGAATGGCGTCCACGCGCCAGACGGGCCGTCGATGTGCAGGCGCTTCGACCAGTCGAGTATAAGCACGCCACTCGAGTCCGCGATTTTTCCGGTGCCGGTCACTTCAAAGGCCGGCGCCAATGGAGAGCGCGCTCCTGTCTCTAAAGTCAGTCGGCATGTCCCCGAGCTTGCGGAGAAGATATTAGCTGTGCCGCTGTGGCTGACTTTTTTGCCATCTTGAATAGCGATAGTGAGGCTGGTGTAACTGGTAAGATCAATCGTGTCGGTCAAACTCATCGCGATATCATTAGTCACGAGAAGACGAGCCCCATTGGCCCGAGCAGCGAGCAGCGCCGCTAGAGTCGCGACCTCAGTGTAAACCTCAACACTGGCGCTGGCGTCACCGCCACTGCCACCGCCACCACTGGTACTACCTTGAGACCCTGGACTACCGTTCCATGGAAACATTCGGCAGATCCTCTTAGTTAGTTGGGGTATAGTTATGGGACGCTAGAAGTGTCTCTTGTGCATCCGTAAGGCCCGTGTTGAAAAAATATATGTCTCTGTAGTCCCCAGGGTGTGTAAATACGAGACCGTTTATATCCCCTATAACAGTTAGGCCAGCCCAGGTAAACTTGGTGACACCTCCAACACGTAAGATCAATGTAGGTACGCCGGCCTCAAGACGGCAAATAAATGAAACTTGCTCTTCGGTCCCGGGGCCTACGAACAAAGACCCGCCCGTATCGGCAAATCCTACATACCCAGTTATACCCGTGTGTATGCGTAGTAGATTTGTATTACTGAAGTTAACTACCAACCCAAAGGGTGCCGAGCCAGAGCACGCCTGTAAAAAGTCACCACTAGGGCTTGTGGTTAATCGCGCAGGATCAATCTTAAACGAGATAGTGTATGGTACCCAAGTCGTGTATTGCCTGAAGTCTCCCGGAATAGCGGCAAAGAGCTTTTTAACACCCGCGCTCTCTGCTATGCGAGTTTTTCCGTCAACAGTACTAACCCCGGTGCCTAAGGGACGGAGAAAACCCTTGTCTGCTACATTCTGCTCATTTAGTGTACTGCCCGGATAATAGGCTAAAACACTGTCCACTAAAGTATTGAGCGTGGCATTTCCGAATGTGGCCGATGGGCCACTACCGTTACCGCTAGAAGCGCTCTGCGAGCCAGGACTACCATTCCATGGAAACATTATGCTTTGCCACCATCAATTACCACGCGGTTTACTATTACGGCTCCACTCCCTAGTCCAGTGAGCTGAAAGTATTTGACCCCGGATACCAAAAGGATAAAAGTGATCCACTGATCGCCCACACCGACTTCCGCAGCTTCAAAAACGTGGCCCGACTTTCCATAGGTGCGATACGCAGGGTTCGACGCGTGAGCCCCAGCTATATAGAGCGGAACGTATGTGCCGTCTTCCGTCTCACACACATTGACTTGGAAAGCAATGTTAGTCTGGCTATTAAAATTGAGATTAACCGCAATTCTGACAGAGCCGTAAGACTCTACTAAAATGCCTGTGGCGAGCACTTTGACAGTTGCGGTGTTTTGAGGTGTTGCAGCAAAATCCGTGTCAAGCAAAGTCGCCATTTTAGCACCTCACTAAAGTTGGGTCAGTTCGCAAATGCCGATAAACGACGTCAAGGAATACTATAACAGCACCTACGCCGGGCTGATCTTCACTGTGAACCGCAACGGTACTTTTTACTTCTGAGTTAACCGCCAGACCCCCGACCGTGTCGTCTTGCCCTACAGCTTTCTTAACATCATGAATCCAACGACTGCAAGCTTGATCTATGTCGGCAAAGTCTCTAAAGTGAACTTGAATCACCGTATGTAGTAAAACCCTTTGTGTAAGGCCATTGGTTATGACCTCCTCATCGGAGTCTTCGACATAAACCAGCGCACAAGGTTGATTCATTGACTCGAAGTTGCTCAAGTTTCTTCGAGTCGCCTCAACTAAAGTGTTGAAGTAACCTGGGCCTTGCACAATGCTCCCTAGCGCAGTCACGATATTATCAAGAATGCGCTCATTTATTGGGTCAGCAGCGGGCTGAGAGCTAGAGCGAGTGTAAAAAACAACGAACCCATCTGGATTAGACTCATCAGAAGCACTTAAGCAGCGCGCAAAGAGTTCATATCGCGTGCTTTCAGTGAGTCCTGTTATGACTAAAGTTGTGTTAATGGAAAGAGATGAGAAGAGTGCAGTAGACCAAGCCCCTACACCTACTGGACGATACAAAACCTCGACAGATACTAGTGCGCCATCGGTTGGCACAGCTAAAAGCGTCAAAGTTAATTGAGTATCTCCGATAGTCGTTAGCTCTACGTCTAACTGGTCGAGGTCTACTGCGTAGCTCACGGGTTACTCCTCACAAGGGGGCTTCTCAAACGTTGATAATATTAGAAGAGAGCCAAGTCTGCTGTGTGACCACCCAGTAAGTCCCTTCAAACTCGAGTTCAATGTACTCGAAGTCATTGGTGCCATAAGGAAACGAGTGTGTCGCGCCAAGTGCCGCGCCAGGGGCTGCAATGATGGAACTACCAGCGGTGATAACTAGCTTACGAGTTGCGTGTCCAGCATAAATCCAGAAGCCCACGCGCTCACCAACAACTGGACTCGTAGGCAACGTTGCTACAACGTTTCCAGTTGTAGCTAGGTCAATACGATACTTCTTTCCGGTGAGAACTGCAAAAGCCGTCGTTTTTGCGTCTCCGCGATCCCAGCCAGGAGTGGGATAAGACTGACGAGGGCGCTCAAGAAGCACGTCTTCGCTTTCATTTAACGCCTGATGATCCAAAGTCATTATTTCACCCTAACCTTGCAAAAGCTCGAGATAACGAGCCTTGGATTGCCGAACTGAGTCTCTCTTCTCTATCTTTAACCATAGGTGCTGAAAGAAAAGTCTCTTTAAACTTTAGTCTTTTGGGTAAAGTCACCCTCTTGCGCAAGAGATATAGAAGTAAAACAACGGTTCTACCCTGCTTAAGTACGATTCGAGGGCGCCGCGTCAGCCCTAACTCTTGTACTGCCTCGCTATAACTAGGGAAGCGTGCAGCAATGAAACGTTTTCCTTTTTTCGACCTGAATACGAACGTATTAAAGTCTATGTGATATGCACTAGTGAATGTAGGCACATGTGTTTTAGGGTCTTTGGCTGCATCTAAAGGGATGGTGAGGTACTTCCCCCGCTTCACGGAGATTTTTCCACCATCTTCTTGCTTCTTTGCTTGCGGTGTCCCAGGTGGCTCTTCACCAATACTGACAACGTAAGTAAACGTGCGACCTGTAGCACTAACGTCAATGCGCGCTTTAACACTGTTAAACAAGCGCCGTGTGCGTTGCGTAATGCCATCGCCACCAACAAAACGAGTAGCGCGAAGGTACTTTTTAAACCGCGCAGTGTGTAGCCGAAGCCCGCTTACAGTCTCTCTTACAACTCGTTTAGCTTGGCGGTCTGTGAAAGACGTAAAAGTCATCTTGTCTAAGACAGGAGAAATTCGATTCTTAACGCTGAACTGCACCATATTACACCAGCCGACTTCTGTATGGTCTTATATAGTCTAGTGTGCTGTTCAAGAGCCCTAAAGAGCGAACATTCAGGCTTCCGGTGCGATTCGAGGCCGTTTGCGTGCCTTGAAGGTCTTTAGTGCGGAACTGATAAGAGGACTGGTTCAGGCAAGCACTCTCCAGACCGGGTTTTAGTATTCGTAGGATTTCAAGGTGCGTTTGAAACGTCCAAGCTGCGCCATCCCAAGTCGCGATTTGATTCTCTTTGCCTACCCAGGCACCAGTCGGTGTCGCACCAACTAAATACTTAGAGCCTGTGGCAGGGCTCATTGGAGGGTCATCTTGTCGTGTCGTGTAATAGTCACGATCAAAGGCCCAGCCTCCTACCCACGAAACACGCAAGTGGCCAGGACCTGGGAGAAGTGTAAGACGGTCAAGTGAGATAATGCCCTTACGGCGCCTGACTTCAGATTCCCAGTCATACTCGTCGAGTTCTAATTCTGCTGTCGAACTAAAGTCGCGGTCAGGATCATAGCGTATCGACTCAATGCTATGTGTCGGAGCCGCTGGCAGGTAAAAATCGCGCTGAAAAAACTCGATATCAAAAGTCTGCGTCCTGAGCTTAACCAGAACCTCGCGTCCCAAGTAATTCAAAATCTCGTCACTGACTCCAGAGATAATCTGTGTAAGCACAGTATCACTCTGGGCGCCATTGATATTTAAGTAAGATTTTAAAGACGCGAGGTCGGTTAACACGATTCGCCCCTTAGCTCATAAGAGCGTGCTGCGGAGACAGCTCAAGGAGCGGGTAAGCAGCCGGGACTTCACCCAAGCCACGGTTCACTTCGCGGCGCGAGCCTTTGACGCCGACAGCACCGATGATCACAGTGCTAACAGCAGCGGTGCAGGACAGCTGGACAGTTGGGATATATACGGCACCAGGAGCAACGGCTGGCCCAGCACGAAGAGCGCGAGCGTCAATGCGAACTACATAAGTCTTCGCAGCAGCCAAGAGGAACGCTGCGGCCGTGAGGGTGTTCCCATTAGCGTCGGTCAGATTGACATAGTTGCCAAGGCTGTCTTTCTGCGTCATGGTAACAGCTAAGGTAGTTGCGCCACCAAGAGCACCGGTTGTGAGGAGGATCAACGCTTCAAATACACTGGTCAGGTCAAAGTCGCCGGTGACAAATGCGCCGTTTTGACTAGCGGGCGCTAGCAAAGTCGAGTACTGCGTGAGGCGTAAAAGGTCGCCCTTCATGATTTACTCCTGATTTTGAGTTTGCCCCCACCTAGCTAGGTAAGGGCAGATTGACTTTAGTGAATCTTAAGCCAGTGTGGCTTAGATCTGGAGCGCGTCATCAGCATACTGGAAAGACTCGGTGCGCATCACATTGCAGTCAGCCGCAACGTCGAAGACCAGCCAAGTTTCGTTCTGCAAGAAAGCCGAGCGGTTCGCAAGGCTTGCCTCGGTAGAGACGCGAAGACGGATACGGTTCCAAAAGCCGAGAACAAAGTCTTCCCAAACGCCGCCAATAACGTGTGCAGCTGTTCCAGCCGCCAAAATCGCGCCAGTCGCAGCATTGGTCTTCGGCATCAAGGTTGTTTTCTTAAAGTCGCCACCAAGAAACTCGCGAAGCATCGCGTCTGTGGACGGTGGGCGACCAGCAAGATACTCTTGATTAACCGACTGACCTGCGTAATGGTCAACCTTTTGGCGCTTCATCAGGCTCCAAGTAGTTGGGCGCGAAAGGAAAGCGACATCACCGTCAATGAGTCGCTCTTCAATAGCATTGCGGAAAATCTCTGCATCATCAAAATTGAACCGCCGACCAACACCAGCATTAAGCTGGCTACGGTTCGGGGTTCCTGGAACGGCAGCTAAGAGAGGAATCAGGCCAGTTGGCTCAACACCGCCACCACCAAAGAGGAATGAATACTCCATCGTGAGGCGAAGCTGCTTAGCCAAGTCATCGCGAATGAGCTTCTCAACCATCTTTGGAGACATTTGCAACAGGACATTGCTGATGGTCACGAAGTTCTGACAATAGTGGGGTTCAAGCACAAGGTTGTCAAAGCTGATGCTGGTTTCGGTGGGGACGCCGTTCTCAGGCACCCAAGCAGCACTGGACTTTGTGGCTTGGCGCGGAATCTTGAACTTGTCAGCCGAGATATCATCATAGACCGTCACACCAAGAGGCTCCAAGACCAGGCGCTCTCGCAGTGCGGAAATCAACGTCGAAGAAACCTGCTCAGGAATGAAGAGGCCGCCGCTGTGATCGACAGCAGCTTGGTGACGGGCTTTAGTCACCGCACCGGTTTCGATAAAATTCTCGTACTGGGCGTTGACCATTTCCCATTCGCGCTTGGCACCAAGTGACTTAAAGGCTTCACTATAGTTACCACCGCTTTGGCGCCCTTTAATAGCACCCATAATGCACTTGGCAATAGAGAACTGGTTTACGTCATCTTGCGGGAAGTCCACACCAAATTGCGGCTCGTTTGCTTTCGCGACTTGACTCTTCTCGATCTCGGCCAAACGAGCTTCGAATGCCTTGACCTTCTCAGAGCGCTCAGTGTCTTGTAGATTGCGGTCGTCAAGAAGCTTCTTGAGTTCAATCAGTTGTTGTTCAATATCCACTTTAGTTCCTCACTGGCTTTGCGGCGTTAAGAATATCCGCCAGTAAGGCGGAATGGGTTTCAATGACTTTTGCCTCTTTAGGGGCCAAAAGGGTCTTCACTAAGCTCTCGAGCCCTTTAACGCACGTCTTAAGCTCGTTGATCTCATGAGCCATGTCTTTCACAGACTTGCTCAGTTCTTCTTTCGCGGCTTTCTCTAGTACAATTGCGTCCCTGTTCGATGGAAGACCCACCGCAGATAACTCGATAAGTTCTTGCTCGGCAATATAATTGCCATAGCGACCCATCTTATACTCATTGCGCTGATCATCGGTAATGTCACGAAACTTAAGTGGCCGAAAGCGGACACTAAAAGCGCGCATAGTTCCTTTCATATACTTATCTAGGACCGCTTGGCCTTTAGTAGAGCGGTCAAAGTATACAAGTGCCTGAAGCTCGGACTTTTGATGGTCGTGAGGACCGGCGTCTTGCCGAACAGCAATAGTCGTCTCCAATACGGCACCAATTGGGTCTTCCGAGTAGGCATTGTGGTTATGCAAGAGAACGGGGTTCTGCATAAACTTGCCCATATTGACCCAGCCTCTAGGATCAATGATATCACCATCCGAGTCAACTTCACCATTGCTGGCTCGCACTACCATGACGCGCTCATAGTCGCCATCTTCGTACTTAAGTCCGAGCTTCTCAAATCGCATTTTTACGACTTCTTCTTTAGGCTTTCCCTCCATAGTGGAGATACCTTTAAAAGACTTGATTGTCATCAGCTCTGGCTTAGACACTATTACCTCCTAATCTTACATAAGTCAATTGCAATTCCGCCGTAACTAAGAGCGGCAGTGCATCCTTGAGCTGAGTTTCATCAAGCCCTGAGTTCTTTAAATACTCGAGAAGTAGCTTTAGTCGTTCTTGAGTGTTTCGAAGCTCATCAGCTACGTCAAGTTTTTTAATTTTCTGAGGGTGCATAACCTGACTTAAGTAAGAAATAGCGCCAGGGCTCGATAGAAAACTAAAATCTTTGGTTACTAAGTCTGCCAGTCCTTGTAAACTAGCCGATACTGTGTTTCCGTCAGGGTTCCCTGCATGTGGCGAGTCACTAGCAACAGGGACCTGGGAACCACTTTCAACTTTAGCCTCAGCAAGCTTACTGCACGCACGCAAAGCACCATTAGCTAGTGCTTCTCCACCCCAAGTTGTGTCTTCAAAGCCCATATCGTAGCGAGCATTAACCTCATTGCGCGAAAAGCCAGCGCCAAGTAGGTTTTTCGCAGCCTCTGTAGCGTCAACTAATGACCCTCTAAGACCTTCGACGCGTGCTAGATCGTAGACAACTAAAGAATTATCATCTTTAGTACCGCGAAAGAAGTCATTGTGCATCTGTTCACTTAAGTAGCGCAAAATCGGGATGATACAAATTTCAAAGAAGGCAATCTTACTCTCGTAAAAGTCTTTACCTTCTCCACTTCCACCACCCATTATAGACTCAGGTATGCCATAAATCATGCGCACCATCTGGACTACCCATTTTTGCTGGTCAGTGAACTCCATGTCTTTATGGTTTTTGCCAAGGAAAGGCTTTAAACCGCCATCTAAAAAGAGTGTTTTGTGCGCTTGTCCAGGTCCGCCGTGGCGCGACCTAAGTGTGGCCGTTAATTCTTCGCGCTGCTCCTTTGACAGCTCCTGTTCAGTGGTGAAAATGTCGCCAATAGTACCACCATTCTCAAAGAATGCTTCATTATAAACGCTAGCGAAGTGCGCTTGGTTTAATTCCGAGGAAATAGCACGCAAAGGAGACAACGCTTTAGTCTCATCTCTTGGGTCTTGCAGAAGGTAGAGCCGACTTAAGCGATTTAGCTCAATTTTTGTACCTTTCCTTACCCAATGGGTAATGCGGCCATCTTCACCCACGGGGGTGAATTCACTTTGGGGCTTAACCCAAAGTTCAGTGATTTTCCCCTGGGAGCTTCTGTTATTAACCCAAAAAACCGACCCATCGTGCATCAATTTCGTGATGCTATTCAGCATAAAGTTATACTGAACCATCTGAGGGTTCGGGCGATAAAGAAGCTCTAGAAGCCAGTGGTCATCTCGCTCTTCAATGGCCCCAGAAGTTACGTATTTCTCTTTGATTGCCTTCTTATACTTAAATTCTGGGCTCTCTTTAAGACCACTATAGTAGAGGTCTAAAATTTTGCGACGATTGGAGCTTTTATTGATCCCTGGTGCCTGAAGTACTTTAATCGGGATACTCGCGACCTGCGTGGCGATACGGTTAACGGCTGCAAAAACAGCCCCAGATTGTGTCAAGGGCATAGTAAGCCGTGGCTGGCGAGCTAAGTAGCCTTGCCACCCAGTAAACAATGAATCCAGCCCCTGTATCCCAGACATATATCAATCCACCACTGTCATAGTGGGTTTAGTTGGCTCGTAGTCACGTATACACTGGGCGATACCGTATGCAAAGATATGGTCATCGTGTTCGCCGTTAGAAGCTCCCCACTTTCCGTGTGTATCTGCAACAAAGACACCCATTTCTTCCCAAAGTCTTGAGTCTAAGCAATCCAAGTTTTGCTCTAAGAGCAGTTTTGCCAGCCTATCTAGCATAATTGGCCGTGTTTTTGAAGAAGTTGGCCAGCCTGTCTGCTTCTTTTGTTCTATGATGGTCTTCCCTTTGTAGTTGTATTCCACGTGTTTGTAGAGGTTAGGATAGTTTAAGTCGAACTCTGCGAAGGAAATCGCGGCATGTCCGTGCTGTTGTCTCTCGAAGCCGAGCAGTGCATTGTTGTATTTTTTAGCGAGATCGACACACTTGACTGCAAAATCGTGAGGTTTGAGCTGGCAGGTTAAAGTAGCCATGTGCTGACCACTGCGCTTATCCAAGACAAAGGCTACAGACCAGTCTAAGTCACCATCTTTACCACCAGAAGTGCCACTAGCTACGTCGGCGCCGATAACATATTGCCGTCCAGGCTTCGGCCCCCGCCACACTGAAAGCATGTTGTTATACAAGGAATAGCCGCCGGGCATTTGCTTTGGAGATACGCAGGCATTTAAGCCTTTAGTAACTAGATCTTTGTCAAAGTAGACCCGACCTGTGAGCAGAAAGGCAGTTTCGTCGTCTTCGGGGTATTCTTGGAGGAAAAGGCGGGGAAGCTCGATCTGTTTGCGCCTACGCCATTTGACCTGATCAAAAGTAAGGCCATGGTGCTCGATTAGAAACTTCTCATCTTCCGCTAATGTGTCGTGTATATAAGTCTCTTCGTCGCCAACCAGAGGAAGTGAGTTAGTTGGGTCTTGGAACCACGGTAGAAAGATGCCAACCCATTCAGACTCGGAGTTTGTTTTTGCGGACTTCCACAGCTCATAATAGTGGTTGTAGCCGTTTGCGGTTGTTTCGAGGACAACTTCGCCCTCTGAACAGGCTTCCCCCAGAGAAGCGATAAGGCTATCAATGTCGGTAGTCTGTCCTGGCCAGAAAGCGACTTCAGAGCCATGCACCTTTTGAAGCGTAGATCCACGGGCAGAAGCCTTAGCTTTGGCCGTTCCGACCGTCAACCGCGAGTTCAGTGTTGGGAATTCTATAGTCTTCTTGCGACTTTGCGACCTTTCGGGCTGCACCTGCTCAGGTAGGTTGGTGTAATAGTTGTTGATAATCTTGAAGATGGTTATAGTGTCTTCAATAGTGTGGGCCAAGGTAAAGGCCGACATGTTGTTTCGTAGGATTCTGTAGAAGCTTTGGGCCTGCTCCTCAGTAGTAATGCCCCCTCGACGATACTTAAGTGCGAGAAAACGCTTATATCCGCGCCGCTTAGCTAGGATCTTCAGCGAGTTGTATTTCTTTTGTATTGTGTTGCGAATGAAAGGGCGAGCGCGGCCTTTTTTGTCTACGATGCTCAAGAAAGTCTCGGCGAACTCAGGGTAAGGCAAATTGCGCGCCGCCTCGAACAGTGCGTTCGACACTTTAGTTACTTTCTCTCGGGAAGCCTGTTAATGATGTCACGCACGTTGACTTCTAGCCGTAGAAGGATAGCCGAGGTTGCACGATCTTCGGCTGCGGCTTCCGCCGCTTGTTTCTGAATGGCCCGCAGCTCTTCACGTATGCGCAGAAATTCTGCTTCTGCATTTTCGCGTGTGTAGCGGGTGTTTTCAAGGCGCTGAACGCGATTATTCAGGTCAAGCAGGCTCGTGCCGGTCCAGCCTGCGATACCAACCAAGAAGGGAAAGCAAACTTTGATAGCAACCTCGAACATGAAGACAAGGTTGACTCGAATTGTTTCAGACTTTCGAGCGTTTGCTGCCCTGCGGCGAGCAGGTGGCGTATCATCGTCATCGTGATCGCCATCACCATCACGAGATCCCATGTTCACTCTTCTTTTTCATCTATGACCACTGCGTCTGTTAAGCCCAAGATTCCAGGGGCCTTCTGTGAAGAGCCGCGATTCTGTTCTCTCAGGGCGGCTTCCGACACGTCAAGCGCACGAAGTGTGAGGTCCAACTTAAGTCGCTCCTCGCGCATACTCTGAATAATGCTGCCAAAGTCCTTGACGTCGCCAGCCTGTTTGTTGTATCCGTCTTGTATTGCACGGATGCCGGCCAAGGCGATGCCAGGAGCCTTGATATCGCGAGCGCGAGGGTGATCCACGCGAGAACTAAAGTTACCAACTCGAGCGTCTTCAAGGGCTTGCTCCAATCCGGGATCATGGTTTTCGCGCAGGTAGCGGCGCACATAGGCTAAAGTCACACCAGCGAGACTAGCGCTGATAGTGACGGGAAGGTCATAAGCATAGCAGAGTGCAACGAGGTCTTCGCGCCAGGTGGCAGGCACACTTAAGTGCTTCGAGTCGCGAGACGCTAGATACTCGCGAGCGCGGCCAACCTCTAGCTCGTAACCTTCAAAGCTGCTCACTCTATACTTCCCCTTCAATTATGATCATATTGTATCATAAACGCACCTAGAAGTCAAGAAAAAAGTAAACTTATTTTCGGCGGCCAGTTCGGGGCTAGAAACGCAGAAAGACTAAAGTATAGGTGCAGCGGTGCAGCGGTGCAGCGGTGCAGCGGTGCAGCGGTGCAGCGGTGCAGCGGTGCAGCGGTGCAGCGGTGCAGCGGTGCAGCGGTGCAGCGGTGCGGAAAGATTAAAGTATACCGCAGAGGAGCGGCGACGCGGCGACGCGGCGACGCGGCGACGCGGCGACGCGGCGACGCGCGGCAGGGTAGAAAGGATCATGCGCTGCTGCCCGCCGCCTCGCCGCTTGGATGCACTTTAGTATGCGCGCTTTGCGCGAGCCGCGAGCCGCGAGCCGCGAGCCGCGTCGCACCCTCGCACTCTCGCACTTTAGTGTGCGCGTTTTGCGCGCGCTTGGCATCGAGCCCGCCGCCCGCGCCACAGTGCGACTTAAACCCTCTTAAGTCGTTGAGTCCTTGAGTCCTTGAGTCCTTGAGTCGCTGAGCCTCCAGAGCCGACTCTACGAACTACTATTAACTTCTTAAAACTTTAGATTCTCTCTCATATATAGAAATAGAGTAGACTCTA
>Ga0210043_1000277_pt1 | contig 55235 bp, 51 predicted proteins | sample CryGeymet201501t_FD_183990 | JGI IMG/M metagenome (GOLD analysis project Ga0210043, IMG submission 183990) | Groundwater microbial communities from Crystal Geyser aquifers in Utah, USA - Crystal Geyser metaG 2015-01t (SPAdes) (version 2) | ecosystem: Environmental > Aquatic > Deep subsurface >... | reverse complement strand
GGTGCTCGGTCATTCCTCGGGTCTTTCTGGTTGGAGTCATAGGTCGCTTCCTTTCACCCCAAGCAGACTAGTATTTCTCCTAAATGTCTAGTCCCTGACCCCTTCTACTTCATATACGTTTGCCCTGCCCATAGGACTTTTCAACCTCGGAAAATCGAAGTACTCTGAAAAAATACTCTCTCTGCATTGTGTTGCAATCCTCGAGGAGCTCGCCAGTGGGTTATATTTTCCTTATCGTAATATTCTCTTACTTACTTGTCATTGAATCGGGGCTATCATTTCTGCGAGTGTTTTTTCCACACTACCTTAGTAGTCATCTCAATCGTTGGGTCAAGACTTGGACGAGACATATTGTCGCCCTGGCCGTTTTGTTTTTTGACCTTCGAATTAAGATCGATTTGAGTCTTCCTTATCCCCTACCAGAGAGATTTATAATTGTTAGTAATCACCAAAGTCTTATAGACATAATGGCTGTGATAGCAGCGCTCAAACACCATACAATTCTATTCGTTTCTAAAAAGGAACTAGGGAAGGGCGTACCGACAGCCAGTAAGGTCTTGCAGTGGCAGAATCACGCTCTCATAGATCGTTCGTACAACCTCGTTCAAACAGCTCGCATTTTGAGACGTTTTAGCAAAAATGCAAACACCACAAGCTCGAGCATCGCCATCTTTCCTGAGGGAACACGAAGTCGAAATGGAGAATTAGGCCAATTCCACCAAGGGGCCTTTAGAATCGCCCAAATGACTGTTCCCCTACCTACCCTCGTAGTTGCGATTGAAGGCGGTCATCAACTCAGTCATTTTAGCAGTTTTCGGGGACGTAAAAAGCAAGTATACTATCTCAAGGCACTTGCACTCCTGCCATCGCCTAAAAACAAACAGGAAATTCAAGCCACCTTAGAAGAATCGGAGGTTTTGATTCGTTCACAACTTACCTACTGGCGAAAATCATAACTACAGGAACCTTTCATGATAAACGCGTACCGCATTCTCTGGCCCTACCTACTCCGCTACAAAGTATGGTACCTGGGTGGATTAACTAGCCTCCTCATTACGAGCGCAGGTCAACTTTTCATTCCCCTCTTTACTAGGGACATAATAGATCTACTCTCTTCTGGAACCAAGGACTCATCGGAAATTTTACGACTATTATTTCTAATGGTGGGGGTTTCCTTTTTCGTAGCCCTTGGAAGACTCGGGTGGCGATTTTGGCTCCACGGCGCAGCACGTCGAATTGAAACCGAATTAAGGGACGACCTCTTTAAAAAGTTTACCCTCTTAGGCGATCACTTCTATCAGAACCAAAAAGTGGGCGATTTACTTGCCCGAGCCACGAATGACCTTCAGGCCGTTCGAATGGCGAGTAGTATGGGACTCGTTGCATTCTTTGATGGCCTTTTCATGACCATCGCAATCCTCGTAATATTGTTTGCCCAAGACTCCCGGACAGCCGGGTTTATTATCATTCCTCTGCCAATCGTCACATTCCTCGTCTTAGGATTAGGCAAGATGATCGGAAAGCTGTTTAAACAAGTACAGGAAGGCTTCTCAAATTTGAGCCAACAAAGCCAAGAAGTGTTTTCTAATCTGAGGTTGGTAAAATCCTTCGTCTTGGAGAGGTATTTCTTGCAAAAATTTGGGGATGCAAACGATATCTATCAGAAACGCAACCTTCAATTGGTACAAATCTGGGGATTCCTCTTTCCTGTCGTTGGTTTTCTAAGCGGCCTCACCACGGTTATCCTATTGGTCGTCGGAGGAAAGGAGGTTATTCGTGGAATCTTGAGTCCCGGCGAATTTGTTGCAACTTTGAGTTTTCTGCAGATGTTAATTTGGCCCATGCTCGGAGCAGGATTCACAGTGAATCTACTTCAACGAGGCGCCGCGAGTCTTACGAGAATTAAAGAAATTTTCGATAGCCCAAATGAGTTTGAGTCACCGATACCTCTAGCAAAGGCCATGGCACCCTCAAAGGAAATTCGCTACGAGGACGTTTCCTTTGCCTACGAGGAGAAGACTATCCTGGAACATGTTCAGTTTGTCATTCCTGCAGGTTCCTTATTTGGAATCCTCGGTCCGACTGGTTCGGGAAAAACTACCCTGATTCAACTTCTCCTTAGACTAATTGAACCGAAGGAGGGAAGAATAACCTTCGACTCCCAGGATATTGGAATGCTAAATCCTGCAAGTCTTCGCTCACTCTTTGGGTACGCAGCCCAGGATGGCTTTTTGTTCTCGGATACAGTTCGCAATAACATCGCCTTTGCCTTAGAAGACCCACAAAACTCGAATCATAGTCAAGTCATAGAAAAGGCTATGGGCATTGCCGCCCTGGAAAAAGATCTCGCCTTGTTTCCCCAGGGGGAAGAAACAGAGATCGGTGAACGAGGAATCACCGTTAGTGGTGGCCAAAAACAAAGAATGACTCTCGCCCGGGCACTGGTTGTCGATCCACCAATACTTATTATCGACGACGGACTCAGTGCCTTGGACGCAAAAACAGAAGAAGAAATCCTTTCGGGAATTTTGGCCAGCCGAAGAGGAAAAACGACCATTTTAATTAGTCATCGAGTCAGTGCTCTTAAGCATACTGGCACGATAGCGGTTCTTGAGAACGGTAAAATCACTGCCCTCGATACCCACGATCGACTCATCGATCAAGAGGGGTTCTATAGGGACATTTACCTCTTGCAGCAATCAGAAGCAGGGAAATTATAATGAAAGTATCAACCACAAAAGACTTTCCAATGTTCATACGGCTCATGAAGTATCTCCGCCCTTATCGTGGTCTTGCTATTCTTTCGCTACTGGCCCTTTTACTATCGACCGTCGCGGAATTATTGGTTCCAGTGGTCTTACAGACCACGGTAGATAATCAGCTCATACCCCAGTTCGTGTACGCACAAGTTCTAGACAACACAGACTTGACTACTCTTGACAAAGAACTTTACCGGAAAAATCCGCAGGATATCGTTCTATCGGGCAATTTTATCTTTATTAAGAGTCAAATATACCAATCGAATTTACAGGATAGGAGTTTATCATCTTCTGCACGGGGTATTCTCCAAACGATCGATCCTTCCGATCTCGTTGTTCCGATTGATACGTCTCAAGAAGGAATCCTCGAAGAAATTCAAAATGGAGGACTAGCACCATCACTCTTAGGAAACGGGAATATCAAAGGTATTCCTCTCGACTTCTTGGGTCGCCTCTCCTCCGGAGCCCGGGAAGTGGTCTTTGGTCAGTCGATAGATGCTCTAGGTCGTTCGGCAATGTATCTGCTTGGCCTTTCAGTCTTTAGCCTCGTTTTTACCTTCGGCCAGATTTTTCTCACCGCTAAATTGGGACAGGGGGTCATGAAAGACCTTAGACTCGAGCTTTTTGGACATCTTCTAGGACAAAAAATGGGCTACATCCAAGATGTACCAGTAGGAACGATGGTAAGCAGAGTTACCAATGATGTAGAAACTATCAATGAACTCTTCACTTCGGTCCTAACAAGTCTTATCAAGGACCTGGCAGTTATGGTTGGGGTTATTGTTACCCTTTTTGTTTTAGACCAAAAACTTGGGTACGTTGCATTGGCAACTCTACCACCGGTACTCATTGCGACGGATTTCTTCCGCAAGAAGGCCCGGGACGCCTATCGAAAAGTCCGCCATTGGGTGAGTGAGGTCAATCGTTACCTGTCTGAGCATTTGTCCGGAATGTCGATAATACACGCATTTGTGAAAGAACATCGGGTTATCAAAGAATTTGAAGAACGAAACTCCAAACTGATGAAAGCAAATCTCGGAGAAATGTATATTTTTGCGGTGTTCCGTCCTCTCGTCGATTTACTTTCGACAATTTCGGTCGCAATTGTGATTTTTTTTGGTGCCCGTTTCTATTTTCAAGCTTCGGTGAGTCTCGGTATTCTCATCGCCTTTATCAATTTGATTCGTAAGTTTTATGAACCGGTCATGGATATGTCCGAAAAGTTTACGATTCTTCAAAGTGCTCTGGCCGGAAGCGAGCGAGTATTTGGCGTCCTCGATGTGAACGAGTTAATACCCGAATCTACTACTACTCCTGTAGATATCTCGGGAATCAAAGGAGCAATTCGATTTGATAAGGTTGGATTTTCCTACAAGGAAGGAGAACCTATCCTTCAAGACCTTAGCTTTTCGATCAAACCGGGGCAGAAAATCGCAATCGTAGGATCGACGGGGGCGGGAAAAACGACAATCGCGAATATCCTCACACGACTTTGGGATATTCAGTCCGGACAAATCTGGCTCGATGGGGTTCCAGTTAGTGCCTATCGGCTCAATGACCTCCGAGCAGCGGTAATGCCAATCCAGCAGGAAATGAGCCTATTCAGCCAAAGTATCCGAGAGAACATTCTCTTAGGAAAAAAGATAGGCGATGAGGAAATATGGCAACTTCTCGAAGCTATTCAGGCAAAGGACTTCATCGCCGCCCTACCAGAAGGTTTGGACACCGTCCTAAGCGAGCGAGGAACCAACCTCTCCACAGGCCAGAGACAACTCCTCGCTTTTGCACGGATATTGGCTCAGAACCCTCGCATTATAATTCTCGATGAAGCGACCGCAAACATCGACACAGAAACGGAAAGTCGGATTCAAAAAGCCCTTTCCCAAGTCCTATCGGGAAGAACGAGCTTGATAATTGCCCATCGACTTTCGACAATTCGAGACGCCGATGAAATTCTTGTACTGTCCAAAGGAAAAGTCATTGAACAGGGAAACCATTCAGCCCTCATGAACATCGACGGTGTCTATTCTCGGCTTTATCGCTTACAATTCGAAAAAAATTACATCGATGTATGAGGCAACGCCGATAGCTTCTGTCCCGAAAATGTACACTCGCTGTAGACCCATCGCTTCTTTTCGGACTGAAAGACAAATTCGCATCTCTTTAAACTTTGTCGTACTCCGTCTCGGTTCATTGTAACAATTCTTCGAGAAATTGGATTGACTTCGACAATTTTTTGGCTCTCATCGGGGTACCACAGGTGTTCTCCTTCCCGGGGCAGGTCATGAAGCTCTTCCTGATAGGCTTCGTATTCAAAGGCGAGGCAGCATAAAAGTCGTCCGCAGGGTCCGGAGATTTTTACCGAATTTAGGGACAAGTTTTGTACCTTTGCCATTTTTATCGACACAGGCTGTAAATTATCGGTAATTCCATGGCAACATAGGGTCCGGCCACAAACACCCCTACCCCCAAGGATTCGGGATTCATCTCTTACCCCAATCTGTCGTAGTTCGATTCGTAGGTGAAAGTGCGAAACAAGTTCTCGAACCAATTCACGAAAGTCGATGCGATGCTCGGAGGTAAAGAAAAAAAGTAATTTGTCGCCATCAAGAAGGAAGTGTGCACCAACGGGTTTCATTGAGATTTTTCTATTCTCGATCATCCGTCGGAAAACTCTTTCGGCTTCTCGAGCCTGCGGAACAAAGTTCTGGGCCCTAATCCAGTCGTCTTCTGTTGCAGTTCTTACAAATTCAACAGAATCATAAGGTAATCCATCGGTCTGAGAGTATCTACCAAGAACTATCGCAAGATCTAGTCCGTACTTCGAGTTAATTATAACCTTCTGACCGTTTGCCAAATTGGGTATACTAACCGGAAGTAAGACCGTATCGAAAATTCCAAAAATTCGTACGGCCCAAACTGACTGGTACTCAGAACTTTGGCCATTGACATCCTCAGCCCGATGATCGTCGTGGTTATTCATCGGGAATCTCCTAATTCGTAGTATAGGCTGATTTAGTGAAGAAGATCAAATAATAAGCCATTGATTTCCTCTACCTGAGCTAGGATTTTGAGCTTTTCTGCCTGTTCGGTTAATATACCTAGAGCTAGGTTTTCTAGTTTTTCGTCGATTCGTTTAATTATTATGTACTTTTTTTGATTCAGCACTTCCCTACTACTTTTGTGTTCTTCGGTAGTATAGGTAAAAGAACCTACAATCTTAAGGAAAAGTGACAACGATTCTCTGTACGCACTAAGATTCTGCCGACTTGGTAGGCTCGAAAGGGCATCGCCTCGTTCATGGATTGTGTCGATATAAGGAACGAGAAAGGCTCGGAGTTTTTCAGGGTTTTCTTGTAGTTCATGAAAGTTCCATTCCCCGGAATTGAACTCCAATTGGCTATCACTCGTCTGGAAAAGCTGGGAGAAACTACCCGGCGTACCTTTTTTAACCTTTTCTTTTTTATTTTGATGGGGAAGATCCGAACGAAAGAGAAATGCCCCTGGTCCAAGACCTTCAATTTTGTCGCTCAAAGTCCCGAGCCCTGCCGTTCTTTTCGAGATCTGAAAAAAGAAATCTTTCCAACTTTTTCGGTGGGACTAGTCTTGAGCGATCCGTTCGATCCAGCAATCGCACGTTTTTCGTTTTTTACCCGAAGCCCTCGATCTTTTGGGTTCCCGGTAATACCAAAATAGCCTGAAACCAGGGCATTTTCTTCGATAATGAGGCGGGGTGAATACACATTACCGATAAGGAGACAACCGGCAAGAAGAATTACCTTGTGGGTACTGTAGACATTGCCTCGCATAGCCCCTCCAATTACGACAATACGTCCAGACAAAGTTCCATCGAAACGGCCATTCTGTCCTAGAAGGATCTTTCCAGTCGACTGAATTGTTCCGAGATAGTCTCCGTCGATTCTGGTAAGTCCCTGGACGCTTAGGTCTCCTTTAAACACCGATCCGGGCCCCAAAAGGGTATTTATCACCTGTTCTTCGGGGTAAATTTCTTCCATTTGAGGCTCCTTATCAATTACTAGCCCAGTTTGGGTAGTCGCTACGGATCTTTAGAAAGTCCATAGGATCTAAAATTTCAGTTCCTAACATCACTTGAAACTCTAAGTAGGTTCCCACGGACATGCCTGTACGCCCGATGATACCTAATTGTTGCCCTTGATACACTTCTTGTCCTTCGCGAACAAGCAATGAACCCAGATGGGAATACCGAGTACGAAAACCATACTTATGGACAATCTCTACGGTGTTTCCTTTTTGGCCCAAAGGATCGAAGTGAGCTTCTACGACCGTACCATTCGCTGAGGAAATGACAGGACTTCCTATCGAACCGGGAATGGTTATTCCCGGCTGAAGTTGCCATTCATCCCAATATGGATGGATGTTAGGGCCATATTCCATCGAAAGGGAGCTCTTACCCCCAACTACTGGCCAAAGGGTTGGTAAGTCGGCCAAAAGTGATCGCTCTTGAGATAAGACTCGCCCTATTTCGCTAACTGGTTGTAGGGCCTGGGTTAATGAATTCCGGAGTTCTCGCAGGTTATAGAGTTGAGCAACTTCATCTCGGGTTACTTCCCGTAGCCCAGAAACACTTGTTAAGTCTCCAGTCCCTGAGGGGTTTAGGGACTCGGGAACAGTAATATCCAGGTCGTCTACGGTAGACTGGAGTGAAGCATCAAATATATCGTAAGAACTAATGAGCCCTTCGACCTCGTCAAGAATAAGAGCCAGTTGGGTGTCGGATTCTACAAAGATTTCTTGCTCGTGGGTTACCGCTTGCTGGGCTTCCGTATAACGAAGAGCAGTAAATACCCCACCAAAGACCATTATCCCTAAAAGAACGGCGGTTAAGACCAGGATCGAAATACTTACGCGGAAGTGTACGCTCTTTCCCTGTTCATGGGGAATGAGCATTACGGTAATTTTCTTCGTAAAGACAGAAACTAGTTTCTTTGTCGTTGCCTTCGTGGACATAGGGAAAACTACCACGCCCCTAGAGCTATGTCAAAGCTGGAATTGACCGAGGCCCAAATAAAGAATCCTTGACTACCTATCGGGCGCGTGGTAAATTTTACAGACCAAAGAGCCCGACCGCTGTGAAAGTCTTTCACGGTGGCGAGACAGCATTACCAGGTACAGATCTGGTAAACTAAGATTCCTTTGGGATACCCTTCTTTTTTTGGAAACGCCATGAAATTTTTTGATACTCATGCCCACATCGGGCTGATCCATGAGGATCCGATAGAGCAACTCATAATAACTCAAGAAGCAAAACAACAAGGGGTCGATGGAATACTGAGTATTTGTAATAACCTTCACGACTTCTTCCAAGTCTATGAGAATCTGAAGACTGCAAATAACGTTTATCACGCTATAGGAGTGAGTCCTTCGGAGGTACAGAATCCTGGGCTTGATTGGGAAAATAAGATTGAACAGGGTCTTAAGCTCGAACGGGTTGTTGCGGTAGGCGAAACGGGCCTCGATTACTTCCGGAAATTTGGAAACAAGAACTCCCAGGTCGAACTCTTTATTCGCCAACTCGAAATCGCTCAGAAGCACAGTCTCCCGGTCGTCATTCACAATAGAGAGGCAGGCAAAGATATTCTGGATATTTTAAGCAACCGAATACCCGATAAGGGAGCTATACTTCACTGTTATTCGGAAGATTGGGACTATGCAAAAAGGGCCCTCGATCTGAATGTGTATATCTCCTTCGCCGGAAATGTTACCTATCGTAACGCGAAAAACCTTCACGATACAGCTCGAAATATGCCCCTCGATCGAATGCTTATCGAGAGTGAGAGTCCTTTCATGGTTCCGGCTCAGTACCGGGGCAAACGCAATAAGCCGAGTTTTATCCACTCAACCGCGGAATTTCTCGCCGGACTAAGAGATATAGACCAGGAAGAATGTGCTCAGATCCTCAGGGATAACGCTCGATCGCTATTCGGTCTTCCCTCGTAAGGAGCCCTTTCTAAGAACCAAGAGGTCCGAAGTTAACCTTGACCTAAGACCTCTTGGGTGTTATACAAAATCCGTGAAATCAAGCTCAAATCTAAACGTCCCCAAACCTGACGGTCTAGGTCATTTCTGTGGCGTAGTGGGACTTTTTTCAGAGGCTCCGGTGAATGTTCCGGTAAAACTTTTTTTCCCCCTCTTTTCAATTCAACATAGGGGTCAAGAAAGCGCTGGAATCGCCTACCGAAAGCAGGATAAAACAGTTGTCTATAAGGACGTAGGAATGGTCAATCAGGTACTATCAAAGTACCTAGAGACAGAAAAACTTGGTAAACTAGGTATAGGCCACGTCCGCTATTCGACCCACGGGGGAAACAAGATTGAGAACGCACAACCCCTCTTGGTATCATGTAACAAGGGAGAACTGGCTCTCGCCCATAATGGGAACCTCACCAATACAGTTGAATTGAAAAAACTTTTAGTTGCCGAAGGCTCAATTTTTCAGACAACCTCCGACTCTGAAGTATTTCTCCACCTTATAAGCCGTTCGCGAAAAGACTCGTTCCTCGAGGCATTACTCGAAAGCCTCCAGATAGCCAAAGGGGCTTTTTCTATGGTCATGATGTACGACGATACCCTCATCGCAATTCGTGATTCCTACGGTTTTCGACCTCTCTATATTGGCAAAAAAGATGGATTGACTTTGGTTGCAAGCGAGAGTTGTGCTTTGGACATCCTTCAAATTGCCGATTATCGTTCGGTTCAACCAGGGGAGGTTATTCTCGTCAATGGTGATGGTCAAACGAGTCACTTTATTCCGCGGTCTTCCACTACCCAGTGCGTCTTTGAGCTCATCTATTTCGCCCGTCCAGACTCAAAGGTCTTCGATGTATCGGTCTACAATCAGCGTAAACGCCTCGGGATGGCTCTGGCAAAAAAAGACTCTCCATTTTTAGGGACAATAAATAGAAAGAACACTATAGTGGTTCCAGTCCCAGACTCTGGTAACTCAGCAGCGTTAGGATATGCCGAAGCTTCCGGACTACCCTTCGAGCAGGGACTTACAAGAAACCACTATACCGGCCGATCGTTCATTATGCCCACGACCGCAGAGCGAGAGCTAGTTGTACGGATGAAACTCCACCCAATACGAGAAGTTATTGAAGGTAAGAACATTATCTTAATCGACGATTCTCTCGTGAGGGGAACTACGGCTCGAATTCTTGTACAATTGCTTAAAGAATTTGGTGCTGCGGAGGTACATCTTAGACTTTCTTCTCCTGAAATTCGATGGCCCTGTTTTTTTGGAATCGATATACCTACTCGAGGTGAACTCATTTCAAATACTCTGACGCCCGAAGAAATTTCGGAGTATATAGGAGCAAATTCCGCTACCTTCCTCACCATTGAGGAACTAAAAGAAACCTTAGACGAGGCAAGTGCCTACTGTTATGCGTGTTTCTCGGGAAAATATCCTCTCAAAGTGCCCTTCGAGGACGCAGAAATTCTACCTACGCCCCGGGATAAAAAGGAAGCTACTCAATGAAACCAAAATCCTACGAAGAGGCGGGCGTCAATATATCTAAAGGCGACTCGTTTGCTAACTTCATAGCCTCCCTTTCTTCTCCTGCCCTGTCGAAAGATCTGGGTGGATTCGCTGGTGGAATAGAGATCGATACGCAAAAATATACGAATCCGATACTCCTTTCTGCAACCGACGGTGTAGGTACTAAACTTCTCGTGGCCAGGTCTTTGGGTATTTACGATACCTTGGGCATTGATTTGGTCGCCATGTGTGTTAATGACCTTATCGTCTGTGGGGCAGAACCTCAGGTTTTTCTTGACTATATTGCTACAGGCAGGATCGAGGAAGATATTCTGCACGCACTCATGCGAGGAATAGTTAGGGGTTGCGAAGATGCCCAGTGTGTTTTAGCCGGGGGTGAGACTGCAGAAATGCCCGACGTTTACGGGTCTGGGGACTTTGACCTCGCTGGATTTGCCACAGGCCTTGTTGACAAGACAGATCGCTTACCCAAGCCCGAGGTAATGAATCCAGGAGACCTGATTTACGGTATACCTAGTTCGGGAATTCATTCCAATGGCCTTAGCCTTGCGCGAAAGGTATTGTCCCTTGAAAATCCCGAGATTGCTACACTTTTACTAACACCTACAAGAATTTACGTTCGTCATCTAAAGTCTCTTTTTGCCAAGGTGCACGTGAGCGGTGCTGCCCACATAACAGGCGGTGGTCTGGAAGGGAATTTTTCCCGATTATTACCAAGGACCTTGAAGGCCGAGTTTACCTGGAATTGGCCTGTTCCCCCTATTTTTGATCTCATCCAAAAGGAAGGGGATATTGAACAAGAAGAAATGCGGAAAGTCTTCAACATGGGTATAGGTATAGCCTTCATAATTCCAAAGGAAGAAAAAAAGTTCCTTGAAGCGGCCATCACCTCAGAACCCCTTCTTGGGGATCTTCTATTTCTTGGAACCCTCATCGATGGCTAGTTGGGTTGTATTTGCGTCGGGAACCGGAACGAACTTTCGAGCCCTCATTGAAGTGCTATCTCCACTTGGAAAACGGCCGTTGGCCCTTGTCAGCGATGTCCCTGCATGTTCAGCCGTAACCTACGCCAAGGATAATAAGATCCCAGTTTTATTGATGAACTACCAAGGAATCACCCGAATGCAAGCAGAAAATAAACTACTGGATCAACTTGAGCGTTTTGGAAACGTACAGCTTGTTGTTCTTGCGGGTTTTATGAGAGTTCTTAGCCCCTATTTTCTGAACAGTTTTCCTGGAACAATAATCAATATTCATCCAAGCTTACTGCCCCGTCATCCCGGAAGAAATGGACTCGCTGACAGCCTTGGCTCCCAAGATGAGGAACTTGGTATAACTATTCATTATGTCGATGAGGGAGTCGATACGGGGAAAATTATCGTCCAAGAAAGTTTTGTTCGAGATGCCCAGGAGCCTTTTGACTCCTTAGAGGCCAAAATCCATGCCATTGAACATCGATTGTACCCTCAAGTGGTACTTGGTCTTCTAAATCGTTTCGATACTTCGGAGGCACTTAATTGAGAGTACTTGTCATAGGAAGCGGTGCGAGGGAACACGCCCTCGCCTGGAAATTTTCTAAGAGTAAACGGAACACCGGTGTTTTTGTTGCTCCGGGCAACGGAGGTACCGAGGCACTTGCGACCAACCTCCCGGAAGTCGATGGTACTGATTCGACAAAAGTTATATCTGCTTGTAAAAGGTATGGAATCAATTTGGTTTTTGTTGGACCAGAGATTCCCCTGTCTCTTGGCCTCGTGGACGACCTAGAAAATGCAGGTATTCCCGCTGTAGGGCCGAAAAAAAGGGCAGCAGCCCTGGAATCGAGCAAAGTATTTAGTAAACAATTTATGACAACCTTCGGGATTCCTACGGCTTCGGCAGATTTCGTGACTGAGATTTCTGCATTGGTTCCAACCCTCAAAAAGTACGAGGGCAAAAGAGTAATTAAAATGAGCGGCCTCGCAGCCGGTAAAGGTGTGTTAGAATCGGCAGATTTTGCGGAATTAGAGCATTTTGGTCTAAAAGGCTTGGAGTCTGGCCCCCTGGTGATTGAGGAATTTCTCGAAGGATATGAGGTTTCAGTCTTCGCTCTCACCGATGGGGTGTCGTACAAAGTACTACCCTATTGTACAGACTACAAAAAAGCGGGAGCCGGGAACAATGGTCCTAATACTGGTGGTATGGGCGCAATTTGTCCTGTTCCATGGGTAGATGGAAAGCTCGCCGCAGCGATTGAACAACAAATTATTGAGCCAACGTTTAAGGGCTTCCGAGCAGAAGAGTTTGACTACCGCGGAGTAGTCTATTTTGGAATAATGGTAACTCCGATGGGCCCGAAACTCCTGGAATATAACGTCCGGTTTGGTGACCCCGAAGCTCAGGTTCTCATTCCCTTGATCGATAATGATTTTTGTAATCTTTCCGAAGCTCTCGTATCCAAAAGCCTGGACCGCTACGAGTTACGTACGGTAAACAAAACTGCGATTTGTATCGTTCTCGCAAGCCCAGGGTACCCGGGGAAATACAAAAAAGACCTTCCTGTCTCCATCGGTCCAGGCATTTCTCATAATCAATTTGTCTTCCACTCCAATACCTATAAGGAAAACGAAACAATCTATACCAACGGAGGGCGTTGTTTTTCCGCAGTCGGTCTTGGAACCGAAATTCTGACCGCTCGAGCTTCGGCTTACCAACTGGCCTCGACAATTATGTTTCCTGGTGCATGGTTTCGTCACGACATTGGTAATCGTATTTTTGGTAACCGTTAGACCTTCTTTCGCCTAAGATTTATAAAATGGTTTACCTAATGCCCGGGGCCCAACGGTTCTACCCAGAAGTTTTCCTTGGAAAATAAGTATGATAAGAGTAAGAACATAGGGAATCATACTGAGTATCTCACCTGGTACATTAACCCCAACCCGGGGATTGCCCAGATATATCGCCAGCCCTTGGGCAAAGCCGAACATGAGAGAAGCGAGCATAGCACCCTGAGGTTTCCACTTTCCAAAAATCATCGCGGCCAAGGCAATGAACCCCTGTCCCGAAATGAGCGTAGGGCTGAAACGGGAAACAACTGCGATACTCATTGCCGCACCTCCGAAGCCAGCCATCGCCCCAGAGAGTAGGACTGCAATATACTTCATTCGAAAAACGTTAATACCCAGGGAGTCGGCTGCCTCGGGATGCTCTCCCACCGATCGAAGTCGGAGTCCAAAACGGGTTCGGTAAAGGAAAAACCATACGAGGGCAACGAGAAAGAACACGAGGTACACCGTAGCATATTGGTTAAGGATAATTCCGAAGAAACCGTTACGCTGGAAGGGACCATTGCCTTCGGCAAAAAAACTCCTTAAAGGTTGTGGAATCTTATTCGTTAGATCGAGGGGCCTCGTCATCGTGGCTCCTTCAAACATAAGGCGACTCAGAAAAAGAGCTAACCCCGGCCCGAGAAAGTTAAGAGCTATACCACTTACCACATGATCTGCCCTGTAGGTCACCGTAGCAATCGCATGAAGTAAAGCCAAACTCATTCCCGCAAGGCCCCCGGCCAAAAAACCAATCCAAGGATTCCCAGAGTAAAATCCGATTGCCGCTGCCATAAACGCACCGAAACTCATCATCCCCTCTAAACCAATATTGACTACCCCACCGTTCTCACTAATGGTTCCACCTAAGGCGGTATAAATGAGAGGTGTTGAATACATAAGACTCGTCCCGATGATAAAGGCAAGGTCATTAAACATTCTTTGATTCTCCCCCAGCTTCCTTTGGAAGCGAAATATCGAGTCGTTTCTTTTTCCACGAAAAATATCGTTCTTGAAGAAGGGTAAAAAGATTTGGCATAGCAATAAAGTAAACAATGGTACCCATCACTATATTTATGAGCTCCCGCGGGGCTCCTAAGGCCGGTTGGATCTTTGTACCACCGTACCGAAGGGCTCCAAATAAGAATCCCGAGAGTACAACCCCTATAGGCGTATTTGCTCCAATGAGACTCACCGCGATACCATCAAAACCATTGCCTTCCATTGCGGCAAGAACGGTTATTTCCTGGGTAACTCCCATTATTTGTATGCCACCGGCCGCCCCCGCCAAAGCACCGGCGATGGCCATAGAGACAGTCATACTCTTCTTCACCGGGATACCGCCGTAGTTTGCTGCATCTTGATTATATCCAACAGCTCTTAATTCATAACCCAGGGTTGTACGATTGATGATGTACCACACTACCATCGCCGCTATAAGGGCAAAAAGGATTCCCAAATTGATCTCGCTCCGAAGAATATCCCCCCAAAATGGATTCTCCATTCGCCATTCCCGCCCCTCGGGACTGGTTTTCCAGACTCCCAGAATATCGATTCTGGCGGTATCTTGTATTTTTTGACTCGCTTCTGTTCCAACCCGATGAAGGAAGGGTAACTTAATGAGGTAGTTATTCATATAAAGGGCTAGCCAGTTCAACATGATTGTGGATATGACTTCGTGAACACCGTACCGAGCCTTTAAGAAACCAGAAATACTTCCCCACAATGCGCCAGCCACCATGGCGGACACAAATACGAGAGGAACATGCAAAATAATTGGTAACCGTACAAAGTGACCGACTATTACTGCGGCTATACTTCCCGCAATAAACTGTCCCTCGGCTCCTATATTGAAAAGTCCGGTCCGAAAAGCAAAAGTCACGCTGAGTCCCGTTAGAATTAAAGGAGCAGCGATAATTATTGTATAGGAAATATAGCGAGGCAAGCCAAAAACCCCGAAGATCATAATGCCGTAGGCCTCCAGGGGATTATAGCCGGCAACGAGCAATACAATTGCGCCGACGAAAAATCCGAGGACTATTGAAATAAGCGTGAGACCCAGGGCCCGAGGAAACTTCAGTGTTCTTCGGAGCCGCAATAACTGACTCATAGTTGACCTCCGGCCATGAGAATTCCTACCTTTTGTTCATCGGCTTGTGCGGCCTCAAGTTCGCCGACAATTTTACCCTCATATAATACGAGTATTCGGTCTGCCAGACCTAACACTTCGTCTAACTCGAGGGAAATGAGCAACACCGCTTTACCTCGGTCTCTTTGCTCAATCAAGGCACGATGTACAAATTCTATTGCTCCTACATCTAAACCTCGCGTAGGTTGATTCGCTATAAGTACATCGGGATTCTGACTTACTTCCCGAGCAATAATTACCTTCTGTTGATTTCCACCAGATAATTCCGAGGCCTTGTATTCGGGAACCGGTGGTCTGACGTCAAACTTCTCAATCAGCTCGGCAGAGTAATCGTGAATCGCGTCGTTAAGTAAGATTCCATTTCGGGAAAAGGTTGGTTTATCGTACTCTTGAAGGATAATATTCTCGCTGACCGAAAATTCAAGCACAAGACCAAACTTCTGCCTATCCTGGGGGATTGCCACCAATCCTTTACGGATTATGTCCTTAGTCGTTAAATTTTTTATATCTTCATTGCGGAGAAAGATATTTCCTGACACCAAATTTCTAAGGCCCGTTAGAACTTCTGCTAATTCGGTTTGGCCGTTACCATCTACCCCCGCAATAGCAAGAATTTCTCCCTTTTGTAAGGTGAAAGACAGATCTTTGAGAGCAGGAAGACCACGACCATCAAGCGAAGAGACCTTCCTCACCTCTAACGCAACCGTACCGGGATTAAAAGGCCCTCGGGGTACGTCAAAATTAACTTCCCTTCCGACCATCATTCGAGCCAGATCTTGCTCAGTAACATCATGGACTCGAACGGTATCTATTTTTTTCCCCCGGCGGATGATTGTGCACCGGTCGGCGATATGTTTTATTTCTTTGAGTTTGTGGGTGATGATAATGACCGTTTTACCCTCTACCGTCAAATTCCTTATGATTCCCATTAGATCATCAATTTCTTGGGGAGTAAGGACTGCGGTCGGTTCATCCAAAATGAGAATTTCGGCACCCCGGTAGAGAGCTTTGAGGATTTCGACCCGTTGTTCCATTCCAACCGATATATCTTCAATGAGAGCGTCAGGATCGACCAAGAGTCCGTATTTTTTAGATAATTCTTCAACTCGTTTTCGGGATTGGAGAAAATCGATTGCCCCGAACAACCCTGTAGGTTCCATTCCTAATATAATGTTCTGAGTTACCGTGAAAGGACGAACAAGCATAAAGTGCTGATGCACCATACCAATTCCAAGGCTTATAGCAACTTTTGGATCGGTAACATCAACTTCCTTGCCCCACAGAAAAATTTTTCCTGAGGTAGGTCGATGCATTCCGTAGAGGGCTTTCATAAGTGTAGTTTTTCCCGCCCCATTCTCGCCTAAGAGGGCATGTACCTCACCCTTCATTATGGAAATCGAAATATCATCGTTAGCGACGAAGGTCCCGAAGTGCTTTGAAATTCCTCGTAGATCTACGGCAATGTTTGATTCGTTTTGTGCCATCATGTCCCCTTTTTGCAGGAAAATCGGGTCCTAAGGAAAAGGGCCCTCGGTGAACTACCGAAGGCCCTCGTTTAAAAAATTCTACTTTACTGGGCAGCCATGAAGGCTTCAAAGGTCGCCATATCGAAGGGAACTTGCAAAGCACCGGTTGTAATGCGGTTTTCTATTTGCTGTACTTCCGCAAGGATGTCTGCAGGAACGTGCTTGTTGGAGGAAGGAGCAATTCCTACACCACCTTCGGCAAGACCGTATTCAACGGTTGTTCCACCGGCAAATCGTCCGGCAGCCAGTTCTTTTGCAACGTTAAACATTGCATTATCTACTCGCTTCATTGCAGAGGTGAGTACGTTTTCCGGAGCAAGATCGTTTTGGTCTCGGTCTACACCAATGGCCCATCGACCTTGCTCACGAGCTGCTTCAATGACTCCATCACCAACACCACCGGCAGCGTGGAATACGATGTCTGCACCTTGTTGATAGAATTGGGTGGCGATAGCCTTACCTGCAGCAGCGTCGGTGAATGACTCGGCGTACTGAACATACACTTCTGCATCGGGGTTTGCCGAAGCAACACCGGCGCGGAAGCCGTACTCAAACTTCTCGATAAGTGCAAACTTCACACCACCAACAAAACCAACTTTATTCGACTCGGTCATCTTTCCCGCAATGTACCCAACTAAGAACGAAGGTTCTTGTTCTCGGAATACTACACCGATGAGATTTGAGGGGGTATCGGCGTAGGCAACGTCGATGATCGCATATTTCTGAGTAGGATTATTTTGGGCTTCCGCCAAAAGAACGTCGCCCATTAGGAATCCAATCCCCCAGATTAGGTCGTTGTTCGAGTCCACAAGGGTCTCGAGGTTTCTCGGATAGTCTGCCGATTGGTTTGATTCAACGTAGGAGACCTTTACACCAAGTTCGCTCTGAGCTCGTTGTAGACCTTCCCATGCTGACTGGTTAAAACTCTGGTCGTTGATCCCACCTACGTCGGTAACCATCGCAATGGAAACTGTACCTTCTGCTGCCGGTGTAGCTGCTTGACTACCACCGCCTGCAAAACCTAGAGCCATTACTGCGAGTAGCATGCCCATCATCAGGGCAACTTTCTTGAACCGATTCATAATTCCTCCTTATAAGAATTTTCGGATTCTTGCATTAGTATATACGCACTCAACGAGTCATTGAAGTAATTCTTACGAAAAATGTATCCCCCGGCCATTATCTCGGGCAATTCGAGAAAGATACTCGGTATCTAAGTTCAGGTTTTTGGTAATTCCTACAACTTGGTCGGTGCTGAGTAGATTCTGCTCGATAAAAAGATAGAGCAGGGCCTTCTCGGCGATATTGGGTACTCGCAGAGCATTAAGATTCGTGTCGGCAGCTTCGGTGTCTTGGGTACCATACCTCTCGTAGAAATGGGTGCCCAGGGCCGAGGTAGAAATGTCCTGCCGAATCGCTTGCAACTCGCCCCGAAGAGGCTCGATATTGCCTCGGGCAGCCTCTAATCCCAGAGGTTTTAGAATGAGGTAGGTGTACTCTTTTCCTGGAAGATAATGGTGGTCCTGACATCGGGTTGCATAATTTGGTTCTGAGGGATTTTCTTTGATCCGGTCTCCTCCAACAACAATAAGAGGATCAAAAAAAAGCGCAGGACATTCCTTCTTGTCGACAAAATAGTACCGATAGGTATAGAAGCTATCATCCATACAATCTCGGTGCTCACAATAGGCGGTAAGAGGAAAGACGTCGGTGGCAGTTTCGAGCAATAGCCTGGCAGTTGGATTAAAAATATCTTTACGAAAATTCAGTATGAGGGTCGGGAAAATAAAAACCCGTCCGTTCTGTTCAGCTTCCCGAGATATGACATAAGCAATTCGCTCATCGTAGAATGAGGCTTCGTCTATAATCCAGGTTCCGCAGTCGGGATGGTCGTTCAGAACCTTTTCCAACTCGAAACTGTCGCGGATTCTCGCAATATTTGAGCCTAAGACCTCGTATCCACCCCTGTAGGCTAACGCATCATCGGGATAATCGGGAAACCTATCGGCATCTAATAACGAACGAATGAAAAATACATTTCGTCGGTCCGCAGTTCCCGTACGGGTCTTTCGAGCAAACTGGTCGCTTTTAACTAAGGCTATACGAGCATCTCGCCACACTCTTGCGCTATACTCGGTCTTCCCACTTCCCATTGGTCCTATAACGAGTATTCGGCGAGAAGAACGGGTAAAATCGAAATGACCGAAGGCGTGGTGTATTGAGACATTTGGGAGACCTAGGCTTTTAAATAGTTCTGCTGCGTCTGAGCTATGGCTGCGGGTTAGCATGAGTGTAGAATGTAGACCCTTTCAATCCAGGTGTAAAGCCCTGGACTTCCAGACGATTCTTCCAATCGCCGAAGGTGAAACTGGCTTGTTTTCTGAACCAATTCTGCAAATTCGGTGCCAGGTACTGTCCTCGTCTGGAAACAAGAATTGTCTTTCGAGACTATCACCCCACCCTACCTCGGATAGAAAATTGAGTTCTATTTTTGATACTTCTTTTTCCTCGAAAAACTCCCGCCCCAAATCCGAAAGGAACCACTCCAAATACTTGCCGTTATTTACATGATCGTGCACATCGATATCGTTATAGCCTGCCCGTAGTACTGGGCTTTTACTCCACTCCTTTGAAGAATCGAAAGAAATCTTTTGGGCCGTGGTGTCTAGGGCTCTTGGGTTCTCGGGTACAAGCAAGTCTTCGATAAAGGGTTTGGGTTTCTGAATCCTTCGGGATTTTCCATCGATTATCACCCAACTCGATGTTGCCCGGCAAAATTCCCGAGGCCCTTCAGAGGTCTCGACCTCGAGAATAAACTCTCGCAGGGCAAAAACCGTTTCGATACCTGCAGCTTGGGTATGAATATGCATCGTATCACCCCATAGGGGCAATGGACCGTTTATATCGATTTCAAGGCGAACCAATACCCAGTGTATATCCTTAAACTTTTCATTGTCGTACCCAACGCCGATAGCTCTTGCGTGATTCCAGGCTATCTCCTGCAAATACTTCGTAAGCCGGGTTGGCCGCAGTTGCCTGAATAGGTCTACATCGTCGCTTTCTAGAATCCTTTTCTCACTCCATGCGAGTTTTTTTTCCATCAGGGTTTCCGCCTTGCCACAATGATTTGATTCACCGAATCTAGAGATGGCAGCGTCATATCGTAATCCCCCCAAAAATGTTCGATTTCGAAACCGTGGTAGGCCAATATATATTTCCAGTCCTGAGGGTAATACATTCGTAAATTCAAGGTTTGAATAATCGGCTCGGGGACGGTTTCTCTAAAAAAATACCAGGTAATATGATTAATTTGAGACCAGCGGTCGTAGTTCATAGACTCGTGCAAATCTATGGTTTCACCGTTTTGGCTACTCATAAAACTTCCCACCGGATACAACCCATCGGGCGTCCGACTTAGAAAAGATGGGAGAGGAATAAACACGGAAAAAATAAATCGGCCATCGGGAGTAAGGTTATCGCGGATCCTCTGAAAGCAACGATCTAAGTCTTCGTTAGTAGTCATATGGGTCAACGAATTATACGGAAAGAATATTAAGGGTGATTTTTCTGGATGGATGTAGGTTCGGAGGTCTCCGACCACAAAAGAAATATCTCCCCCCTCTTGTCCAGTAAGGTCGGCAGCTTTTTGACGGGCCCTATCTATCATTTCTTCGCTCAAATCGACCCCTACCACCTTATGACCGAGGTCCGCAAGAGGTATCCCTACCCTGCCGGTACCGGTCCCTAATTCAAGAATCGGCAGTCCTTTTTTGCTATACCGATGGGCCATTTCAGCCCAAAAAGGAAGATCCTCGGTGACATCAACATTTTGATCGTCGTAAAGTTGGGGGTCGTTGTACAGTTCTCTCAATTGGTCAGTATCCATACTACCGTTTTTACTCGAAATACCTGGGTTCTTTCAATACAATGAGGTATTCTTTTGACTATGGACCAATCATTAGATCAAGAAAAAAATAAAATTCTCGACGAACTCTCTCTCGCCTTTAGTCGCGATAGAATTTCTCTCGACGACTACGAACGAGTTGTTGGCCTCATAACGAAAGCACCTAATTTCCCCGCCTTACAAGAGGCTATTCGTGACTATCCCATTGGGGCCAACACCCCGGGGGTCTCTCAAGGCTCGAGCACAACTTCGGGTACGCGCACCTCGGTTGCCATATTCTCGGGCACAGAACTAAAGGGAAGGTTCAAGGCGAGTCGACATCATAGGGCCCTTGCCGTGTTTGGTGGGGTCGATATTGACTTGCGAGATGCCGTAATCCCCAGCGAAGGAATGACCATCGAGACCGCAGCCGTTTTCGGTGGCATCGATATCTTTGTTCCTCCAACTGTGAACGTAGTAACATCGGGTTTTGCTATTTTTGGAGGGTTCGAGTCCCACGATCAGGAAGCAGAAATGCCCGGAGCTCCGACGATCTACATTAAGGGTGTCGCAGTTTTTGGTGGCGTAGAGGTAAAGAAAAGAAAACGTCGGTTTTGACTAATTATCGATAGCTGGGGGGAATTCGACCCCTAGCTTTTCTGCCCACCACTTGAGCGATACATACGTCGATACGGTGACTTCACAAGCTAAAGGCAGATTGGAGTCGGACCACCCTGTTCGTCGGGAGCCTGGGTATCGTATACCACCCTGTACCTCGTTCATCCTCGTAATCACGTCCATAAATCTATCGCTAAAGGTATCGGCCCCAGGAAATCGACCAAAGTTAATAACAAAAATAGTCTGACTATGCCCCCCAATTCCCCCTCCTGTAGGGATGTCGAGGCCCATTGGACCTTGATTGAGTCCACCAGTGAGAATTTCTACCATTAAGGCCAGTCCGAATCCTTTGTGTTGAGCGATAGGGGCCAGGCTACCTCCGTTGAGGATTTGGTCTGGATTGCCCGAAGGATTTCCATTCCCATCAAAACCAAAAAATTCTGGAAACTGTTCGCCGACACTTTTTTTTCGGTGCAAAGTACCCAGACTAGCATAGGCCATACAAATATCCAGGAGAAACGGTCTGTCTTGCAAAGGTGCACCGAATGATAAGGGATTGTTTCCGATAATCTGTCGACCGCCCTCGGGGCCAGCCATAGTTCGATCGGTAGATGAGACTACGAGGGCCAACATACCTTTCTCCCCCGCTATTTCGCTATAGGGGCTCCCCGCCAAGTAGTGATTTGTATTTCGGACCGAAGCTAAGCCGATTGTGTGTTCTTCTGCCAGTTCAATAGCTTTAGTCAGGGCTCGCGAACACCCAATTTCTCCGAGGCAGTTGTGCCCATCAAAAATCGCAGCCCCACCGTCTTCAAAAATCATTTCCGGTTCGGCGGTTCGAGAAACTTTGTTTTCGTAAAGCCACCCTAAACGCTGGGGCAGAAGCGAAAAATCATGATGCTTTTGGTCACGCCATTGGGCACGAAGAAAAATATTCACTACTTCGCTTGCCCGATTGTCTCTCATACCCAGGGTCTTAAAACATGCAAGGGCAAAATTCGAAAGAGTTTCGTACGTCAAATGAACCATGCCAGACATTCTAATCTACCATGGCCCTCTTCACAAGGATTGTCGGGGATACTACACTTTACCCATGGTTTGGTGCACTCGTTTCCCCCGAGAATTTCGTTTTGTTACCCTTCTTTTGGTCATGGGAATTCTGTTCCTAGGATGCGACCGGTCCGAGGATACACCTTCGCTATTTGAGACAATTCAAACCCAAGACCTCCAGCCTCTTGGATGGTCATTAGTCGAAATTGGTATTCCAAGCTCACTAGGTACCCTAGTACCTGCCAGAACTTTAGACGGGGTTCTTCCCGGTGGCTCGGCCGAAATCCGAGTTAGTTCATTTCTTGAAAGCGACATTGTGTACCCAAGATCTGGAACTGTGTATAGGCACCTGTCACCGGTTTGGGCGGATCCCGATGGAAACCGCCTCGTTACCCGCCTCTCGAAAAACGAAACCGTAGCTATACTGGGAAAAGAAACGTGGCGGATAAACCGGGGAAATATCGCCCACCTTTATTATATCGAGGATAACTTAGGAAACCGCGGATACGTTGGGAGTGATACCCTCGTTTTACCCCTTGCAAATTTTGGAAACTTTACCGTCTCCATCTTAGAAACTTTTTCGTTAGAACTGATTTCTGAAGTCCCGTGGAATCAACATCGGGTTTTTGGACGACCGAGGAATCTTCCGGTTATTCAAGGTGAAGGTAAATTCTTTGCTGTGGTCCCTCAAGACGAAGATAACTCCCTTAACCTGGGGCACGGCAAAAATACCCATCTCATTATGGGAAGTGCACACGAAACCCTAGGAACTTCACCACTTTTTATGGTTGCCTCCTTTCAAATATTGCCCGACAATACTAGCGTGTTATCCTTTACGGGATTCTTCTTCGATCAATCAAAACCCCAAACGATTCTACAAGAGTCGATTCGAGTTCCATATCAAATTCGTGAGGTTTCGACACCTCGATTTTTGAACCCTCTTTCCCAATTCTATCCTCTTTCGGATTCGCGAATATCCTCAGACCTTGGTTTTGTCCTCGAATATTCTGGGGCCTCGGCAAAAGGAATACACGCCGAAGTCCGTGGCTGGCCGTTAACGACAAAGGCGAAGAGCTCAGCCCTCTTGGAGTTTAGTCTGCCCCTTGATTCATTGGTTCAAAACAACGAACCCCTTGCGGCTCTCCGCCAAGGACCAAGTCAGTCTTTTGGGCTCGTAAGGCGACTGACCTACGGTACCCTGATCGAGCCTATCGAGTTGCATATTCCCTCATCAATAGTACAAAATGTTCGAGGTTTCTGGGCTCGGGTGGCAGTGGAAGAAGACCAAGGATGGATATGGGGTAATTTCTTAGGAGGTCTCCGACAGTAAAGGGAAATTTGTACTAAAATAGAAAAAGGAGGCCTAACTATGAAAAAAATAGTCGTCGCATTAGATTTTTCACCTATAACACAGGCCGTTTTTTCGACTGGACTCGAGTTGGCCAAAGCTTTGGGCGCTCATTTAACCCTCCTACACGTCGTACACAGCTTGCAGGACGTCTATGTAGGAGTAAGCCTTGCTACACAAGAATACTACGGATCTATGGGACCCCTTTACATTCCCGATGAGGCACTTATTAGGCAACTGAGAACTCAGGCGGGAGAAGAAGAGAAACAACTCATTCTATTTCGAGAAAGTGCCCGGGCCCTCGATGTCACCTGCGACGCATCGTTACTCCAAGGCGACACCGCGAAGGTACTTGTCGAGGAAATTAAACGAATTGGATCCGATCTGGTGATTCTCGGTAGTCATGGACACAGTCCCTTGGTCAAAGCCATACTCGGCTCCACGAGCGAATATATTATGTCCAAGGCTTGTTGCCCTACACTTATCATTCCCCGAAGAGAAAGTTAGTTTCTCGATTTTCTTCCGGCAACTCCAAAGAGAGCAGCTAAAATTACAAGGTCAAATGCAAACCTGGTAAACCAGGTGAGGGTATCGGGAGCAAAAATGCTTACTTGTATAAAATGTTGATACAGCATGAATGCTCCCCACAGACCTGTGCTGGCGAGTCCAAGGAGAGTCTGTGCACTACGCTTGGCAAAAATGAATAGACCAATGAGTAACAGTACCCCCACGACCAACTGGGCAATGCCAATAACGAGTCCGAGAGGAGAATTACTGGCACCAAACAAATCCGATACTGCCCGCCCAATTCGTGCTGTGTCGGAGTCGTAATTTGCTATACCTCGAATTCCAAGAAACGACAAATACATTCCAACCGACAATTGTAGCAAGAAACTCGTAAGCCCGTCGGCACTTCTGTTTTGAGCCATCATATCTCCTTGAAAAAGAAATTAGTTCAACGTTCTTTGTATCCCAGTCATATCCGGAATTGCAATCTTCTCGACCGCTTCTAAACCTAATTTTCGCATTTTTGGCGCAATTACCACCTGACAATATCCATAACTTGGATTAAGGGCATAGAAATCTTGGTGATACCCTTCGGCGGGGTAAAACTGGTTCAGTTGAACTACCTCGGTAACGATTGGATCATCAAAAAAACCTTTCACCCCTTCTCTCGACGCCAGTATATCTTGTTCTTCATCGGAATTCTGAAAGAATACTATCGACCTGTATTGAGTGCCAGTGTCGTATCCTTGCCTGTTGAGAGTGGTGGGGTCGTGGGCCGACCAGAAAAGATCAACTAATTGGCGAAAACTCACTCGAGCAGGATCGTACTCTACCCGAATAACCTCTGCGTGGCCGGTAGTACCCGAAACGACCTGATCGTAGGTAGGATTTGGAACACTACCCCCCGCGTACCCACTTACCACTGATACAACCCCATCAATTTTCTCGTACACCGCTTCAGTACACCAAAAGCACCCACCCCCAAGAACGAGAAACTTCGAATCAGCCATAGTAACACCTCCAAACTCAAGAGTAAGCCCAAAAAGGTCGTTTTCGGGGATGGAAATCGATGAGGAAGGTACTTCTGCCTTACCCAATCCAAAGGTACTATGGGCAAGCAACAATAAGCCCAAAAGACCAATCAGTTTTGTCAGGTTTTTCATTTCTACCTCCCCTTGAATATAACCCAACGCTCGATGGCTGACCAGAAATACCATCGATCATGAGGAAGATTGCGGCCGAACAACCGAAGTGGTAGAATAAATCTATGGATTCCGAAGAACGAAACTCCTCAGATACGCTACCACCACCGATTGATGACTCGACTGAGGACTCTGAGCTTGAAATTGAAGGGCCTCCAGCTATTGGTCTACGAGAGATTCAGAAAAATCGGCGGAATATAAAGGTTGATCTTGAGGAGAATACTCTCTTTTCTTATATCTTTACCGATCTTTGGCAGATAGTTCCCCTGGCACGAGACAATAATGTTATTCACGGAAAAGCTTTCTTCCTTATCCTCAGAATTTCCGAACAGATTACAAGCCCGCTCACTCAAGGTCTTCAGAAAAAAGCAATTGTACCCCTCCTGGATATCCTCAAGCCACTTACGCAGAAAGGATGGCTTTTTCTCTCCAAGCAAGAGTTCAATCTTCTCGCCTTGCTCCGGCAATTAGCAGAAGACGTTCTCGAAGTAGATTTTGGAGACATCGATTACACAAAAAAAGACCTCCTCGACCAGTTTACAAAGCAAGAACACACCTTTCTTTGCTTGAAGTACTTGTCGCCCGAGTTGAATGAATTTTCGGAAGCTATTCGGAAAGGATACCAAAACCTTCCAGATCTCCCCGGCTCTATCAGCAATACCCTAGGACTCATTGAACGAATCTTAAAACCAAATCAAAAAGGAGTCTCTTTAGAAGGACTTATCCAAGGGCTCAATATAGTGAAATACCGAAGATACCTTGAGATTCCCGACCTTTTAAGAAGTGATCCAGGAATCATGGTAAGTACCGAAGAGTTTGACGTATCCGAAGGAGTTCAGACTGAAATAAGAAGGTACCTAAAAGACTGCGAAGCGAAGATTGCGGTTCTATCGCAAAAACGATCAAAATTTGTTGCCCAATTAGAAACCGATGCTCAGAAAGGTAACAGTGAAGAGGACCTAGTTTTTTTTTACGAGTATTCCGACGACATGTTGAACCAGGCCCATAAACTCTTAGATCCTAAAACTCGGGGCCTCAAAGAGACGGAACCGACCGCCCGAAGTTTTACTCGTGACAAGGTTTTTCCCCTTACCTTTCTCCTTCGTTTTGTTATGCGTTTTCTTGAGGTCATGCGCCCACTGCTTACCGATCAAGTACCCTTAGGCGAAAGTACCAAACGGGTCTTTGCTCCCGATGTGTTTGGTACCTACTTTGAAAAAATTGAACGAGCCGCAGGTCATTTGGCGACGGGTCTCCAATCTGGAACAGTTTGGAATTATCAAGAATATTTATTCAAGAAGGCTCAGGAACCAAAGGATCGAAACGCCCAGGATGAACCGGTCCTAAAGTCTATTGACCTAGTTATCCAGAGTCTCCAAATGATTCAATCGATCCTCAAGACCCTTGTCAAAAAGCACACCGTGCCAAAGGGATTCACCCCTGGACCGGTGAATCAAAGGCATCTTTCGGGAGAGACTCTGTCGATTCCTTATTTAGAGCAATCCATTGAGCAACGAGATATCTTCATGGGTCGCACCCTTGGAGAAACCCTTTTTGCTATTATCGAAATCATTAACTCCCTACTTACCTATTTTCAGTCCGACCAATCGGTGAGCGAGTCCGAGGGTCTTATTGCCCTAGATCGGGAACTTTTCGCTTTGGCAAAAATCGTCAAGCGCATAGGCACTCCAGGTTACTATCAAAGAGTAAAATTACGGTATCAGCTATCCTAGTTCCGAGGTATGAATGCTACAGAGGCTTGATGGGTTTTTGAGAACCTTGCTCCCCCGGGTAATCTTACACAAACTAATATGTAGCTCCTCGGCAATTCGCCGCTGGGGCATTCCACCTTTGAGCTTTTTCATTAAAAGCCATCGAAGGCTGAGATCCTCAATTTCTGCAGGGGTCATAATTTCTTGGAGAATTTTTACAATATTGTCTGCTGAAAGACCACTCAATACCTCGGCAAACTCATTCAAGGCATCTATTATGTCTTTTTGAGTCTCGGTGTTTCTTTTCATAGAATCATAATAACAGAACACGTTTGGTCTGGGAATATACTTCTTATCCCGACTGTAGAATTTCGACCATGAAAAGATTTAATTGGTGCCTACGTTACCTAGAGGAGTCTCTCTTATAACTAAAAGCCGAAATTAGAACTTGAAAGAACCCTTTCCTCATCGATCATTTCGTTGATGATCGTTATCGTTTCGGTAACTTCCCTGTCGATAGTATGAATGGTCTCGAGAAATCCCTTCATTTGGGCAGCAGTAATTTGCCCATCCTCGGGTAAAAAGCTATATCCATTCCAAAAGTTGACCCAATCCTGCACTAGTGCTCGAAGGAATGGAAGCTGTTCGTATCCTGCTTCTACGCCACCAGCCTCTATGACTTGGGAAAGAATAAGGGTTGCACGACTGAATTGGCGATATGCAGCCTCGGCTAAACGACCATCATTGGGGTGAGTATAGAGGGGGGTAATTTCTGGTATGGGAATAAACTCGTTCACAACCTCGAGAGATTGAATTAGCTCCTCCTGGGGATCGGGTTCTTCTTGAAGGGCGCCTTGGCTGTAGAGAGAAAAAAAACTCATAAAAATCAAAAATAGAGAGATAAAAGTAGTCTTGTTCATAGGACCTCTTCCTTCTTGGAGGAAACCAGAATCTGGTTACGGCCGCCACGTTTTGCATGATAAAGAAGTTCATCGGCGAGACTAACAGCCTCATCCAAATTCCCAAAGGGTTCGCGAATTACACATCCTCCAGAAAAAGTAATACCTCGGTCGGGAAGCTTCCAGTCACGATTCCGGGACTGACCTGCGATCTTTTCTGCTAATATCATACTACCTTCGAGATCAGTCTCGGGAAGAATGATGAGAAATTCCTCCCCTCCCCATCGGATACAAAAGTCTTGAGCCCGTATACCCTCTTGAATCAAGGTAGAAACTTCGACAAGGATTCTATCGCCCTCGGGATGACCAAAGATATCGTTAACCTGCTTGAAGTGGTCGATATCGATGAGTATGAGGCCAGTTTTTTGTTTCGAGCGATCGCTCCGTGCCGCTTCGTACTCGAGTAGTTCCCACCCACGTCTTCGATTGAGTAGGCCCGTGAGGCTATCCTTGCTGGCAAGATCTTTTAGTTGGGAATTGACCGCCAGGAGATCGGCCTGATACTGCTCTAGGGTATCTTGGGCTTCCATCGCCTTAAGAATTTGAAGGTTGAGTTCGGCATTGGCCATTTCGAATCTTTGTACCAGGTCGATAAGCCGCAACTGGTTCAGAACCCGCTGATTAAGTTCTGGACCATGAAATGGTTTTGTTAGGTAATCCACGCCCCCGGCCTCGAAAGCCTGCACGATAGTAGCTTTGTCTACCCTCGCGGTGAGAAAAACTACCGGTATGTCCCGGTACTCTCTTTTCTCTTTGAGCTGTCGGCAAAAAGTAATACCGTCTACTTCGGGCATCATAATGTCCAAAAGAATGAGATGGGGACTCTTTCGTTCTATCCTTTCAAATCCTTCGGCCGCCGAGAGAGCGTAAGAAATTTGGACAGTCAAGGCCTTCAAATGGGCGGCCGCGACCTGGATATTGGTAGGATCATCGTCAATTATGAGGACATGTTTATTTTCCAGATCAAGGTTGTAGGTATTCATAGAACTCTAATGAAAGTATAGTGAATAGACTGCCTAGTTTCAAAGGATATTGCCAACAAGATTCTGGGGCTTTCCATCGATGAATGCTCTCACATTTTCCGTTGCACTATCTATGAGTCTTTGTCGAGCTTCCTTACTTGCCCAAGCATTATGAGGGGTGATTCGAACCCTTGGATGGGCGAATAGGAGACTCGATTGAGTCGGTGGCTCGGTAATATAGCCATCGGCCCAATAGCCACGGAGTTTTTCGGTTTCAAATGCGGCCAGGACTGCTTCTTCATCGATAAGTCCTCCCCGGGCAGTGTTGATCAAATACAGGCCCCGAGCTTTCTCCAACCAACGAGCATTTATTATTCCTGCGGTGTCAGAATTCAAAGGCGCATGTAGAGAAACAAAGTCGGCAACTTCAGCCAGTTCATCAAAGGGTACAAGAGTTATATTTTCTTCTTCTTTAAAGTATCGGGGCGCCGATCCATTGGTATTTCGAGAAACGGCAACCTTCATGCCAAAGGCTCGGGCAATCGCACCAACATGACGACCAATTTCGCCATACCCAAGAATACCCAGGGTCTTACCCGTTAAATCCCGAAGGGAATTCAAAGAATAACTGAAGTCCTGGTGATTAACCCATTCGCCTCGGGCTACCGAGTCTGCGTGAACCTGGACCTGGTTCGAATAGTTGAGAAGAAAGGCAAAAACCTGTTGAGATACCGACGGAGTACTGTAGCTCGGAACGTTTGTCACCGGTATTCCCAGGACCTTGGCGTAGTCCGTATCGACTATCGAATACCCAGTTGCCAAGATACCCACATAGCGTAAGCGGGTGAGAATATCAAAAATATCCCTCCCTATTGCAACCTTGTTGGTGAGAAGAATATGGGCATCTTTTGCCCGCTCAATAAGTTCATAGGGACTGGTTCGGTCGTAGACTGTAAGAGAACCAAGGGCCTCCAGGCCGCTCCAATTTACGTCCCCGGGATTAGCAGTATAGCCGTCGAGAATTACTATATTCATCGTTTTATAGTAGACAGGCTTCTATTAACGGTCAACCTGGGGTATCGTTTACCCGAGTACAATTCATGCCAAAACTTCACGATCTGGTCCAACAAGCTCTCGAAGAAATTTTTCTGCCCCAAAGGGGTTCTAGAGACCAAGCCCTGGAGACAATTTCGCGGATACTGCTGAGCCGGTATCCCAAGTCCTCAATGACTCCCGTTCTTATCAAACATTTCGAAATAGTAGCCCAGGAACGGGAGTTCGGTCTGCCAGCCTCCGAGGTAGGAGTGGATACCGAATACTATTCCCGTTTAGAAGAATTACTCGAATATTATTTTGATTCTACTCTCGGAGACCCAGACTCTTGAGCTAATGGAGTCTTAGGTTTAGAGTCTTGTTACAACCCTATTAGGAGCGAAAAAATGCCTCGATTACGAAGTCTTACAAACACTGCTGGCAGAAATATGGCCGGGGCCCGAGCACTTTGGCGAGCTAACGGCATGAATCAAAGTCAATTCGGCAAACCAATTATTGCAATTGCTAATAGCTTTACCCAATTTGTTCCCGGTCACGCTCACCTCCATTCTATCGGCCAGGAAGTCAAAAAAATCATAGAAGGGGCGGGATTTTTCGCCGCAGAATTTAACACGATTGCCGTAGATGACGGTATTGCAATGGGTCATGGGGGAATGTTGTACAGTCTTCCAAGTCGAGACCTCATTGCCGACAGTGTCGAGTACATGGTGAACGCCCACTGCGCCGATGCCTTGGTGTGCATATCGAACTGCGACAAAATTACCCCCGGGATGCTCATGGCAGCCATGCGACTGAATATTCCAACGGTGTTTATCTCCGGTGGCCCCATGGAGGCCGGGAGGGTTGGTGAGAAAAAGTACGACCTTGTGGACGCGATGGTAATGGCCGCCGACGCTTCGATCGACGACGGTCTTTTGACTGCAGTTGAAGCAAATGCTTGTCCAACCTGTGGAAGTTGTTCGGGCATGTTCACCGCCAACTCTATGAATTGCCTCAATGAAGCCTTGGGCATGGCATTACCGGGCAATGGGACTGTGGTTGCTACCCACCAAGAGCGGCTTAACCTTTTTGAACGAGCTGCCAGGCAAATCGCCAAAATTTCCCGGGCATATTACGAAGAGGGAGACGAATCGGTTCTACCAAGGTCTATAGGAACCAAGGCCGCTTTTATGAACTCCATGGCTCTCGATGTGGCAATGGGTGGAAGTACAAACACTGTTCTCCATCTTTTGGCTATCGCAAGGGAAGCAGGGGTTGATTTTACAATGGAAGATATCGATTCCATAAGTCGAAAAGTCCCTTGTGTTTGTAAGGTAAGTCCTAATAGCTCATACCATATTGAGGACGTACATCGGGCCGGGGGAGTTATGGGCATTCTTGGAGAACTCGACAGAGCTGGACTCATTGATACTTCCGTGTCCCGTATTGACTATCCAAGTTTGAAAGAGGCCCTGGAGGACTGGGATCTGGCGAGACCTCAGGGGGGACCCCTGGATCCGTCGGCAGGGACTTTTTTTTCTGCTGCTCCTGGCGGTTATAAAAATCTTCGCATGGGGAGCCAGAATGCCCGGTTTCAAACCCTTGACACCGATCGAGCCAAGGGGTGCATTCGATCGACCGAAAATGCGTACTATCCCGATGGTGGCTTGGCGGTACTTTCGGGAAATCTGGCGGAAAAAGGGTCAATAGTAAAGACCGCAGGGGTCGATGAATCGATTTTTACCTTTACCGGAACAGCAGTTGTATTCGAAAGCCAAGAAGATGCGGTGGATGGAATTCTAAACAATCAGGTAAAGGCAGGAAACGTTGTTGTAATTCGCTACGAGGGCCCAAAAGGTGGTCCGGGCATGCAAGAAATGCTCTACCCTACCAGTTACCTCAAATCAATGGGACTAGGAAAGAGTTGCGCCCTTTTAACCGACGGTCGATTCAGTGGAGGCACCAGCGGCCTGTCTATCGGCCATGTGAGCCCCGAAGCTGCAGCGGGTGGCGCAATCGCTTTAGTCGAAACTGGCGATAGTATATCGATAAGTATACCAAACCGTAGTCTTACCTTAGATGTAGATGAGAAAACCATCGCCCAAAGACGTAAAGCTCAAGAAAACAGGGGTACGGCGGCTTTTACTCCCCTCAACCGACAACGAACCGTGAGCAAAGCCTTACGGGCCTATGCGTCTATGGTTACCAGTGCCGATCAGGGGGCGTTTCGGGTCCTTCCGGGAGAAGACCCATCGATGGGATAAACCCGATACCGGCCTGCGGCATTTCAGGCCGTGAGTACCGACAAGGTACCATCAGAGCAAGGACGGAGATTGCGGAATCACCTTAAGTCGAGAAAAAAAGTACAGTTTTCCGGCCGCACGGTGACGAGTAGGCCACCATCGGGAAGTAAGGCAAAGGCCCAGGCACGCTCCAAATTTGAAACTACCTGCCTTACCTCCAAGGTTTAGAGACGACTCGGAATCTCAGCCTCGAGGACTTCATTTTCCGCCACCGATCCACTTCCTTCGGCGTTCAAAGTAATCATCCCAAAACCCAACCAAAAAGTTCAAGGATAGAAGCCAAAGGACCTCTTAGTCTAGAGGATCGAACATGTTTTTCGACACATAGCAGATTGGACAGGTCCAGTCGTCGGGAAGGTCTTCGAATTCCGTTCCCGGATCAAAACCTCCCTCCCAATCTCCAACCTCAGGGTCATAGATATAGCCGCAGTTTGAGCATATATATTTCATAGGGTCCTCTCAGGAATTAAAGTACTTAGCCTGGGGGTGATGGACAACAAAAGCACTCACCGATTGTTCTGGGTACATTTGATCTTCCTCGCTCATGGATACTCCGATGCGCTCGGCGGACAAAAGTTCCCACATTCGACGATTTCCCGACAGGTCGGGGCAGGCCGGATACCCAAAGCTATAACGACTACCTCGATACTTTTGGACCACAAAGTCCGAAATTCCTTGGCCGTCTTCTTCGGTGATCTCGAGTTCTTTTCGCATTTGCAGATGCCAGTACTCCGTAAGGGCTTCGGCGGTTTCTACTGAAAGTCCATGGAAGAGTAGGTAGTCCTTGTAGTGGTTTCCTTCGTAGAGCTTTTCGCTTTCTTTTTGGGCCCTCTCCCCCACGGTAACAATCATCTGACCAAAGATGTCTTTTTTTCCCGACTCGACCGAATAGAAATAATCGGAAATACACTGGTGGGGTGGATCTGGTTGTCGGGGGAAGGTAAACCGGGAGAGTTCTTCGTTGGTATGGGGCTTGTAGAGGATAACGTCATCCCCCTCAGATTGGCATTCCCAGTAACCGTAGACCAAGGTAGGGTTCAGCAATTTTTCTGCCTTACAGCGAGCTTTGAGTTCTTCAAACTGGGGACGGACGGTGCCTTCGATGAGTTCGACATATTCCTCTTTCGAAAGTTTTCCTCTACGGTATCCCCAACGCCCACGAAACAACACTTCTTCGGTCAGGTAAGGGTAGACTTCGTCCAGCCTGACTGATTCGATAACCTTTGTGCCCAGGAACGGGGGCGTAGGAATTGCGATGTCCCGGCGAATTACTAAGGGTGGTACCTCTTCGGGCGGCCGGGTACGACGGACAGCTTCTTTTTTGGCGCGTTTTTCTGCTCGTTCGCTCATAAACTGCTCGAGTTTGCCCTCCTTAATGAGGCTCATGGCGTTTAGGCCCTCGAAGGCGTCGGCGCAATATACAACCGGCGAACGATACAGAGGACCACAAATGTCCCAAACGTATCCCGGAGTGAGGGCGGCCCCACCGAGGAGAACTGGAATATCCATTCCCCTTCGTTGGAGCTCTTCGAGGTTATCTTTCATAACAACCGTCGATTTCACCAGCAGACCACTCATCCCAATTGCATGGGCCCCAACCTCTTGGGCCTTTTGAATCATGGTTTCTATTTCGCATTTGATTCCAAGGTTAAAAACTCGGTAGCCGTTGTTGCTGAGAATAATTTCGACCAGATTTTTTCCTATATCGTGGACGTCGCCACGAACGGTCCCCAGCACAATTGTAGTTTGTTCTTGGGAATCGACCTTCTCCATGTAGGGTTGAAGAATATCTACGCTGTACTTCATGGTCTCGGCGGACTGAAGGACAAAGGGGAGTTGCATTCGACCGTCACCAAAGAGATCGCCCACTACCTTCATGGCCGGGATGAGTAGTTCGTTGATAATACCAATTGGCGTCCACCCAGCATCCATGGCTTCGTGGAGCCATTCCTCGACCTTGGATTTACTTCCTTGAATAATTTTCTTTGGAATTCGTTCTTCGAGAGGAAGGTCTTCGATCTTGGGCCCGGTGTCTTTTTCGGACCCACCTCCCTTTTTTGCCTCGAAGTATTCGATAAACTTGAATAAGGGATTTCCCTCTCCCCGATCATAAATAAGATTCTCTGCTAAATCGACCTCGATTGGGTCCAAGGATGCCAGGGGCACGATATGGCTCAGGTTTACGATAGCCATATCTAGCCCAGCCTCCACTGCCCGGGACAAGAAGACGGAATTCAGTACTTTCCGACTTCCAGGATTCAATCCAAAGCTAATATTCGAAAGGCCTAAGACGGTCCGAACTCCCGGTAGGGCATCTTTTACCGCCCGTATTCCTTCAAGGGTTTTTATCCCTGCGTCTTTCATAGACTCATCACCACTGCCCAGGGTAAAAGTGAGGGGATCGTAAATGAGATCACTGGGTTTGAGCCCGTGGCGGTTTACAGCAATGTCATAAATTCGTTTAGCCACCGTAATTTTGTGGTCGACTTCCCGTGCCATGCCAGTTTCGTCAATAGTAAGGGCAATGAGGGCCGCGCCGTATCGTTTCGCCAGACGGCATATTTTGTCCGCCCGGGGCTCCCCATCCTCCAGGTTAATCGAGTTGATAATCCCCCGGCCCCCGTACATTTGCAGGGCATTTTCCAGAACCGGATACTCGGTGGAGTCGATTACTAAGGGTAGAGTAACTTGGGTTACCATTCTCCTTAGGGTTTGGGTCATATCTTCGACCTCGTCTCTACCGGTATAAGCCACACAGACATCCAAACCATGAACTCCCGAGGTAACTTGATCCCGGGCGATATCCATCATCGTATCAAAATCCCCGGAAAGGAGGGCTTCACGAAAGAGCTTGCTTCCGTTGGTATTAGTTCGTTCTCCGATATAAAAAGGTGGAGGTTCTTGAGTAAGAGTCTGGGCGGAAAAGAGACTCGAGACCCCGGGTTCAACAACTGGGTTCCGTTTTTTTATTGAATGATTCTCGCCAAGGGCATCTGCGAGGGCTCGTATAAATTCCGGCGTTGTCCCACAACAACCTCCGACAATACCTACCCCTTCGTCATCGACAAAACTCATCATGGCCTTGACGTAGTCGTCGATCTCTAAGGTATAGACCATCTGCCCACCAACATTCTGGGGTAGTCCAGCATTCGGTTGGACAATGACCGGAAGGTGTACCGTTTCGCAGATCTGACGGACGTAGGCCTTCATATTCTCCGGCCCGGTCGCGCAATTCATACCTATAGCCACAAGGTCGTAGGGTTCAAGGGTTGTCAAAATAGACTGAACCTCGGTACCCACGAGTAAGGTTCCGGTAGTCTCGACCGTAAAAGACACAATGATCGGTACTCGGCGGTCCTGGTCGGTCATTTCGTCTTCCGCCGCCACCATTGCGCATTTAATTTGCAGAGGATCTTGGCAGGTTTCCAGGATGAGGGCATCAGCGGCACCCTCTAGAAGCCCACCAATTTGTTCACGGTAGCTTTCATACATCTGGGCCCAGGTAGTTTGTCCAAGGCTTATAAGCTTAGTTCCAGGTCCTACCGAACCAGCAACAAAGCGCGGTCGCGCATCGGTAGAAAACTCGTCGGCAGCCTCCCGAGCCAACCTCGCTCCAGCCCGACTTATTTCTCGGGCTTGGTCGGCAATGGCGTACTCAGCCAGTACAATGGTGCTCGAGCCAAAGGTGTTTGTTTCAATAACGTCCGATCCGGCCTCAAGATAAGCCCGGTGTATACCTTGAATTTTGTCCGGAATTGTAATATTGAGAATTTCACTACAGCCGAGTTTGCCCTGATATTCCTCATCGGTCGGATCAAGGGCGTGAATTTGCGTGCCCATAGCACCATCAAACAACACTACCCCTTGGCTTAGTCGCTCTTTAAAGGTCATAGTTTCCCCTTGCTTGTTTTATTACTTCAGTTAACCCTCAACCCGGAAACGAGTATATCAAAGTATATCGATATGTCGATATACTGTCGATTCAAAGCCAGGCATTTTCCGATTCTTTTAGTCAACTTTAAGGAATTCATCCCATCCTATTCCGATTCGTGGACTGTCGGTAGACAGCCTCGGCTGTTCAAACAAGATTTGCAAGAGCCGGGCAGCAGCGCCTATCGCCACATTGTGGGTGGGATATGAGCAGGCGGTCAAAAGAGAACCAAGCTCTTCAGTACCGAGATATTCGTTTGTTAACTTCTGTTCGACAAGCGTCTGGATCCTCGGCAAGAGGGCCCGACCATCGCCACAAAAAATTACCCCTTGGGGATTCATAACGGAAATGAGCGGGGTAAGGTTTCTCAGGAGTTCTACAAGATAGTCGTCGAGTATTTCTGGCCTCTTTTGGACCCTTTGAATTGAGATATCTTCCATGCCCATTTGGCTTTTATTTCCAGTCTTCCAAAAGAGGCTTCGAAATTCCCCGGCGGTAAACTGTTTTCCGTAGTGGATTCGTCCATCAATGACTACTCCAAATCCCGTCGATATACCAAAATCTTGCCCCAATTTGGGATTACGCTCCTGGAATTCGAGAAGTATCGTCAAAAAATCATCTTGAACCCGACCCCGATCGACTATGAGTTCCCCCCAAGCACAGCAGTTTGCATCGTTTTCGACGAATACCGGAGAGTTCAGGATAGGTGAAAAGTCTTCGACTTTCTGAGTTCGCAACCCGTGGGGGACAGAATATAATATGGTGTTCGAGTAGGGATCGACATACCCAGGCACCCCGAGACAGACACCTGCCACCGGGGGAAGGCCATGGGGCATGGTGGTGGAAATTTCATGGTATATTTGGGTAAGGGATGCGGAAAACCCATCGTTGTAGGTATGAAGCTTCCCTTCCCAGGTATGAAGTACGTCTCCGTTGAGATTGAGTAAAGCTCCACTGTATCGGTTCGGTTGAATTTCAATCCCCAAAAAACCACTAAAATTTGCGTGAAGTTCCAAGAACCGGGGTTTTCTTCCGCCGGCTATCGTCGACGTGCCCAGTTCTTTTTCCAGAATTATGCCATAGGCTAACAACTCTGCGACAATATGGGAAATTGATGATTTTTTTAGTCCCAATAGGCGGGATAAATCTACTCGGGTAGATCGGCCATCCATCCATATCCGGCGTAAGACGAGAGCTCTATTATAATATCGTTGGAAGGTCTGATTCGTAGCCTGCATGTAGAGACTATATCGGTTCTGCCGGTTCGAGGTCAAATCTCCTTGTCAGTTCGACCCCGGACTATTACTTTCCTACCAATGGACCAAACTGAAGGAAAATACCTCGGATATACAAACTACGGTGCGGTCGAGGACGTACTCTTAATTGGAAAGGAAAAAAAGTCCCCCCAAATACCCCCAAGATACGTCCGAGTGGAGGTTCAATCAATTTCGGTAAACCCTGTAGACATCAAAATCCTCAGCGGTGAGCAGAAATACTTCATGTCTCGTACCTTCCCAAAAGCCTTCGGCACCGACTTTTTTGGAAGAGTTATCGCAGTTGGAGACAAATGTGGTCGACTCATTCAAGGTCAATGGGTTGTTGGTATGTCAAATCCCTTGCTAAAGGGTTCGGGTCAAAGGTTTCTCGATATCCCAGAAAAGGCTTGTGTGTCCGTTCCTCCCAAAGCTCTCGATGCGGTTGGCCTACCAGCGGTTGGGGTTACTGTTCTTCGTAGTCTATCCAAAGCGGAGCTTGAGTATCTCTGCCTTGTTGCCCAGGGCAGAAAACCTTCAGGTCCGGGTCCAGGGTTTGGAAAGAAAGCCTTTGTGTTAGGTGCCAATGGGGGTGTTGGCTCAATAGGGGTACAAATTTTGAAACTCCTTGAATACGAGGTACACGGATCGGCGAGTCAAAACCACTGGCGGGCCCTGGAATCTCTCGGAATATCAAGGCTCTTTGATCGAAATGAGCTTCCATGCCGCTCTGAGTATTCGGTAATTCTCGACTGTCCGGGCCTTCTACAATGTCAACAAATTAGGAGCCTTGTGTTAGGCACTCAATCCAGATACACCCCCGTCTCTGTACCCAATAGAAATCTCTTCCAAAGGGGATGGCAAGCCTTGAGCCAACGTCCATTTTATTCGACAAAATTGGTCTTGGCGGTACCTTCACCTGAACTGATCGGAATTTTAGCGGACCTAAGAGCCAAGAACCTGCTGCATACCCCTGTGGCCCACACTTTTTCTCTCAAAAATGCCCAAAAAGCCCTAAAGGTAGCCTTAGCGGGAGGTTATTTAGGAAAAATAATAATAACTTTCGACGAAGGAGCCCCAGGGTGAAGATTAGAAACGAGTCTTGTCAGCGGATTTTTGTTCACGGTTTTGGAATGAGGGGATTCTTTTGGGATCTCTGGTTGATCGACTCTGCGTCTCGAGGAATCCTATCATTGGCACCTGACTTACAATTTGATACTCCTTTTCAAGGGGCCCAGATGTTAGTGAATCTCGTCGACCAGCAGTTTTCAGCTCACAAAAAACAAATTGTACTAATAGGACATAGTCTTGGCGGCATCCTTGTGGCCCTGGCGGCTCGATCGATTCCTCGAGAACAATTACGGGCCCTCGTAATCATCGGTTCCCCCTTTGGTAGTCCTGGACGCTCAAGTCTGGACATTCTCATTCGATCGCTTATTCGAATACATCTGATTCCAGGATTTCTTATCCGGAATACGTTCTTTGGACCGAAGGTATCGAAAGAGTCCCAACAACTACTTTTTGACAAAGCCGTTCCCGAGTCTCAACAGCTGCTCAACATCGTTTCTGACAGCAGCTGGCTAAAAGACGAACTATTTCCGGAACCCATTCCGCTTCCAGTTCTGGGCATCACCAGTCCCTGGGACAAAATAGTACCTCCTGCATCGTCTAGACACCTCATCGATGCCCTCGGAGGAACTTTTGTAGAACTTGGGGAAGAAATAAAAATGGGTCACAACGATCTAGCAGTACTGCCGGACACCGTGACCCATCTTTCAACCCTAATCGACGAATGGTTAGGATCTCAGGTGCCTACATTCCCTTCGGAATAAACAACGTCGACAGGGCGGGAATATAGGTAATCAAAAAGACAATAATGAGTTGTAAACCCAGAAATGGAAGCACGCTTTTATATACTTTTCCCAGTGGCTGATTGAATCGATAGCTCGATAAGAATAAATTCATACCTACCGGGGGCGTAATAAAACCGAGTCCTAAATTCGAGAGAAAAATCATCGCCAGATGGATCGGGTCGATTCCGAACTCGAGACCTAAAGGAAGAATTAGAGGCACCACAACAAAGAGGGCCGAAAAGAGGTCCATGAGACTTCCTACGACCAGCAAGGCAACGTTCAATAGTAACAAGAAAACTAAGGGACTGGTGACCGACGCAGTTACCCAGGCAGTGAGACTTTGAGGAATTCCCGCATCCACGATGTAACTCGACAAGCCTCGGGCAACCATCAAGATGATAAGCACACCTCCAACGATCCCTAAACTATTTTCTATCGCCTTAAGAAGACCTTTCGCATCTAATTCCTTGCGAATAATGACCTCAACGAGGATTGTATACACGACCGTAAGAGCACTGGTCTCAACCAGCGTCGCAATTCCAGAAAAGTAAAGGGCGACAATGAGCACCGGAACCAAGAGTTCCCATACCCCCGCACCTAACGAGAATTTCATTCGACGAAGATTAAATTTGTCCAACGGTACTTTGTGGACTATCGAATAATAGAGCCCGTACCCCCCCATTCCTAGAATGAATAGTAATCCGGGCCCAAGACCAGCAAAAAATAGGGTATTTATTGGTATCTGACTTATCGAACCGTACAAAATGATAGCAAGACTTGGGGGAAACAACAGCCCTATACTAGACGACGAGGTAATTATTCCTATACTGGTTTCTGAACTGAGTCGCCCGCTCCTCTGGAGAATAACGTGAAGAAGCCCTCCAAGTGCGAGGATAGTCACCCCCGATGCTCCGGTAAAGGTAGTAAAAAAGGTGCTTACGATAACCGCAGAAAGGACCATACCCCCGGGTATCCATCCAACCGAACTCTTAAAAACCAAGACAAGTCGCTTTCCAGCCTTACTTCCGGACAAAATATATCCGGCCAAGGTAAAGAGGGCGATAGCAGGAATTGCACTTCCTTGCAGCATCGATACCCCTTCGAGGGGAATAATTTCAGGGCCAATTCCATCCTTAGCAAATAGTAGAACCGCAAGTCCCCCCAAGACGACAAAAATAGGAATTCCTAAGATAACCGCTCCAACGAGCCCAATTGCGAAATAGGGCATCAGAGGAGGAACGAAGGTGTACCAAAGATCGGTAAAGGCAAAATATGCATCACCGATTTCTACATTCCAAGCGAAAAGAAGGTTCGTTATTCCCGGCAATGAAATAGAAAGACCAAAAACAATCCCTAGCAAACCAAAGGTAAATTCTGCCCGGGAAACAAAGGCGCCAAACCAACGGATAAGGATAACAAGAAAGGCCAGAGCAAGAAACCAACTATAAAATTGCTTAGGAAAAATCCCCCCCATTTCATCGGGAAGTATTGCAACGTAAATGTACGAGACCGTCCCTATGAAAAAAGTAGTGGTAACTAGGGTTTCGAAAAAGGCCTTTATGCTCCCAAGGGTGCGCCTGGTTGTTAAATTAATCTTGTGGATGTCCAATCCCATGGACAGGTGACTTGAGTTCGCCGAACTAATCATTGCGGCCAAGGCCGTTATAAGGAGCATGAGATGAGGAACGTGGGCGGATAGTCCGGGAATCGACCCGGTTGAAAAAAGTCGATATCCCGCATCTAAGGTTGGTATAAGAACAAGGATGCCGTAGGCGATTGTCGCGGTTCCTAACTCAACTTTTTTGAACCGAATCGAAAACCTTTCGAAGAACCCCATGTCTATCTTCTTTGACCTAAAATCCGTTGTGCCTCCCGGTAAATTTCTCGATTGAAGACCGACCCCAGGGCTAATTCGTTTCCTTGTTCAAACACTTCTTCCCATTGAGCCTTTTCGCTATCGGTCAGGATTGTTTTACGCAGACCAAATCGCTCCATGGTGGCTATAGCCTGATTCTCGAGACTTCGAATTGAGCTTCCGATTTCTTCTCCAATTTCTTGGGCTACCGCAATCATTTGGTCTTTAAACTGCGCTGGAACCTGTCGCCATGTTCGGCTGTCGATAATAATCGCCCCAAGGAAGGGCGAAATATCGAGCTCGAGCATGTAAGGGGCAACCGCAAACCACTGAAAACCCGCCGCACCTATGGGGGAATAGAGAAACGCGTCTACCAAGCCACTATTCAAAGAAGTAAGCACTTCGTTTGTGCCAACCGGCACACCCAAAAAACCCATTCGAGAAAGAGCCGTTGTCATTCCCTCGTCCGATGGACTTAGGGAAAGTCGAGCCCTCCTCAGCTGGTCGGGGGTTCGAATTTCATTTTTTGAAAAAAGTTTGACCCATCCGGCTTGGCTCCAGGCCATAACCTCGACGTTTTGTTCGTTCAGGTATTCGTCGAAGGTCTCTTGCATTTCTTCTAATAAATATCCGAGTTCCTCATCATTTCGAACCAGACGGGGGCTACTAAGGGTCAGAACCGCATCGGAAAGGAGATTTATACCCTGAGATGTCAACGCAAGCCCTTGAACTTGATTAATACGCATTTTGCGGATGGAGTCCTCTTCTGAACCGGCAATGCCTCCAAAAAAGAAACTTACCCTTACACGACCATTGGTTATTCGACTCCATTCGGCAGCCATTTGTCGAAGACCATCTCCCCATGGGGAATTTTCTGGTGCAATTGTGGCAATTTTAATATTTTGTCCAAAAGCAAGTCCACTAGCCACCATAAATACCAGTACAACCCAGACGATTTTCTTCCATCGATTCATGCAGAAGTTCTCCTATTCAAGTTCGAGAAAAAGAAATTCTTCGTTTTCTTTGAGCCATCGTGCTTTCCTCAAATTGATTGTATTCAACAATAGCTGGTCGGGATAGTCTTCGATTTCTATCTCATTTGCCTTCGCTAACATATCGCGAAACAGAGGATAATTCTGCTTTGGTACTCCAACGCTCTGAGCTAAAGCCACGTAAGGCCCCACACTTCGCTCACCTCTTAACTCTACAACCCGATTAAAATGATATTCAACTTTGGTTGGGTCTCCACCGTATCCCTGAGGAACCACCCCATGGAAGGTAATAAGAAACTCATCCAAAGTCCTATCGTCGTATTCTGGATCGATTTCATAGGCCTTCAACAACAAGTCGGCGGCAGCTTTCACGTTTATGGCCAAATTGACATCGAAATTGTCGAGACTAAAAGCTCCAAACCATCCAGCTCCTAGCCAATATAGGTACGGTACGTCTTCTTTCGTAAACTTCTCGAGAAAGGGTTCGAGTTTTCCCTCAAAAGCAGCTTGGGTAAAACCAGGATATTTCAGTTCTACACCCTGCATTACCATGTCTCTACCCCGGAGATACAGTTGTTTTGCTCTCATCCGGGCAGCGAACTGGGCCTCGAATTCATCAAAGGGAAGAATTTCTGCGGGCCCCCAAACGAAGGCATTGGCGTACATTACAAAAAGGCTACCGGTAGTTAAAATGAGTGGCCGATTTTCGGGGTCCATTTCTAAAATGAGTTCATAGAGCTTAATCGTAAATGGAAGAGCATCACCGACTAATTCTGGATCATTATCTCGCATGAAGGCATTTCCCGATGTACCAGTTCCAGCCAAGGTGTCTGCGATCATGCCCACAGCGATTTTCTGTATTGAACAACTACCAAGGAAAACGACAAGAAGGGACAGTACCCCAACCCGCGCCAATAAAGAAATCCGTAATGTATACCTTTTCAATTGATTTTTCTCCCCGAGTTCGAACTGTGGGTCGTCTTTTTTTTTCTAGGATAGAAAATTTTATAATTCATGTATACCCTTTTAAAGGTAAAAAATCGAGGTACCGGGTCAAACCCACCTTGAAATAGGCCGTGACACCGAAATACCCTGGCTGCTGACAAGAGGGTACCGCGGACTACACCAAACCGTAGAACCGATTCTATTCCGTAGCTACTACAGCTGGGGTAATAGATACATCGCTTAGGAATAAGAGGAGAAATAAGTTTTTTATATCCGTAGAGAGGAGCAACCCATAAAAAACGAACTATCCTTGAAAGCAACAACTGCAAATCTCCTTTTAAGAAGGCGAGGAGTTCCCCTATCCATTTCGTGGAAGCCCATCGGTGGGGTACCTCTCAAATCTATTATTCTGGCCTCGTTGGTCATTGAACCGCGATGACGTAAAAGCGTAGGATACTCTAGAATCGAGTTTTATAGACTTGTCCATAGTACTTATTCTCGAATTAAATATCCAGGAGTTTATTGATGAATATCTTTTCCTCAAATCTAAGCGGAGTAGACGGCGAACCGAACCAACCTCTGGTGGTTGTCTTTCACGGTTGGGGAGCCTCGATGTACGACCTATGGGGTATAGCTCAATTTTTTCCTACAAATTGGAGCTGGCGGTTCGTACACGGACCGTTAAGTCTGGGTAGTGGGTCGGCAGGCTGGTTTCCCCGAAACCTTCGAATATTTGAAAGCCAAGATCCTATGGACTATTTTCATAATTTACCCCGGGAGCTGAAGGACGAATTGAGAATAATCGGATCCTATGTTAGCCAGATCTTAGAAAACGATTTGAAGGAAGACCGACCGATTATCCTTGCGGGATTTAGCCAGGGAGCAATTACCGCCCTCGGACTGACCTTCTATTCGATTCTCCCAATTCATCCTTCTTTAGTCTTGGCTTTTAGCCCAACCCTATGGGAGGGTCTACTCGAAGACCTGGAAAGAAAAGGGAAGGACGAATTACCTCCGATGTTTATGTCCCATGGACGACAAGATCCGGTACTCCCTTATGGAGTAACGGAAAAATTAGCCAAGACTATCTCACAGCGAAACGATAATTTCGAATTCTATCCTTTTACTGGCTCCCACGAAATTCCACCCGATGCCCTCGCAAGAGCCGGGAATTTTTGCTCTACCTATTTAGCGTCGTATAAGATTGGAAAGTCGTAGAGCAACCGTTGATCCTACCGAAAACTCGAAGCGATCGTTAAAAAGTTGGTCTCTACCGTCGACCGCAAGTAAATCATAGAGCTGACCTTTCTGATCGCCCACTTTATATGGCACGATAATTTCTACCCTATCACCCGGTCCGAGTACCGACCCATCGGACAAAACATCGAATCCCCAAAGAGAAAAGCTTTGAGGGGAAAGGAAAAGAAACCATATTTCTATTGGACTATCGTTTATAAACTCGACGGAAATTTCTTCAAATTTCGGTAGAAGCTCCGCCGAAACCCGATGTCTAGGCTCTAGTAGAATAAGTCCTTCTTCCCGATTGCATACTTGAAAAGACCTCATACTGTAGCCGTTACCTTGACTATCAAAAGCAAGAAAATCAAAAAGACCGCAGGTATCGGGATAATGGATGTAGAAACTCAAAGCCTGCCCATAGGCCAAGGATTTTTTTAATGTGAGAACATTCGGACCCCAGACCGGTTCTCTAGTACCTTGGTAGGTTGGTGACCAGTAAAATCGAGTAAGCTCTAAACCAGTTTCATTTACTAGGGTAACACGATTTAGTTCTTGAGGAATCCCAGAAAACAAGGGCCAAGAAATAGCAATTAAGAAGCTGATGTTTACGACAAAGAGCTTTCCAAACCAGGGTTGGCGTTCTTGGCCATTATTCATAGAAACCTTGCCATCGATAGATGAGAATATCGAGAAACGCCTTTACCCTGGCCAGACTTTCGCGAATGCCCATACTAATTCCTGCAGAGCCTCCTATATTTGGTATCCCATAGGCCTCCGCGTTCAACCCAAGAGTGTCTGCAATGAAAAGTGCCCTGAAACTATGGAATTCTTGGGTCACAATAATAAAGGACTCGGAACCGTAAACTTGCCCCATTTTATAAATGGATTGAAAGGTATCGTCTCCCTCTCCATCCTCAATGATAGAGGTCTCGGGGATTCCAAAACTCAGGAGCGCTTCTTTCATAGCCCCGGGTTCGCTGTAAAACGGCAGGTCTTCCGATCCACTTGCCACTACTTGTCTAATTTTTTCCTTTTCGAACAAATCTACTACCGCACGAATTCGCCCTTCGAAAAATGGATTGGGTCGTCCAGACCGCATACGAGGACTTGTTCCTAGTAACAACGCACTATTGTGAACCAGCAGGGAGTCAATATCTTTGTATATCTTCGGGCGTTGACTCGATACTATAAAAAAGTTGGGGATAACGAAAATCGCTATCCCCACAATGCCTATCCACAAGAGAAATTTGCTGACGAACTTTGCCATCCGTCCGGGGCCTTGCTTTCCGCTAGGTCTGATACTAATTCCGAAGGTTAGAAAGAATATCGAGGGCTTTGGCCTTAACGATATCGATATAGTTGCCCGAGACAACTTCGATTAATACTTGGAGTATATCTGGTCGAGCAATACCATCTCCTGCCCCTGCAAGTTTTTCAAGGGCAAGAAGAGTTGAGTAAGCAAGATTATTATCGGGGCTCACCTGATAATTATTCCGGCGGAGTACCGCTACAATTCGTGCCGTAACCTCGGGATCGTTGATCCCAATTTGCCCAAGAGCGAAGACTGCCTCGGACAGAACCATTGGTTCTGGATCGTCGGCCATCATTTTGAGCAAAATTGTTTTAGATCCTTCGCCACCAATTTCGCCTAATAGATTCGCTGACTGGCGTCTTACTTCGGGGTAATTATTGACCACCGACCCTCCCTGCCGCACCACTCGATACACTCCTTCTCCGGCAAGAGAATCGAGAACCGCCAATACTGACGCATCTTCGGCAGATGTTCGTCCCGAGTTAATCATGCCCCGAATCGCTTGAAGGGATAGAAGTTTGCTATCCCTGTCTTCGGCCAATGCTTGACTACGAATAATCTGAATTTCGATGTCTTGGCTTAGAAAAAGCTCTTCAATCGTCAACGGCCGTTGGGTTTCCCTGGCCTCTTCACTCTGGCTGAATCCAAATGTAGGAATAAGCAGCAGGACAACCACGATGCCAAATACTACCTTCATTCTTTGCTCCTTTTATTCGACACCTAATTCTACCTTAAAACTCACCTATTTTCCAAGCCTCTTGGTCGTACACTAGCTGATAGAGAGTGACTCGAGATTCGCCAACTATCATTAGAGCTTCAACTTTCCTGTCGGTAATAAAAATAAGTTCATCGAGTCGAAGATTAGCGCGACTGGGCACTACGACCGATAAGAAGTAGTCCTCGAGAGTTTCTACAACAATTCCCCGATTCTTTAGAATCGGACTTTCGCTTATCCCGGCGAGATACGACGAGTTACTTAGCTTCAGTCGATGTTCAGCGGTGAGGTATTTAATCCAGGAGTCAAAGTCTCGCTGACGAATAATACCATTGAGCTCAGTTATTATTTGCTCGACCTGGGAGAAAGTAGTTTCGTATTCGGTTTCGGTTGGGATATAGGGTTCTGGCACCGCTTCTGGCACCGCTTCTGGCACCGCTTCTGGCACCGCTTCTGGTTCCGCTTCTGGCACCGCTTCTGGCACCGCTTCTGGCACCGCTTCTGGTTCCACTTCTGGTTCCTCTTCTGTCTTCGTTTCTGGCTCTTGGATCGGCACGGGAACGATTTGAGGAGGATTAATCTGGGGTTCTGGGTGGGAAGACGGTAGTTCAGTAGTTGCACAACCCAAGAAAATCATCAAAGAAACGAGACCAAGAAAGGCTATCTTTTGAGTTGTATTCATAGGAAAACAGTAGTCCTTGTAGAATGACTTGTCAAACCATTTTCTTCTCTACCGATGCATGGTATAAATGAAAAGCTTAGAACTGGAGGTGACATGGCTATAGAGCAAGAGGTTCTCAAACTTCTTGGAAGTTTTCTCAAAAGGAATAACCAAGCTCAGGTAACCTACAGTACATTTTTAGGATTTCTCGAACGATATTTCCAGCAAAACGAAAATGTAAGTGACGAGCTAAATCCCCTTCGGACCGATCCCCATCAAACCCTCTCGAATATACTTCGGACCCTCGAGAAAACGAAAGACGTCATATTGCTTAGGTCGAGCGAGACCCCACTAACAGTGGTTTTTCCCCATTTTTACTTCGAAGAAATTGAAAAACTCTACATCGAAGCTTCTCAGCAAATGGCGGCAACGCTGCCAGCAGAAAACCAACTCTCTTACACGATTCCCGAGTACCTTATTCAAGCTATCGACATAAAAACTGAGTTTGTCAGCTGGCTTACAAAATCTCTTAATCCCCAAATAGCATCAGAAAGCCCAGAGGAACCGACACCAAGTTCCGATAAACCAATATTGCGGTTACTTTTTCCCGAAGGACTCCCCAGCCTCCTGGCGACCCGAGAGTCATTAAAAGAAAAACTCGTAGTAGCCAGCGTGCAAAAACTTAGACACTATCTCATTAATCCGAAGAATATGGCTTATATAAAACAGAAGCTCGCACCGGTGTTCCGGGGTCGAGAAATCCCCCTGAAGGATGTTCTCCAACAAATACTCACCAGTCCGGAACAATGTGCAAAGGGAATTCTCAACGCCACCGATTTCTTGTTTCAGTTTTGGACCCATCTATCGACGAACATCATAAAAGAGTTTGCCGACAAACAAGATAAGCTCATCGACGAGCAGAACTACTGTCAAGCGGCGTACCTCCTGGGGTATTACAGTGTGTATTGCAAGGGTATTGAACAGCGAAAAAAAGATTCCGAAAGTGGACTCAAAGCATTCCTTTTGGCTCTAAAGAAGCCCCCTTACGCGTTTTCGATGAAAGAGATGTATACCTTTACCGATGAAAAGGGCGTTCCACTGTTACAGAAGTTCACTCGAGAACAGCTCCATACCTTCATTGCGGAAAACATGCGAAGTAAGGATGGAACTCGCCTGCCTACCCTGTTTCGATCAATTTTACCCGGAGATAAAGAGGTTTTTATCGTCTACGAAACCCTTCCTCTCATTGTCGCTTCTCAACTCCCCAAAGCACAGAAAGAATTCCGAGATTTCTATCTTTACTCATGGCAGTCAGCCTTTATCGAGGGCCGAACTCTCTCTACAATTGAATCGGAGAAAAAATTTGCTCTCCATGTGGAAAGCCGACTACGGGAACGGTATCCCCTTCTATTTTCGATTTTAAAATTTGACACCCTCTACTTGGTCAGTCAAGAAGCAAATACAAAGGCGGAAATTCGCCAGGCCCTAGTTGGGTTGCTGGTCCTGAAGGATCAAGTTATAAAACCCTATACCGACATTCTAAACCTCAACCACGGCCGTTTACTAGCGGACACCAAAATCCTCCTACCTTTCTGGATTGTTATTCCAGTGTTGAAGGATGTAGTCCAATTTTTCCGAAAGCTATTTTTGGGTAAAGATTTTATCAATGCGAGTTCCAGTGGATTTGACCACGAGGGGCAGGAAGAGGGTTCATATCAACGGGGAACTTCCCGTACCCTCAGCACCCAAGAGGAAAGTACCCAAAAACGTCTGGGAAAAACTAAGACCAGCGACGAGGTCGATCCATCTTTGGGTTCAAAAACCCAAAGTTCTCGAGCACAAAAGGCTGCGTTCAAAGAACAGGTTGAAAAGATTGCAAAGCAGTTCACCCTTCCAGGAAAGTCACTCGATCAGTCCATGTCGGCCGTTCTTGCCCGCTGGAACCTAATAATAGATCCAACGGCAAAAAAGAATTTGACCGAGGACGTGAATAGTATGTGTAGGGATTTTCTCCGGGGCCTAAAAATCAGTTATCGTAAAGCTCCACCGACCCCGGGGACCCTCAAAGAAATGGCCGGAAGGCTTGCGGAGAATGAAGCATTCCAGAGAATTAGGGATAAAGAAGCACTACGCACCTATATTGAGCTGTATTTTCTCAAAGTATTATCGAAGTAGACGGATCCTTTAAAGGGACAACTTAGGTAAGCACTTCCGAGAGTTGAATATTCCCCATGAAACTCAAGGTCTGGGCACAGGACAAAAATAGTCTCATACACATATGGGCATCGTCTAATGCCCGATGGGCTTGGTTAGGCGGAAAAGCGAGAAAATGTGCCAGATTCTGAAGGCTATAGCTTTTTTGGCCCGGATAGGCTTTTTTTGCCAATTGCTGGGTATCTATTACAAAGTTACTAATTTCGGACGCCGAAAGCTTTCCAATCGCTGCCCGGAGGAACCCTAGATCAAAGCCCGCGTTATGGGCAATGAGAACAGTCTCTTGAATAAATTCGAGGAACTGGGGGAGAACATCGGAGAGAGTTGGTTGACCGACGAGCATGGTATCGGTAATACCGCTAATCTTGCTCGCTTCGTCAGGTATTGGGCGTTTTGGATCCACGAAGGTTCGAAATTCTGCCAGGACCTGACCGTTTCGAAATTTTACCGCACCAAATTCAACAATGTCATCTTGATGGGGATATAAACCCGTTGTCTCAAAGTCGAAAGCTACAAAGTCGACTTCATGAACTGAAGTAGTTTTTTCCATAGGCTTTGGTATTTAACAGATTTGGCACTTCCTGTAAAGTTAACCTCCTTAGAGGTACCCGTTCTATGAAAACCATGATGCCCCTGCTGAAAGAATATGGTCTGGAAATTGATGACGTTCGATGGTTTCGTTCGGTTCAAATCGCCGAAGAACTACTAGCGAAACAGACAACTCCACGTTTACTCATCGAAGACATCTGGTCCGGCCGACTTGGCGATACACTCTATCGATTTGAAGAAAAGACTGTAGAAACTCTCGAAGACGATTGGCGAGGAGGAAAGATAGATGAAGCGAAAATTCGGGAGTTCTTGTATCTCGTAAGAAAAGCAAAAAGAAACCGGTGGATTTCTCCGGCTTCTTAAGGCTTGGTTCGTTCTTACAATACCTACTCTACCCGCGCAATTTGGGCGGCAATAAAGCTACGAATACCCTCAATCTTTTTGCCTACTCTCGCCTTGGCTTCGGAAATTCCTATTCCTTCGGCTTCAGCTACCGAGGCGTAGAACTTGATCTTCGGTTCGGTACCCGATGGCCGTCCACTAATGATACTCCCATCAACCAAGATCCATTGTAGTACGTTACTGGAGGGTAGGTCGATATTTTTCTTCTTCTCGCCAATTTCAGGATAATAGGTAGTTCCATCCTCTATATCCCGTATTTCTTTGACGAGGATACCCGCTATCTCTTTCGCCGGATTGTTTCGAAGAATATCCATGAGTCTACCCATGGTCTGGGTTCCCGATGAACCCTCGAAATACTTTGAGACCAAAGTCTCTTCGTAGTATCCATAGTGCTCGTAAATTTGATTAAGACGATCCAAAAGAGAAAGTCCTTGACTTTTGTAGTAGAGGGTCATTTCGATGGTTTCTATAGTTGCGGTAATTGAATCTTTGTCCCGTACCTCGTCTCCGATCATAAAGCCATAACTTTCCTCACAACCAAAGATAAATTTTGGTGTACCTGCGGCTTCAAACTCACGGATTTTTCCCGCAATCCACTTAAAACCCGTAAGGGTTTCATAGACTTTGGCACCGTATGCGGCAGCAATGCGTCGCTGCAAGTTAGTTGTTACAACGGTGTTCACAAAAGCACTGTCGGGTGGAAGCGTTCCCATCTCCTTCCTTGCGCCAAAAAGGTAATCGACCAACAACACCCCGTGTTGATTCCCACTGAGAAGAACAAATTCGTTTCCTTGTCTCACCGCAAGCCCTACCCGGTCGGCATCAGGATCGGTTCCAATGACCAAATCGGCACCTTCTTTTTTTGCCAAATCGATTGCCATTTTGAGGGCCGAAGCTTCTTCAGGGTTAGGAAACTCTACTGTTGGGAAGTTTCCATCGGGTTCCCGCTGCTCGGGGACCGTAATGACCGGAACGTCAAACTTCTTGAGTGTTCGTTCAATGAGGTAGGCTCCGGTTCCGTGGAGGGGCGTAAATACGATCTTCATTTCTTTTCCGTATTGTATAAGAACCTCTGGCCGAATTACCTGTCGCTCGACCATTTCAAGGTAAGCAACATCGACTTCTTCATCGATTAATTGGATTAGTCCCTTATTAACCGCCTCATCGTAATCCATAGAAAGAAAATCCCCCCGAACCTTTCCAACGTATTCGATGATTCCCTTATCGTGAGGCGTGACAATCTGGGAACCGTCGGACCAATAAACCTTAAAGCCGTTGTATTGTTTAGGATTATGACTAGCTGTACAGACAGCACCACTGGTTGTTCCAAAGTAGCGAATTGCAAAAGAAAGTTCCGGGGTTGGTCGCAAAGAAGTAAAAAGATACACTCGTATATTGTGGGCTGCCATCACCTGAGCAGCAACCTTTGCAAAAAGTGCAGAGTTATTTCGGGAATCGTAGGCCAAAGCAAAGGACTTCTCTCCTTTTTTATCGAGTACTCCATTTTTCTCGATGTACCGGGCAAGTCCTTCAGAAGCTCGCTGGATCATGAGGGTATTCATCCGATTATATCCCCCACCCATAATTCCTCGAATACCGCCGGTACCAAAGCTCAGATCGGTATAAAATCGTTCGTTGAGTTCTTCGAGGTCGTTCCGTGAGAGCAATTGTTCAACCTCGGTCCGGAATTGCCCATTTGTTTCTTGGGAAATATACTCTTTTGCCCGTTCAATGAGTTGTTCAGTGTTCATAACTCCTCCAGTGTTTATGGTATCATAGGCGGGGGCCTTTCGCCTCGTCAATCATTTTGTCGGTGTTTGTCCGTTGATTTTTCCCCGGTGCCTCGTTAAGGTGGGCTTCGGTGGCAAAAAAGAAAAAACTTTCCTCTCGAGATAATTTTCATTCTTACTACTCCCTTCTTTATCCTGAGCGATGGGAATCCCTCGTCCAAGGGATGAAAATGGGTAAATCTTACCTAGGTTTACAACCCGTAGCTTTAGAGGCCCAGGCCTATTACCTGGACAGGGCCTCCGCTCTTGCGGCTCTGGCATTAGAAGTGTCGCCGGGCCACCAAGTACTCGATATGTGTGGCGCACCGGGGGGAAAAAGCCTCGTTATTTTGCGAAAACTTTTTCCTAGCTGGTATACCGACGGGGAATATCAACAGGTAGCGAATTTGGAAACGATTTTGGGAATCGTTGCAGAAAATGAAGATTGCCCCGACAACGATGGCAGAAAGGCCCTCGAAAAGCAAGGATCGCTTACTTCCAACGAAAAATCCGCAACCCGAAGACAAAGGCTCAAAGGAAACATTTTGGCCCACAGTCCCCAGGACATTGGTTTGGCTCATATCCAGGTGACCCCCTACGATGCAGCAAAGTTCGGACTGCATCAACCGAATACCTACGACCGGGTTCTTGCCGACGTACCCTGCTCCAGCGAAGCCCACGTCCTTGAAGATCCAAAATATCTCAATCAGTGGTCGCCGGCACGGACTAAACACCTGAGCATCCAGGCCGGCAGCATTGGGCTGTCGGGCTTCGATGCCCTCAAGCCCGGCGGGAGAATGGTATATTCGACCTGCTCCCTTTCTCCCCTGGAAAATCAGGAAGTAGCAAAAAAAATCCTCCATAAACGACCCCAAGCCAGCGAAATTCGACTCACCGATGTACCCGATTTCCTAGAAGTCTTGGATCCCGGGTACGCCTTATTTCCCGATAAGGCCGAGGGTCTAGGGCCAATGTACTTTTTTATCCTTACAAAGCAGGCTCCTTAATGATTAGTTTTCTAAAATCCTCACTCAACCCCGAGCAGTTCCAGGCCGTAACGACCATCGATGGGCCGGTACTCATAATCGCCGGGGCGGGCTCAGGAAAGACCCGGGTTATCACCTACCGAATTGCCTTTATGCTAAGCCACGGGATCCCCCAACCTCAAGTTCTTGCCCTTACTTTTACCAACAAGGCAGCTCGAGAAATGGAGCTACGGGTAAAAGAAATTACGGGCAAAAAGCTCCAGCAGTTGACCGTCAGTACCTTTCACTCCTTTGGGGTCCAAATACTAAAAAAACACATTACTGCCCTCGGATATCGGGAGAACTTTTCTATCTACGACGCTACAGATCAAATAAGCCTAATAAAGGGGACCGCCCGAGAAATTAAGTATCCCGAAGACAAACTCGATTTTTCCAAAATCACCAGCCTCTTTTCTCGAATCAAAAGTGAAAGGGTCTCATGGAGAGAGGTTGATGATTCCCTTCGCCCCCTCTATGAAGAGTACCAAAGTCATCTAAAGCTTTATAACGCTGTAGATTTTGACGATCTCATTGCCCTACCAGTGCAGCTATTTCGTAAACATCCAGAGATTCTCGAAGAATACCGGGACCGATATCGGTACATAATGGTCGATGAGTTTCAGGACACGAGTATGTTTCAGTATCAGTTCGTGAAGGCTATCGGAGAGGGCCACCGAAATCTTTGTGTAGTTGGTGATGACGACCAGAGTATCTACTCGTGGCGGGGTGCAAACTTCGAGAATATTCAAAACTTTGAAAAGGACTTTTCGGAACACACCGAAATTAAGCTCGAACAGAACTACCGTTCTACGGGTACAATCCTGGATGCGGCGAACTCGGTAATTGCCCGCAACTCAAATAGGAAAGAGAAGAAACTGTGGACCGGTGCCCCAGGGGGAAAGCCCATAGAGTTATACCAACCAACCGACGAGAAACAAGAGGGCGAATTCATCTGTCAGACGATTAAAAATCTGGCTATTAAAGAACGCATACCCTACAGTGGTGTGGGAATACTCATTCGAACCAATGCCCTTTCTCGTTCGATTGAAGAAGCCCTTCTGGCGGCAAACATCCCCTACAGGATGAGCGGCGGAACGAGTTTCTTTCAAAGGCAAGAAATCAAAGACATGATCTGCTATTTACGGACTATCACGAATCCCGATGACGATATAAGTCTGCTTCGTATTTTAAATAGCCCTCGGCGAGGAATAGGAAAAAAAGCCTTAGAAACCATAACCTCGGTTTCCTCGGACCGGGGCATTAGTCTCTATGGCGCCATGAAACTCTTAGTCCTCGCTGAATCGAGCCCCTTCGGAACCAAGGTGAAGGCCGATATTGAAGAGTTCTTGACCTTGTTAGAAACCTATCGGCCGAAATTTCTTTCGGGAAAACGAATGGCCGACACCTTACGGGCCCTCATTCAAGAAATAGACTACTGGTCCTACCTGGTAAGCGAATTTCAGAAGAACGAGAAGGTAGCCAAGTGGCGTCTGAAAAATATAGAAATTTTCACCCAGTCAATCGAAGACTATGAACGGGACCCCGATAATCTGAGCCCAAGTATCTTTACCTATTTAAATCGAATAACCCTGAATACGAAGGATGATGATCCGGACGAGACCGAACAGGGTAAGGTGCACCTCATGACGATTCATTCCGCCAAGGGACTCGAACACGAGGTAGTATTCCTAGCCGGGGTGGAAGATGACATAATTCCCCACAAACGGTCCTTAATTGAGAACGATGAAGGAGATTTTGATGCAAATTTGGAGGAGGAGCGCCGATTGTTCTATGTGGCTATTACCCGGGCGCGAAAAAAGTTGTATTTGACTGCTTGTAAGGAACGATCGGTGATGCGAGAGAAAATTTCTTGTCGTATTTCGCCTTTTGTCGAAGAAATTCCCAGCGAGCTCATTGAATTCAAGGAAGTACTGTCCGAAACGGAATTTACTGAAGAAGATGCCTCGGAAGTATTTTCTATGTTGCGCAATAAGTTCACCTAAACACCATTTTTTACCATTGTTCTGGTTCAGGGTAATATAATACCTGAATCCGTATAAACCATCCAGTAATCCACTCCCCCATAAAATGGAGTGCATATAATTTACATTTGATACCTGGAAGTCATCTTAAAATGTAGATCAGACTGATTTTTGGAGTAGCTCA
>Ga0210043_1000276_pt1 | contig 55412 bp, 53 predicted proteins | sample CryGeymet201501t_FD_183990 | JGI IMG/M metagenome (GOLD analysis project Ga0210043, IMG submission 183990) | Groundwater microbial communities from Crystal Geyser aquifers in Utah, USA - Crystal Geyser metaG 2015-01t (SPAdes) (version 2) | ecosystem: Environmental > Aquatic > Deep subsurface >... | reverse complement strand
TAAACCAGAACGTCCTGGGAATATTCACTAGTAAACCTTACGGTTCAATCGCTTAGAGATTCATGCTCTGGAATCTCTCACTCATTCATGCATAGTCTAGCATAAACAAATACTTATGTCAAGTACTTCAAAGACAGGCATACATACTACCGATAAAGCCCAAAAAAATAAAGGGGGTTCTGGAAATGATGAATTATTCCTCGATACTACCCTACGACCAAACTCGTGGGACGAATATGTTGGTCAAAGGGCAATAAAAGAAAATCTCAAAGTGCTTCTCAAGGCTGCAGAAGAACGTGGACACCCATCTGAACACATACTTTTCTATGGACCACCAGGACTTGGTAAAACAACTCTAGCGCATCTAATCGCAAAAGAAACTCGAGCACAAATGAAATCTACTTCTGGACCCGCTATAGAAAAAGTGGGTGATTTGGCATCGGTTCTCACAAATCTTTCTCCTGGAGATATATTATTTATAGATGAAATACATCGTCTCAACAAAACAATCGAGGAAATTCTCTACCCCGCCATGGAATCAGGTTCTCTCGACATTATTATCGGCAAGGGACCTTCTGCACGAACTATCCAATTAGAACTTCCTAGATTCACCCTCATTGCAGCAACGACAAGAGTAGCAATGTTGTCATCTCCCTTACGTTCACGCTTTTCTGGAGGAACATTTCGTCTAGAATTTTATACTGACCAAGAAATCGAGCAAATAGTTATGCGTTCAGCAAAAATACTCGGTATAGAAATAGATACTGAATCAGCAAACATAATCGCCAAGAGGAGTCGTTTTACTCCAAGGACAGCAAACTATCTCCTCAAACGAGTTCGTGACCTAGCTCAAGTAGAAAAAGTTTCTGTAACATCAGAAATAGTAGACAGAACCCTCGCCATGCTCGGTATAGACACGCTCGGGCTAAATCAAAGTGATAGAGATTTACTAAAAACACTTATTAACAAATTCAATGGTGGTCCGGTTGGATTAAATACATTAGCAGCATCACTTTCAGAAGAAGAAGCTACGATCGAAGAAGTGCATGAACCATATCTTTTACAACTTGGCCTAATAGAGAGAACCCCTCGTGGACGCAAAGCGACCGCAAAGGCGTTTGGCCATCTTGGTATAAAAAACACATTACTCTAATCAAACAAAAATATGTCGGGACATAATAAGTGGTCACAAATAAAACATAAAAAAGCAAAGACTGATGGGGCAAAATCAAAACTATATTCGAAGTATTCGAAACTAATCTCAGCTGAAGCTCAAAAAGTAAACGGTGACAGAACATCAGCTAGTTTACGAGCGCTTATAGATAGAGCAAAAGCTGAAGATGTAACAAATGATGTTATAGAAAGGGCGATAAAAAAAGCATCAGAACCTGGTACCGCCCTAGAATACATCCTCTATGAATCCTACGGCCCTGGCGGTTGTGCTCTCATGATTGAAGCTCTTACTCAAAATAAAAACAAAGCTGCTCAAGAGGTCAAACACATACTCTCAGACAACGGATTCTCTCTGGCTACCCCAGGCAGTGCCTCCTGGGCCTTTACTAGGGATGGTTCTATATGGAAACCTTCTATGACAATAGATCTTTCTGATGAAGATCTTGTAATACTAGAAAAACTAGTCAATGATCTAGAAAATAATGAGGAGGTGCAGGATGTCTTTACAAACGTTGAATAAGTAAAAAGAGCGACTCGTAAATCGCTCTTTTTGATATGATTACGGTATGAAAATACTTGCCATCGATCCTGGATACCAAAGACTCGGTATAGCTGTGATAGAAAAAAATAAAACTGGAAAAGAAATACTAGTTTATTCTGAATGCTTTGAAACAGATAAAAAACTTCCTCACTCAGAAAGACTTTCACTTGTCGCGCAAAGACTCTCTGAAACTATATCCAAACACAAACCAGAAGCAGTAGCCTTGGAAACACTTTTTTTCTCAACAAATCAAAAAACCGCAATTAAGGTGGCGGAGGTACGCGGTGTCATATTATCTGAATCAGCTCGCGCCGGTCTAAAAACATATGAATACAACCCCATGCAAATAAAGGTGGCTATTACTGGGTACGGAAAAAGTGACAAGAATCAGGTGATGTTTATGACAAAAAAGATTTTACACGTAGACAAAGAAGCTCTCGACGATGAATACGACGCTATGGCAATAGGTATTACTTGTCTCGCGATAGAGCGATTTTAACCCACTTTAAACTGGACAATACTTTTCCACATATAAGGGCCTTTTCAAATGAAACCATGTTTGCTAATAATAGGAGCGATTCACCAATATATAGACAATGTCGAAAAATAAAAAAGAAGAAATAGAGGAAGTAAAACCACCTGTACCAAAAGAGGACGATCATGAGAGTTTAGACTCTATGAAAGAGGATGACGATCCAAGCCCTAAAAAAGTAGCTAGTGATGATGATGAAGTAGAGGAGGAAGACGATACTTTACCACTAGACCCAGAAGAAGCTGGAGAAGAAGAGGATGACCCGTTAAATGATTTCCTCACTGGAGAAGAAGAGAACTGGTAAATAAAAAACTCTGCATTGCAGAGTTTTTTATTTCATTCTCAGTCTAACAAATCTGTGCTTACCGACCCTTAAATCAATATCCCCGGAAAATGTTTCGTCAAATTTTTCAACAACTTTATCAGTTTTCATATCTCTAACCGCACCTTCTTGTACAAGTCTTTTAAATTCTGACTTTGATGAAACAATTTTTGATAAAACCAAAACATCACTAATCAAGGTTCCTTTTTCTACCAATATTTCTGGTGTATTGCTTGGCATCTCTTTGTTTGAAAAAGCTTTGAAAAAATTATCCTTTTCTACTTTCGCTGATTTTACATCGTGAAAAAGAGAAACGATCACTTCAGCGAGTTCTGCTTTCACATCGCGTGGGTTAACACCACTATCGAGATTTTTCTTAACAGATTCAATCTCTTCCAAAGGAACCGTAGTACATAGCTCAAATGCCGGTATGATTAAATTATCAGGCCAACTCATAACTTTTCCGAACATATCCCTAGGAGAATCAGACAGAGATACCATATTGCCCTCAGTTTTACCCATTTTTTTTCCAGAGGAATCGATGAGTAGTTTTGTCGCAAGAACAAATTTATTTTTCTTTTTTAACACACCCATGAGATCACGCCCAGTAAGCATATTAAACGTTTGATCATTACCACCTATTTCGGCATCAACATTCATAGCGACACTATCGTATCCTTGCATAAGTGGGTATAAAAACTCGTGAAGGTATATTGGTTTGCCTTCTTCTTCCCTTTTTCTAAACATATCTCTTTTCCTCATTTGATCTACTGTCATAAATGAAGCCAATTCGAGTACATCCGTAAAAGACATTTTAGACAACCATCTACTATTAAATTTAATCTGCGCTTTATTTTTCCCTGTAAAAGATAAAACTTTACTAGCCTGTTTTTTGTATAGTTTTAAATTTGAAAGAACCTCTTTGTGAGAAAGTTTTTTACGTGCAGAAGATTTATCTGTTGGGTCGCCAATCATGGCAGTAAAATCACCCATAAGAAGAATGATTTCATGCCCCAATCTCTGTAGAGTTCTGAGCTTCAATATTGGTATCATGTGACCCAAATGAAGTGTTGGACCTGTAGGGTCTATTCCTAGATAAATCCTGATCCTTTTACTTCCTAGTAATGCTTTTTCAAAATCTTCCTTGTTTGGAAACACAGCCTCAACTCCCCGATTAAGAAATTCGGAAACATCACTATTTTTTACAACAACCTTTTGAGTCAGAAATTTCATACAAATACTGTATCACGGCCATATTTCCTTGTCTTGTGAGCTCTTTTTTTTGGTGTTATCGTTAGCTACATTCATGGTTCAAGCCCTCACTAAAAAAACAGTACGCCATATTCGCGCCCACACAAAAAGAGACCTTGTGCTTCTTCTGCTAATTTTTGTATTTATTTGTGGATCATTTATTCTTTTTTGGGTCTCTTCGTTTCGAATACCAGACCTAAACTCATTTGAGTCGAGGCGAATATCAGAATCTACAAAAATTTACGATAGAACAGGCGAAATACTGCTTTATGATGTTCATAGCACCATACGAAGAACCGTTGTACCATCCGACTTTATTTCACCATATATAAAACATGCCACGGTGGCTATAGAAGATGCTGATTTTTATCAACATCACGGCATAAAGATATCTTCTATTTTTAGAGCTGTTCTAGCAAACTTTCTTTCTCAGGAATATAGCCAGGGTGGGTCTACTATTACTCAACAGGTAGTAAAAAATGCACTACTCACCACAGACAAAAAAGTTTCAAGAAAATTAAAAGAGTGGGTACTGGCACCGCAACTAGAAAAAATAATGACCAAGGATGAAATCCTTGTTGTTTACCTAAATGAAATACCATATGGAGGAAATATGTATGGTGTAGAAGAAGCAGCAAAACAGTTTTTTGGAAAAAAAGCAGCAGACGTAACCGTCGCTGAAGCAGCTTACCTAGCGGCTATACCACAAGCAACAACTTACTATTCTCCGTATGGAAAAAATAGATCTGATTTAGAAGATAGAAAAAATCTCGTTCTTTCAAAAATGAAAAGTGTCGGTTTTATAACCGATGATGAATATATAGAAGCAACAAGAGAAAAAGTTAATTTTCTACCCCAAGATCAGTACGGTATCAAAGCCCCTCATTTTGTCTTTTTTGTAAGAGATGAATTGGAAAAACTTTTTGGAGTTGAAAAAGTCGATCAGGGTGGTCTAAAAGTAATTACAACACTTGATTACCCTCTAGAAATAAAAGCTGAGGAGCTTGTGAAAAAAACAGCTCTTACGAACGAAGAAAACTTTAATGCGTCAAACGCTGGTCTTGTAGCAATAGATCCAAAAACAGGTGATCTTTTGGCTATGGTTGGATCGAGAGATTATTTTGATAAAAACATAGACGGAAACTTCAATATCACAACAGCACATCGACAACCAGGGTCAACAATGAAACCTATTATTTATGCCAAGTTGTTTGAAAAAGGATATACCCCAGAAACTGTATTGTTTGATCTACAAACTGAATTTTCTAGCGAGTGTACACCTGATGGAGATCCTATAAATCCAGTGACTACAGCAACAACAACCTGTTACCGCCCAGAAAATTATGATGGTATATTTCGTGGCCCGATTTCAATACGAGAAGCCCTTGCTCAATCAATAAACATTCCTGCTATAAAATCCATTTACCTGGCAGGAATAAAAGATTCTTTAGTCCTCGCAAAGGATTTAGGTATAACTAGTTTAGGAAACGCTGATCAGTATGGTCTAACTCTCGTTCTTGGTGGAGGCGAAGTATCTCCTCTGGAGTTAACAGGTGCTTATGGGGTTTTTGCGAATGATGGTGTTAGGGTGCCTTATCGATCAATATTATCTGTCACTGATTCAACCGGAAAGGCCCTCAATGTGCCCACCACAAGGTCATATCAAGCAGTGCCGACTCAGATAGCCCGTACAATATCAAACATTCTCTCTGACAATATAGCGCGTACCCCAGCTTATGGTAGTAACTCTGTTCTTTATTTCCCTGGAATAGATGTAGCAGCAAAAACAGGTACCACAAACGACTATAAAGATGCTTGGACTATTGGATATACACCAAACATTGTTATTTGTGTCTGGGCTGGAAACAACGACAACACTTCGATGGAGAAAAAGGTGGCTGGGCAAATAGTTGCTCCACTTTGGTCATCTGTTATGCGTGAAGCAATCTCCATGAGACCAAAAGAATATTTCACGGAACCAGAAAAGGTTGAACTTGACGGTCAAAAACCTATTATGCGTGGTATTTGGCAAGGCGGAGAAACATATAGCATTGATACCATTTCCGGAAAACTTGCTACTGAAAACACACCCAAAGAAACTATCCAGGAAAAAGCTATACAAAGCGTCCACTCAATACTTTACTGGGTAGATAAAAAAAACCCACTCGGACCACCACCCATAAATCCTTCTTCAGATGCTCAATTTGACCACTGGGAACAACCTATTCGTAAATGGGCAGAAGAACATAGATTCGTGGACGAAACATCTCCGTCTATTTCATTGGAATCAGATGATGTTCATGTATTAAAAAATTTTCCAATATTACATATAAACAATTTAGAGGAAAATAAAGTGTATTCAACAAACGATACAATTCCTTTGTTTATAACAAGTTCTGGAAAATACCCCCTTACAAAAGTACAACTTTATATAAACGACCAGTTTATAGCTGATCTTACATCACAACCATTTATTTATCGTTTTATGCCAAAAGATATACAGTCTATCCGAGAATTAAATACCATTCGTGTGACTGGTGTGGATTCTGTGTATAACAGAGTTCAAATTGAAGCTGTATTAAAAGTTGGTCTAGAAAATTAACGAATATCTGTTATTTTCTTTCTGAGGTTGTTTTTAGATAATGTTTCAATTATTTCAGATTTTGATATAAAAATAATATTTTTTGTGGAACGGTCTGTTGTTATATAAGCGATAGATCCTTTAATACTTACCGAGATGAGGTCTTCTGGAGTCCCAGTTTTATTAGAAATTATTTTTTTTATCGTGTTGTTTAATATTGTTGCTTCGGCACCTATGGTACTAAACTTTTTTAAATAGTCTCCAATATTAAACATATTATCGATTCATTGGCATCACTAAATAAGTAAATGATTTATCTGAAACCCCGTGAATAACCATTGGTTTATTTTGTCCAGCTAAAGAGAAAGAAATACTGTCTGATTCTATAGCCTGAAGACAATCTGAAACATATCGGTGGTTAAAGTTTATATCGAGGTCTTGTCCAGAAATAGTGGCATCAAGAACACTTTTAAAATCACCAATATCGTTGTTTTTTGTTGCTATTTCAAAAAACTTTTTTGATGGGTGTATAGAAACAGAAAGTTGATTAAACTTGTCAGCAAAAACATGTGCTGTTTTTAAAGCATCTGAAACATCTTGTTTAAGCGCTAGAGCTTCAGAAACAAAAACTTTTGGTATTATCTGTTTATAATCAGGAAATGTTGCGTCTATCACCCTAGACATGAGATAAAAATCTTTACCTTCGATACCAATTTGGTTTTTATCAAAAAAGAATTTAATATCACCTTTTGCCCCTTCTAAAATTCTTGTTATATCTGATATGTTTTTTGCTGGAATAATAACTGGTGTAAACTGTACTGAATCTTTTATTTTTACTTTTTTTTCTGCAAGTCTAAATGAGTCTGTGGAGACAAAAATAAGTTCGTTTCCTTCTTTGTAAACATACACACTCGCTAATTCTGGTTTAACTGTTGATATAGACGCACTGTACCAAACAGATTTAAATCCTTTTACAAGCAATTGTGGATCTATTTCAATAACCTTATCTGTATCGAGTTTTGGAATTGTTGGAAAATCTTCAGGTGATTGAGTTTTTATAGTTGATGTATTAAGACTTGAAGAAACTATTATTGATCCATCTTTTGCTTCTATTGTTATGTTTTTGTCTTTTTGTGTACCAGATAAAAGTGATGTAAGTATTGATCCTTGGAAAGCAATTTCACCTTCTCCTGAGATTTTTGCTGGTATATATACCTCTATACCACAATCTAGATTAGTAGCTCTTAGAATAAGTTCATTTTTTGATGCTTTAAGATAAACACAAGAAAGTATAGGGAGAGATAAATGCTTCCCTGTTATCCTTTCAACTTTATTTAATGCTTCTATCAACTTATCTTTTACGCATTCGATCTTCATATATGTATTATATCTTTTATTATAAGAACCTATTATTTCTATTAGTGGTGTGGATAGGTGTATATCTTTTTATAATGTAACCAGTATGTGTTTTTTTAGATTTAATCATTATTATGTTTGGGATATCTTTGTGTTTATTTGATATCTTTTTTAATTTAAATAAATTTAAGATATTTATCCACTTTGTTTAACAGGTAATATACATTTTTTCCCCATCAAACAATAAGTGACCGAATATGACTCAACTCTTGAACAAGATTTTGGTTTGTTTTTATGTCTTCTTTTATTTTTTCACAGGAATGAATAACTGTTGTATGATCACGACCACCCAACTTCTCCCCTATTGATGGGTAGGATATGTTTAAATCTTCTCTAAGGATGTACATGATCACTTGGCGAGGTTTTACAACCTCTTTTTTTCTTGTTTTTTCGTAGATATAGTTTTCTTGAATGTTGTAAAAGTCAGAAACAACACGAATAACATCTTTTACAGATATATTTTTCTTCGGCTTCGCACTATTTTTAATAATATTCTTTATCTCAATAAGATTTAATTCACGTCCACGGAGAACTGTTTGTATAGATATTGAATTTAAAATACCTTCAAGTTCCCTAATATTTCCATCAACAGACTGAGCGAGAAACTCTATAATCTCACCTGGTAAGGCTAGGTTGTGTAACAAGGCCTTAGATTTAAGTATCGCCATACGGGACTCATGATCTGGGGCCGGTATGTCAACGATCATACCAGCAGCAAAACGAGACTTTATACGGTCTTCTAGGTCTGGAATGTGGTTTGGGTGCTTGTCTGATGAGCAAATGAGCTGTTTATTGTTTTCATGAAGAGTGTTAAATAAATGAAAAAACTCTTCCTGTGATTTTTCTTTACTAGAGAAAAATTGTACATCATCCATAATAAGCACGTCGTATTTTCTGTATTTTTCCTTAAAGAGATTAGCCTTTCCTGTTTGGAGCGAGTTCATGTAATCAATAGTGAACCGCTCAGAGGTAACATAAAAAACTTTTTTAGATGGATGGGTGTTTTTTATGTAGTTACCAACTGCTTGCATTAAATGTGTTTTACCACGACCTGTATCTCCGTATATAAAAAGAGGGTTATAAGCCAACCCAGGACTTTTCATAACAGCTTGTGATGCGGCGTGCGCTAATTCATTAAACGGTCCAACAACAAAAGTTTCAAAAGTATATTTAGGATTTAAATTGTCTTCTTTGTTTATATATAACTCCTGTAACGGTAGTTCGTTTATTGGGGTAATAGAATGTTCGATACTATGTTCTATTTCGTGTCTGCGTTCAGGGCTCTTTCCTATTGAGTACTCTAAAGATCGTAAATCAGATATAACATCACGTAAGCTTTTTAGTATTACTTTGTGAAATTTATTCGCAAGCCAATCACGAACAAAAGCATTAGGAACCGCTAGATAGACCACACCATCAGACACTTTGTGGATGTATGTATCCTTGAACCAAGTATTAAAGTTGGCATTAGAGACCTGTATCTCTATTCCACCTAATACCGTTTCCCAAAGTTTTTTAGTATCCATATGATAAGTGTTTTAGTAAGTCTAAGTATATAAACTAAAGAGAATTTTAATACTTGTGGATGAGGTGTAAATATGTTAATACTATGTGGACAAACTGTTAATAATAAAAACTCTTTTCATATTTACTTTTTAGGCAAGAACGAGTAGACTTATTTTTCACTATGGCAATAATATACAAAGCACGTAATAGAAAGCGCGCCCGAGCACACGGTTTTCTCGCTCGAAAAGCAACAAAAACAGGACGTAATACTGTGGCTAGAAGGAGGCAAAAAGGTAGAAAGCGCCTCACTGTAGGGTAATTTTATGTTGTCCCAGGTCTACCGTCTCGCTCGAAAGGAGGCATTGGCCCTTAAAAATGGAACAAGCGTCTTTACGACGCTTCTTTCTTTGCGTACAACCCCCTCTTCTCGTACACAGATAGCTGTTTCTGTATCAAAAAAAGTAGCAAAAAGAGCTGTGGATAGAAACAGGACAAGGAGGAGATATTACTCGGCTATGGAAAAACTCATACCAGAGATAAAAACACCCGCTAAAATTATGATTTTTCCTAAAAAAACCACAAAAGCTGTTTTACACAAGGAGATCATAGAAGAATTAAGAAAAGCTCTAGATAAGGCAAAACTAATTTCATAATAAACTGTAAGTACGGTAGTATAATCTAACATCATGATGTATCTCTACACTAACTTCATATACAACCCCTTGTACAATGGATTTGTTTTTCTTTCTGGAGCACTCCCTTTTCTTGATATAGGTATCGTCATTATTCTTTTTACCATTATTGTAAAATTGATACTTTTTCCTATTTCAAAAAAAGCAGTGAGAACACAAGCTCTCATGAAACTAGTAGAGCCAGAGCTAAATTTAATCAAAGAAAAATACAAAGACGATAAGCAAGCACAGGCGCTCAAGATAATGAATTTTTATAAAGAAAAGCAAATCAACCCCTTTTCTAGTATTTTTCTACTTTTTATACAACTTCCTATTATATTTGCGCTCTACCGAATTTTTTATAACGGTTTTTCTCCAGTACACATAGACTTACTGTATAGTTTTATTCATGCCCCAGAGACCATCAGTACTATTTTTTTAGGTTTTGTGGACGTGACATCAAAAAGCTGGTTTATGGCAGCTATAGCGGCTATATCACAGTTTTTCCAAATAAAACTTTCTGTTCCAGCGTTGGCGCCACGTAAAGACAAACCTAGCTTTTCTGATGATTTTGCACGTAATATGCAAGTGCAAATGAAATACGTGTTACCTATTATGATTTTCTTCATATCAGCAAACATTGCCTCTGCCCTCGCTCTTTATTGGATAACTAGTAATTTGTTTACAATAGGACAAGAGTTGGTGGTGAGAAAACAACTCATTAAAGAAGGTTTAAAGAAATAAAAAATCCCTCGCATAAGAGGGATTTTTTATTACTCCTGTATGTCTAAAACCCACAAAGAAGAATCTTTTTTGTTTATAAAAATAATTTTAGAATCGGATGGGCCAACGTATATCTTTATTATATCCATATCAGAACCGGTTTCTACTGATGGATCTAAAACCAAATCAGTTTCCTGGTTTGTTGTATTTATTTTCCATAAGCGGTCTGAGAAAGAAACCGTGCCTTGGTACCAGTCATCAGGGTATATTCCGTTTGGTATCGATACTGGCACCGCACAATAAATAATAGTTTTGTCTTTATTACTCCAGGCACACTTATCAGATAGTGTTTTAAGTGATAAGGTACTCACTTTTTTATCTGAGATTGAATATATAGCTGACGCAATACCACCACCTTGTTCAGCTGATGCAAAGACCATATTACCATCAGGACTAATAGTACCAGTGAGACCTAGAATATCAGTCATAATTTTAGTTTTTATTCCCGTACTTATATCTAGAACATATAAGTCACCACTGATTAGTCCTGATGGTTTTGCTCCAACAAGAGCTGATTTTGTGTTTGTGAGAGCGAGAAGCCAATCTTGAGAATAGAGATTTGTAGAAAAAACCTTCTTACCTCCATCAATACCAGATGAAGCCAATACCCCGTTTTGTGCAGGATCTAAATAAATAATCTTTTTATCATAAAGAGATAGTTCTCTGATATTTGATGGTAGAAAATATCCCTCCACAGAAGAATTACTTGTGGTTGTTGCTGGAAGTACTCCGTAAAAAGATTGTATTGTTACATCATCATCTTTGAGATATCTAGCGATAAGCTCGAGTCCGTCTTTTGACCATAACGTCTCATAAATTTTAGGCATGGTGATGTTTGAAATCTTTATCTTTGCGAGATTGTCTGCATTTGATTCAAATATATGTCCAGTAGCTCGGTCCATGTAATGAATTAAAGAAAAGCCTCCCCTATCAAATAGAACCGCTCCTGATACTTGATCATCAGAAACCTTACGTAGTCGTGGTTGTGGGGCCAAACTACTACCAGAGAGGTCTATGGTAGTAGAACTTTGGCCATTATTTGGTTGCACTGTACCTGTTTGGCCAGAACCATTTGATGTATTTGAACCGAATGGGAATAAATCAGAATTATCAGAAGTTGTATCTAGTGTGGAGGGAGGAGTTGATCGTACAAAAAAGAAATACCAACCAACCACAGCGAGTAGCACGACGAGTATAATAAGTATTATGTAGGTGGTTTTGCGAGACATGTTTTTAGTAACCACAATCATTAATCGGACACACGACGTTGGCGCGAGATATGGAATCAGAAAGAAGTTTTTTTGCTTCGTCTGGGTATCCTGTTTCTTTTAATCTTTTCGCGTTTTCATTACCATTGTTTATTATAGCTTTATATAAACTCAGTGGATCTGTGTATTGTGATTCTGGGATTTCACTAAATTGATTATTACTTGAACTAATCGCACCTGAAACATTACTTGGTCTGATCTGGTTTTGAATTGCTTCTTTCCTTTTGTTGTATGCCTCTATGAGAGAAAGTTGTTCCGCTGATGAGTTTAAAATTACTTCTTTTGCTCGTAAATCTGCTACTTGCTTTTTTGTGTCAGGATTAGTTTGACTAGGATCAGACGCTTCTAGTTGTTGTATTGCTGCATTAATGTTTGCTTGTGCTCCAGCAAGTGTTGATGAAACATTTGTGACAGCAGTTGAATCAGAAGCTTTTCTATTACCTAACACCTCAAGTTGAGCTCTGGTGATTGCGAGGTTTGGGTTTTCATTTGCTCTGGTGTACAACTCCTTGTTTACGAGTGTTTGTTTTTTTATTTCTGCGTCCTTTAGTGCTTGTCTCTCCGATTCAAAGCCTGTATTTGAGTCTCCTATTATAGATTTTAAGGAAGAGATTTCTGTATCGATGAGGGTTATTTGGTCTCGTATAACCTTGGCCTCGTTCAGTGCTTTTTCGGCGGATTTTATTGCAGAGTCTAAACTAGTTTCAAATTCTTTTTGTTTCGCAACAAGTCCTGAAAGTTTACTGTCGTTTTCTGGTAATAATAGATTTATTCTAAGTAGATCACCATTTATGGTTTTTAGGATGATGTATGAGCCGAGTATTAGTAAAAGTCCAAAAAATGCATTTGTTATTTTTTCCTTGGCATTACTTTTTCCAGAGATTGATTCCTCATACATGTATTTGAAGCCGGCGAAAATAATCATGATTATCGCGAGAATACTTCCTAGTCCTATAGCGAGATTGAAAAGTCCTTGCAGTACACCACCTGGGTTTGCAGATGTGGCCCCTTGTATACCAGGGATATCGGTCAAGGGAATATAGTTTGTATTAATTTCGAGCGCAAAAACTGCCACTGGAGCAATCAGTACGAATGCGATTGCGAATATTAAAATTGGTTTAACGGTTTTTTGCATCGAATGATATAAGTATATCCCCCTTTGCGCCCTGGAGTACCTTATTTTGATTTTGTACGACGACGCTTAGGTTTGATCTACCAGCTGAATCACTATCCCTTCTCAGGGTAATTTCATTTTCTCCTGTAAACGATGGAACATTGGAGCTATTGAGCTTCCAAGAGTATGAAATATTTGAGGATGATTTTGATGAAGCCGAAAAGAAATAAGGCTCGGCACCGATAGTGATTTCATCTTGGTTGAGACTGAATCGTGAACCGAGAGCCGAACCATAAAGTGTTCCATAAAGACCGTTTTTTTCATAAAAAAGTATTTTTGGAACAACAGGTTTTATGGTGATGGAACGAGAAGCCACGATACTATCTCTCGGTGCAGAGACTTCGACCGTAATATCCTCCCCTTCTCTCAAATAACTTGTTTGAGATGATATGAATTGATTTTTTCCATAACCAGACGAATCAGCTACAACCAAACCATTTTTTTTCCAAGTATAAATGAGGTCTTTTGCGTCTATTTTTTTACCATTAGCCCCAATCATCTCTGGTATAGCAGTGACTCGGAACGAGCCATTGTATGAATGTAGAGCCTTGCCACGATAAAACGGTGGTGTGTAGGTGTCAGCTTCCCAAAGCAGGGATACATCTGCTGGGCGAACAATAATACTTCTGGTTATTGATATTCCAGGAGATGTCGCTGAAACATCTACACGGCTTACCGAACCTAATTTACCTGTATTGAATGAAAAAGACTTTTGTCCAACAGCACTAGAAGACTTTTTACCATTTATAGTCCATGTGATGAGTGTGGCGTCTAGGTCAATAGAAAAACTTTGAAGGATGACCGTGGCAGTGCTTTCTGGACGTGGGTTTTCTGGTGAGAGATTGATAGTAATAGGGTCAGATACACCAGGAACACCCTGAGCTGTGACTACAGCCGGAATCATAATAAGTGCTAGCAAAAACGCTGTGATACCGAAGCGCATAATGTAATCATTGTAGCATGGCCCCATAGAGAGGCTATGAACACTTTTCTACTGAATATTCTTTTTAGACTGTTTTATAGCGAGAACCTGTGATGGATCAGAGGTAATGATTTGGTCTTCTGTATATGAAGCAATTATTTTTATAGCTACATGTTTTAATCCTACAAAGAATATACCCTCCCCCACATCAGATTCGAGCAGGAGATATTTTTCCTCATCAGTAAGGTTGAACGTTTGCTGGAGTTTATCTATAGACGATGGGGATTGTTTGAGAAGCATCTGTATAGATGAGTTAGTGATGATAGGTAAACCATAAGGTGATTTTAGGAAATCATCCACATCTTGGGTGATGGTGGCTAGTCCGAGGAAATATTTTCTACCTCGTTTTGCCATACCGAGGAGGAATGATGCTGTATCGTCTGATTTCATCATCCACCAAGCTTCGTCGATAACCAAGAGACGTTTTTTTAGATTTTTTCTAATAGCGTTCCAGATATGGTGCGTGAGTATATACATCGCTACTGGTTTCAAGTCATCTTCCATGTCTCGTATAGAAAATACGACAAATTTACCATTGATATCGACGTTGGTTGGTTTGTTTATAAATCCAGCCCAAGTACCCTTTGTATATTTTGTGAGTCTTTGTACTAGTGATTCACCACCTTCCATACCAGCAAGTACGAGTTCAAAATCAGATAGAAGCGGAGCCTCTGTGTTTGAAAAATCAGAGTCCAAGGTAATGTCTTTCAAGGCATAGGTCTCTGTGATAGCGCGATCAATAATCGCATCTTCTTCTGGAGTGAGTCCACCCATCATAATTCGAAATAGCCCTACTAGATTGACTATATTTGAACGCAATACATCAGCACCAGATTCATCCTCACGGGCTACAGGTAGATCAAATGGATTTATGTGGTGTTCTGAGTTGAGGGATATATTGAAATACTTACCACCGGTTGCTTCAGCGAGATATTCATATTCTCTTTCTGGGTCAATAACAATAACCTCGGTCTCAAACATGAGGGTACGTAGTATTTCAAGTTTTGTTGCATATGATTTACCAGAACCAGATTTCGCAAATGTTATGGAGTTGTAGTTTTCTAGAGAAAAACGATCGAAAAGCACAAGGGATGAATTGTGCCTATTTATGCCGTATAGTATTCCTTTGTCTGATGTAAGATCGAATGAAATAAATGGAAATAATGATGATAGAGGTGATGAATTGAGCTTTGAATGAACCATGAGCTCGTCATTTGCTATTGGAAGATTGCTTCTATAGCCCTGTTCTTGTTGGAAGAGTGCTGGTTTTACATAAACGAGCTTTGATTCGAGTATTGATTTAATTTCTGATTCACTTTTATCTAGTTCTTGATCAGAGTCACCATATATAGATATATATACACCAACGTCGAACAGTTTTTCCTGCGCTTGTTGTAATTGGTCACGGAGGTTTTCCAGATCTTGATAAGCGGTATCTAGCATAGGATCTCTCACGAGACCTTTTTGTTCTCTAATAGATATCTGACTTTGTACCTCTGCCACCTTTTTTTGGAATTGTCTCAATACTTGGGCGGTTTCCACCGGATGGACAAATATAGATATATTGAAGACTTTATCGAGGTTTATGATGGGAGAAAACCAACTCTCAGTGAGGAATCGAGGGTACGATATAACAAAAAAACTCCTAACAATTTTATCTCCCAGATTTAATTCACGCGGAGAAACTTTTAGAGCTGATGGCGCAATAACATCTTTGAGTTCTAGTACACCCGCTTGATAAATATCTTGAGGTAGAACTTGTGATATTTTTGCCCCAGGCTTTTTATTTTTTAAAAAATCGAAGATTCCCATATGATTATGATAGCGCTATTGGCTTTTCTGTATCGCCAGGGTTAAAAATTTTGTAGAAGAGTTCGACTATCTCCTCGGTACCGAGCTGCACTGTACGTATACCACATCTAGCTAGCCCCTGGGTAACGACACTAACCCTCTGTTCCAACTGACTCCTATTTTCCTCAAAATCAGCAATCTTTTTTTCACTCGCTGTAGATTGGTCTTTTTTACCAAATACTCCAGAGACACCACTTTTTATAGTTGCGGGAGAATAAGGTATAACCACAAAAAAAGTCTTTGTCATGATGTTGGAATTCTCGGTAAAGTTTTTTACGAATTCAATATATTCACGAGTTTGTATTTTCATGAGGTCATCTACCTGTTCCTTGAGCCTCCCCTCTAAGAGAGCTATGTATGGCCTGATATCTAGTTTTCTGGACTGCATGAATATTTGTACAGAGAAGTCGAGTGAATTGAGAAAGTTTTGGAATTGAAAGATTATCGACTGTTGCTCGTCAGCAGACTTGAGAGCAAAGTTTAGAGATGATGCGATGACTGCCGCACGCAGAGAATCATCTTTGAGTATGATTACACCCTGTCTGATTTCTTTTATTGGGACAAATTCCTGGGTAGTCTTCGCGTTCAGCGCCATAGGATAGATTATAGCGTCCTTGTCGAATTAAGTCACAGCCCTATTTACACATTTTTCTTGCCGTCTTGGCTTGTCACGGGGCTTTGTGCTTGTTTTATATCGAGGGACCATGTGAGATCTTTGAGTTTTGAATCAGATAATTTCGGTACATAGAAACCAGATATATCAGATGTTTCAGGGCTTTGTTTTGCCATGACTTGTTTATCTACTTTTTTCCATATGTACAGTTTTTCTCCAAAAAAGTATTTGAAAGCCGCTTCAACGGTGTTTATAAAAGGTTTATTATTTATTTTGTAGAAAGCCAGAGCTACTGCAAACATTATAATAGGTAGAATAAAAATGAGGCTTAGGTATAGATTGCCTATGAGGCTATAGACCAAAAAAGAGAGCCCCCCTCCACCGACTAGGTAGATGAACTGCTTGATGGTGAGCGGGCCAAATATCTTGTCTTCGACTTCTATAAATTGTGGTACTTGAAAACGCATTAGTTTATTGGTTCACGATACGGATCGACCGTAGGTGTAGCTTTTTTAAGCTCTGGTTGTATTACTGTTTTTTGTGATGGAATAGATACAGGTGTGGATAATTTTTCACCAATGAAATCATGAGCTACCTCGTCCCCTGATGATGGCTTTGTTTTTGTCTCAGTTTTTTCTTGAGCAATAGATATCGGATGTTCAACCGGTGAAGGTTTTTCGATTGCAGAAAGGATATCGTTTCGATTTGATTCGTTTTGTGGTTCCTGGGTTATTTTCTGGTCATTTTCTATTTCAGATGTTTCGCTCATAATTATTTTTCTTATAGGTAGAAAGATAGTTTGATTTATTTCATCAATGAGGGTGTTTGCTTTTTGTTTGTTTCCATCAACTACCTCGTAAATAGATTTTAAGAATTCCTTCTCAGATATGAGGGAAAGAGAAAACAATGTAATAAGCTCTTCAACTTTCCCTACACGGTCAATTTGAAGTGTGTACTTCTTACCAATAATAGATATTTTATCTATTGTTTCTTGAGAAGCCAACAAGTTTTTGATTTCTTGAGGTGCTTCGTTGTATTTTTTTTCTAAATCTTCGTGATTAAACATATTATTTTTTTTCTTCCTTAGGCTCTTCTCCGGATGGTTTTTCCTTTTCTTTCTCTAAAACTTTTTTAAGTATCTCGTCTTTTTCTTTGTTTTCCACTTCAGCACCCTCCTTTTCTGCAGTTTCTATGTCTACACCGTGCTTAGTTTTAAAAGCATCATTTACTTCTTGTTTCTTTGTTTCTAAAGATTGTTTCTTTAATTTAATATTGTTTTCTATGTCACTGAGATTTTTTTTGCGAATGTTTATCCCCGCTTTTATAGCAGATTTTCTAAAATCATAAGTTACGTTGTCCACAATAACACCATCAATTGATTTTAGTGAATCATTGTATTTGGGAAGTTCTTTTTCTATATCCGATATTTCTTTCTCTAGATTTTTCTTTTGTTCATTGTATTTTTCTTCCTCCTGTCTATACGACCGTTGTGCTGTTCCTAATCCCGTTTCTTCTTTCATCTTTGATGCTTCTTTCTTTCTTTCTTTTTTGAGCGCCGCGCTACCAGTAGATTCCATTTTTCCACCAATCTTTGCGTTATAGTCTATTGTATTATCAAAATTTGTACCAAAAGTTGAATTGACTGCTGATCCAGTAGTTTTTTGACCACTCACAACACCATATATAGAAGACAGTGGCCTTCCAATCACCTTGCCAATTAGACCTGGTTGTATTTTTTCTCCAGTCTTACCATCCTTTCCTTGCATGACTCTACCACGAGCTATTTGTAGTTTTGGATCTATTTCTCCAAGTGATTTACCTATACCTTCTTCTTTCTTTTGATAAGCCTTGATATCTCCCTCATAGCCTTTTTCGGCACCTTTTATCTGTTCTTTAAGTACACCAACTTTATCAAAACCAAGTCCAGAGCGTGCAGATTTGACACCAAAATTACTTTCAGCAGCAAAAGTCCCTGTGGTTCTAACTGCATCACCTATTCCTCTAGCAAAGGCATTATTACTGGTCGCAAGACTTGTTGCGATACGACTTTTAGCCATCGCGGCGCCAGCCCCACCGATAATTCTTGTTGCACCAACACCAGCAACAAGTCCAACTCCACTTTTTACAAATCCACCCACTTGCCCAGCAACAACGCCAGTGTATTCCTCAGCAACCTCTAGAGATTTGAGTAGCATCATCGCTATTATTGCAAATAAAACATAATGTTCTATTCCAAAAGCACCACTCGCTAGTTCGTTTGTAGTTGGGGTTCTGAAATTTGCTAATACTGTATCAAATTTTGTCGCAATATAGAGGGTGATATATAAAAGTAATAGAAACATAGGAACCATAAGACAAGCTTTTGTTAGTTCGTCTCTCCAGTCTTTCGCATATTTTTCAAGTTTCGGTATGAGGTGACCCACAAATCCCAAAGGAGACATGATGAGAAGTATTATGAGTGATACAAGCCTGCCAAGCATAAGAAAGGCTACTTTAAAAAACACGTAAATAGTTATGCAGTTTAGAGCAAGTAGCGCTACTCCACTAGCAAACAAACTCACGTCCCAATTTTTTGTATCAAACCCCCCTTGAGTGCCAGCGAGTTTGCTCATTTGTAATACAGACATTGCTGAGTTGCTTACACCACCAGATCCATCACTCAGTGCGATGATACCGTTTGTTATCCACGCGGTGAATATATTACTTACATCTATTACTGCTTGAGTGAGGAATAAGCTAAAGTTTATGAGAATAGCACCAATAATGACTGATACCACGACGTGTCTAGTGTTGCTAGTATCAATACCCAAAATAGTTCTTACACCAGTAAATATGAGTATAAATATAAAGAAAATATTACATAAATCACGGATGATACCCCAAGCTATATCTATAGATAAAGAAGTGTAAAACTCTTTTGTGAGTGACATAGACAGGGCAATATCAATCATTTGTCCGATTAGATTTAGGATTTTTCCTGTGAGGGGTATTAATACCCACCAAAGTATTTTTCCAATGAGACCATATACAATGTCAGCACTAAATGTAAAAAATTTAGTGAGGGTGTCTAGGACTTCTACTGCTTGTGCGGTATGTGTTGGCACAAAGAATAATACTGCCCCGACAATGAGGAGAATAATAACTGAGAAATGGGTGAGAAACTTTCTCATCCTCACTATTGTACTATAAAATATCCAACTATCTGTGTATTTATTAGACACAGGTGTTTTTTATATCATTACTTTTGATTATAGAGAGAACGATGCCGACTGGGACAGATCTGGCAATTCAGTATTGGTGTTGTCTGATACTTTTGTACGGAATTCGTATGAGCCAGACGATGCACCTGAGAGTAGAGAGCCTTTTAGGGTAAAACCATAACTTGAATTACCGTCTACAGAGACCATGAATCTTATTGCTCCTATAGAGCTAGTAATGACAGATTGACTTGATGATTTTGTACCACCTACAGCACCCCTAAGTATGTCGAAATCGCTATTGAAAACATTGAGAAATGGTATGAGGATACCGTTTCTATATAGTCCTATTTCTACAGTGAGACCACTTGCTGTTTTTTCTGCAGATAGTCTGAGTTCTTTGTCGAGTGATTGAGATTGGGTGATAGAAATGTTTGACGGTCCTGCTGGTGTCCACGAAAGTGTTGACGTACCAGTGCGTGTATCATCTATAGGGGCTGTTGATGTATTTGATGACGATGAGTTTGTTGTCGGCTGGGTCACAACTATATCCTCCATGACTTGGACTTCAGCGATTTCGAGTGGGTAGTAACAATCTTCATCGAATTCGAACTTGTATGATGAACATTGGTGAGGTGTTGCGATTTTTTCTACCCTTACAATACTTCCAGATTGATTTACAGGGATAACTATGGGGTTTGATACACCAGTAGCATTGATGAGGTTACTAGACCACTGTCCTGTCCCACCACTCACTGATATGCGGAATGTCTCCAACGACTGACTTGCTGGTTTATCTGATACGGCCCAAATACGTACCTCTTTTATTTTTTTTACATCATTTAGATCTACTTGCCACCACGGACTAGCCTCGTTACCAGCAGTGCTTGAACCACGAAGCGATGAAGATGTTTGTGTGATACCGTCGTTTGCTCCAGAAGGATTAGTACCAGATGACTGATTTGTTGGTTTAAGTATTGCAATATTTGATACTAATTGTCCTGTAGGGTTTACAGAGTCAGATATAGAGGCTATTTGTTCTTGTTGTTGAGCGCTTGCTGTGTTTACTGTGTTGTTGAATAACTGGTTTATGGCACTCATGCTAGGATCACTGGTGTCATTGAGTAGAGCGCTGGTATCTTCATAGCTTCCAAGCTGATAGTCCTGTATTTCAGATGTGGCACCAGTACCAGATTGGTTTATACCATAATACTGAGATTGATATCTACCTAAATACGACTGATATGATGAACGTTTTTTTGATAGACCGAGAAGACCACCTGCCCCCTGTATTATTTTCTGAGCGAGTTGGTTTAGTGTCGCTGCTATAACCTGGTCTATCTCCTGTGCTACGGCAGCTTGAATATCTCCTTGAGCAAAACTACTGTTTAGCTTACTAGCTATTACAGAACCAGGTGTTTTCACTGTCTTTTCGAGACATTGACTATTTATTGTTTGGTTGTATCCAGTTTGTGTTGATACGTTTGCGTTGTTTGGGTCTTTAAATGTATTTGCATCTTTTGATGTAACTGTTGTGTTGAAAGCTCCACCTCCTGTTATATTACCCACGTTATCTTTCGTGAGTGTACCTAGACGTTTATTTACCTCATCTGTTGTTTCATAACGATCACAAGTTTCATAATCTAGAAATCCCTGTCCGAGAGAAACTCTTTTTTCTTTTATTCCCACTGCGTTTGCAGCACGTTGAGCGAGTTCTGATTCAGCTATAAGATATGCACCATAAACATTGTTTTGTGGTTCGGTTGATACTGACAGGAAGTTGTCCCAGCCACGACCACCGTTTGTGGATATATTGTCTCCTATATCACTCAGAGTACATCTCGCTTGTTCACGAAATGGTTGGCTATATTTTAGAGCTAGAGCGAGGCGTATTTGAAAACCAAAATCGTTACAAAGAAATCCGAGATCCGAGCCCTCGATAAATGTTCCTATGGCTTGGTCAGCGGTATCACGAAGAGTTCCTTCAAAATCGGTGATGAATGTAGGGTTTCCTTGGAAACCTGTATTTACCCAATTCACTACGCTTGAGCCGATGTTTCTGATGAGGGTTATAACTATGATTTTACCGAGCGGTCTAAGAACACAATTATTAAAAGAAAGAGCATTTGCGCTTCCACTAGTGAGACTATCTTGAGCAGTTCTACCAAATTGTGAGACCGGTACACCTATTACGTCCTGAGGTGCTGAAGCGAGGGCTGGTATTAATGCTGCTGCGTAACCAGCTACACATGCAGCCAATCCACCAGACTGAGCCTCTGCTTTTTTTGGTAATGAAAGAAACGCTGTTGGGATAATCAAAGCACTGAGAAGGAGAGATGTAACTATTTTATTTATAAAATTTGGCATCCTTATATATTGTCTCCTAATAATACTCTATATTTTGTATAGAGGCATATATAATTATTAACGCGTTAAGGTTGAACCACTTTCTGTAGAGCCAAAGACTATTTTTTTTGAAAAAAAGTATTGTTTTAGGTTCAATGATGTAACCGATAGATCGTTGAGGCCTTCCTCATATAAGGCAATTTTTTTGAGAGCACCTATAGGGTCGACGTTGAGATTTTGCATTCCTGAGACACTGTTACGAATAGTATCAACAGCACGTATGAAAGAGGCATGGGTATTGCGTATCTCTATAGGAACTCTAATTTTTGCGAGGCTGTTATGGATAGAGTTATATCTGTCATAAAGTACTTGCAACTCTTTTTCATCTGATTCAGACAATCCATTTATTATAATAGAGTCTAATATTTCAAATTCATTTCTAACTCCTTTTGGCACAGGTATTGATATGGCTGTACCAAATGCATTACCGTAATCGTGTATTTGTGTGAGAGTTGGATTGCTAATTGTACTTAAATCATTGGCATCAAATACAACTTCTTGTCCTCCATAATCTTTTGCAACGATTTCTTCAGCGAGTTTATCTGAAAATTCTTGGGTTATTTCTTGACCAGATTTTTTTGCTTCTATATATTTTATAAATAATTCTTGCGAAAATTTATCTGTTGCTGAAAACGTTGGCAATATAGATGCTGTAGATGTGCTAGAGGCATCGTGGCCAGTGCCTGATATGACCGGACTACGATTTGCAGATACTTCTGCTTCATCATTCATACCATCACCATCAGTGTCAGGATTTTCTGGGTCAGTTTTGTAGAGTGCTTCCTCCCAGTTTTTGAGCCCATCTCCATCGGTATCATCTTCGAGTGATTTTTTAACTATTTTTTCTACCGCTAGTGTAGTAGAACTCTTGTTTGTAGATGGATTACCGCCTTTTGTTTTTATTATAGTGGCCATTACTATGACCACTATAGCTAAAAGTATCGCTATACCAACTTGAGTACTAAAAAAAGAAAGAATTTTTCTCAACATGCTCAAAGTATATCAGGTATAATTGGAGCGTGAAAAGGAAAACTATTTTTTTACTAGCCGCATCATTTTGTGCCGTCTTGATATTGGTGGCATATGTATTTTGGACGAGACCGTCTACAAAAAAGACCGAATTACCGATTTTTGATAATTGCCTCGTGTTTCAATCGGGTGACGTAGATAAGCCATGTTATATAAATAACCCATCACCTGTTCAGACCAATATACCTACTACAAAACCAAGTGGTGTAGATCTTTCATCGGGTGAACTAGCTTCATCTACTATAAGAATACCCATTGAATGCAATGGCTCAACCTCGGTTTTCGAAAAGAATGATTGTGTTACAAAAACAGCGATTACAAAAAAAGATGCAAGTCTTTGTACCATGGTGTCAGGATCGTTGGCTCAATCTGTGTGTCTAAGATACGTTGCTGGTTCGGTCACACTAAATATTCCTGTACAAAATCAGTCTTATGATGCCTTTTTGCGTTCGAATAGCAGTGTCCTTCCGTCAGCTATACAAAATAGTGTTGTGTCATCATCAAATACTTATTTATCATCATTTTTAACCCAGACTGATGATAGTCTTACAACTAACGGTTTTATAAAAAGGCTAAGAAAATCATCTCTTGTATTGTTTGGTATATCACCATATCAAATAGAGCCTGGTGGCATTGTTACACTTCAAGGTACTGGTTTTTCTGAAACAAATGAGGTGCATGTCGGCGGGTATATGATAACAGCTACGAGCGATGATGGTTTCTCATTGTCTTTTCCTGCACCATCGAGTTTGGGAGAATATGACGTTTGGATAACAAATGCTAATGGCTCGAGTCAGATTTCAGAGAGACCTATGAAAATAGTTGTGACAACGAATCCTACTCCGTTACCGACCGTTGTGTCAGTTTCTCCTAATCCAGCTGAGTACGGTGACACAATTACCGTTACAGGTAACAATTTCTCTAATAAAAACATAGTCTCAACCAGTCTTGGTGTTATGGAAAATGTCACATCATCTGGTGGAACTATTTCAATACGTTTAAGTGATATATCTTTTGCATCACAGATAAAAGATATCCCGTATATGAAGGGGCGTAGGACACCGATATTGCTTTATATTAAAAGTGACGGCGGGGTATCAAAAGAAGCTTATTCTTTTGATGTACAATTCTAATTATATGAAAACAGCAAAGACATTCATTACACTGTTATTTGTTTTAATCATCATTGTTGCTCCTCTTCGAGCTGATGCTCTCATACCACCACTGCTTCCTTTTGGTGGTTGGCCAGATATTATACCAATTCCATGTACTTGTTCAGCTAGTCTATGGTCTTGGTTTGGCCCACTTTATCTCGCTGGTTCGGTACCTCTCACTGGACCATTAGTTTATGTACCTTATGCAACATTACCTCTTGCAGATTTTTTAATTACAATACCAGCTACACCACATCTAGGGGCATATATACCAGGAGTTCAAGCTTGTTGGATGTATGCAGTTTTCGGTTGCTTCCCCTTACCTTCTATAGGGGTGATGGGGTTTGTGGGTACTGGTTTAACTGGTGGTATTTAACCCATTTTTTTCGAGAGCATTACCCAGAGCGATGGCGTAACATCCTCTGCTCTCATATTTTCTCCAAGCGAAAGCGTTTTGAAAGCGTTTTCTATTGTATCTCTGGTTGCTACCGATTCCAGGTTTCGAGATAGCTTTTTTCTCTTTTGGGCGAAACCGGCACGGACTATTTCAAAAAATCTTTTTTCTTCTTTGTGAGAAGTAAAAGGTGTTTGTATGTTTTCTATTCGGATAACCGCAGAATCGACTGTTGGTGCTGGTCGAAAACTCCCCTTTCCCACCTTTCGTATCATGACCGGTGTGCCATATGCCTTTACTGATATTGATAATAGACTTTCTTTGCCATCATGAGCAATGATGCGATCTGCCACCTCTTTTTGCACCATAAGTACCATGAGAGAGGGTTTTTCTTTTATTTCCAAGAACATGCGGAGGATTGCTCCTGTAATATAGTAAGGAATATTGGCAACTACCTTATACGGTGCATTGAATTCATCTTCATTTACTTCTAGTATATCTTTATGGATTAGAGAAAATTTATCATCAGATATCTCTTTTGAAAATTTTTTAGATAACATTTCTTGGAGACGATCGTCTTTTTCGTATGCGACGAGTTTGGCACCTGCTTTGAGCAATGCCTCGGTGAGTATTCCTGTTCCTGGTCCTATTTCAACAACGGTTTCTCCAGAGATTATTTCTGCTGCACGGGCAATATCAGATACCGCTTGAGGTGAAGCAAGGAAATTCTGACCAAGAGACTTTTTTGCGAAGAATTTCATAACTTTTTATATATCAAAATAGATTACTTTACCTTCTCCCCTATCAAATCGTTCTTCTTTATCTACAAATTCTTCTGGCATATCGAATATAAATTCGGAAGGTACTGCTATTTGGCGTGAACCAAATATGGTACGGATGTTTGCATATGAAGCATATATCTTTTTCTTTGCTCTCGTAAGGGCTACATAGAAAAGTCTTCTCTCTTCTTCATCATCACGTTTTGCTGATTTTGATTCCATTTTACGATGAGGAAATAAATCTTGTTCAAGTCCTGCAATAAATACATACTCAAATTCAAGTCCTTTTGAAGCGTGTACCGTCATGAGCTTAGCCCCTTTTTTCTTTTCTTCCATTTCATCTTGGTCTGATGCTAAGGCGGCATCTTCTATTAGTTTTTCTACACCATCACCCGGTGGCATAAAATCATATTTTATAGCGAGAGTAGCAAGTTCGCGCACATTTTCTAGCCTTTCCTGATCTTCTTCCGGACCATCTTTTAATGATTTTTCTAATCCTGATGCTTGTATAACAAAACGGACAACTTCAGATGTTTTGTCTTTACGTATTGAGGCCTCTATTGAATCTAGTAAGGCTTTGAACGATTCCCACTTATCTTTTGTTTTACCAGTGAGACTTGATTCCATCCCAGAAAACACTTTTGCAACAGTTGCTTTGCCTAATCCTCGCGCAGGAACATTGATGACACGTTCTATGTCTGAGAGTGAATCTCGGTTTTGTGCGGCGCGCAAGAACGAAAGAACATCTTTAACTTCTTTGCGTTCAAAAAATCTAGTTCCAAGAACTTGGTACGGTACGTCTCTCGATAGAAATGCATCCTCTAAGACACGTGATTGGAAATTTGCACGATAGAGTACCGCGATTTCATCTGGGTCAGTACCTCGACCAATGAGTTCTGCGCATTTTTCTGCAATAAACCTTCCCTCATCGTTCTCATCAAACGCTTCAAATATTGAAACCTTCTCACCCTGCACACCACGACTAAAAAGGTTTTTTTCAAAACGGTTTTTGTTTTTTTGTATGACCGCATTAGCGACTGATAGGATGGTTTGGGTCGAACGGTAGTTTTCTTCTAAAATAACTATTTTTGGATTTTTGAAATCTCGCTCAAAATTTAGAATATTTTTTATATCTGCTCCGCGCCAACTGTATATGTTTTGATCTATATCCCCTACCACACAGATATTTTCTTCTGATCCAACCAAGGTTTTTGCTATAGAATACTGAACCCTATTTGTATCTTGGTATTCATCAATATGTATATATTTCCAGAGTGAACGATAATACTCTCTCACATCGGTATGTGTTTCTAGTAAATAGAGAGATTTTTGTAACAAATCATCAAAATCAAGCGCTTTTTCACGAGCGAGTGACGTTTCATAATGTTCCCAAACTTTTGCTACGATTTCTCTCATTGGATTTCCATTTGCAGAATCGCGCACAGATTGGAGTGTGTGTGCATCACCTTTTTCTCTAGAAATAATAGAGAGGAGCATGTTTGGTTCATATTGTTTACTGTCGAGCCCTATTGCTTCTATTGCTTTTTTAACAGCACGTCTCGAATCACTTCTATCAAATATAGTGAAATGCCTCGTGAGTCCTATGAGTCTGGCATTTTCTCTGATGATGTGGACACCGAGGGCATGGAAGGTAGATATAAATGGTTTTTCTACTGATGAAACTCCACGATTGAACTCATCATCTTTTGAAAGTAGGTTTAGGACCCTGTCTCGCATCTCTTTGGCTGCTTTATTAGTAAATGTGATTGCGAGTATCGAACGTGGATCAACTCCTTCATGTATTAAATGAAGTATTCTATGAGTAATTGTCTTTGTTTTACCAGCACCAGCACCAGCAAGTATAAGAAGAGGTCCAGAAGTAGTAAGGACCGCTTCTTTTTGTTTTGAATTAAGATCGTCGAGATAGTTCACGAGAGAAACTATATCACGGAAACAAGAAAATCTGGAAAAACCCTTTGTTTACAACATATAAATAGCGTAACATTTCCATGTGGATAGCGAGGGGACAACTATCATTGACTAATAAGACCCCTTGGGTATAGTGAGGAGGTACCGATATGGATGAAATTACTTTTATGGCTCTGTTGAGCCATAATTCCTCAGAAAATACCGAAAAACTGTATAAAAATAGGCTTATATCTAATTTCCTTACAAAGCTCAGTCGCAAATCTCAGGGTTTCTCAGGCGGCAAGGCTAAAATACGGCTCAACAACAAGCTTTTTATAATGAAGCTTGTTATTCTATTGGGTATCTTTATACCTATTCATGTGAGTCATGCAGGGGTGTTTTCTTTTATTTCAGAAGTTTTTTCTGGAAATGAAGCGGAGGCTGGGGTTGTTTCGGTTAATATTCAAAACATGTCTCTTCTACAGTCCGTGTTATCACCAGATTTATCTGGTAGAGGTGGTGGTGATATAGCCATAGTCGATGGAAGCGCTCTTTTGTCTGAGGCTGGTGTTGCCGGTACGTGGACTGATATAGAAGAGTATAAATCAACTCAAATTAGTTTATATGTTGTACGCCAAGGAGACTCTATTTCTCAAATAGCAAAAATGTTTGGGGTATCTTCAAATACTGTTATCTGGGCAAATGATATCAAGGGGCCAATACATGCTGGTGATGAGCTGGTTATACTTCCTATTTCAGGCGTCACTCATATCGTAGCAAAAGGAGATACGTTGAGATCAATTGCTACAAAATACAAAGCAGATTTAAATGAAATCGTTTCATATAATAGCCTCAAAGAAGGAAAAACTCTTGCTATTGGAGATGCTCTCATTATTCCTGATGCGGAAATACTCATGACACCTCGTACAAGTTCTCCTGCGCCAACATCTCGTCTTCGTGGAGCAAGTGGACCAGCATATACTGGTTATTATCTTTATCCTCTTTTGGGAGGGCGCAAGACCCAAGGTCTTCACGGCTATAATGGTTTAGATTTTGGTGCACCTGTCGGTACTCCTGTATATGCTTCTGCAGAAGGAATCGTCATTATTGCACGATACGGAGGATGGAATGGTGGCTATGGTAACTATATCGTTGTGACACACCCAAATGGTACACAAACTCTCTATGGACACCTCTCAGCACTCACCGTGTCCCAAGGTGATGCAGTGGAACGTGGACAAACTATTGGCGCTGTCGGTTCGACAGGTAAATCAACTGGTCCACATTTACATTTTGAAGTCCGAGGAGCAAAGAATCCTTTTTAAAATACAGTAATACAAAAAACCGCGGAATGAAGGTTCCGCGGTTTTTCTATGGAAGATGTTTTTGTCGATACTGAAGAGCCTCTAGTATGTGTTCTTTGGCAATAGATTCTTTTTCGGCTAGATCTGCTATGGTTCTAGCGAGACGAAGTACACGGTGGTATCCACGAGCAGATAGATCATAGGTCTTTGATGCTTGATTGAGCATTGTCTCTGCTTCAGGCTCTATTTCAATCGCTTGACCGATATCTCGCGAACTCATTTCACTATTTAGTCGTGAGTTTTTCCCTAGTTTTTCAAATCTATCCTTTTGTAATTTACGAGCACGAATAATACCTTCTCGAGCAGAAATCGATTGGTCTGAAGTACGCGTTCTTTTTATAAGCTTGTCGTGATCCACTTTCGATACTTCTATCCACATATCAATACGATCTACTATAGGACCAGAAAGTCGTCTTTCGTAGCGCGCTATATCTTTTGCTGCACAAGTACATATTTTTCCTTTTACGCCACGATTGCCACAGGGACAAGGGTTCATCGCGGCGATAAGTATAAAATGCGCAGGGAATTGAGCTGTTCCTCGAGCACGAGAAACAGAGACCACGTGTTCTTCTAATGGTTGCCGTAATGTTTCTATAACCTTGCGATCAAACTCTGGAAATTCATCAAGAAATAACACCCCTTTGTGTGCCAATGTTATTTCTCCTGGTTTCGGTACGGTACCACCTCCTACAAGTGATACATATGAAGCGGTGTGATGTGGTGATCTTATGGGTGGACGAGTAACGATAGTCGATTCTAATTGTCCTGCGACTGAATGTATTTCTGTGACAGCGAGAGCGTCTTCAAAAGACAATCTTGGCAGTATAGAGGTAAGAGCTTTTGCTAGCATGGTTTTGCCTGTTCCTGGCGGTCCCCAAAGAGCTATATTATGACCACCAGCCGCTGCTATGGTCAGTCCTCTCTTTGCGGTTTCTTGACCTATGATGTCATCGAGGTCTAGAGAATTCTCTATTTCATCTGGCGGTAGTTTTGTAACAGGAATCTTTTCTAAAAATTTAGCAATTTTATTTTTATCTGTTTTTGTGTTGAGGTGTTGTAGTAGTTCTGTGAGTGTGTGTACTGCGTATATATCTATTCCATCAATCAAAGCCGCTTCTTGTGAATTTTCTTTGGGTACATACAGCTCTTGCATACCCTTTTCTTTTGCCAGACGGGCAAAAGAAATAACCCCTCTTACAGGACGAATTGTTCCATCGAGAGCGAGTTCTCCTACAAAGAGTTTATTTTCTGTATCAAATGATATTGATTCTTCTGCTAGGAGATAGCCGAGAGCCATGGGTAAATCAAATGACGGTCCTTCTTTTTTCAAATCTGCTGGAGCTAGTGATATAACTATTTTCTGACTTGAGGAACGAGGTGAACGAAAACCTGAGTTTTTAAGTGCGGCTGATACTCTGTCTCGAGATTCTTCTACTGCTTTATCTGGTAGTCCTACAACAGAAAAAGAATGGAGACCTCTCGAAAGATCGGTCTCCACAGAAACTAGATGTGCTTTGAGAAGGTGATTTTGTGCGCTGTATACCTTCGAAAAGCTCATGGTTATTTTTTTTAGTAAACCCCGGTATCTTTATGGGCGAGGCAGGTTCTTGCAGAGGGATTTGCTTCGAGTCGGTTTTTTTCTATTAATTCACCGCCCACCTCACAGACTCCATAGGTGCCCTGGGCTATTTTTTCTAGAGCTAGTTTTACACCAGAGTGTTGAGTCTCAAGTTGTTTTAGTATCGCGGTATTTGATTCGTAGTTTTCTATGTTATCAGCAATGTCAGCAGAGTCTGACGCGTTGATATCTACATCACCAGAAGAAGCCTCCCAATCTTTTGGATTATCTGGGTTTATATGACCAACGCTTTTCAATTCTGTCTCAAGGGTTGCTAGTTCTGTTTCTAGTTTTTCTTTGAAATACGAAGTGTCTATACCTGCTGTTTCTGTAATTGGTTTTTTCATAGTGCACCAATAATAACGGGCAAAGCATTTTGGAGCAAGCGCTATTTTATGGCTTATTGTATAACTCTTACGGCTAGGAGCTTGTCTAGTAATTCTTTCAAACTCTTTTCGTTTGTTGTTATGAGAATGGTGTCTTTGTCTACGAATGTGTAGAGAATGATCGGCACACCGTTGGTATCATCAAGTTCACGTACGTCTTTGTTAGATATCACTCTGTCTGTGAAGATATCGCTGTTTGTATTTATGCTTTTTATGTCTGGACGACCTACTTGGATTATAGGGAGTAATCCATTTCTCATATCTTTTTCCCACTCGAGCATGCCAGGGTATGCATTTTGGAAGAAAGATGTTTTGAGTACTATAAATGGTGCGGTGCCATCAAATATATGAATACCAAACATGTATTCATTTGTGAGTGAGCGCGCAAGTTTTTCCGGTACCGATGTGTTTCGTAGAACTGACGTTATAGGTATTTGTTTTGTTGTTGTACCAAAATCAGATAGTGCAATAAATGTGATACTGCCAACTGTGCCGGAAATATCTTTTGCAGCCTCAGATATTCTGGCCAACGAATCACTATTTGTCACGGCTGGCAGAATAAGTACTTTATCTGGAGAAATAATACTCTGTATGCCGTTTGTTGTTACTGTCGGATCTACAGATGATTGAGTTTTAATATAAAAATATCCGAGGCCACCTAATAAAAGTACGAGTACAAACAGAAAAATCGATATAATCAGTGGTGTGTTTGATGAATGTTCATCCACATAGTCTATTGGATTTGAATCTTTTTTCTTTTGTTCAGCGATAGCTATACCTGCTTTTGATACATGTTGGTCTCGTACAGCTTCCTCGGCATCCATGCGAAATGTCCGTAGTTGATGTATCGAAGGATCGTTTGCTGATGGCGGTTTTATTGGTTCTTTTGACTGTACCGGTGTTGATGGTACGACGGATGTGTTTACAGATGAAACTGTTTTTGTTTTTGGTAGAGGTTCATTTTTTTCAGCAATAGCAGGTGTTGCTATCTCTGAAAGTATCTTTTTTGTTTCCTCGTCCGGTATCTTTACTTCTTGATTTTCAGGAGAAGATACAGAAACGTCAGAACTAAATTCGTTTGCATCAACATGACGTGAAGAATCCTCTATCTCCACACCCTCGTTTTTAAGATTTGCGAGAGTTACTTTGTCTATTTTTTCTGTCGGTCCATTTTTCTCAGGTTCCATGACTATATTGTATCAAAAACCCGCTCTTATAGAGCGGGTTTTTACGAGATTACATTTTTCTAAAAACCCTACGAATGCGAGAGCCACCTGTTTTATCTGATGGTTTATCACTAGTTTTTTGATTGTTTTCATTTTTTTCTGATACACGTTCCGTTTTCTCTGTTCTAGAATTATTGCGGTAGTTTATGAGATAGCGAGATGGATCTGAATCGAGATCAAGAAAATCGTCTACAGCCTCTTTGAGTTTCATTGAAGCAGATTTTCCAAATGTTATAGCTTCTACCTGACAACCTTGGTTTTCTTGGAGATATTTTACAAGCGGTATAAAGTCACCGTCTCCAGAGACAATAATAACTGCGTCTAGTTTTGGTGCGAGCTTCACGGCATCTACCGCGAGTCCGACATCCCAATCTGCTTTTTTTGAACCAGATGAAAATATTTGAAGATCTTTTGTTCGTGTTTCGATACCCATCTTTGTCAGAGCGTCGAAAAAGCTTTTTTCTTCTCCTGACTCTGTTGTGATGACATAGGCAATAGCTCGTATGAGATGCCTGCCTCCTAATGCGTCTTTTACTATCTGGTCAAAATTTACTTTTGCATGATAGAGATTTTTTGCTGAGTGGTATAGATTTTGTGCGTCTATAAATATACCGACACGTTGTTCTTTGTGTTTTATTACTGACATATAAATGAATTGTTAAGTTGTTTATTAAAAATTAACTGACCATTATCCCGAAACGTAAAGAGGGATGATGTAAAAGCCATGCCATGTTGATTATCTCATATAAGACAGAGTAAATCTTTTTTAGGTTAGCTACGCTAACAGATAAATCTGTGTCGCATCTAAAAGATAATTCCGCCCTGAGGCGGAAGATTATCTGTTATTTCTTAAGCTCGAGCTTTTTCACAATAGCGTCGTAACGCTTTGGATGTTTCTTTGCTAGATACTTGAGATGTGTCTGTCTGTCAGCCACCATTGCGAGGAGACCTCTTCGTGAGTGTCTATCCTTGTCGTGTTTCTTCAAGTGTTTTGCTAGCTCGTCTATACGTGAGGTAAGTACCGCAACCTGGACCTCTGAAGAACCAGTGTCTTTGTCGTGTACACCTGCACCTTTGATAACCTTCTGTTTCTTTATCGTTGAAAGCATGGTCTGACCAAGATAGCACATATATCCTGAAAACGCAAGTATTTAAGCCTCTTAATACTATTTGACCATACTGGACTGTCTTTGATGTTATAATATTGTGCGACACTAGCTAATCCACACGATTATGGCATCTCTACAGGAAATGAAACAACAATTTCTAGAATATACCGAAATTGAAAAAGGTCGGAGCATGAATACGGTTCAAAACTATGACCGATACCTCACTCGTTTTCTATCCTTTTTGAAAAAAGACGATCCGAGCGCTATTACTGATGCTTCGGTACGTGAATTTCGTCTCTGGCTCAACAGACAGTCGACCGGCAACAATCGTGCGACTGGTGAGACGCTCAAAAAAAAGACACAAAATTACTATTTGATAGCATTGAGAGCCTTTTTAAAGTATCTGGCCAGGCAAGATATAAAATCACTTTCTCCTGAGCGGATAGAACTCGCAAAAGTGTCAGAGAGACAAATAGATTTTATTACCCCACAAGAATTAAACAGGCTTCTTTCTGCTCCGGACGGTAGTGATGTGAAATCTTTGCGAGATAAATCTATACTAGAAGTTCTTTTTTCTACAGGGCTGCGTGTTTCAGAGCTCTGTTCCCTGCCCAGAGATATAGATTTATCCTCTGATGAGCTTTCTATTCGCGGAAAAGGTGGCAAGGTCCGCGTGGTGTTTCTCTCAGAACATTCAAAGAGTACTCTCAAAGCATATCTCGCAAAGAGAGACGATATGGATGATTCCCTTTTTGTAAAAGTAGGTGGTGAAAAACACAAAGGTGATGAGTCGTTTCCTCTGACTCGTCGTTCGGTTGAACGTATTGTAAAGCATTATGCTACCAAGGCCGGTATTATGTCTAAAAAAGTCACCCCCCATGTGATACGGCACTCTTTTGCTACAGATCTCCTCTCAAATGGAGCCGATCTACGATCAGTTCAGGCCCTCTTGGGACATGCCAATATTGCCACAACACAGATATACACCCATGTGACTGATACCCATCTAAAAAATATTCATAAGCAATTTCATAACAAGAGAAAGTAGCACTTGCTTTTATTGTGTTCGAAGGTAATCTCATAATCAGAAGGAGGTGAGTAATTATTATGAACGCTATAGTCGAAGCTCTGCGAGATGCAGGTGTGAACATTTCGTGTAGAGAGCTTTTGGGTGAAAGTGAGGCTTCATGGAGGGAGATTTTGTCTGGACTTAGGGGTGGGTTTGTTCCCTTCATAAATTCCACAATTTCTACAGAAATGAACGCTGATTCGGCATTTTGTTTGCTAGAAAGGTTATATACCTTAAGTGGCATCAAAATTGTCCGTATAAAAACCACGAACGAAATATTGTTTTCTAGGTCAATATTTAGTATTGAATCCAGAAAACAATCAGCAATAGTCGTAGCTATTTGGAAAGAATCTTTTTTCTCCATCAGTACGTTTATTCACTTGTGGTAAAAAGGGCCTGTGTAACAACAGGCCCTTTCTGATATCATAAACACATGAAAATAGTCTCTTGGAATGTAAATGGTGTTCGAGCTCTCATTAAAAAAGGTGGTTTTGATTGGCTCGTATCTCAGGATTATGATGTATTTTGTCTTCAGGAAACAAAAGCGCATCCAGACCAGCTCGAGTCAAATATCATCTCTCCCGTCGGTTATATTTCATATTTTGATCATTCAAAAATGAAGAAGGGATATAGTGGCGTCGCTATCTATACAAAACAGAAGCCTGACAAAGTGGAGTATGGATTCGGTATTGAAGAACTTGACCAAGAAGGTCGTCAAATTACCTTACTATTTACCGAAAAAACCAATAAATTAGCCATAATAAACACATATTTCCCAAACGGAGGAGGTGGGCCAGAGAGGCTAGATTTCAAGATGCGATATTATGATGCGTTTTTAGCATATATAGAAAAACTCAAAAAAAATGGGTACTCGATAGTGTTTACAGGTGACGTAAATACCGCTCATAAGGAGATTGACCTTGCTCGACCAAAAGAGAATGAAAAAAATACTGGATTTTTACCAGAAGAGAGGGCTTGGATAGATAAAGTAATTGCAAAAGGATATATAGATACATTTAGGTATGTTCATCCAGAAAAATCCGATGCTTATAGTTGGTGGGATATGAAAACATTTGCTCGTGAGAGAAATGTCGGATGGAGAATAGATTATTTTTTTGTATCAGCTAATCTAGAAAAGAAAATAAAGAAAGCTGATATACTCTCAAAAATAATCGGGTCAGATCACTGCCCCATTATTCTAGAACTAGAATAAAGCTCATAAAGCATTATATATAGCCACTTTACAACTGTCCTTTATAAAAGACGGTTATCCCCATACATGTCCTTTACATGTCCTTGATGCTTGATACAATAGTTCCAGGTCCGAAAACAATCTCCGCTGAGATTGTGGAGGACAAAGAGTTCTTTACACAATCGAAGGTTTGGTCGCAAAAAGATTCACAGGAATCTCACGAGCTTTTAAGCTCAACAAAAGACCAAAGAAAGCTCCAAGCGAGCACAGATGACGCCCCACTAAAAGGCGACATAAATTTTTATTGCGCGCCTCCCTTTTTGGGATCGCGCCTCTGTACTCACTAGAGTGGTTCTTTGGCACCGCTCTTAGATTCGTCTTCGGGCGGTTTTTTCATTCAAAATAATATTTTTTAGGACGAGGTTAAACCTCATTCACACAATAAAAATGGCTCAATTGAGCCATTTTCTATCTTACACCATGTTTTTTTCGTATTTCTTCTAGTTCTGCTTCCTCGGCTTTTTCTTTCTTGTCCTTCCCTATCGCGGCGAGCTTTTTCAAATCTTTTTCATCCATTTTCGATAGGTTAACAGCTCTATCTTTTAGATATGTAACAGTGTTCTTTTTTGGATCTTCTAAGACTTCTTCCATAAGAGCATTGAGAATGAGACCTATTTTTGGTCCGGGTGTGATACCTAGAGTTTTCATGATTCCTGTACCATCGATTTTGAGCATGCCAACAGATATTGGGTCACGTAGCGCTTCTTCGATCATAGATTTGTATTTTCTCAAACGATACGGGTTCTCCTTTGGTCTACCAGTACCTATGCGGTCACAGATACGAACATTCATGAGGTCCCAGATATGGTCCTTGCCAACATTGTTTATCATACGGCGCACCGCTGAAATCGTAATAGTTTCCGTGTCTGAGAAAAACATATGCCAACGGACTAGTTTCGTCACCGTTTCTATGGTTTTTAGAGGAAAGTTTAAATCACGCAGTATCTTTTCAGTCATTCTAGCCCCTACCACTTCATGGCCATAGAAAGTATATTGATTTGTTTCACGTGAAAACCTGCGAGTTTTTGGTTTACCGATATCGTGAAACAACGCCGCGAGTCTTATTTCTAATGAGTATTTTTTATCAGCAGCATGCTGGAGTGTACGTAGGAGATGATTCCACACATCATATGCATGTGCCTGTGGTTGCTCTATTCCTACACCTTCTTCGAGTTCTGGTGCGATATTGGTCAGTATGTCTAATTCATGGGCAAGAATGATGGCCTGCATCGGTTTATCTGAAAGTATGATTCTTATAAACTCATCTCTGACTCTTTCTCTGGCAATCTTTTTTAAAAGCGGTGCGTGTTTTTTAAGCGCTTCAAGCGTGTTTTTTTCTATCTCAAAGCCAAGTTCTGCAGATAGGCGTATCGCTCTCATGATACGAAGAGCATCTTCTGATAATCGTGCGTGAGCATCACCCACTACCCGAATAACCTTATTCTGTAAGTCTTTTTTACCATCGAAGTGGTCTATGAGCGTATCACCCTTCCCTTTTTTTATACTGAGCGCAAGTGCATTTATCGTAAAATCACGACGCTTGAGGTCGTCATCGATTTTCGTACTAAAAGACACAGAGTCTGGACGCCTCTTGTCACTGTACTCTCCTTCTGTGCGATACGGTGTCACCTCGACAACTTTTAGCGTCTCGTCTATGGCGTCTTCGTTTACTACACCGACGGTGCCATACGTATTTTCATAAAATGTTTTTGGGAATATTTTTTGTATTTCATCTGGAGTTGCATTTGTTGTCACGTCCCAATCTTTTGGAGTTTTACTGAGTAATAGATCACGTACACATCCACCAACTAGGTATGATTCATAACCAGCTTTTTCTAAAGTTTCTGTCACGCAGGCTATTTCTTTTGGTATTTTTAGTGATGTTGCGGTATCAGTCATTTGAGCCTTATTTTATTACACTTTTTGATTTTAGCGTAATCTGGCGTATGATAATCGCATCCTGACCTTATTGTTGGGATGAGTTGCTCCCGTAGTGAAATGGATATCACACCGGTCTTCGGAACCGTTATTGGGGGTTCGAATCCCTCCGGGAGCACAAAAAGCAGGTATCATCAGCCCTTGGGCGGGTTCTGCTTTTGTGCTGGGCGGAGCCATATCTACTGTTTCAGCAAATGACGAGTCAGGATCACGGAACACGCGAGCTACGGCGAGCATGTATTTGTGACCACATGGTGTGAGCAAAAAAGAAACCTGCACTGACTATGTGTAATGTTCTAATCTCTTTCCCTATTTGAATTTCCACATTTTTGGGATACAATGTTCCCCATCGCGGGTATCGTTTAGTGGTAGGACACGTCCTTGCCAAGGATGAGATGAGAGTTCGATTCTCTCTACCCGCACAATAAAAAGTGGCCACCCGGCCATTTTTTGTTTTTTCTGTATAAACGATTAAAAGCCACTATATTTAGATGACTTTTATATTTAAAAAGCACCTAAAAAGAACTGTCAAAGTTTAATTTAGAAAAAAGGCTAAAAACAAGGCTTTTGTGGAAAACTGGGGATAAGACTGTGGATAGTGTTTAAAAGACATGCATAAAAATGTCCTTTAAAAAGGACATTTTTGAGGTAAAACGGCTCAGTACAGCCATTTTATAATAAATAGTGCCTTTTTCACGTGAAACGCTTAAATATGTTACATATGAAACACTTTATTAGTTACACGTGAAAACAACCAGCTTTATTTAATACTGTTTTTATACTTTTTATTAATCCAATATTTTTCTTTTAAAATAAAGGATATTTGTGGATTATCCGATATACCCGATACGTATCGGATGATAAAATATGTTTCATAAGAAAAGATTATGAAGAAATTTTCATCAAAATCACAGAAAACTGGTTTACTTGGTGAAGACATTGCTTGTCTTTATCTAAAAAGTAAGGGTTTTTATGTAATAGAAAGAAATTACACTAAAAAATGGGGAGAAATCGATATAATAGCTCAAGATAAAGCTCAAAAGATCAGATTTATAGAGGTAAAAAGTGTTTCACGTGAAAATATTGATGATATTTCACGTGAAACAAGTATCCGGCCAGAGGAAAATATGCATCCAAAGAAGATGGAACGAATGGCTCGGACAGTTGAAACTTATATTTCTGAAAAGGACCTTTTGGGAGACTGGCAGATAGATCTGGTGACTGTCTTTATAGATGAAGCAGGGAAGAGAGCCAAGGTAAAATTATGGGAGGATATTGTTCTTTAAAATAAATCTAAAAAATGGTGTTTATTTAAAATTTTATGCTAGTATGGTTGTCTAACGGGGCGTGGTGTAACGGCTAACATGCTTCACTTGGGCTGAAGTGACTCCGGGTTCGAATCCCGGCGCCCCGACAAAATGAAAAATATCCCTATGTGTAGGGATATTTTTCATTTCAGTCGTAGGCGAGCATGTCTAGTAGACATGCGTCCGGGATTCGAAAAGGTTCTCCCGTATTTTCGAGAAGCCTTGCTTTGAGAAAATGGGAAACCTGTACTGACCATGTAATGGTCGAAATCCCGGCGCCTGTATTATAATCAACACAATGCAAAAGAAATTTCAGCGAACAATAGAAGATTTTGCTTGTGAGCACTGCGGTTTTCATGTGGTAGGAGATGGTTATACAAACCATTGTCCTAAATGTCTCTGGTCAAAACATGTGGATGTAAATCCTGGTGATAGGGCAGAGACTTGTGATGGTATGATGCGACCAGTGGCAGGCATGAAAAGGGGGGAGGAATACATAATCACTCATCAATGTCAGAAGTGTGGTTTTGAAAGAAATAAAAAACTCGAAAAGACTGATGACTTTGATGTTTTTGTATCACTTTCAAAAGGGGAGTGATTGTATTAGAAAAGAAAGAAGAATTGTGATAGATTGATGGACATTGCGGGCGTAATTTAGTGGTAGAATGACTGCCTTCCAAGCAGTAAGTCCGAGTTCGATTCTCGGCGCCCGCACATAATGCATGACATACTCGCATCACTCGTAGATTGGTATATAGGAGCCCTCGCATCAGGCGGGTATTCACTCATAGTGCTCCTCATGTTTATCGAGAGTACGGTCTTTCCATTACCGTCTGAGCTAGTGATTCCGCCTGCAGCATATCTCGCTCATACCACGGGCAGTATGACTATGTGGGGCATCATAATCGCTGGAGCCATCGGTTCATGGCTCGGTGCATCAGCTATGTACTGGCTCTCAAGATGGGTGGGTAGGGCAATGATACTCCGATGGGGAAAATATTTTTTTATCACAGAAGATAAACTCGAGAAAGCAGAACGATGGTCAGCTGTATATGGTGACTATAGTATATTTGCATCACGAATGCTTCCGGTGGTACGACACCTCATAGGAATACCAGCCGGTATTGTGCGCATGAATTATTTAGGATTTTCTATTTCAACTTTGATTGGATCTGGTATATGGACTGCGGTGCTATATTATCTCGGGGTAAAGGCAGGGCAGGATAGTGCGCTTATGCAAGGAGAACTTCACGCAATCACTCTATGGGTCGTGGGTATATTGGCTGGACTAGGTGTAATATATTGGTTTTTTGTTCACAGACATATGACTAAAAAAGACGACATTGGTATTTCTCAATAAGTTTTGACTTTATGGTTTAATCCAGATAGTATCCAATACATAATAGTCCTTTCGTCAGATACTTACCGAGGTGCGTAGTCGGGAACGTGTGTGGTGATGGAAGCATTCCACCACTATGGTGGTTCGATCCCATCCACCTCGACCAGACCTGAGCATGAAGCTCGGGATTCAGACAAATAAGTATCATGATTGTTATGTATCAAGTGTCAGGTGACAGTCTTGTAGAAAACGTGGAACGATTCGATATCCAAAAGACAGTAGAGTTGTTTCAAAGAATCTTCAAGAACTACTAAGGATTATTGTGCAGGGCCGATTCCTCCCGGAATCGGCCCTTTTATATATAGCAAACAAAAAACCGCCTGATAGCGGTTTTTTTGTTAAGTAGATGAGGAGATTCTACTTTACTGCATCCTTCAATGCCTTTGCTGCACGGAACTTTGGCACTTTCATAGCTGGAACAGAAATAGCCTCACCGGTTCGAGGGTTTCGAGCTTGACGAGCCTTTCGGGTCTTTACTGAGAAAATACCCAAGCCTGCGACAGATACTTCATTACCACTTTTTAATCCTGAAACAATAGAGTCGAATACCTTGTCTACAACCTGTTCTGCTTGAACTTTTGTGGTGTTGAGAACACCATGTACTGCTTCTACGATTGCTGCTTTGTTCATACGTTTATTCTTAAATGGTTAATAACCACTCTGATAATACTTTGACTCCTCATACACGGAAATGACTGCGTGTATGAAAACCTTCCGTGTAATCGATAGGTTTAGGTCTAATATAAGTATATAATAGGCCGTTTTTCACGCAACCTCTAAAAAGAATCAATAAAGACAAGGGTATAACAGAAAGTCTGTATTATTTAGTGCTAGGTATAAAATATAAAACGGCTCTGTAGAGCCGTTTTATAACCTTAATAAATGTATTTTTTTATCTAGCAAATTCAATAAGTCGATTTTCACGAATGAGGGTGACTTTGATTTCACCTGGATATTTCAAATCTTTTTCGATTTTGTTTGCTATTTCTCGAGCCATAGCACGCGCTTCTAGATCTGAAACGTCTTCCGGCTTTACAAATATGCGTATCTCACGACCCGCTTGAAGAGCATAAGCTTTTTCCACTCCCTTGAATCCTCCAGCGATAGATTCCAAATCTTTGAGTCTTTTGAGATAATTTTCTACCGAGTCTCGACGAGCACCGGGACGAGCTCCTGATATCGCATCTGCAGTCTGAACTATTTTTGATTCGAGTGTCTCGTATGGGTACTCCTCGTGATGTGCTTGCATTGCTTGTACTATTTCCTCTGAGGCACCAAATTTTTGGAGTATTCTACGACCGATTTCTACATGAGTACCTTGGACTTCATGATCGAGAGCTTTTCCGATGTCATGCACGAGCGCTCCAGCTTTTGCTACCTGTACATTAGCCCCAAGTTCTTCTGCTATCATGCCAGCAATGTGTGCCATCTCTATAGAGTGTTGGAGTACATTTTGGCCATAAGATGTTCTGAAATGTAGACGTCCAATTATTGCTAGTATGCGTGGATCGAGATTGAGTACTCCACACTCAAATGCAGCTTGTTCGCCTTTTTCTTTTATTATTTTACCGACGTTTTCTTGAGCCTTTTCTACCACTTTCTCTATCTTCGCTGGTTGAATACGTCCGTCTTGAATAAGTTCTTCTAGGGCCATTCTTGCCACCTGACGACGTACTGGATCAAATGATGAAATAATTATAGTACCAGGTGTATCATCGACAATGACTTCGACTCCGGTGATACGTTCGAAAGCTTTGATATTACGGCCTTCTTTACCGATGATTTTACCTTTGATTTCATCTGAAGGAATGTGTACGGTCGTAGAAAATATATCAGAAGCAACACTATTTCCGAGTCGTTGTATTGCTGTAGTCAAAATATCTCTAGCTTTTGATTCTAGTTTTTCTTCGTTATTTGTTTCTAGTTTTTGCATACGTACCACGAGGTCTTCGGCGTATTTTATTTCTGCTTCCTTCATGAGTTCATCCCGTGCTTCTGTCTCAGAGAGACGTGAAATACGTTCAAGACCGAGCTTCCTCTCTTCTAGAATTTTATCAACACGGTCTTTTATCTCACGGATTTCGAGAGCTTTGTTTTTGAGATTTTCAACTTCCGAATCTATATCTGACTGACGTCTGTCCAGTAGATCTTCTTTTTTTATGAGACGATCTTCGGTTGTTTTTATTTTATCTTCGCGTTCTTTTGATTCCTTTCTGAGTTCTTGGATGGTCTCAGCTGCTTTTTGTTCAGCATTGAGAATAATGCGTTTTGATTCTTCTTCGGCTTCAAATTGCATCTGCTTTATCTCGAGCTCCATCGACCCTCTTTTACCGAGAGAGATAATGAGACGTAGATAGTAACCGACAGCAATACCCACGAGACCTACAAGGCTCGCGAGCAAAATAAAGATTTTTAATGACATGTGTTGGGCGGCTGGCCCTTCGGGCGTCTAGGTCGACGATGGTGTAGCTGACAGGAACAAATAATGTATTTCGTGGGGGAGGGGGTGTAAAGAAGACCTTGGAAAACGGGAATGAGGGGACATGACCGGAAAAAAATATAATGTAACTAACGGCTTCATATTATATAAGAACAGACCTGTCTGCAAGGTAACAGTCTACGGTGGCTAACTATATAGATTTACCACTTTCTATTTTATATTGATTGTCTAAGACAGGACCTTGTCGACGATACCGTATTTTTTTGCTTCATCTGCATCGAGGAAGAAATCTCTATCCACATCTTTATCTATTTGTGCGAGTGGTTTGCCGGTATTTACTGCCAGCATTTTGTTTATTTTTTCACGAGTCTTTAAAATATGCTTAGCAGTTATTGCAATATCGGCTGCCTGACCCTCGACTCCACCGAGAGGTTGATGAATCATCACTTCAGCGTTTGGTAGAGCAAATCTTTTACCTTTTTTACCAGCAGATAGTATGACCGCACCCATTGATGCCGCGATACCAACACAAACTGTTGAAATATCATTTTTCACGTGATTCATAGTGTCGATGATAGCGAGACCAGCAGTAACAGAACCACCTGGAGAATTTACATAAAGAGAGATTTCTTTTTTTGGATCTTCTGATTGCAAGAAAAGAAGTTGGGCGATAATAATGTTTGCAACATGATCATCTATCGGTCCTCCGAGAAAGATGACATTTTCTTTTAGTAGGCGCGAGTAAATGTCATAGGCTCGTTCACCCATGTTTGTTTTTTCTATGACGGTTGGTATGAGTATAGACATGATATTTATTTATTATAGATAAGCACACGATACCAAAACAAGGGTGAAGTGCAATGCATTGACTTTTCATGTGTTTACAGGTATTTTGTTTTTGAAGTTCTTTGCAATATGCAGGGACAAAACCCGACGACTTACTATTTAGTAAGGAGTCAAAACAAAAAAAGAAAGATCCTATGAAAAAGGAGAGTCTTGTTGCTAGTATGCCTTACTCAGAAGTTACCGCTACACTAGAAGCCTTGGGGCGCGAAGGTGTGACCAGGCGTTATCTCACAGCCATCAGATCTAGTGGTCGTGATGCGACACGGGCTGTTGCTCGAGCTATAAAAAAAGCGAGCAACCTCATTGTGTCAGTATCAGAGGCGAGAAACATAATGGGAGAAAATTTTTTCTCCCTTGAAATGGTTTCCTTGAGAAATAATTTACCACTCGATGGTATTTATACGGATGACCTTGAAGATGTGCCATTCGATCGGTTGACACTGGAGCGTTATCGGGACACCCATGTCCTGTTTCCGCTCATACCAGTGTCAGTTTACGATATAGCGCGTCTTCACGGGTTTATACAGGGAGCAGATAGTGATCAGGAAGTCATGGATACGAAAATGTTCTGTGCGAAATTTCATTCGCTTCAACACCTCAATCATGCACCGTGCTGGCATCTCGTATCCAAAAAGCCGAATAATGATTTGGTCAACAGAACTTTTGCGCGACAGATCAAATCGTTACCAAAAGGTGTAGGTATGGCTCGGGTGAGAGAAGTCGTGTTTCTCTTGACCTTGGACGATGCCTTTTTCGAACAAACCAAAGGTTTTATCGGTGTCCGTTGTTTTGATTGCTCACTTAACAGTGAGCGGGAAGAAATGATTGTTAAGGGAGATAACTGTCCCACATGTCGTTTTGAAATTGATTTCTATCATTCCCAAAGAGAAATTGATATCACTGAAGCATCAGACAGCCAAAAAGATATCGGGTTTTACACCTCTATTTGTCCCAACGTTTAATATTTGCCGCCTTTCGAGGCGGCTTTTTTATTTTTGAAAAAAGGGTAGTATGTTTCGCATGAGGTTACACAGATTTTACACAACATTGTCTTTACAGGAAGGTCAGCAAATCACCCTCTCGGACATTGGTCTATTGCACCAAATGAGATCAGTGTTTCGGTTTCACTTAGGCGATACGGTGGTTTTGTTTAATGGCGATGGTTATGATTATGTTTCAGAGATTGTTTCTATAAATAAATCTGAGGTGGTGTTTCGTGTTACACAAGGTTTGGTTAATCAATGGAAACCTTGTGTAAAGCTTACTCTTGCTGTCTCCATGATAAAAAAAGATAATTTTGAATGGATAGTACAGAAGGCGACCGAACTTGGTATTTCAGAAATCATTCCGCTAATATCTGATAGAAGTGAAAAAAAAGGTTGGAACAAAGAACGTTTAGAAAAAATACTCATTGAAGCATGTGAACAATCAGGAAGGAGCGACATACCAAAAATCAGAGAGATAGTAAATCTTTCTGAGTTTATGGTGGAAGAAAAGAGAAAAATTTTAGTTTTCCACACTTCTGGGTCAAGGTTAAACCTTGACCAAGAATGGGGTGAGGAGGCTGTAGTGCTTGTTGGGCCTGAAGGTGGTTGGAGCGAAAAAGAAATCGAGACATTTCGTGAAAAAGATTTTCCTATCGTACATCTGCCTACTCCGGTGCTTCGTGCTGAGACTGCTGCAATAGTAATCACATCACTTATACTCGTAAAATAAAAAACCACCCCCGATAGGGTGGTTTTTATTAAAGTGTTTATTTTACTGATTCTAGATAACTGAATACTGCTTGAGTACGGAGGGCGTGTTCAAAATAGGCATGAGCTCGGTCTAGATCGATATCTTTGTGTTGTTCAAGTACGTGTTTCATTTCGGCGTCTACTTTTGTTTTGTCTGCTTCTATTTTTTCTGTTTTTGCAATGTAGTCTAGAGCGAGATCGAGTTTCACTTTTTTCTCTGCATCTTTTTCCCATTCCTTTCTCATGTCATCTTCAGATTTTTTTAGGTGTTTGAGATATTCATCAAAAGATAGACCCATGCGTTCGATGTCGTGTCTCATTTGAGCTACCATCTGATCGAGTTCTGAATCTATCATTACTCGAGGTATCAATACTGAAACTTCTTTTGCTAAAGCTTCGATGAGGGCGAGACGTTTTTTTTCTTGAGCACGGTGTTCTTTTTCGTGTTTGAGATTTTCTCTGACTTTTGATTTTAAATCAGCAAGGTCTTTAAATTCACCGAGTGATTTTGCAAAATCATCAGTGAGCTCTGGGAGCTTTGCTTCCTCACCTTCTTTTGCTTCACCAGCTCTACCTTTACGGATATTTTCAAGTGCTTTTTCGACATCTTCATCTGATACGTCAACAAGTTCAGATTTTTTTGTATTTTCTGTTTTTGCGATTGTTGTGTAGTCGATAGATTTTATTTTTGGCAAGACTGCTGTGCGTATTGTGAATTCCAGAGGATTACCTTCAGCTATTTTTGTGATTGATACATGTGGACGACCTACAGCATCAATATTTTCTATTTCGATAATATGACCATAAGCATGAGCAATAGCATTTTCTGCGGCTTCTGTAAGTAGAGATGATTCACCTATTTTTTCACGAACCATTTTTTCTGGTGCTGAGCCTTTGCGGAAACCTGGTAGGGTGATCTCCTTTGAAAGTTCTTTTAGTGAATGATTTATGTGTTCCGCGAACTCATCTGCTGGTATTGAGCTCTGGAGTTCTATTTCAGATGTACCCTCGAGTTCTTTTATTGTTGTTTTGTATGAATGATGATGTGCCATGTTTTTTCTTTTATGTTTGCAAAGTCTATCTTTTAGATCTGGTTTTGTCTAGAAAAAACAAAAAACCGCCCGTTTGGGCGGTTTTTAAAGGAGATTCTACAGAAACTATAAGTTTAGGTCGATATCAGATAGGTCTAGATTGATATCACCGCTTGAATCTAAGTCTGCTTGTATATCGGTTACTTCATCTGTTGGTGTAAGTGGTGCTGCTTCCTGTGTGTTTGTTTTGCCACCCCAGATATAGAACGCACCTACAATGAGTACAATGATAATAACTATGATGCCGATGACTGGTCCTATAGACTTGTTTTCAGCTGGTGTTTGTATTGGATCCATACGTTTTTTGATTGATGATTAATTATCAGCCGAATTGTCATCTGAACTATTGTCCGATGTACCAACTGCCGGCTTTAAGTTTTTAACTACCTCTACAAGTGCTGCGTGTGCATCTTGGATTGCTTTCTTTGCTATTTCAAAAGCAGTTTTCAATTCTTCTAGTGAAGATCGTGGGTCTTCAGTCGAGACTGATACCTCTGATACTGCTTGAATAGTAGTGTTTGCTGCTGATATTGTCGCTCGAGCATTAGATAAATCACTTTGAGCCTGACTCACATCGATTCCTTTGTCAGCAAATTTATTGAGACGTGAATCGATCTTGATAGCTATTTCGTTTAACCTAACTACGGCTTTACTGAGCTGTTCAGACGCTTTTGTGATTCTTTCTCCGAGTGCCTCAATTGCACGATTCCTCATTTCTTCTCGTTTGTCTTTTACTTCACCGCGAGTAGTAGATGCTAGGGAGCGCACCTCATCTCGTTTTTCACGAACTTCCATACGGGTAGTAGATGCTAGTAAACGAGTTTCACCTTTTTTTGCTTCAAACTCTGCTTTTTTATTGTCGAGTTCAATTTTGAATTCAGCACGCTTGTCTTTCACCTCGAGGATTTTTGCATCGTATTCTTTTTTGTATGCATCACGAGCTTTCTCCATTTCAGCTCGACGTTCTTCTATTTTTGCTCGAGCGTCGAGGTTTTCAGTTGTAGGAGCAGGGGTGTCTGATTGTTCTGTAGTTTCTTCTGCTCTTACGCTGTTTACACTTACAAGAGCGATGACGGCGATCAAGATTGAATAAAAATATTTCATGATAATACTATTTTCTAATGACTAATAACAATATAAGAGGCAACTCGGGTTACCTTTGGCATATTGTATAACAAAAAGAGCTTTTGTATAAGCTCTTTTTGTTAGTTGGAATGCTTTTTTTTGTAAAGCTCTACCGCTTCATTGAACATTTCCATAGCTTCTTTACGCCCCTTGAAGTCTTTTATGATGACTTCCTTGTCTTGTAGCTTTTTATAAGTCGAGTAAAAATGTTCTATTTCTCGAAGTGTGTGTTTGTTTAAGTCTTTTAAATCAATGACATCGTCCCATCTAGGATCTGATAAAGGTACCGCGATGATTTTTACGTCACTTTCACCGCCGTCGTGCATGTCCATTACTGCCACAGGGCGAACACGTACAAGTACGCCAGGAAACAATGCGTGTGTTGTGAGAAGAACAACATCTATAGGATCTCCGTCGTGCCAAAGTGTTCTAGGCACAAAACCATAATCGTATGGAAAATCTTGGGATGTGTGAGCCACTCGGTCGAGTGCTATGAGCCCTGTCTCTTTATCGATTTCATATTTGTTTTTTGAACCTTTGGGTATTTCGATAATAACGTTTATTTTTTCATCTTTACCCGGCTCTATATCATGGAGCATATTTACTGCACTCATATTTTATTTATTAGTTTGTTTGAGAATAATTTAAGCCCCGGCTTCGTCTGAAGTAGTTTCGATTTCTGATACTGAACCGTCTGGAGAGGCTTCTATGAGGCCTTCTTTTGACTTGATATCTATTTTCCAACCAGTGAGTTTTGCTGCGAGACGTACGTTTTGACCACCTTTACCGATAGCTAATGATTGCTGATCGTTTGCAACTTCAACTGTTACTGTTTTTGCTGCTTCGTCGAGTGTGACTGACGAAACTGTTGCTGGTGATAGTGCATCCTCTATAAATTTTTTTTCATCATCTGACCATTCTATAATGTCTATTTTTTCTCCGCCGAGTTCTGATGTGACAGTCGATACACGAACACCACGTTGACCAACAAGAGAACCGATAGGGTCAATATGTGGATCATGAGACATAACGGCTACTTTTGATCGTGAGCCAGCTTCTCGAGCTACTGCTTTTATTTCTACAACCTTTGAAGCGATTTCTGGAGCTTCGATTTCAAATAGTTTTTTGAGGAATTCTGGATGTGAACGAGAAAGTTTGAGAAAAACACCACGAGGTGATTCTTCTACACGGAATAGATATGCACGGATACGTTCGCCTTGTTTGTAGCGTTCTGAACGGATTTGTTCCTCAAACGGTAGTACTCCTACTGCACGACCCATGTCTACAAATATAGTACCGCGTTCTATTCGTTGTACGGTTCCTGAGACTACTTCACCTTCACGACGTCCGTATTCACTGATGACTGACACTTTTTCAGCTTCACGGATTTTTTGAATGATCACCTGTTTTGCTGTTTGAGCAGCGATGCGACCAAAATCATCTTTTGGTTCGAGAGGGAAGAATAGCTCTTCATCTAGAGCAATATCCTTTTTTATTTTCTTTGCATCATCTATCCATATATGATGTTCGGTATTGTAACGAACTCTCTCATCTTCATCTGGAAGATCTGGCATTTCTTCTCCTTCTGGTATTTCAATGACACGAGATGGATCTACTGCAATTTTTACCTGAAAGAATTCTGTAGCACCTGAGTCGAGATTAAATTTTGCACGGATAATCTGGCCTCGCTTTCCGTATTCCTTTTTATAGGCAGTAGCAAGAGCCATCTCGATAGCCTCGAGTATTTTTTCGCGTGGTATTCCTCGTTCTTCCTCGAGTTGTCCGAGGACCGAATGTATGACTTTTAGGTCGAACATGATGATTGTTTGTAGTCTAATAACGACAGAAGTCCGCCCATGGGACGAACTTCAGATGAATCTACTATATATTAACAATGCATCGATTGTCAATTAGCGGCATACTGTTATACTTTTTGGCATGAGAAGATATTTTTTAGCCGTTTTTTCGTTATTATTATGTGCATCAACAATAAACACGACTCAAGCGGCTACTGTCACATGGGATAGTCAAGATGGACCACATCAAGCGACCGTTGACATGGTATCAAGCGAATTGTTTCAGTTGGATCCAGTGGTTGTAAATGTGAGCATGGGTTCCGGTGATAGTTTTTCATACACTATGAATAGCAGTTCTGGATCCTTAATCACCTCATCTGTTTCGTATTATCAAGACGGTCAGTTTATTGTGTACGATCCTTTGACCAAGGGTAAATTGGTACCAGGTTCTTATATTTTAAATATGAGTTTCAGTTCTGATACTAATGGTGGAAACATCAGTTTAAACTTTACTGTATACAATCTATCACTCCTGACACTCGTAACGAATCCATCGGGTCTCTACACAGAGGCTGGTATCACTGGTGCTGGTTCGTATCCCGTAGGAACTTTAGCAAATTTTGCGGTCACCAATATTCCGACAGGATATAGTTTTATTAATTGGACCAATAGTACTAATAACAGTAATTTAGTCACTAATTCTCAGTCTGGGTCTATTGCTCTCGATATTCCGAAGATTACCTTATCAGCAAATTTCAAGTCTAATCAAATTTGTACACCGTCTGCATTGGCACAAAACGATATTGTTATAGCACTTGGCTCATACAGTGACGGGCCAGAATTGATTGATTGTGTAGTAAATCTTCAGGATGGCCGAACCCTCTATCTTGATGGTGTGTGGTCTGGACCACCGAACTACTATAAAGTCGGTAAGGGTGTTGTCTCAGATTGGGCGTGCTATCAAGCTAAGACTGGTTTAACCGGAAGCTCTCTCGGAACGTGGGGTCCTAGTGATGGTCCGTGGTGGGAAGAAATCTATTCTTACCCTGATTTATCTCAGTGTACTCTTCCGCAAACTTGTCAGGATCCAAACGCAAATAATTTCGAGGCAATACTACCTTGCGCGTATCCACCTGTTGAATTAAATATGTCTGTCGATCCTTCAAATGTATCTTGGACTGGAGGGAATATAACCTTGTCGTGGTCAACCTTTAATGCAACAGAATGTACGGCTAGTGGTGATTGGTCAGGTACGAAATCTGTCGGTTCAAATCAGACACAGAATGTATATTTATGGCCGTTTTCATCAAGTAAGACATATACACTCACTTGTTCTGGACAAGGTCTCCCTGCGACAAAGTCTGTTAGTGTTGGCGCAACCAACAATAATAATAATGGAAACACATGTTTGTTATTTATCTGGTTCTGTAAGCCAAATGTTCAACTCACTGCAAGCCCTACAATTTTGAGTGGTGCTGGTGATGTTTCGCTTTCGTGGACTACATCAGATGCTGATTACTGTATTGCTTCGGACGGTTGGACTGGTGCAAAAAATAATATAGGTGGTGTTGAAATGGTCACAGTGTCAACGACAACTAATTTTGGACTTGCGTGTGGAAATAGTAACGGTACGACTACTGACATTGCTTTTGCAACAGTCAATGCTGTAAATACCACTACTAATTCAAGTCCTCAATGTTCAGATGGTATAGATAATGATGCAGATGGTAATGTAGATTTTCCATATGATCCGGGATGTAACAATTCGAATGATGATACGGAATATACTGATAATTCTGTATGTAATGTGAATTGTGATTCAAATAGTGGTAATGTTGGTAACAATGTAGATACAAAGGTTTCTGGTTTTACTATTTCAGGCGGTTCAAAACTAGCGATAAGATTTCTTTCTGGTTTATCTGGGCGTTCACAAACTACAAATATTTCTGTTAACCCAGCTTCAAATTTTTCTGAGCCGGTAATTCTATCTGTGGAATCTATACGTTCTGCTTCTGGGGCTAGTTTACCAAGTGATGTTATTCCTACTTATTATTTTGGCGAATCGGCACTTCCATCGGTTCTTATGAGTTATAACCATGTTCAGGGTTATTACCTCAATTCAGAAGGACTTATTGGTACCACATTTGCTGTAGCACTCTCGAAGAAGATTACTGAGAAATATTACATAACCATTGTTGGTGTTTCTGATACAGAACGTGCGACATATGTGATAGAGCTTGATCCAAAATCTGTGGCGCCTTCCTTTATGGAAATATAGAGTTTTTTAAGAAGATACAACAAATTGTTTGTTGTTCTATAGAAGCTTTTCACTCGTGCGACACTATGGTGTACAATAAGTAGTAATTAATGAAGAAATTTTTATTCACCTCAATTCTTCTTGCCCTAATCACGTTCGGTGGTTCCGATAATGTTTTCGCTGGTACGTCTGATAATATCGACGGCTATGCATGGTCTTCAAATATTGGTTGGATTAGTTTTAATTGTACGAATGATAACAGTTGTGGTACTGCAGATTACGGTATAAATCAAAATTCTGATGGGACACTAGTCGGCTATGCATGGTCATCAAACATTGGTTGGATTCAATTTGGTGGTCTATCAGGTTTTCCTTCTGGTAGTGGCACGCAAGGAATAAATGCAAAAGTAAACGGTACCAATCTCCAAGGCTGGATAAAAGCAATTTCTGCTGATGGTTATGGTTGGGATGGTTGGATTTCACTCTCTGGGGCGGTTCCGTCTTATGGTGTGAATATGTCTGGTACTTCTTTTACGGGATATGCTTGGGGAAGTGATGTGGTTGGTTGGATATTGTTTGATATACAAAATGTATATCCCGGTATTTGTGCTGATTGTGGTGTTTCTCTTTCAGGTGATGCGGCGCTCGATATACAGAGTGGTGGTGTCTCTATAGTCAATGATGGAGCGGTTCCATATAATACTGTTCCTACATTTGTTTGGACTTTCACTGATGTCCCAAGCGCTTCGTGTTCAGTATCAAAAACATCTTCTGGTGGCACTTCTTTCTCAACTGTTTCTGGTATAACGAGTTCTGGTTCTGTTTCTGGTTCAGCCCTCACTGGTCCTACTGCGTATACTTATGAGATCAATTGTACGAATCCGACTATTTCTCATCAGGTTGGTTTTACAGTAGCGATGCAACCACCGGGATTTTCTCTCGGTGGCACGGAGACAGCAAATATACAATTCTTAGCATCAACTACCGCTGATTCTGAACAAAAAACATTTTTCGTAAGTGCTTTTGGTGGATTCTCATCAGATGTATCGGTCTCTGTCACTGGTAGTACTTGTCCTGGTACTACAAAATACTCTCTCGGTGGTGGTGCGTTTTCTACAAATCCTACTGCTGTTGTGATATCAAACCCTTATTCAGCTGGTAGTACGTTCAAGGCTCGTGTTACTCAGGCCATAACAAGTTCATGTACAGTGACACTAACTGGTAATGGAGGAAGTGTGAATGCGACAAAGGATTATGTTATAAATCCAAGTAATTTTGCACCAACATTCGAGGAGTATTAATATAAAATTATGAATAAAACATTTCTAGGTATTATTTTGGTCATTGTTGTCGCTGTGGGATTTTACTATTGGTTTTTTGGTGTTCAGAATGTATCAAACAATAGCGATAAAAAGATTTATGTATCAGATGAAGATAAGATTGAGCTACTGAAAAAGCTTTCAGATACATCTGCTACTACATCAGTAACACAATCTGAACAAAGATCTGTTTTAGATTCACTCGAAACATCGTCAAATAAAGTGGATGTTTCTGATAGTGATAAATTAAAGATGTTGGAGTCATTATCGGGGAAATAATTAAGTATGAATAACTTTATGAAAGTAATATATATAAGTATTGTCGGTGCTCTCATATTAATTATTTCTCCCACAGCTGTTCACGCTCAGTGGACAGGACCTTCTCAGGCTCCAACTGGAGGCAATACCTCTGCTCCTATAAATGTCGGTACTACCGCTCAAGTAAAAAACGGTGGATTCTCTGTGAATGCTTTTACTGCATGGCTCGATTCTTATTTTGCTAGCAATGTGGGAATAGGAATAGTTTCTCCTCAATCAAAATTACAAGTAGTAGGTACTTTTTTTGTTAATAACACCTCAGATACTACTGGCGGGTTGTATTATGGAGGAGCTACAAATGGCCTCATTCTCGGTAATTATGGTACCACCGCATGGCCTGGCACAAACAGTTTAAGTGTAAATGGTAGTGGTACTTTCAATACTAAAATAACTTCACCTCAGTACTGCATAGGCACTGATTGTAAAACTGCGTGGTCTCAACTCACAGGTGCTACTGGTCCCCAAGGTCCTGCTGGTCCAACTGGAGCAACGGGTGCTACTGGCACCCAAGGTCCTGCTGGTCCAACTGGAGCAACGGGTGCTACTGGCACCCAAGGTCCTGCTGGTCCAACTGGAGCAACAGGTCCTCAAGGTGCTACTGGCTCAACCGGCTCAACTGGAGCAACAGGTGCTACTGGCCCCCAAGGTCCCGCTGGTCCAGGTACAACAAAATTCAATACTTATATTGGTGATGTGGGAAATACCAGTGGTTGTTGGCCGCCGAGCGGATCTCCTTGTGGTAATTGGAATATAACAGCAGGTCATAGGTATTGTTGGCCCAAGGGTTATGCAACAGGAATGATTCTAGAGCAGAGTGGAAACAGTTATTGGGATGCAGTTGAAGTAGGTTGTTGGTACTAGTGATCACAAACGGCTTGGTACAAAAAATCGTCATTGACGATTTTTTTGATATACTTTGTATATGAATATAAAAAGAGTTTTTTATGTGTGCGCGCTTATATTAATTATTTCTCCCACAGCTGTTCACGCTCAGTGGACAGGACCTTCTCAGGCTCCAACTGGAGGCAATACCTCTGCTCCTATAAATGTCGGTACTACCGCTCAAGTAAAAAACGGTGGATTCTCTGTGAATGCTTTTACTGCATGGTTCGATTCTTATTTTGCCGGAAAGGTTGGGATAGGAACCGTTAGTCCTTCATACAAACTCGATGTTAATGGTGACGTTATAAACAATGGTTGGTATAGAAGCCAAGGGGCCACTGGTTGGTATAGTGAAACTTATGGTGGTGGTTGGTATATGAGTGATTCTACATGGATTCGTTCGTATGGTTCAAAGCCTGTATATATGAGTAATGGTCTAGATACAGGAGCTGCTTCCGGTATTGGTTGTAGCGGTGGTCTCGGTGGTAGTTATATGCTCCAAGTATGTGGTTCGGCCGGAGTTGGTGCAGCTGCATTTTATTACACCTCAGATCGTTCTCTTAAAAAAGATATCGTTAATCTTGATGGGTCACTTGAAAAAGTATTGAAACTTCAAGGTGTATCATTTTCTTGGAAAGAAGATGGTGGTAAAAATATTGGTGTAATCGCTCAAGATGTAGAAAAAGTTTACCCTGAGATTGTAAACACTGATAAAAAAACTGGTCTCAAATCTGTTGAATATGGCAACCTCGTTGCACCTCTTATAGAAGCTATAAAGGAACAGCAAAAACAAATAGATGAACTCAGGGTGGAAATAAATTCACTCAAATCATCTCGATAAACTAGGCTTTATATAGTATGTTCAAATCGATAAAAAAATACTTGCACTTATTTACTCCGCTGGTATTTGCTATTGTCGCGGGTATTTTTGCAACTACTATTGTCTATGCAGCTGTTTTTACATCAGCTTCTGGTGGTGGTGCTATCACACAATTTACGACGAGTTGGGGAGACTGTAGGAGTATTCAAAATAATAATAGTCTGGCTTTTTTCATACCAGCAAATACTTTGGGTGAGTGGAATGCTTTTTTAAACAATGCTCCAAATAAGACAGCCAATTCATGTGTAGACGGAGGTTGGTCTAGTTTCGGAACATGTTCAGCAACTTGTGGTGGCGGTACTCAAACAAGAACTTGTACAAATCCAGCACCTGCATATGGAGGAGCAGATTGTGTTGGTAGCGCATCTCAATCATGTAATACACAGGCGTGTCCAATAGACGGAGGTTGGTCTAGTTTCGGAACATGTTCAGCAACTTGTGGTGGCGGTACTCAAACAAGAACTTGTACAAATCCAGCACCTGCATATGGAGGAGCAGATTGTGTTGGTAGCGCATCTCAATC